>Ga0307289_10000134_pt1 | contig 28498 bp, 31 predicted proteins | sample ER_DNA_143_FD_194483 | JGI IMG/M metagenome (GOLD analysis project Ga0307289, IMG submission 194483) | Bulk soil microbial communities from the East River watershed near Crested Butte, Colorado, United States - ER_DNA_143 | ecosystem: Environmental > Terrestrial > Soil > Floodplain | place...
CGGTGGTCGCCGTATCATTGGCGCGGCGACTCGTGCGTAGCGAGCGTGCGCCATCGGCTGATAGTAGGGGAGCACGCCCGATTTGAGGAAGGTGTTCGCCGCTGCTAGAAGTCAGGCGGTGAAGCGCCGCGCTGGACTCGCGTTCGTCCTCGTCGTCGGCCTGGCGGCGGCCCTCGTCGCGTGGACGCCGATCGCCGGCGGCCGGTCGGGGGGCGTCCGCGTCACCTGCAAGACGCGCGCGATCGACGTCTACTTCTGGCCCCACGGGCATCCGTACGTGAAGGCGTACCGGTTCCCCGCGAACAAGGCTCCCAACCTGACCGTGTACAGGCGCGGCAGCGTCGCCAGCCGCGCCTTCTTCGTCTTCCTCTCGGCGCGCGGCTTCAACTACGCGAACACCTGCGACCTTGCCACGAACCCGCTCCCGACGAGCTGGAACGGTGGTCCGAGGAAGAGCGTCACGGCGACCCGGCGCGTCCGCTGCGCCTTCCCCGCGATCGTCCAGATCAAGGCCATCCCACCGGGCGGCTTCCGTGTCCTTCGCGGCGCTTCGCGGTACGAGCTGATGCGGGGTCGAATCGCGGCGAAGGGCTCGAGCCTGACCTTCGACCGGCGCTATTGCAAGGCGACACCCGTGCCCGGCGTCAAGTAGCGGGCCCGAATCCCTGCGCGTAGAGGACGCGCTTCGCGTATGCCGCCTGCGTCTCGTGGACCCACTGGGGAAGCGCGTTCTGTCGCTTCGTCGAGAGAAGCGCCGCCTCGATCGCCGGCCGCACGCTGGACAGCGGCGTGGTTGTCTTGGGCGTGACGTCGGAGATCGCCTGGATGATGTGCCAGCCGCTCGCCGTGCGGACGGGCGCCGAGATCGCGTCCGTCTTCAGCGAGAAGGCGACCCGGTCGAACGCGGGGAGCGTCTGGCCCTGCACGATGGCCCCGGCGAGGACGCCGCCGGACAGCGCCGTCGCAGAGTCGATCGAGTAGCGCTTCGCGAGCGCGGCGAAGTCGGCGCCGGCCCGCAGCTTGTGTTCCAGCTCGTCGGCCTGCGCGCGTGTGGGGACGAGGATGTGCCGGACCCGCCGCCTGGCCGGCTGCTCATAACCGCTGAGGTGGCCTTTGTACCAGCGCTCGATCTCCTCGTCGGAGACCGACGCCTCGGCGCTCAGCCGGGGGAGGAGGGCCCTGCCGAGCAGCTGCTTCCGGAGCTGCTCCCGAACTTGCAACTCCGTGACTCCCTGCTGCGCGAGCGCCTCTCTGAACCGGGCCTCGGAGCCTCCGGACACACGTTCGCGGAGCTGCTCCAGCTGCCGGTCGACCTGCGCGTCGCCGATCGCGATCCCGAATTGCGACTTGGCGTGCTGCTCGAGCTCGGCTTCCTGGACGAGCTGGTCGAGGACCTTGTTCCTCGCGATCCGGAACGGAGCCGTGCCGGCAGCGGGAAAGGCCTGACCCTTCAGCCGGTAGCTCTCCCGGTTCGCCGCGAGCATGGAAGCGAACGCGGCGCGTGTGATCGGCTCGTCGCCGACGACCGCGACGGCGTCCGCGGGCACCTGCTTCGGGCCGACCGAGCCGCCGCACGCGACGACGGACGCTGTGAGCACCAGCAGAAAGGCCACGAACGCGAGGCGGAGACGCCACGACCGCGAAGGCCGCACGTCCGGGCGCGACATCGAGTGGTTCCACATCGTTAGACGCAGTTTCTGGAATGAGCCGGAGCGACGGGACTCGAACCCGCGACCTCCGGCGTGACAGGCCAGGTTCGAGGGTCGCAGGGTGAACGACGATGGTTTCTGCATCGCTCCGTTCGTGCCGCCTCTTTGGGGCTCAAGAGAAGCCTCCCGCACGGTCGAGCAAGCGGCGCCGAGACGTTTGCCGCCCGTTTGCTGCCCCGCTCGGCGCCTTGGAGCAATGATGCCGTCAGGGCTCCGCGGGGATGCGGAGTGTGAAGCTGGCTCCGCGTGGCGTGGTGTCGCAGGTGAGATCGCCGTGGTGTTGCTGGGCGATGCGGCGGGCGATGGCGAGGCCGAGGCCGTGGCCGGGTTTGCTGGGGTCGAGTCGAACGAAGCGCTCGAAGATCCGTTCGCGTTGAGGTTCGGGTACTCCGGGTCCGTCATCGGTGACGCGCGTCTCGACCCATCCGTTGCGCCGCTGAAGCTGCACCTCGATTACGCCGGTGGGTTGGATGGCGGCGAGGGCGTTGTCGATGAGGTTGCGCAGCACGCGTTCGAGTGCGTCGGGGTCGCCGTTCACGGAGGCGTCGTTGTTGGTGTTGAGAGTGATGGTCGCCTGGGGCGCGCGTCCGCGGGCATCTTGGACGAGGGGCAGCGCGATCGCAGCGAGGTCGGCCGGCTCACGATTCGGGTGTGCTTCGAGGCGGGCAAGCCCGAGGAGGTCGTCGACGAGGCGGCCGAGTCGTTCGCTCTCGCGTGCGACGGCTGCTTCGAGGCGGTCGCGCTCGGGCCGCTCCGGTTGTTCGCGGAGAAGGGTTTCGACGCTTGCCTGGAGGGCGGCGACGGGGGTGCGGAGCTCGTGTGAGGCGTCGGCGAGGAAGCGTCGCGTTGCGGCGTCGCTGGCGCGTGCTTCTTCGATGGCCTTCTCGAGAGCGTCGACCATCTGATCGAATGCTTGGGCGAGGCTGCCGAGCTCGGTGTCGGTCCTGCTGGGCTCGAGGCGGAGCTTCGAGTCCCCGTGGGCGATGCGCGTGGCGGTCTCGATGACGGCGGAGAGGGGTCGCAGAGCAGTGCGAGTGCCTTGGAGGACGAGCAGGGTGGCGAGCGCCAGCGCGGCGGCCGCGACCAGGAGCTCGACGAGAAGCAGGTTGGTGACGGCGTGGTCGATGCTTGCACGGCTTGCGGTGAAGGAGACCTTCGTCCCGTCGGGGAGAGCCTCGTCGAGAGCGAGCAGTGATCCACGGGCCTGGATAGTCGGCGAGGTCTTGGCTCGGTTGGCGGCGGGAGGTTCGCCGAGCGCGGGAGGCGTGATTCGGATGGCGATCCCCTCGAGTGCGAGGCCCGGTAGGAGTCGCTTTGCCTGACCTGCGGAACCGGCGCGTTCAACCGCCGCGCCGGCCTTGGCTAGTCGGCTGTGGGTGTCGCCATCGAGCTTGGCGCGGTAGGCGAGGGTGACCGCGGTTACGACGCCGGCGAGGACGATCGTGAGTACGCCGAGGGTGGTGAGGATGACGCGGGCGCGGAGCGAGCCGGTCTTCATCGTGGGTCGAGCCGGTAGCCGAGGCCGCGGACGGTGTGGAGGATGCGGGGGCCGTGTGCTTCGAGCTTGCGGCGGAGGGCGCTGACGTGGACCTCCACCACGTTCGGGTCGTAGGCGTCGTAGCCCCAGACCTGGGTGAGCAGCTGGTGCTTGGAGAGCACGAGCCCGCGCTGGCGAACGAGGTAGGCGAGCAGTCGTAGTTCGGTGGGGGTCAGCTCGAGCGAGGAACCGGCGCGGTTGGCCTGGCCGCCCTGTTCGTCGACGACCACATCGCCCGCTTCGATCGCCGCGCCCAGGCGGCCGGTTCGCCGCAGCACCGCGCGCACCCGAGCGAGCAGCTCTTCCAATGCGAACGGCTTGACCAGGTAGTCGTCGGCGCCGAGCTCGAAACCGTCCAACCGGTCCTCGACGGTGTCGCGCGCAGTCAGGAAGACGATCGGAAGATCACGCGCGGCGCGGAGCTGTCGGGCAAGCTCGAACCCGTCGCCGCCTGGAAGCAGCACATCGAGCACGGCCAGGTCGGGAGCGGCGGCAAGGACCAGATCGGGGTCGGGGTAGTCCGAGAAGGCGGTGACGGCGATCCCTTCCCGTCGGAGGGCGCGCTCGACCGCGTGGCGTACCGGCTCCTCGTCCTCGACGAGCACCACCCGTGGCGAGTGCGCGCTCACGAGATGAAGTATCCCCGCCTTCCTGAGCGTTGGCTTAAGACCGCGCCGTCTTCAGGGCTAGCACAGCAACGCTTGCGACGCTCGGGCAAGGCATGGACGGCAGCAATCACACCCTCCGCGCCGCCGCGATCGTTGCTGCGGCCGGGGTTGCTCTGCTGGCGGCGTGCGGCAGCTCGAGCAAGGTCGCGCGTGTCAGCTCGCCGGCCGCAGGCGGCCCGCCCAAAGCGGCGTCGGGCGCGTCTGCGGAGCGCGTGCGGTTGCAGAACGAGTACCTGAGGTTTGCGACATGCATGCGCTCGCATGAGATCGGAGATTTCCCGGACCCCATCACGGGGAGTGGTGGCCATCCCGGCTTCAGTCTGCAGGGTGGTTCGAGTAGCGACCTGAACTCGAACAACCCGGCGTTTCAACGAGGGGTCGATGCGTGCCAGCACATCCTCGGGCACGAGTTCAGATTCGTCTTTGCGCCGAGCGGCGCCGGCAAGGGCTCATGAGCTCTCTCCTGAAAGCGCGACCCGCACCCGCCGTCATCGCCGCGGCTGTCTCGCTGCTGCTCGCGGCCGCATGCGGCGGGAACCGGTCAGGCATCGGCTCCTCCGGTCCAGCGTACGTCAGCGGCTCGACGACCTCCGCGTCGAACGTCGCCTATTCGGCGTGCATGCGCTCCCACGGGGTGCCGAACTACCCAGACCCCGACAGCAGCGGACAGCTCCCCAAGCCCGATGCGCACCACCTCGGAGTCAACAGCACCCAGCTGCAGGCAACCCAGCAAGCCTGCCAGCACCTGCTGCCGAACACCGGCCGGGCGATCAACGTCGGGTCGGTCCAGCAATGCATGGAGGCCGACGACTGCCCCCGAGCCCTCGTGCAGCAGGTGCTGACCCAGGAGCGGCGCTTCGCGCAGTGCATGCGCTCGCGCGGGGTACCGAACTGGCCTGACCCAGTCACTGATTCTCAAGGGCGGCCGGTTTTTGCGATCAGCATCAGCAAGGAGGGCTTCAATCCGTACTCGAAGCCGATCTGGGCCAAGGGCAACCAGTGCTCGCACGTGATGCCCGACCTACCTGGAGCGCCATTCCAGGTCTCGCCATGAGCGGCATCGACGTGCCGCTTCCGCGAACCGTTCGGCGACGGTGGCTGGTGGGAGGTGCGGTGGTCATGGTGCTGGTTGCCGCCGGCCTCTCGGTGGCGGGCGGCGTGTTCGGCGTCGGCGGAGGTAGCAGTGGGGTGTCCGGTAACGGGTCGGGAACGTCGTTGGCCACGATCGAGCGACAGACGCTGTCGCAGACGACGCAGTTCAACGGCACGCTCGGATATGCCGGCTCCTACACCGTGTTGAGCGTCGCGCACGGCGCCGTCACGTCGCTGCCCCGAGCCGGGCAGGTGATCCGCCAGGGGCAGGTGCTGTACCGCGTTGATGAGGCGCCGGTGGTGCTGCTGTACGGCTCCGTCCCGGCCTACCGCGCTCTCGCCGAAGGCGCGACCGGCGTGGACGTGGCGCAGCTGAACCACGACCTGGTTGCGTTGCGGTATCTGGACAGGTCTGAGGTGGACTCGAGCTGGCGTCAGTTCAGCTGGGCGACGACGGCTGCGGTGGAGAGGTTGCAGAGACACCTCGGAGTGGACGAGACCGGCGAGCTGTCCCTCGGCGATGTGGTCTTCCTGTCCACCGCCGCGCGCGTGACCGCGCTGCAAGCTACTCCAGGTGCGCCCGCGAGCGGCCCGGTGTTGCGGGCGAGCTCGACATCGCGGACGGTGACTGTCGCACTCGATCCGAATCTGCAATCCCAGATCAGAGCCGGTGACCGGGTCACGATCACGTTGCCGGACGGCAGGACCACGCCGGGCCGAGTCGCCTCGGTAGGCAAGGTCGCCACCATCCCGTCGAACTCCGGCGGCCCGGAGAGCGGACCGACGGTGCCCGTGCAGGTCCGACCTACTGATCCCAAGGCGACCGGCAACCTCGACCAGGCTCAGGTAGAGGTGGCGATCATCGACCGGACCGTGCACAACGTGCTCGCGGTGCCGGTTGCCGCGCTGTTGGCGCGCGCCGGCGGCTATTCGGTAGAGGTGGTCGCCGGGGACGGCACACACCGCTTGGTGCCGGTCGGGCTAGGCCTGTTCGACGATGCAGTGGGGCTGGTTCAGGTGTCCGGATCCAGGTTGGCAGTCGGGCAGCGAGTGGTGGTTCCCGGGGATTGAGCGGGGCGCCTGCCACCGTGTTGGAGGTCGATCGCGCGAGCAAGACCTATCCCGGTACGCCGCCGCTGAATGCGCTGCGCAGTGTCAGCCTGACCGTGACCCCCGGCGAGCTGGTGGCGGTGGTAGGCCCGTCGGGTTCGGGCAAGACCACGCTGCTCCACGTGATGGGCAGCCTGGACCGCCCCAGCGCCGGCACCGTCAAGATCACCGGTCTGGACGTGGCAGGTCTGTCTGACCGCCAAGTCGCAGCGCTACGTGCCAGCCGGGTGGGGTTCGTGTTCCAGCAGTTCTTCCTCGCCGAGCACGCCAGCCTGTTGGACAACGTCTCCGACGGACTGCTCTACGCCGGCGTGCCGATCAGGCTACGGCGCGAGCGTGCGGCCGAGTCGCTGGCCGCCGTCGGGCTCTCCGACCGGCTGCAGGCGCGCCCGACCCAGATCTCGGTCGGGCAGCGTCAGCGGGTCGCAATCGCCCGCGCCCTTGTGGGCCGACCAGCCATCGTCTTAGCCGACGAGCCCACAGGCAACCTCGACCAGGCCACTGGCCAGGCCATCCTCGCGCTGCTCGAGGAGCTTCACGCGGCCGGCACCACGATGGTGGTGATCACCCACGACGAGCGCATTGCCGCGCGCATGCCGCGCCGCGTCGAGATGGTCGACGGGCAGATCACGTCCGACACCGTCGCCTGATGGAGTCTGCGCTCAGCTCGCCGAAGCTGAGCGTGGCCGACCTCGCGCGCATCGCCAGCATCGGTCTGCGCACGCGCCGCGTCCGGGCCGGCCTGTCGGCGCTCGGGATCGCAATCGGCGTCGCAGCGATCGTCGCGGTGCTCGGGCTCTCCGCCTCCTCCCAAGCCGGGCTGATGAACGAGCTCAGCAAGCTGGGCACCAACCTTCTCACCGTCGCCAACGGGCAGACCCTCAGCGGGGAAACCGCGGAGCTCCCGGTTGCAGCCCCCGGCATGATCTCGCGCATCGGGCCGGTCACTGCCGTGGACGCCACCGGCAGCCTCAGCAACGTCAATGCCTACCGCAGCCCGCTGATCCCCTCGATCAACACCAACGCGCTGTCCGTGCAGGCAACCAGCCTGGGACTGCCCCGTACGGTCGGCACCTCCGTGGCCCAAGGCCGCTTCCTGAACGCCGCCACCGCTCGCGAGCCGGTCGCCGTGCTCGGCGCCGCAGCAGCCAGGCGCATGGGCATCGACCGCATCTATCCCAGCGAGCGGGTCTGGGTCGGGGGGCAATGGTTCTACCTTGTCGGCATCCTCAACCCCGCCGTTCTAGCCCCCGAAATCGACGCCTCGGTGCTCATCGGGTACGCGGCCGCCCAGAGGTTTCTCGGCTTCGATGGACACCCATCCGAGATCTACCTGCGCGCACAGAGCGACCAGGTCGACGCGGTCCACGACTTGCTCGCCGCCACCGCCAACCCCGAACAACCGAACCAGGTCGACGTCGCCCAGCCCTCCGACGCGCTCGTCGCCCAGGCCGAGGCCAAAGGCGCGCTGAACAGCCTATTCGTCGGCCTAGGCGCGGTTTCCCTGCTCGTCGGCGCCGTCGGCGTCGCGAACATCATGCTCATCGGCGTCCTCGAACGCCGCTCCGAGATCGGCCTGCGCCGCTCACTTGGCGCCACCAAGGCTCACATCCGCAACCAGTTCCTCGCCGAGGCGATCCTCCTCGCCTTGCTCGGCGGCGCCGTCGGCGTCGCCGCCGGCACGATCGCCACCATCATCTACGCGTATCTCAAACACTGGACGGCCGTCGTCCCCACCACCGCCTGGGCCGGCGGCCTTGCCGCCGCCATCCTCATCGGTGCGATCGCCGGGCTGCTCCCCGCCATCCGCGCCGCTCAACTCTCACCAGCCGAAGCACTTCGCTCGGTCTAGCCGACCGCTCGTGGGGGCTCGCGCCGCGGGAGCAACCCGGCATGCGTCGATGCGCCTGCGCCAAGGGGCGCCCTCGTTACGATCGGTTTTCCGTTCCGGCGGTAAACGATCGATTTCAATCGCCGTCTTTCCGCCGAGCGAGACAACACAAGATGCTCTTTTGCAGGCGCTTCAGGAACGGGAGCGACGGGACTCGAACCCGCGACCTCCGGCGTGACAGGCCGGCGTTCTAACCAACTGAACTACGCCCCCGGGACGGCGCAGTCTAGCTAGATCGACGTCAACCCGAGCTGTCGCAAGAGTGTGACCGAGTCCGAGTAGACGTCCTTCCGCGCGACCAGCCCGTCGCGGATCGGGATCACGTCCATGCCCTTGTAGTCGACCTTGCGGCCGGTCGGCGGCACCTCGATCCCAGAGCGGGTCATCGTGCCCTCGTGCGTGCCCGTCGCCGTCCATTCCTGGACGACGAGGTCCTCACGCACGTACGCGCGGCGTGTCTCGAAGGCGAGGTCCGGGAAGACGGCGAAGATGCCGGTGATGGCCCGACCGATCGCTTCGCGCCCGACATTGGCGTCGCCGGTGACGTGGTTCTCGAAGACCGAGTCCTCGGTGTGCATCGAGACGATCGTGTCCACGTCGTGCGCGTTCCAGGCGGCGTTGTACCGGTCGATGAACTCCTGCAGCTCAGGGCCGTCCATGGCATCTAGCCTAAACCGCGCGTGACCGTCGTCGACTGGGTGGCGCTCGGCCTGGTGCTGCTCGCGGCGCTCGGCGGGGCGGTTCAGGGCTTCGTCTGGAGCGGACTCTCGCTGGCCGGGCTGCTCGCCGGCGCGTTCCTCGGCGGGAGGCTCGTGCCGGTGCTGCTCGCCAACGGGTCGCGCTCGCACTACGCGCCGGTGGTCGCGCTCGTCGGGGCGGTCGCCTTCGCAGTCGCGTTCGAGGTGATGGGCAGCACGCTCGGCTCGGTGATCCGCAACCGGGAGCGTGCTCGCAGCGTCCGGGCTGCCGACTCGGCTGGTGGGGTCGTGGCCGGCGCGCTGATCGGCTTCGCGATCGTCTGGGTGCTCGGGGCGATGGCGCTGCAGCTCCCGGGGCAGGCCGACCTGCGGCGCGCCGTGCAGCGGTCCTACGTGCTCCAGCAGCTGAACGAGATCGTGCCGCCGCGGTCGCTCCTGAACGCGCTGGCCCGGATCGACCCGTTTCCGAGCTTCGCCGGGCCACCGGTTCCGACCGAGCCGCTCGACCCGCGCGTGCTGCGCACGCCTGGCGTTCGCGCGGCGGCGCCGAGCGTGGTGCGCGTGCTCGGCACGGCCTGCGGGCTCGGCGTCGAGGGCAGCGGCTGGGTCGTTGCGGATGGGCTCGTCGTCACTGCGGCGCACGTCGTCGCCGGCGAGGAGGACACCGAGGTGGCGTCTTCGAGCGGCGGCGTCCTGAGGGCCGAGGCCGTCGCGTTCGACCCACACAACGACGTGGCGATCCTGCGCGTCGACAACCTCGACGCGCCGCCGTTGCGGCTGAAGGAGCCACACCCCGGGGCCGCGATCGCGATCGTCGGCTATCCGCTCAACGGGCCGCTCGAGGCGAGCCCCGGCCGGATCGGCGGGACCGAGACGGTGCTCGCCCAGGACGCCTACGGCGAGGGGGCGACCCGCCGCGTTGTGACGAGCCTCGGCGGGACGATCCGGCACGGCAACTCCGGCGGGCCGGCAGTGGACGCCTCGGGCGCCGTCCAGTCGACCGTCTTCGCCGCGCGAGCGACGGGCAGCGGCGGTTACGGCGTGCCGGCCTCGATCGTGCGGCGCGACGTCGCCTCGGCGGGCGGCCCGGTCTCGACTGGCCCCTGCGTCCGTTAGTCCAACAGGTCGAGCGCCGCCTCGGGCTGCTTGAAGGGCGGGATCACGTAGACCCCTGCCACTCTCTCGCGTGCCTCGGCGTAGAGCTCGCGCGCGAGCGCGAGGCCCTCGGCGCCCGCGTTCGGTCCTGCCTGCTCGAGCCGGCGCTGGATCGCCTCCGGGACCACGATCCCCGGCACCTCGTTGTGCAGCCGCACCGCGAGCTGGTAGCTGCGCACGTAGAAGATCCCGAGCAGGAGCGGCACCGGCCAGCCGCCGATCAGCTCCTCGAAGCGGTCGAGATAGGAGAGGTCGAAGAGCGCCTGCGTCATCGCGTAGCTCGCGCCGGCCTCGATCTTCTGCCGGAAGCGGTCGGCCTCGACCGCCAGGTCGTCGGCCGACGGGTTGACGGCCACGCCGAGGAAGAACGAGGTGGGGGCGTCGATGCCCTTGCCGTTGTAGTCCTCGCCCCGGTTCAGCTTCGAGATGACCTGCGAGAGCCCGATCGAGTCGACCTCGTAGACGCCCTGAGAGCCCGGGTAGTCGCCGATCTCGGGCGGATCGCCTGTGACGGCCAGCACGTTGCGGACGCCCTCAGCATGGGCGCCGAGGAGCTGCGACTCGAGGCCCATGATCGAGCTGTCGCGCGGCGTCACGTGCGGGATCGTCTCGATGCCGCAGTCGCGCTCGATTGCCACCGCGGCCATCAGCGCATTCGCGCGGGCGCGGGCCATCGGGTTGTCGTTGATGTCGACGAAGCCGACCTTGCCCGAGAGCTTCAGGTCGCGCGCGACGGCGAGCATCGCGTCGTAGGTGCCGCCCTTCGGCGGGTCGAGCTCGACGCAGGTGACCCACTCGCCCTCGCGCAGCTTGCGCGCCAGCTCGGTCTCGTACGCGCCACGCTCGAGGTGCGGCTCGACCAGCTCGCGCTCGATCACGTCGAGTGGTGCGCTGGGCTTCCGCTCGTCCTCGACCGCCGAGGCGATCGCCGCGATCTCGAGCGGCGTCGTTCCGCAGCAGCCGCCGATCAGGCGCGCGCCGAGCTCCCGCGCGTGCGCCGCGAACTCGGCGAAGTACTCGGGCGTCGCGTGCGGGTAGATCACGCGACCCCCGCTGAGGCTGGCGAGGCCGACGTTCGGCAGCGCGGCGAGCGGAGGGCCGCCGTCGGCTCCCATCGCCTCGAGCGCCGCGAGTGCCGCGTGCAGGCCGGCGCCGTGGTTCGCGCCGATCGCGGCCAGGCCGAGCGGGCGCAGTCGGGCGGCGGCGTCGGCAGCCGACACGCCGGCGAGCGTCTCGGCGCCCTCGTCGAAGGTCAGCGTCGCCACGATCGGGAGGCTCGAGACGCCGCGCACGGCCTCGATCGCCGCCTCCAGCTCGTCGAGGTCGTAAAAGGTCTCGACCATGAACAAGTCGATGCCGCGGCCGTCCAGCAGCGAGGCCTGTTCCCCGAAGAGCTCGCTGCGCTGCGCCGCCGGAACGGCCAGGTCGCCGAGCGGGCCGATCGAGCCGGCGATGAAGACGTCGCGTCCCGCGACTTCGCGGGCCTCGCGCGCCAGCTTCACGCCGGCGCCATTGATCCGCGCGAAGTCGTTCTCGAGGTAGAGCTGCGAGAGCTTGCGGCGGTTGGCGCCGAAGGTGTTCGTCTCGATCAGGTCGGCACCGGCGCGGATAAAGCTCGTGTGCAACGTCACGACGCTCTCGGGAGCGCGGAGGTTAGCCTCTTCCGGGCAGCGCAGCCGTGGCACGGCGCTCGAGACGAGCATCCCCATGCCGCCGTCGGCGACGACGATCGCGCCCTGGGCCAAACGGTCTTCGAAACGGCTGTTCATGGCGGTTTGACTCTACTGGCGGAGTGAAGTGAAGCGGTCAACCGTGAAAGGGGGATAGATCAAGCGACTGCCACGGCGCGATACTCCGCGAGCAACATCGACGAGCGCCCCAATGCGGCAGGGGCAGAACGTCGAAAGCGCACGGGCCCGATGCGGCGAGGCCCGGACGCCACGGAAAGGGCCCGATGCGGCGCGGCCCCTCCGGAGATGTAACTGCGGCTCTCTCACGGGAGACTCAGGCGGGCCCGGGCGGCGGGCCCGCCTGATGTATGGACCGGCTCAAGTTCGGGTATGTGCCCGCCGATTCAATGGTGACTCCTTCGCCCGGGACTGACGGCAATCATCCTGCGGCTCGGAGCTTTCGGCGGCGGGCTCAGGCCCGCCGCCGGCCTTTTCGGCCGGCCCCGGTGACAGTCACAGTGACAGTCACAGTGACTGTCACTGTTGGAGCGGCTCAGCCGCGGAGTAGGCGGCCTTCCATGCCGCCTGCGACGGTCACGACCTGGCCGGTGACGTGGCCGGAGAGCACGTCTGAGGCGAGCACGACCACCTGCGCCGCCACGTCCTCGGGCTGCGCGACCTTCTCCAGCGCCATCGTCCGCGTCACACGCCGCAGCGTCTCCTCGTCGAGCGAGCCGCGCGTCATCGGCGATTCCGTCCAGCCGGGACAGACAGCGTTCACGCGCGCGCGAGGCGCGATCCGGACGACCTCGTTCTTCAGGCTGAGCAGGAGCCCGTGCGCGATCGCAGACTTCGCGGCGGCGTAGTCCGCGTGCCCGGCCTCGCCGAAGAGGCCCGCGGTCGACGCGACGAGCACCAGGGATCCATTGCCTCGCTCCGCCACGCCGCGCAGGAAGCCGCGGGCTGTCAGGAACGTCGCCGTGAGGTTCGCGCGCAGGGTCTCCTCCCAGCGCTCGAGCGGGAGCTCCCAGACCGGGACGTCCTCCGACGGCCAGATGCCGGCGACCGCCGCGCACACGTCCAGCGGTCCGGCCTCCTCGAACAGCCGCTCGACCTCGGCTTCGACACGCAGGTCGGCGCCGGCAACCTGCGCTGCCCCGAGCGCCTCGGCCAGCTCGCGCCCGCGGTGATAGTGCCCGACCACCTCGCAGCCCTCGGCCATGAACAGCCGGGCGCAGGCGGAGCCGATGCCGCCGGACGCACCGGTCACGAGCACACGCTTCCCTTTGAGCCCGGTCTCCACGACGTGAGAGGCTACAAGCGTGAAGGTTTTCATCATCAGCGACATCGAGGGCGTCGCCGGGATCGTCAAGGGCGAGCAGACCGGCCCCGGCCCGCACGGCGTCGAGGCGCTCTTCCAGGAGGGCCGCAAGCTCTATACCGAGGAGATCAACGCAGCCGTGCGCGGCTCGAAGGCGGCCGGCGCGACCGAGATCGTCGCGATGGACTGCCACGGCGCGGGCGGCGGGTACACGTTCAACTCGCTGATCCCGGAGGAGCTCGACCCCGACTGCGAGTTCGTCGTGCAGGACGAGTGGACGGAGTACACCGAGTTCCTTGAGCAGGGCGTCGACGCGGCGCTCTTCGTCGGCATGCATGCGCGTGCGGGCACCGCGGAGGGCGTGCTCAACCACACCGTCTCGGGGCCGAACTTCCAGAACCTCTGGTTCAACGGCACGCTCGTCGGCGAGACGGGCATCAACGCTGCGCTCTGCGGCACGTGGGGCTGTCCGGTTCTGCTGGTGACCGGCGACCAGGCCGCTTGCAAGGAGGGAAGCGAGCTGCTGGGCGACGGACTGACCACGGTGGAGGTCAAGCGCGGCACCGGCGTGCAAAGCGCGCGGAACCTGGTCCCCTCCCGCGCGCGAGAAGCGATCGAGGCCGGGGCGAAGCAAGCCCTGAGCGACCTGAACGCCGTCCAGCCGTACGACCCGGGCAAGCCGTGCGAGATCAAGATCGAATACAAGTGGACCGATCCGGTCGCGAAGCTGCGCTACCGCCACGGTGTCGAGATCCTCGACGACCGCACGGTCGTCTCCCGTGCCGACGACTGGTGGACGGCGTGGAAGCAGTTCTTCTTCTGAGCCGGCAGTGACCGACGCGCGCGAGCTCGCCGAGTTGATCTCCTCGGCCGACGCGGTGCCCGCCTCCGGCTGGGTCGCCGGCGTCTCGGCGTCGTTCGCGGCCGCGCTCGTGGCCAAGGCGGCCGCCCGCTCGGAAGGCTGGAGCGACTCGGCCGGGGCCCGCGCCCAGGCGATCGACTTGCGCGACCGGCTGCTCGCGCTCGCCGCCCAGGACGCGAAGGCCTACGAGAGCGCGCTCGACGCGCTCGAACAGCGCGGCTCTGGCCTCGCGAGGGCGCTCGACGCGGCGGCGGAGGTGCCGCTCGCGCTGGCCGAGGCCGCAGCCGACGTGGCGTTGCTCGCGGCCGACGCGACCGAGCGAGCCGACGGAGCATCGCGCGCCGACGCAGCCGCAGCGGCGACGCTCGCGGCCGGCGCCGCCCGTGCCGCGGCCAAGCTCGTCGCGATCAACCTCTCGACCCAGCCGGGCGACGAGCGGATCGCGGCTGCCAAGCGAGCGGTCGATACGGCCGACGACGCCGCGCGTGTCGCTCTCGCCGCCGAGATCTAGCGGCACCGCTGACTAGGCTCGGGCCGTGAGCGAGATCACGCATTTCGGCCTGCTCGTCCTGGTCGGCTCGGGGATCGTCGCGCTCGCGGTCCTCTCGAACAAGGTCAGCGAGCGCTTCCCGATCCCGGCACCCGCGATCTTCCTGCTGGCCGCGGCGGGCACGGTGCACTTCTGGCCGAGCCTCGGCCGCAAGTTCTCGGTGCTGGACGTCGAGCGCCTGGCGGTCGTGGCGCTCGTCCTGATCCTCTTCGACGGCGGCATGCGCGTCGGGTGGAAACGCTTCCGCGTGGCCGCGGTGCCGATCACGGTGCTCGGCGTCTTCGGCACCTTCACGACAGCGGCGCTCGTCGCGCTGGCCGGCCATTACCTGTTCGACTTCAGCTGGACGGGAGCCGGGATCCTCGGCGCGGCGCTGGCGCCGACCGATCCGGCGGTGATGTTCTCCGTTCTCGGCAAGCGCGAGGTAGGCGGTCGCACTGGCACGATCCTCGAGGGCGAGTCCGGCGTGAACGACCCGGTCGGGATCGCGCTGATGATCGGGATGATCGACTTCGCCACGCACGCGGACTCGACCTTCTGGGTCGTGGTGCGCGAGTGCGCGCTCGAGATGTCGATCGGCCTGGCGGTCGGCATCGCCGGCGCGTGGGTCGTGTTGCAGTCGATCCGCCGGATCGACCTGGCCAACCCGGCGCTCTATCCGCTGCGCAGCCTCGCGGCGGCCGGGGTCATCTACGGCGCCGCCGCGGTCGCGCACGGGTCGGGTTTCCTGGCGGTGTTCGTCGCAGGGATCCTGATCGGAGACGCCGACTACCCGCGGCGGCGCGACGTCGAGCGCTTCCATACCTCGCTCGCGAGCCTCGCCGAGGTGGTCGTCTTCATCGGGCTGGGGCTGACGGTGCACAAGGTCAATCTCGCCCCGGTCTGGCAGGACGGGATCCTGATCGCGCTCGTGCTGGCCTTCCTGGCCCGGCCGCTCGGCATCGCGCCGTTCCTCGCGCCGCTCCACCTGCGCCGCGGCGAGCGCGTGTTCGTGATGTGGAGCGGTCTGAAGGGCGCCGTGCCGATCCTGCTCGCCGCGTTCGCCCTGCTCGAGCACGTGCCGGGCTCGGAGCGGATCTACGGGATCGTCTTCGTCGTGGTCGCGTTCTCCGTCATCTTCCAAGGCGGCTCGGTGCCTTTGGCGGCGCGTAGGCTCGGCGTGCCGATGCGCCTCGTCCACCGAGGTGACCCGTGATCGTCGCGCACCTCGACCTCGACGCCTTCTTCGCGGCGGTCGAGGAGCTCGAGACCCCCGAGCTGCGCGCCAAGCCGCTCGTGGTCGGCGGCGACCCGCACGGTCGCGGTGTGGTCGCGACGGCCAACTACGTCGCTCGGAAATTCGGCATCCATTCGGCGATGTCGTGCGCCGAAGCGCTGCGCCGTTGCCCGCAGGCGGTCTTCGTGCAGCCACGCAAGCGGCTCTACTCGGAGTACTCGAAGGCTGTCTGGAACGCCGTGCGCGAAGTGGTGCCGACCGTCGAGCGGACCGGTATGGACGAGGGGTACCTGGACGTGGGGGAGGTGGTGGCCGATTTCGGCCGCGCGCGTGCGGTCGCCGAAGCGGTGCAGGCGGCGGTGCGCGGCGCGACGAGCCTTTCCTGTTCGCTCGGCGTCTCGAGCTGCAAGGTCGTCTCGAAGATCGCGAGCGACCGGCGTAAGCCGGGAGGCCTGACCGTCGTGCCCGCCGGTCGCGAGGCCTGGTTCCTCGCGCCGTTCGACGTGCGCCGGCTGCCGGGCGTCGGCCCGCGCGCCGAGGAGCGGCTGCGGCGTGCCGGGGTGGAGACGATCGGCGACCTCGCGGCTCTCCAGGACGAACAGCTGCGCTCGCTCCTGCCCGGCAAGCTCGGGCCGCTGCTGCGAGACCGGGCGCGTGGGATCGACCCGAGGCCGCTCGAGCTGTCATCCGAGACCGTCTCGATCAGCGCGGAGGAGACGTTCCCGCGCGACGTGTCGGAGATCGAGCGGCTGCAGGAGGAGCTGCACCGCCTGTCAACGCTCGTCGCGGAACGGCTGGCGGCGGGCGGCCAGGCCGGGCGTACGGTCACTACGAAGGTGCGCTACCCGGACTTCTCGATCCGCTCGCGCTCGACGTCGCTGCCGGTGGGCACCGACGACGGCGAGCGCATCTGGGAGCTGGCGTGCGCGTGCCTCGACCGGGCGCTGGCGGACCGGCCCGGTGCTCTACGGCTGGTCGGTGTCGGCGTCTCGGGTCTGGAGACGCACCGCCAGCTCGAGCTCGTTTAGCCCTCCTCGGTGCTCCAGCGCGCGACGTCGCGGATCGAGACGATCCCGACCGGGCGGCCGTCCTCGACGATCGGGACGTGGCGAAAGCCGTTGTCGAGCATGATCTTCGCCGCGTCCTCGGGCGTCGCGGTCGGCTCGAGCGTCAGCGGATCGGCCGTCATCCACTCGCGCACTCGCGCCTCGCTGGAGTGCACGCGGCCGGCAACGGCTCGGGTCAGGTCACGCTCGGTGACGATCCCGATCAGCGTGCCGTAGTCGGAGACGACCGCCGAGCTGACGCCGCGCTCGACCATCTTCTGCGCGGTCTCGCCGATCGTGTCGGCGGGGTCGACCGCGAGGACGTCGCTCGTCATCAGCTCGCGCACGGTGCTCACGCGGCGAGCGTAACACCGCCCGCGACATGGACAAGGGTGTCGAGCAGCTCGGCGAGCTCGGCACGAACGCCTTCGTCCGCGAGCTCACCGTGCTCGTCGAAGCGCATGTACGCCTCTGGCACGAGCACCAGCGGGCCGTCGAGGACGGCGGCCCGGGGGAACTCGAGCGCTTCGCGCAGCTGCTGCTGCGCCAGTGCCGTGCCGCCGCGACCGGTGGAAGCGCCCATCAACGCGACCGGCTTGCCGGCGAGCGGCGAGCCGAGCGGCGGGCGGGAGGCCCAGTCGACCGCATTCTTGAGCACGCCGGGAACGCCACGGTTGTACTCCGGCGTCGCGATCAGGAGGGCATCCGCCTCGCGGATCGCGTCCTTCAGCGCAACGACAGGCTCGGGATCGCCGGCAGCCTCGACGTCGCCGTCGTAGAACGGCAGGCTGCGGATGTCGAACTCGACGAGCTCGACGTTCTCCGGCAGGAGCTCCCGCGCCGCGCGCAGGAGCGAGCGGTTGTAGGAGCCCTCGCGCAGGCTGCCGGCGATTCCCAGGACCTTCATCTTTCGCTCAGATGTTTCGATCATGATTTCCTCGTTTCGACCGGCCATTTCAGCCGGCCGCACGGGCTCGGGCCCGTGCGGCCTGAAGCCGGCATCGCAAGCGCTGCCTAGGCCTCCTTGACGGCCGAGACGGCGGCCGTGAGCTCGACGGTGGTGGTGCCCCAATCGAAGGCGCCGCTGGCGTCGACGAGCAGGCGCTCGTCGCCGGCCTTGCCCTGGCCGTGGCCGCGGACAAGACCTTCGAGCTCGATCTCGAACGGCGTGTCCTTGACGGTCAGGTTGCCGCGCGCGCGGAAGCGCTCGTCGTCGAGCGGCTCGACCGCGGTGGTCTCGAAGCGGATCTCCGGATGCTTCGCGGCATCGAGGAAGTCCGGCGAGATCAGGTGCGCGTCGCGCTGCTCGTTGTCGGTGCGCAGGCTCTCGACGCGGATCGTGCCCGCGAGCGAGGCCTGCTCGCCGCCCTCGAGCCGGCCCTCGAACTCCGTGAAGCGTCCGTTCACCGAGCTGAAGAGGTCGCTCGTGTCGGTCACCTGGAAGCCGACCGTCGTGTGGACGGGATCGACGACCCAGGTTCCGGCGGGGATGACCTCGGCGGTTGTGATGGTGGTGGTGGGCATCTGGCTCTCTCCTTTCGGTTAGGCTATACTTGAGCCGTCAACAATGTAGCCAATGAAAGTTGAGACGTCAAGTTTTGAGCACGCAAGTATCTCCGCGCACCACGCCAGAGACCCAGACCTGGGTTGCGCTGCTGCGCGCACATGCCTCGAGCGTTCGGCGCTTCAACGCGGAGCTCGTCAGCGAGCACGGCTTGACGCTGAACGACTACGAGGTCCTGCTCCATCTCTCGCACGCGGACGGCAAACGGCTGCGCCGCGTCGACCTCGCCGAGCGGGTGCTGCTGACGCCGTCCGGGATCACGCGCCTGCTGGAGGGCCTCGAGCGCTGCGGCTACGTCGAGCGCGCCTCTTGCGAGTCGGACGCCCGCGTCACCTATGCGCAGCTGACCGCGGGCGGCGAGGCCAAGCTGCGCGCGGCGGCCAAGACGCACATCGCCGGGATCCACGCGTTCTTCCGCGAGCGCTTCTCGAAGGACGAGGTCCAGGCGCTCGGCGGGCTGCTGGAGCGGCTCCCGATCGACCCGGCCGAGGACGTCGAGTGCACGCCCTGAGAAAAAGCTCGCAAAGAGCGCACGAGAGTTTTTTCAGGGCCTTGTACGGACCTGGCCTCGCCGCTAGGTTGCCTCTTGCGCCGAGCACGGAGCGCGAGTAGGACGAAGCTTCACCGGAGGGCAGTACGCGGAAGCGGAAGGTCAGCCGGGCGAAGTGGACCAAAGCGAAACCGGCTCGGCGAATTTTTTTGGTCCCGCGCGGAATACGACGGCCCCGAGGGCCGTTGTAGTGGTTGGCGGCGAACGCCCTCGCGTTCGCCCGACACCGACGAAGTAAAGGATGTGAGCAGAACTGAGCACCACGCTTGAACTTGCTGTCCCTGCGTTCCTCGACGAGGCCGAGGAGCACGAGTCGATCGACGAGGCCGCCCTGGAGGCGTTCGCGCTCGAGCACGACCTCGACGAGGAGGACCTCGTCGAGCTGCGCGCCGAGCTCGAGGCCCGGGAGGTCGAGATCGTCCAGCCGCCGGCGGACGTGCCGACCGCCCCTGCCCACGCCCAGGCCGCGCCGACCGACGCGCTCTCGCTCTTCATGTACCGGGCCGGCCGCTACCCGCTGCTCACCGCGGCGGAGGAAGTCGCGCTCGCCAAGCGTGTCGAGCGAGGCGACGCCCAGGCCAAGGAGCGCATGATCAACTCGAACCTGCGTCTGGTGATCTCGATCGCCAAGCGCTACCAGCGGAAGGACCTGCCGCTGCTGGATCTCGTCCAGGAGGGTGTGATCGGGCTGAACCGTGCCGTCGAGAAGTTCGACTGGCGGAAGGGGTTCAAGTTCTCGACCTACGCCACCTGGTGGATCCGCCAGGCCTGCCAGCGGGCGATCTCGAACCAGTCCGCGACGATCCGCATTCCGACGCACGTCAACGAGCGGCGCGTGAAGCTCGCCCGTGCGGAGACCCGGCTCGAGGCCACGCTAGGCCGCAAGCCGACCCGCGAGGAGCTGGCCGACGAGGCCGAGCTCGAGCTCGTGCACGTCGAGGAGGCGCTCGACGCGGTGCAGGCGAACGTCTCGCTGAACCGGCCGGTCGGCTCGGAGGACGACGGGGAGCTGGGCGACCTGTTCGGCGACGAGGCCGCCGTGAGCCCGGAGGACGAGGCAGTCGAGTCCGTCCGCCGGCGCGAGGTACGGCGCGCGATCGCGTCGCTGCCCGAGCGTCAGCGCCGGATCGTCGAGCTCCGCTTCGGGATCGGCGGCGAGCCGCAGGCGCTGGAGGCGATCGGCAAGGAGCTGGGGATCACGCGTGAGCGTGTCCGCCAGCTCGAGGCCGAGGCCCTAGCGAAGCTGCAGGACGAGCTCGCCGCAGCCGCCTAAGTCGCGGCGGCTACCACTTCGATCGGCGTCCGCGGCGGCTCGTGTAGACGAGCTTCGCGGGCGCCGATCGCATGCCGGCGTCTTCGAACTGCTCCTGGTGGCCGAGGCGCCGCGCGACGCGGCTCGTGTCCGCCTGCTGCTCGGGCAGTACGAAGGTGATCGCCGTGCCGCTGCGGCCGGCTCGGCCGGTGCGGCCCGTCCGGTGGACGTAGCCCTTGTCTTCTTCCGGCGGATCGAAGTTGACGACGTGCGTGACGTCATCGAGGTCGAGCCCGCGGGCTGCGACGTCGGTGGCCACGAGGGTGCTGACCTTGCCGGTCTCGAACTGCGCCAGGGCGCGCTCGCGCGCGTTCTGCGACATGTCGCCGTGCATCGCGACCGCGCGCACGTCGTGCCGCTTGAGCTTCTGCACGAGCCGGTCGGCGCCGCGCTTGGTGCGGACGAAGACGAGCGTCGAGCCGCCTTCGCGAATGTGGGCGACGAGCGTCTCGACCTTTGAGTCGGCCGTGACGGAGATGAAGCGGTGCTCGATCTCGCCCGGCTGGCGTAGCGCAGAGAGCTCGCCCTCGATGCGCGTGGCCCCGCTCGTGTACTTGCGGGCGAGCTCCCCGACCTCGCCGTCGAGCGTTGCCGAGAAGAACATCGTCTGACGGTTCTGCGGCAGCCGCCGCACGAGCTTGTCGACCTGGGGCTTGAAGCCCATGTCGAGCATCCGGTCGGCCTCGTCGAGCACGAACGTGCGCACGTGAGCGAGGCTCACGAGCCGGCGATTGGCCAGATCCTCCAGCCGGCCGGGCGTCGCGACGAGGATGTTCGCGCCCTTGATCCGGTTGGCCTGAGACCTGAGCGGCACCCCGCCGTAGGCCGGCGCGACGGTCAGCCCGCGCGCCTTGGCGAGGGGCTGGAACTCCTCCGTCACCTGCGACGCGAGCTCGCGCGTCGGCACGAGCACGAGTGCCGACGGATGCGCGTCGCCGGGCTCCGTGCGCTCCACGATCGGCAGCACGAAGGCGAGGGTTTTGCCCGACCCGGTGGGCGAGCGGACGAGCACGTCCACGCCCTGCAGCGCGTCCGGCAGCGTGCGTTCCTGGATCGGAAAGGGGCTCTCGATAGATCGAGCTGCGAGCGCATCCGCAACGGGCGCGGACACCCCGAGCTCGCGGAAAGATTGGTTCGACATGAAGTTCGACTCCTGTTCGGGTTCGAGACTTGCCTACCTCGAAACGCCCGAAGGAGGAACGAGAAGCTCATCTCACCGGGCAAGCAGGATTGCCACCCGTGCTCACACCGTAGCAGGACGCCTGTACCCTGCCGCGATGCCGAACGACAAGGCCGAGCACCTGACCGCGGCCCAGAAGGAGCAGCTCGAAGCCGAGCTGGCCGAGCTGGAAGGCCCCAAACGGGTCGCGATCGTCGAGGCGATCAAGACCGCCCGCGCGTTCGGCGACCTGTCGGAGAACTTCGAGTACCACGCCGCCAAGAACGAGCAGGGGCTGCTCGAGCGGCGCATCACGGTGCTCCGCGACCGGCTTTCGCGGGCCGTTTTGGTGGACGAGGACGCCGCGGCCGACGACACCGTGGGTGTCGGCTCGAAGGTCGAGCTCGAGGACGAGCAGGGCGGCCGCCTCGCAGTCGAGATCTCGAGCGTCGGCGGCGTCTCGCCGGACTCGCCGGTCGGTAAGGCACTGCTCGGCGCGAAGGCCGGTGACGAGGTCCAGATCGAAGCGCCGAGCGGCGCCTGGCGCGCGCGCGTGATCACCGTCGGCCGCTAGCGGCGCAGTCGAAGCGGCTCTACATCGTCCCGACGGGCTGAGCTTCGCCTGCCGGAGCGGGATCGACGATCAGCGCCAGGCCGTCGATCGCCCTTACGACCGTCTCGTCGCCGACGTCGGCGCCCGCCTCGCAAGTGGCCTCCCAAAGCTCGCCGTTCACGCGCACCTGGCCGGTCGGGTGGCAGGCCACGATGACCGCGGCCCGTTGCCCGATCAGCGTCTCGACGCCCGTCTGCGGCCGCCAGCGGCGGGCGAGCCGCCGGCCCCAGATCACCTCGAGCACCTCCACCGAGATCCCGCCGAGCACGACGAGCAGATTCCACGGATACGGAACGAAGAACGCCAGCACGATCGAGATCAGCAGCGCCATTCCGACCGAGACTAGACTCGTAGCCGCTGGGCCCGTTCATCCAGATCGGACGATGCCCTTAGATGCCGCTGCCCGGACGATCCTCGTGCAGGTTCGCGAGCGAAAGGACGGTAAGAGATGAGGATGCGAAGGCGACGCCCGCTGATGCGGGCGGCCATGGTCGGCGGGGTGGCCTACCACGCCGGCAAGAAGACCCAGGAAGGGCGCGACGACGACTACGAGCGCGATGCGCGCTTGGAGCAGCTGGAGGCCCAGCAGGCCCAGGGCACGGGCGGCGGCGGCGGTGGCGGGATGACCGACAACACGATCGAGCAGCTCGGCAAGCTCGGGCAGCTGCACGAGCAGGGCGTGCTGACCGACGCCGAGTTCGAGGTGCAGAAGCAGAAGCTTCTGCAGGGCGTATGAGCATCCCGACCCACACCGACGAGGGCCTGACGCTCGGTCCGGTGCAGATGCTGATCGTGGGCTTCCAGGGCGACAACTTCGACGGCTCGATCATGAAAGAGCTCGACCGCCTGAAGGAGCACGACATCGTACGGCTGATCGACCTCCTGTTCGTGAAGAAGAACGAGGACGGCGAGATCGAGGTCGTGCAGCGAAGCGACCTCGGCGCGGACGAGGCTGAGGAGTTCGGTGCGATCGTCGGGGCGCTGGTGGGCTTCGGCGCCGACGGCGAGGAAGGGGCCGAGTACGGGGCGCTCGCCGGAGCGGCCGAGCTCGAGGACGGCCATGTCTTCGACGACGAAGCCGTCTGGTACCTGGGCGACGCCATCCCCGAGGGGACGGCTGCGGCGGTCGCCCTGCTCGAGCACCGCTGGGCGATCCCGCTGCGCGACAAGATCGCGCAGGCCGGAGGGCTCACCCTCTCGGACGCGTGGATCCACGTGGCCGACCTGGTCGCGGTGGGCGCCCTCGCCGGGGCGAAAGCCTGAGCTTCAGCCGGCCGCGTGGGGCGTGATGCCCCACGCGGCCGCGTGCTCTTCGCCCGGCTCGAGGACGACCAGGCCGTCACCGCTCGCGAAGGCGTTCGGCGCGCAGGTCATCGGCTCGACGGCCAGGCTCCTGCGGGCGCCTTCCGGGAGCCCGTCGCCGCTGAAGACCATCAGGTACGGATAGCCCTCGTCCGCCCAGAGGATCGTCTCGTCGACGTGGACGCGCGCCAGGCCGTCCTCGTCGCGCTCGAGCTCGGTGAAGCAGTGGTCGAGCCGCGCTGTGCCGACCGGGCGGGGCTTCCGAAAGTCCAGCTCCCCGTCGACGGGCGACGAGCCCACAGGGATGCCGCGCTCGTCGCTCGCGAGGACCGTACGGGCGGGGATGCGAACGATCGCCTCGTCGACGCTGCCCGCACTGACCGTCAGATACGGATGCGCGCCGGCGCCATACGGGCACGACTCGGAGCCCGCATTCGCCGCGGTCGTCCGCACCGCGAGCCCGTCCGCCGAGAGCGAGTACTCGACGCGCAACTCGAGCGTGAACGGGTAGCCCGGGCTCGGATGGAGCACATGCTCGAGGACGACGCGGTTACCGCTCCGCTCGGCGACCGTCCAACTCGACCAGCGCACGAGCCCGTGGATCGCGTTCCCTCGCTCGGGCTCGTTCAGCGGCAGCTGGTGCTCGCGGCCGTCGAGCCGGTAGACGCCGTCCCGGATCCGGTTCGGCCACGGGATCAGCAGCTGGCCACGGCCCGAGTCGGCGAGTGCGTCGAGCGGGTAGCCGTCGAGTACCTCGCGGCCGCCGGCGGAGTAGGTACGTAGCCCTGCACCGACCTCGGTGACGACCGCGCGCTGGTCGCCGAGCGCCAGCTCGAACTGCTCGCCGGAAGGAGTCGAAACCATCGCCCCCGATTACAGTCCTCTCAGCACGCCCGGAGATCATCCCCTTGGGGCGATGGCGCTCCGGCAGCTCGTTTCTAGCCTGCAGAGAAAGGGAGGTAGGGAATGACCGGCAAGGCTGATTTCACCGCCGAGGAGTGGGAGCTCGTGCGCGAAGGCCCGCCGACGGCCGGGATGGTGGCGCTGATGGCCGAGAGCGGCGGCAGCTTCCGCGAGTCGTGGGCGCTAGCCAAATCGTATGCCGAGGCCCGAAAAGAACACGGCGAGAGCGAGCTGCTCGATGCACTCGTGGCCGAGAAGCCCGACCTGAAGCGCTACAAGACCAACGAGGAGCTCGAGGCTCAGGGTCTCGGTCGGCTGACCGAGGCGGTCGTTCTCCTCGAGCAGAAGGCGACGGCCGGCGAGGTGGCCGCCTACCGGAAGTTCGCGCTCGACGTGGCCGAACGCGTAGCGGAAGCGCACAAGGAGGCCGACAAGCCGGTGAGCGAGGACGAGCGGGCGGCGATCGAGAAGATCGCGGCCAGCCTCTACCCGTCGCGGTCGGAGTAGACGACCTCCGTCCCAGCGAGCAGGTCCGGCAGACCGCGCCGCCGGGCGTCGAAGAGCACCGGCAGGTAGCCGGCGAAGAAGGGGACGATCGAGATCCAGGTGGTGAGCGCACGGACGGTCGCGCGGACCACCGACGGATGCTTGCCGGCGGCGTCGCGGACGCGCAGGTGGAGCAGGTGCATTCCCGGGGTGCGGCCGGCCGCGCTCCAGAAGAAGACGAGGTAGACGCCGGCCACGAGGCCCCAGCCGATTCCAAGCAGCGTGCCCACGAGCCAGGCCGGCCGGAGCGTGCCGACAAGCGACGAGATCAGCGCCACGAACCCGGACACCAGCGTGAAGAGCACGACGACGAGCAGGATGTCGACGGTGAAGGCGATCGCACGCGTGGCCACTCCGGCGTAGGGAGTCGCGACCGTGTGGCGGCGGTCGATCCGGGCGTCGAGCCGGCGCGCCCAGCCGCGCACCTCGACGAGGAGCTCCTCCGCGAAGCCGGCCGTCTGCAGGGCAACCGCCTCGCGGACCTCGGGGCTGGCGGCGAGCTCGCGGATCGCACGCTTCATTTCCTCGCTCTGAACGATCCGGTCTACGAGCTCGTTCGTGTGTGGGCTGGCCAGCGCCTCCTCGACCAGGCGGTCGAGCGCGCCGGTCCGCGCGAGCTCGGCCGCCATGCGTTCCGGCACGCGGTGCTGGACGAGCGAGTACACGAGGTCTTCCGGCAGCGACTGCGCGAGCGCGCGGTCGATCAAGCGCGTGAGCTCGGGGACGAGATGCTCCTCGGCCGCCGCCTCGATCGGGCCGCGCGAGGCGCGAGCCGCAACCCGCGCCGGGAAGAAGGCGAGCCGCCCGGCTGCGCCGAAGCGCGAGCCCCGGTTGCGCGATCCGTCGCTCAGTGCGCCGCCGCCGCAGCGGTCGAGGCGCCGAGGCGCTCGAGCAAGTGGTCGCCCACGCGGAGCGAGTTCGCCATCGCAGTCAACGCCGGGTTGACCGCGCCGATGCTCGGGAAGACGCTCGTGTCGACGACGTAGAGGTTGTCGAGCTCGTGCGCGCGGCAGTCCGCGTTCACGACCGACTCGGCGGCGTCCGCGCCCATCCGGCACGTTCCTGCCTGGTGGGCGACGCCCGCGACCGGGATGTCGTTCTTCATGTACGCGAAGCGATGGAAGAGGTGGTCGGGCTCCATTCGCAGCTTTCCGAGCATCGAGCCCAGCTGCTTGTTCAGCTCCTTCTTCGGCGTCTCGTTCGTGGCCTTGTAGGCGAGCGTCAGCTTCCCGTCGCCGTCGACGGTGACGCGGTTCTCCGGCATCGGCAGATCCTCGGTCGAGAGCCAGAAGTCCACTGCGTGCTTCGCCACCCGCTCCAGCGTCCACTGCGGCGCCAGCCTGGTCTGGACAGGCTTCTCGCCGCGGTACATCGGCGCCTGCGACTTGCCGACCATCTGGATGTTGCCGAGCGGGTAGTCGTGCCCGTTCCCTGCGAAGTAGAAGTCGTTCAGGCCGAGCGTCTTCTGGAACACCGTCGGGTTCTCGTCGTGCGAGAGCGCGAGCACGGCCGCGCTGTTGTGGAACATGTAGTTGCGACCGACCTGGTCGGAGCCGTTCGCAAGCCCCTGCGGGTGCTGCTCGGTCGCCGAGACGAGCAGCAGCTTGGCCGTGTTGGCCGCGCCGCACGCGAGCACGACGAGGTCGGCTGAGAAGCGTTCCAGCTCACCGTCGCGCTCGACGACGACCTCGGTCACCGCCGTCCCGTCGGCGCTGGTCTCGAGCTTGACCACCTGCGCGTTCGTCAGCAACTCGACGTTCTCGTGCTCGAGCGCCGGGCGCACGCCGAGCACGTCGGCGTCCGACTTGCCGTGCACCGCGCAGGGGAAGCCGTCGCAGTTCATGCAGCGGACGCATGCGCTGTAGGGCGGGTTCGACTCGTTCAGGCGGATGCCGCACGGCGCGTGGAACGGGTGGTAGCCGGCCGCCTCCAGGTCGTCCGAGAGCTGCTGGATCCGCGGCTCGTGGGAGACAGCCGGGAACGGGTACGGCGCACTCGAGTGCCCTTCGGTCGGGTCCTCGCCGCGCGCTCCGTGCACCTCGTATTGCTGCTCGGCCAGCGTGTAGTACGGCTCGAGCTCGTCGTAGGAGATCGGCCAGGCCGGCGAGGTTCCGTCGTGGTGCTGCAGCTCGCCGAAGTCCTCGGCCCGGAGCCGGTAGAGCGCCGCCCCGTAGAGCTTGGTCGCGCCGCCGACGAAGTAGTGGATCTGCGGCTGGAACGCCTTCCCGTGCTCGTCGTACCAGGTGTCCTCGGAGACGTAGCGGTTGTCGACGAACACGTCCTGCGCCAGCCAGTTCTGCGGCTCGCGCGGGAGCCAGTCGCCGCGCTCGAGCAACAGGATCCGCTTGCCTGAGGGCGCGAGGTGCCGCGCGAGCGTCCCGCCCCCGGCCCCGGTGCCCACGATGATCACGTCGTAGGCGTCCATCAGATTTCCACGGACAGCTCGGGGAGGATGATCCGGCCGGCAGCCTCCATCAGCGCGAGGTGCGAGAACGCCTGCGGGAAGTTCCCCAGGAAGCGGCCCGTCTCGGCGTCGAACTCCTCCGCGTAGAGGCCGAGCGGCGATGCGACGCGGAGCAGCTTCTCCATCAGGTCGCGTGCCTGTTGGAGCTCGCCCACCACTGCGAGCGCGGAGACCAGCCAGAACGAGCAGATCAGGAACGTCCCCTCCTTGCCGGAGAGCCCGTCGTCGGTCTCGTTCGTCTTGTACCGCAGCACGAAGCCGTTCTCGGTCAGCTCCTCGGCGATCGCCTTCACGGTCGCCCGCAACCGCTCGTCGTCCCCGGGCAGGAACCCGAAGATCGCGGCGAGCAGCACGGAGGCGTCGAGCGCCTCGGTGTCGTAGTGCTGCCGAAGGACGCCGCGGCCGTCGACGCCCTCGGTGAGGATTTCCTCCTTGATCTCGTCCGCCACCGCGGCCCACTTCTGCCGTAGGTCGCCGTCGCCCCGGATCTCGGCGAGCTGCGCGGCGCGGTCGAGCGCGACCCAGCACATCAGCTTCGAGGAGACATAGTGCTGCGGCTTCCCGCGCGCCTCCCAGATGCCCTGGTCGGGCTGCTGCCACACGCCTGTCGCGCACTCCGCCTGCGACTGCACGAGCGGCCAGAGGCGCCTCGGCAGGCGCTGGCTGCGGCGCGTGTGCAGCAGGATCGAGTCGAGCGCGGCGCCGAAGACGTCGTTCTGCCGCTGGTCGAAGGCGCCGTTCCCGATCCGGACCGGCCGGGCGCCCGCATACCCGGTGAGCTCGTCGCGCGTCGTCTCGCGCAAGTCACGGCGGCCGTCGATCCCGTACATGATCTGCAGCGACTCGTCCTCGGTCGGCTCGACGTCGGCGACGAAGGCCATGAACTCGTCGGCCTCCCAGGTCAGGTTCAGCATGTGGAGCGCCTGGAGCGTGAAGGTCGTGTCGCGGATCCAGGTGTAGCGGTAGTCCCAGTTGCGCTCACCGCCCGGGGTCTCCGGCAGGGAGGTGGTGAGCGCGGCGACGGTCGCGCCAGTCGGCATGTAGGTGAGCCCTTTGATCGCGAGCGCGGAGCGCTGGATCGGGTCGCGGAAGCGATGGTCCGGGATCCGTGCGCGGCCGAGCCAGGCACGCCAGAAGCGGATGGTTGCGTCGATTCGCTCGACCGCTTCGTCCGAGGTCTGCGGCGGCGCGAGATCCGGATCCCAGGAGAGCGCGCAGAACGCTCGCTCGCCCTCGCCGAGTACGTGCCGCGCGCGGACACGATTCTCCTCGATCCCGAGCGCAAGGTCGGTGTGCAGGCGGAAGCGCTGTTCTGCGCCGGTCGCCTCGGCGGTATGGCGATCGTCGTCCACGAGCGTCCACGTCGCCGGCTCGCGCCCATAGTCGAACGCCGGCTCGCACACGAGCTCGAGCTCGACGTTGCCCTCGAGGCACTCGACCGTGCGGACGAGCATGTGGTCGGCGTCGTCGTCGGCGGGCGGCCGCGTGTGGGGCGTGACCGAGTCCTCGTGGCCGCGTGGTCCCATCGTCAGCGCGTCGCGAACGATGATCCAGCCGTTG
>Ga0307289_10000139_pt1 | contig 28238 bp, 24 predicted proteins | sample ER_DNA_143_FD_194483 | JGI IMG/M metagenome (GOLD analysis project Ga0307289, IMG submission 194483) | Bulk soil microbial communities from the East River watershed near Crested Butte, Colorado, United States - ER_DNA_143 | ecosystem: Environmental > Terrestrial > Soil > Floodplain | place...
CCATCAGCCCGACTTTGGTGTGCAACCGGCCGGCAGTGTCGATCAGCACTACGTCGACCTCTTGTTCGATGCCCGCCTTGACTGCCTCGAAGGCCACGCTGGCCGGATCGGCGCCCTCAGCCCCTCGCACGGTCGGCACTCCAACCCGGCTACCCCACGTCTCGAGCTGGTCCGCCGCGGCGGCACGAAACGTGTCAGCGGCTCCGAGCAGCACGTCCTTGTCCTCGGCAACCAGGACCCGGGCGAGCTTTCCCACTGTCGTTGTCTTGCCGGTGCCATTCACTCCCACGACCATGACGACTGCGGGTTGATCGGTTCGATCAGCGTTGAGGCGGCGATCCATGGTGGGATCGACCAGCTTGATCAGCTCGGCGCGCAGGATGGCGCGAGCCTTTCCTGGCTCAGCAATCCCTTCCACCCGGAGCTTGTCGCGCAGCGACTCGACCAATTCAGTCGTCGGCACGACACCAAGATCGGAGGTGATCAGAGTCTCCTCGAACTCTTCCCAGGTGTCCTCATCGATTCGGTCTCGGGTGATCAGCAGCAGCAGGCCGCGACTCAACGTGCTGTTCGATCCGGCGAGCCGGCGACGAAGGCGTACCAGGCGGCTCTCTGGAGCTTCCGGGCGCTCGAGAGCTCGCGCCTCCGGAGCAAGCTCAACCTCGGGAAGCTCAACCTCCGGAGGCGGCGCTGCGCGAATATCAACTTGTGTTGCCGAGGGTTCGTTTCCGGCATCCTCGGCAGGCCTTTCCCAACCACGTGGTGCTGGCTCGACGCTGGGGGGTCGTTCACCCGTACGGAGCACTCGGCGGCGGCCGACGGCGAGGAAACCGACAAGAGTGACGGCCGCCAGCAAAATCACGCCGACGACCACCCACAGAGTTGTCGCATCCACCGGCTCATCTTAGGTGAGGAGAGCCGGACAGCCTGCCTCAGCGACCGCGGGTGGACTCGATTAGCTTGACCAGGCGAGTGGGAGGCTCCCCATCACCGTTGAGATGCTGAGCGGCGCGGGCCATCCGGTCAGCGAGCTTCGGTGCGCGCTCCTTGCCGCGCCCCTCAATCCCGAGTAAAACCAGACCCACTGTGCAACCAGCAAGGACCAAGATCACAATCATTGCGACGACGATGGAGGTCACGACCTTCCTTTCAGACAGTCGGTCTAGACAAATACATGGGGAAGGAACTGTCTTACGGGTCGTACAACCGCGCTTGCGATAGACGCGGTGCCGGTGGAACAGCTCTCGACCGCTAAGTCTGCCAAGCCAAGATCACGATGTCGGTATCGAGAGACCGATTCTTAGCTCTCGATTTCATCACAACTTTGGATCGCACTCTGAGGTCAGGCGACGGACTCAGTCTCACGCAGTCGCGAAGAGATTACGGTTGAGACACCGTCACCGCGCATGCTGATTCCGTACAAGGCATCAGCGATCTCCATGGTGCGCTTCTGATGAGTGATGACGAGCAACTGACTCGTCGCCCGCAGCTCTTCGTAGATCTCCAGCAGGCGGCCAAGATTTGTGTCGTCGAGAGCGGCCTCAACCTCGTCAAGGATGTAAAAGGGGCTGGGCCGCGCGATGAACAAAGAGATCAGAAAGCTCACCGCCACCAGGGCGCGCTCGCCGCCGGACAACAACGAAAGTCTCTTGATCTTCTTTCCTGGCGGACGCGCCTCGACATCCACCCCAGTGGTCAACCAGTCGCCTGGTTCGGTCAGGATCAACCGACCTTCGCCACCCGGAAAAAGTCGCGCGAACACCCGCTCGAAGGCCACTGCGACATCGGCGTAGGCGTCCGCGAAGACCTGCTCCACCCTGTTGTCGACCTCAACGATGATGTCGAGTAGGTCACGCCGGGTCTTCCTCAGATCCTCCAACTGCTCGGAAAGGAACTTGTGCCGTGCCTCGAGGGCGTCGAACTCCTCCAGAGCCAGCGGGTTGACTCGACCGAGAAGGCTTAACTCGCGCTCGGCGATCCGCAGCCGCTTCTGCTGCTTATCGCGGACGTAGGGCTCCGGCTCTGGGTGGTCCTCCTCAGCCCCTGTCGGGGTGCCGTCCTCTCGAGTGATCACCGGCACCGGCTTGTCGGGTCCGTACTCGGCGAGCAATGCGTCCGCCTGCAACCCCAACTCGGACATAGCCCGCTCTGCCAGCACCTCCACTCTCATCTGCTGCTCCGCCCGAGCGACCTCGTCACGGTGGGCTGTATCGACCAATGACTCAAAGTCCCGCGTCAGGGAGCGCACTGTTCCGCGGGCAGCGATCAGCGCAGCTTCCGCGTCACTTCTGGCCGCCTCGGCCTCAGCGCGCTCACGTGCCGCCAAAGCGAGGGACCGTTCAAGTTGCTGCGCCAGGAAGGTTGCTCCGGTACGGACCGCCGCGGCGGTACGCGCCTCCCGCAGCATTCGCTCGCGGCGGGCGATCTCGCGGTTGCGCGCCTGGCGTTCCCTCTCGGCCGCACGGCGCAAGGCATCTGCTCGTCCAGCGAGGGCACGAGCCCGCTCCTCCAGAGTGCGCAACGCCAGCCTGGCGTCCATTTCCGCGGCCCGGGCCAGCCTGGCGTCTTCAGCGAGTCGGTCACGTTCTGCGGGATTCGGCTCGATCTCATCCACAGTCTCAGCGGCTAGTTCGAGACGGTGCTCCAGGTCGGCAAGGCCAGCAACATCGCGGTCTCGCGCCTCCTCTGCAGCTGCGATGGCCTGCTGCAGGCGATCGGCCTCAGCGTTAGCCGAACGCGCGGCTGAGCTGAGTTGTCCGAGCTCTTCTGCCAAGGCAGCCATCGCAGCGTCTGACTCATGCAGCCTGGCAAGAGTGATCTCGACCGCGGCACTTGCCTGCCGGTGCTGCTCATCCAGCTGGCTCTGCGCGAACCGCAGCCGATCACAAGCATGACCGGCTTCGCTCAGCCGCCGCTCCGCGTCATCGATGGCTGCCTGCAACTCGATCAGGGTAGGCGTTGCGGATGATCCGCCGGCCGCAAAGTGAGCACTCAGCACATCCCCGTCGCGAGTGATCGCGACAACATCTGGGAGCGTGGCGATGAGGTTGCGGGCGGCAGGCAGGCTCTCGACCAGTGCAGCCTTGCGGAGCAGGCGGTTCACCGCCGGGGTGAGCTGGTCGGGTACGTCGATTACTTCAACGGCATACCGAGCCCCGGTGGGCAGGGCCGGCCAATCCTCGATCTGCTCAATCTCGGTCGCACTGCCAAGCAATAAGCCAGCCCGTCCCAGATCCTCGGTCTTGAGATGGCCGAACGCGTCAACTGCCGCATCGAGGTCCCTTACGGCGACCGCGTCGGCTGCGGCACCGAAGGCTGCTGCGATCGCCGTCTGGTACGGGCTTTGCACGTTCACGAGCGCGGCAACAGACCCGAGCAGGCCGTCCAACCGGTCGCTGGCGGCGAGCAATGCCCAGGAACCGTCCTTGCGGTTCAACCCCACATGAAGGGCCTCGACACGGGCGACAAGAGCGGCTCGCTCCTGAGTCGCGGCTTGCTCCTGACGACGTAGCTCATGCTGTTGCTGCTCAATACGATTTACGACCTCTAATGCCACTTCGTGATCAGAATCCAGGTTCAGCTCACCGGCATCCAACCCAGCGATCTTGGTCTCCAGGGCGGTAAACGCCCGGGACGCTTGCTGGGCCCGCGCTGCGGCCTCCTGTTGGGCAGCCGAGAGTCGGCTGATCTCGGCTGCGGCTGCTTCCCCACGGCTGCGGAGCGAGTTCACCTGGCCGGTCAGCCGCACCAGGCCTTCTCGCCGGTCTGCAGCTGCACGGACGAGCCCAGCCAGCCGATTCTCTTCACCTCGATGTGCTTCCTCGCACGTGGTCCGGTGATCGGTGGCCTCCTGCAGCGCCTCCGCTCGTTCCTCCAGCTGACTGGAGAGCTCGTTCTCCTGGGCGGCAACCCGAGCAGCCTCACGATCTAGTTCGTCAGGATCCCGAACAAAAAGCTGTTCTCCGGGCTCGTCTTCGGCCTGCCGCATTCTTTCTCGCGCGATTGACAGCGTGGTGGCAACCCGCTCCTTCAGCGCGGCAAGGGAGTACCAGGTCTCTTGCGCACCGGTCAGTCTCGGTAGGCCCTGACGTACGGCTTCTTCGGCGGCGAGCTCGGTTTCTCTGGCAGTCTCAAGCGCCAGCTCCAGGGTTCTGCGGCGCTCATGCATCGCTTGCTCATCGGCGAGCTCGGACTCCAGTGCCTGCGTCGCTTGCAGCAAGTCATCGGCCAACAGCCGCGCCTTGGCATCACGTACGTCGGCTTGAATCACAGCCGCCTTCCGGGCCACCTCCGCTTGCCGACCGAGCGGTTTGAGCTGCCGTCTGATCTCGTTGATCAGGTCTGAGAGCCGGTTCAGGTTCGCCTCGCAGGCCTCCAGCTTGCGGACAGCCTTCTCTTTGCGCTTGCGGTGCTTGAGTACCCCGGCTGCCTCTTCGATGAAGCCGCGCCGGCTCTCAGGTGTCGCTTGCAAGATCGAATCCAGCTGCCCCTGGCCAACGATGACATGCATCTCTCGGCCGATTCCGGAGTCGCTGAGCAGCTCGTGGATATCGAGTAGCCGAGCCGCATTGCCATTGATGGCGTACTCCGATCCACCGTTGCGGAACATCGTGCGGGAAATGGTGACTTCGGAATACTCGATAGGCAGTGCGCCGTCGGAGTTGTCGATCGTCAGCACCACCTCAGCGCGACCTAGCGGCGCCCGACCCGAGGTGCCGGCGAAGATAACGTCCTCCATCTTTCCGCCGCGCAACGTCTTGGCGCCTTGTTCCCCCATCACCCAGCTGAGTGCGTCCACGACATTGGACTTGCCGGAACCATTGGGGCCGACGACACAGGTGATGCCAGGCTCAAAGTTGAGGGTTGTCGCGGATGCGAAGGACTTGAATCCACGCAAGGTCAGGCTCTTGAGGTACAACGTCCACCTCTCGACGGTGTGAGCTCAGGCGTAGATCTGGCTGCGGAAGGCGACATCACTTTAACCGACGGTGGCCGAGAGTCTTGGTACGTCGCAGGGTGGGTCCTCAGATTGCCGCGGACCGGTGGACCTTAGACGCCCGCCGTGGGATGCTCGCTCTCCGCTGTCTCTTCCGCCGTCTCAGCCACCTGATGCTTGCCGCGTACGGCTGAAAAGGTCCAGATCTTGTTCAGCAGGAATGAGACCGGTGTGACGATCGCGATCGTGATCAACTGCGCCCAGTAGAACCGGGTGCGGAAGCCCGTGGAATTGTCGAAGATGGTCGGCGAGAGCGAAAAGATCGAATCCGGGTGCATGAGGAGCGTCAAGATACCCAGGCCAACGATCTGGGCAAGGATGCCCACGGTCAGGAAAGGAAAGTACTCCCGAAACCAGCCGGCATGTTTCGCGGTGCGGAAGGTCCAGAGCCGGTTGAGCTCGAAGTTCCACAGGTTGGCAACCAGAAACGCGATCGTTGAGTAGGCGTGATACCAGCGGACGTTGAAGTCGGTGAGTGGCAAGTCAAAGAAGATGCCGTTCTCGTCCGGGCCCATCTTCTTGCACATGATCGCAACGAACAGATTGACGAAAACACCGGACGCGCCAACCAGGGCGAACCGGAAGAGCAGCACCCAGTTGTGCCCATGGCGGACCAGCACGTAGTGCCTGAGGCGTTCCATCATTGCTTTGCTCATACCCCGTTCTCGAGGAGCTGCTCATTCTTCATCGCGCGCTTCACTACGAACCCACGTGGCGCGCGCTGACAACGAGGGCATCGATAGGACGACCTGTTCATAAACGGCTCCCGACGGACTGGTGTTCCGCAACGCGGGCAAGGTTCGCCTTCGCGACCGTAGACCGCTAGCGAGCGGTCGAAGTAGCCGCTGGATCCATTGATGTTGACATAGAGGGAATCGAAGGACGTGCCGCCGCCGTCCAATGCCCTGCGCATGACTGCTGTAGCGGCCGCGATCACACTCACAGCCTTGGCCCGCGACAAGGTTCTGGTCGGTCGCGCGTAGTGCATGCGAGCCGCCCACAGCGCCTCATCCGCGTAGATGTTGCCGATGCCAGACGCCAACTGCTGATCAAGAAGGGCCCGCTTGATCACCGTATTGCGCCTGCGCATCCGGGCGACGACATCGCCGAGATCGAACTCGGGATCGAAAGGGTCGCGACCGATGTGGGCGATCTCCGGTGGCAGCTCGGCCCCGCCCGGCGACAGCGAAAGGCCACCGAACATCCGTTGGTCGACGAAGCGCAGCCCTGGCTCACCGTCGGCGAGAGCAAAGATGATTCGGGTGTTCGGTGCGAGCGGCGCTTCGGCGGCAGCCAGCCGAAACTGACCGCTCATGCCTAGATGGGCCAAAATGGCATCGCCGTCGGTGAAAGGCAGCCACAAATACTTACCTCGGCGCCGCGGTTCAGCAAACGTACGACCAGCGGCTTGCAACTCGAAGTCGGCCGGACCTGTTAAGTGGCGTCGTACCGGGCGCGGATGCAGCACCTGTACGCCAACGATGGTGCGTCCAGTGATGCTGGCGGCAAGGCCACGGCGCACCACTTCGACCTCAGGAAGTTCGGGCACCGATCGCGCCCCGCCGATCTGAGGAGGAGCGAGGGGACACGCTTTTCGTCCTCGAGCGACGACGAAGTAGGCGGGCCCCAAGGCGCGATCGCAGCGAGCGGAGCGAGCAATTTGGCATGGCTGGGTTAACGCGCTGCGACTGGTCCGGTGCCCCGGCTGCCCTTGAGAGCGGCGAAGGCAATGGCCGCCGCGTTTTGCTCGGCTTCCTTCTTGTTCCTGCCGGCACCGGGCCCGTAGCTGTGGGCGTCGATGTTGACCATGGCCTGGAACGTCTTAGCGTGATCGGGTCCGGACTCCACGACGTCATAGACCGGTACGCCCAGGCCGGCCGTGGAGGCGATCTCTTGCAGGCTGGTCTTCCAGTCCAGGCCGGCCCCGCGCGTTGCCACCTCCGCCATCAAGGGGTCGAACAAGTGATGGACCAGGTCCCTCGCGGCATCGATGCCGTGCTGCAGAAACACGGCACCGATCACAGCCTCCATGGTGTCGGCGAGGATCGATGACTTGTCCCGGCCTCCCGTGCTCTCCTCACCGCGGCCGAGGTGGATCACAGAGCCAAGGTCGAGTTCGCGGGCGATGTCGGCCAGCGCGCGAGAATTGACCACGGCAGCGCGCAACTTGGCGAGCTGGCCCTCGGACAGATCGGGGTACGTGACGAAAAGATGCTCGGTCACGATAAGACCGAGCACCGAGTCACCGAGGAATTCCAAACGCTCGTTGGTAGGCAAGCCACCTTGCTCGTATGCGTACGACCGGTGAGTCAAGGCGCGATCGAGCAGCTCGGGATCGACACTCATCCCGAGCTCGGTCAGAAGCTCTCCAGCGGGTAGGCGAATTGCAGTCGCCTCTGACCTGATCAGGATGTGAGAACCTGTCGACGGGCAGCGCGAGGTCCATACTGGCCGCACGCCGGACACGCCACATGAGGCAGGTGCTTTTCGCGGCAGGCGGGATTTGCGCAGGTTACCAGCGCGGGCACGGATGCCTTCCATTGGGAACGGCGATGGCGAGTATTGCTGCGCGACATTCTCCTCTTAGGAACGGCCACGACTTCACTCCTGGTTCCTCCGGGCGCTCTGGCCCGGAAATTTCATTGCCCGTGGGGCTGGTTCTACAACATCGTAAGATTCGCCGCCCCCAGCCTCAAGGCCCCTCAGGGCGGCCCACCTGGGATCCAGATCGGACTCGTGACGATGGTTGGGGTTCTCGTTGAGGCTGGCACCACACTCGACGCAGAGCCCCGTGCAGTCATCCCGACACAAAGGTTGGAATGGCAAATCGAGCACCACCGCGTCGCGGAGCACCGGCTCAAGGTCGATCAGATCGCCCTGTAGCCGGCTGGCGAGGTCATTGTCTAGTTCGACGCCCGGGTAGACGTACAGCTCCTGAATCTCGACCTCCAGCTCATCAGAGATCGGCCCAAGGCACCGTACGCACTCGCCGCGGACCTGAACCGTGGCAGTGCCGGTGACCAGCACTCCCTCGACAACCGACTCCAGCCGAAGATCAAGCTCGACTGGTGATCCGGGTGGTACGCCGATCACGGCGATTCCCAGGTCCGCAGGAGCCTCGACGGATGTCCGGAGCACCTTCATTGCGCCCGCGCGACGGCCCAGTTCGTGGGTGTCAAGGACCAGGCCCGAGCGGGGGTCCATCGGGCGATGCGGCGAACTCATCGCAATCCTTCCAAGCCGAGCGGCCCCGATCCTCGTCGCGACCGAGGCCCAACCTTACCGGTGAGTAGGCCCCAGTTACAAAAAACGCTGTCCCAGAACGCTGGAGCTAGCAGGCAGGCCTGACCGCCTAACAGCTACTCCCCGTGCACACGCCTGTCCAGCCGCATGGTGTCACCTGCATCCAAGCCGCTGCGCTCGGCGAGCCGGGCGCGTGCTGTCCGCACCTGACTGACCGTCTTGTGCAGAACCGATTCGAAGCTCGCCATCCGCGCGTCGATGAACTCATCGGTCTCCCGACGCAAGGCGGCTGCCTCGTCGTCCGCCTCAGCTCGCATCCCAGCAGCAATCTGCTCTGCCACCCGCACTACCTCACTGTGCTGCGCCAGATTGGCCGCATGATCGCGGGCCTCAGCCAGGATCCGGCCCGCCTCCGCCTCGCCTTCTGCGATCTTGAACGCGGCCATGTCGATGACATGCCGCGCCTCGGCGATCTCGTCCGGCAGATTCGCGATGACATCGTCGATCGCGGCTAGCACTTCACCGCGATTGATGACGCACGATGCAGACATCGGCATCGCACGCGCGTTGGCGATGACCTCACGTAGGTACGCCAGCTTCTCTTCAGCCGAATCCCGTCCAACCATGGATGGTCCAATCCCCAGAACCGCCACGCTCGTCCCCCTTTTTTTCGAGTGTCCCCTTATTCCCCAGTGTCGCTCAGCTCAAACGTCTTTCACATTCGGTTGCCTGCTCCCGCATTGCGAGATACAACCCGAGCCATAGTGCGCTCGGCAATCTTTGCTGGCAAGAAGGAACTGACGTCGCCGCCCAAGGTCGCCACCTCGCGAACCAAGGATGAAGATACGAAAGCCCATTGTGGCGCGGTCGGCAAGAAGATGGTGTCTACTCCGGTCAGCTGCCGGTTCATCTGGGCCATTTGAAGCTCGTAGCCGAAGTCGGTGGCGCGCAAGCCCTTACTAATCACATCGATGTTGTTGGCCGTACAGAAGTCGACCAGTAGGCCACCGAAGAGTGTCACCTCGACATTGCCCCACTGCGCACATTCCTCAGTCAACATCTCGACACGCTCATCTGGAGTGAAGAGAGCATTTTTGGAAATGTTGGTGCCTACCGCGACGATTACGTGGTCGACGACCCGAGCGGTTCGCTGGATCACATCGAGATGCCCATGCGTGACAGGATCAAAGGACCCCGGACAGACAGCCCGTGTCACAGCTCCCCCTCTGCATGACTGCGGGCCCCTGGCTCGAGCGACCCGAAAGACAGGACTGTCTCACCGTAAGTGCGATTCCACCGCTGCGCAGCCGCGACCGGCCACACCACATCCTGCGACCGTCGCGAACGCTCGACAACGATCAATGAATCTGGGCCGACCCAGCGGTTGGTCACTAGCTGCTCCAGTTGGCTGCTGACAGTCGATGTGCCTAAGTCATACGGCGGATCAGCGAACACTACGTCGAAGGGCTGAGCCGGAGGCCGGCGAAGCACCTGCTCCACCGACGTGGTGGCGATCTCGACAATCAACCCGAGAGCTTCGGAATTGCCTCTGGCGACCTGAGCCGTACGCGGATCACGCTCGACCAGGAGCACCGGACTGGCGCCACGACTGGCAGCTTCCAACCCAACAGCGCCTGAGCCAGCGTAGAGATCGCAGAAGGCCAGGCCAGCCAGTGAGCGCTCGGCTGGTTCGGCCGAAGTGCCGAGCCAGGCCGCAATGGCTGAGAACAACGCCTCCCGCACGCGATCGGTAGTCGGGCGAGTGCGTTCACCGGACGGCATTGCGATCCGCTGACCTCGTCTCGAACCAGCGATAATCCGGCTCTTGCTCATGTGCGTTCCAACCAGTCCCCTGCCGCGTCCATCTCCATATCGAGCACTATGTCGGCCAAGCACGGATCGTTGAGCTCAGGATCCTGCGCGATGCACTGCTCAGCGAGGGTGCGGGCCTGCGCGATCAGATCGGCATCTCGCAGCACCCGCAGCAGCTTCAGACTCGATCGGCTCCCCGACTGAGTCGCGCCCAACACGTCTCCCTCACGACGCTGTTCCAGATCAACCTCGGCAAGAGCGAAGCCATCGCGGGTCGCGGCCACGGCGTCCAGACGCTGCCGCGCTGTGCTGTCATCGCTTGCCGTTGTCAGCAGTAGGCAGACTCCGGGATGTGTGCCCCGTCCAATTCGGCCGCGCAGCTGATGCAACTGGGAGATGCCAAAACGGTCGGCGTCCTGAATGACCATCACCGCTGCATTGGGTATGTCCACACCCACCTCGATCACGGTTGTCGAGACCAATACATCGATCTCGCCGGCGGCGAACCGGCTCATCACCGCGTCCTTCGCATCGCCTGGCAACTGCCCGTGCAGCATCTCGACCCGCAGCCCGGCAAGCGGCCCGCTGCTCAACTCCTGGAACAGATCCTCGACTGCAACTGCCGGCGCGGCATCACTGTCGCCATCAAGGTTCTCCGCATCCGCGCCGGTCGAACCTGCGGAGGAAATGCGGGCACAGACCACGTACGCCTGACGGCCTTGGCCCACCTCTTCCGCAACCCGCTGCCAGACCCGCTGTACCCAAGAGGCCTGACGAACGGTGTCGACGACGACGGTGCTCACCTCGGCTCGCCCGGCTGGAATCTCGCGCAGCGTGGAGGTCTCAAGATCACCAAAGACGGTCATAGCCACCGACCGCGGAATGGGAGTCGCTGTCATTACCAGGACATGTGGGCGAGGGTCCGCCTTGGCGCTCAACGCTGCCCGCTGCTCAACACCGAATCGGTGTTGCTCGTCAACGACGACCAGGCCGAGGTCGGCGAACTGAACGTCGGCGCTGAGCAAGGCATGAGTCCCGATGACGATTCCGGCAGCACCCGATGCCGCTTGGAGCGTCGCCTCGCGACGCCGCGCAGCCGATGATGAGCCAGTGATCAGTACGACGCCAGTCGCCTGCTCCGGCGCTCCTAGAGTGCCGCCGCTGGCCAGCTCACCAAGCATTCGAGTGATCGTCTGGTAGTGCTGAGCAGCCAGCACCTCGGTTGGCGCCAACAGTGCAGCCTGGCCGCCTGCGTCAACCACCGCCAGCATCGCCCGCAGCGCAACGAGCGTCTTGCCTGACCCGACCTCCCCTTGCAGCAGACGCTGCATAGGCCGGTCGCGGCCGAGCTCGGTCATGATTTCCTCGCTTACCGCGATCTGGCCTTCAGTGAGGACGAACGGCAATCGCTCATCAAAGGCGTCGAGCAGGCCGCCGGAGCGTCGGGTGCGGGGCACCGCTCGGTGCGACGCCGCATCGGCTCGCCGGTACGCCATGGTCAGCTGCAGCGCGAACGCCTCGTCGAACCGCAACCGCTGTCGACCCTCGCTGATCACCGACTTATCGGTTGGCTGGTGGACGGCTCGGAATGCCGACTCCAGATCCATCACCGCAGCCGCCTCGCGAACCCGCTCTGGGAGTGGATCCTCGATCCCAGCCAGTGAGTCCAGTGACAGTGCGGCGCATTCGGCGATAGTCCAGGTACGGAGCTTGGCGGTCAACGGATAAAGCCCGACAAGGGGGAGATTGGAGGCCGAGGCCAAGGCGGCGTTGCGTCTTGTTCCGCCGATCACGTCACCGTGCTCATTGACGATGACGAAGTCAGGATGTGCGAGCTGCAGTCTGCCGTTGAACCTCGTCACCTTGCCGGCGAAGATCCCTCTGGCGCCCGGGTGCAACTGGTCCTGCCAGTAACGGATCAGTCGCGGCTGCCCGAAGAAGGTGCAGACCACATTCCCCCGACGATCCGTGATGGTGGCCTCGAGTCGCGGCTTGCTCCGGGCCCGAACGTAGGGACGATCATCAAGATTGAAGGTTTTGGCATCCACCACCTCTGCCATTACCGCAACTTCCTCACCGTCCCGAAGCACCGAGAGGTCGCTCAGCTCGGTGCCCGAGAAGTAGCGGCGCGGTACCAGCCGCATGAGATCGCCGACCGTGAAGACCTTCAACGGCTCGAAAAGCTTCGCCGTCTTGGAGCCGAGAATGTTTTCAAGGCGAGTCGACAGTCGGCGAAATGTGTCGCTGCGCCACCGCGAACCGACCAGTTTGAGCGTGGTCATTCCAGTCCGAATAACAGGGGGTAGCGCCCCTGACCGCCGTCGACCACTTCAACCTCGATAGTAGGAAATCGTGCCGGCACTCGAGCCGTGAGATCAGATAACAAGTCATCATCGGCATCGATCCCGCGGACCAAGGTCAATAGCTCTCCGCCGGCGCTGGCCAGTCGCTGCAGTACCTGCCAGGCGACCTCGGTCATCGATGTCCCGATGACAACGACGTCTCCTTCGACGGCACCAAGCACATCGCCCGGTTCACACCGTCCAGCCGTAGTCATTGCGGCGCTCTCGGCGATAGTGACGGCGCCATGCCGGGCATGCCCTGCAGCGGTGCTCATGGCCACGACAGCCGAGTCAAAGTCCGCCGACGGCTCATGCACGGCCATCGCAGCCAGCCCTTGCACCTGGGCAACCGTAGGAATAATGCCGACCCGGCGTCCCGCGCGTCGTAGCTCCGTCGCTACGTCGTTGGCCCGCTGCAGGTTCTCGGTGCCGTTTGGCAAGATCACCAACTCACCACAGACTTGTTCCGCGGCGCTCCTCAGCCGGTCGACTGTCAGGTCACCGCCAGCGCTGAGCAACGGCACGCCGCCGAGCGAAGCAACAGCCCTGGCGAGCCCCGAGCCGGCCACAACCGCTAAGACACTCCTCCGCCCAACAGCTGGATTCGGTGGCAGGGCGGTAACCCTTACCTGGCCCAGCTCGCCGAGTGGCAGCGCGGCCTCGATGGCCGCGCCCGCCTCATCGAGGTGGACGTGCACCTGGGCAATGGCTTGGTCACCCACGATCACGACGCTATGGCCGAGGTCTGACAACCGCTCCCGCAAGGCGTCCAGGTCTGAAGCTGGTGCCCCGCGGAGCGTGTACATGACCTCATATTCACCGCTGAGCTGCGGTGCCTGGGATTGCCTGTCCGCCGCTGGGGATGAATCAGACGTCAGCGGCTGGGCGGGCGTCCCGCCCAGCGTTTCGACCAGCACATCAATGAGCAACAGGTACGCCTGGCCGCCCGCGTCCACTACTCCGGCTAAGGCGAGAACATCGAGCTGTTCGGGCGTACGGGCCAGGCTGTCACGGGCGCCGCGTTGAGCCGCTTTCGCGACCGCCAAAGCATCGTCACGATGGCTGTCTGCCACAGCCTCCGCTGCGCTTGCCGCGTCGTCGGCCACGGTGAGGATAGTGCCCGCAACCGGCCGAGCAACAGCGCGTCGCGCGGCGACAGCTGCCAGCCGCAGCAATGTAGCGACCATGGTGCCTCGCGGCATGGATTGCAAAGCCGGCAGGTCATACTCCAGCGCCCGGCAGACGCTGACCAACATCTCCGCCACGATGGCTCCGGAATTGCCGTGCGCACACAAGACGGACGCTTGTACGGCGGAATCCAGGCTGGCCTGCTCGACTCGAGGAACGGCGTGCGTGATTCCGGTCAGCGTCAGCTTCAGGTTCGATCCAGTATCGGCGTCGGCCACCGGAAAGACGTTCATTGCGTTCAATGCAGCTGCCGAATCGCTGATGACACTGGTCGCCCGTCGCAGCCAACCGTCATAGCCCGCCCACAGCGTGGGCGCCTGCTCCCCTAGCCGGGTTGACACGCCATAACAATATGGCAAGGGGGGCGACCCCCCGAGGCGTGCAGGCACGCGACCACACCCTAATCCAAGACTCCCGGCGATTGGCCTGCGCTGGGCCTTGTCAGGTACTCTTTTCCGGTTGCCCAACTTTGGGCACCTCATCTGTGTCGACGTAATTTCTTGGGAGCGGATTCCAGTGGCTGCGGTATGCGACATATGCGGCAAGAGGCCCGGATTCGGCCACAACGTCCCCTGGTCAAAGAAGAAGACCAATCGGCGCTGGAACCCCAACATCCAGCGGGTGCACGCGGTCGTATCCGGTACCCCCAAGCGGCTGAACGTCTGCGCCTCTTGCATCAAGGCCGGCAAAGTCTCCCGCTGAGCTGGGCCGCGCTTTGACAAGCTCAGGGCGCATTACTCAGGCTTGAATCACAACGGGGATGATCATAGGTCGCCGGCGGTGGGTATCGCTCACCCACTTCCCAAGCTGCCGCCTAATCACCTGCTGCAGCCGGTAGGAGTCGTCAACACCCTCCTGCAATGCGGCCTCTAAGGCCGAAATGATCAGTGGCCGGACGTCATCGAATACCGCGTCATCCCCCACGAAGCCGCGGGCGTGGATATCTGGGCCACTCACGATTTGGGAAGAGTGGGTGTTGACCACCGCGATCACCGAGATGAAGCCCTCCTCACCGAGGATTCGCCGGTCGCTCAGTGACAGCTCCGAGATGTCGCCGATCGTGGTGCCGTCAACGAAGACATAGCCAGCGTCGACCTTGCCGACGATTGTTGCTTTCCCGCCCTCGAGGTCGATGACCATGCCATCCTCGGCGATGATCGTCCGTTCTTCGGGAACACCAGTCGCGATTGCCAAGTCACCGTTGGCGGTCAAGTGGCGGACCTCCCCATGCACAGGCATGACATTCCGGGGCCGGACGATGTTGTAGCAGAAGAGCAGCTCGCCCGCGCTGGCGTGTCCGGACACATGGACGAGCGCGTTACCCCGGTGCACAACATGCACACCGAGTCGGGTCAAGCCATTGATTACTCGATAGACCGCGCTTTCATTCCCGGGGATCATCGAGCTGGCCAGCACCACGGTGTCGCCGCGCTGTAGCTCGATTACTGGGTGTTCGCGGTTAGCCATGCGCGACAGCGCTGAGAGCGGCTCGCCTTGAGATCCGGTGGAGATGATCACGACATCCTCGGGTGGATAGTCGTCGATCTCGCGCTGGTCGATCAAGGTATTGCGAGGAACTTTCAGGAAGCCGAGCTCCCGGGCGATGGTCATATTGCGCACCATGGAACGGCCTACATATACGACCTTGCGCTGGTGGGCAACAGCCGCGTCGAGCACCTGCTGGACGCGGTGTACGTGGGAGGCGAAACATGCCACGATCACCCGCTGCCGGCTGGCCTCGAAAACTCGCTCCAGAGCAGGGCTGATATCTCGCTCAGGCGTTGTGAAGCCGGGAACCTCCGCATTGGTCGAGTCGATCATGAGCAGGTCGACACCCGCCTCACCCAGTCTGGCGAAGGCGCGCAGATCGGTCACTCGTCCGTCCAGCGGCAGCTGATCCATCTTGAAGTCGCCGGTATGCAGGATCAGGCCAGCCGCAGTGCGTACGGCGACCGCCAGGGCATCGGGGATCGAGTGATTGACAGCGATGAACTCGCACTCGAACTTGCCAAGGGCGATCTTGTCGCCATCGGTAACCATGCGCTGCGGAACGTTCCGCAGTTGGTGTTCTCGCAGCTTCTCGGCAAGCAGCGCCAGCGTCAACTTCGAGCCGATGATCGGGATATCGGGCCGCTGGCGTAGCAGGTAGGGCACTGCGCCGATGTGGTCCTCATGGCCGTGGGTGAGCACCAGGCCGATGACGTCACCGAGCCGTTCGCTGATTGCGTCGAAGCCCGGCAAGATTAGGTCGACGCCAGGATGATCGTCTTCGGGGAACAAGACTCCGCAGTCGATGAGCAGCAGTTGGCCGTCAAACTCGACGACGGACATATTGCGGCCAACATCGCCCAGGCCGCCCAGTGGGACGATGCGCATTGCGTTTGGGGCCAGCAAGGGCGGGATCTGCAAACTACCGGCTGCCACGTGAGCAAAGGCTACAGGCCAGATACCATCGCGCCCGTGGGTGCAGCGTCTGGTGAACCAATCGCCGCTTCGGTACGCCTCGCGTGGCCCGCCGAGGCGTCAAGCATTGCCGAGCTGCAACGGCGCTCGTGGGCCACCCAATGGCCAGCCGATCTTGCGGAGTTGATGCTCAGCTCCGTATCGCTGGCTGAGATGGACGAATCCTGGCGTATGGCCATCGAGCGACCGCCGGAGGCCAGCTTCCGAGTTCTCGTTGCAACCGACGGCGAGCGAGTCGTCGGTTTTGCCACCACGATGCCCAACCAAGATGACGATGCCGACCGTAGTAGAGAGGGTGCGATCGATCAGTTCGTGGTCGATCCGCCAGCTCAACACCAAGGACATGGCTCCCGGCTGCTGAATGCCTGCGCCGACACGCTCCGGGCCGACGGCTTCGTCCGAGCCGCCTGTTGGGTGCACGCAGCCGACGACAAGCTCCGGAGCTTTTTCACCGCTGCCGGCTGGGCTGCGGATGGTGCTACCCGGGAAATCGGAGCCGAAGATGAGTCAGTCCGTCTGAAACAGGTTCGGCTGCACACAAGCCTCGAAGCTGCCTAAGGCCGACTCGCGAGGACGGCCCTCGTTAGGACGACTCTCGCTAGGAAGTCACGTCCAAGTTGTCTCCTACCAGATCGACATGCACGCCATCTTCGGCCGCAGTGATCCTGGTGACCGTCATGCCGAGCGGCATCCCCTTGAGCGGGATTGGGTTGAGCAGGGCTGCCAACAATGCCTGAGAAGTGAACTCGGGCAGATTGACACCAGCAACCGAGATCCTTGCATCGCTCAGCGTCATGGTCTGCTCTTTGGCGTTGAGCCGTGGCGTGCCGCTGACGACGGCTTCAACCTCTCGGCGGAGAACTGTGGTCTTCATCACCAGCTCTACCCGGCCATCGCTGCTGTAGGTCATCGGTGCTTTAGCGAGCGAGGAAAGTTTGCCGTAGTCCAGCAAAGCGGTTCCCTCAGCGTGACTGATCTTCATCGTTTTGAACCAGTCGTTGGTCGTCACATCAATCAGAACAAGATCGGCGTGCGCCAAGGTGAGGAGCGCTTCATTTGTCGTGCCGAGTTGATCAGCCACAATGTGGACCCGGTCAATCGAACGCGACGCGACTTGAGTGAGGAACGGAAAGCCCTCGATGTCGACATGTGGTGGCTGGGGCGTTCCCAGCCGCGGCTGGAGCGCGGCTGCGGCCCTCTGCTCGGCGCGGTGCTGAGCAAACCGATCACCGAAATAAAGCGCAGCACCGAACAACGCAACGGCGAGAACGATGATCAAGACGGCGACCAGCGGGGAAGCCCGTCCAAGGCGAGGCCGCCGCAACCCGTTCACGTCATCCAATCCCAAGAATGGGTTCGATTCCCACCGTTAGCCCGGGCCTGCTGCTGATCGCGCGGATTGCAGCCAATACACCCGGCATGAACGAGACCCGATCGAGGGAATCATGACGGATGGTCAATGTCTCACCGTCGGCCCCGAACAACACCTCCTGATGCGCGACCAGACCGCGCAGCCTGACGCCATGGACCCGGATCCCGTCGACCTGGGCACCTCGAGCCCCAGGAAGTTCCTGGACCGTTGCGTCCGGTGGCTGGGCGAGGGCAGCCGCGGTACGCGCGGCCGCAATCCTGCGAGCGGTGTTCGCTGCGGTGCCCGATGGGGCATCCGCCTTACCGGGATGGTGCAGCTCAATGACTTCGGCGCTCTCGTAGAACGGAGCTGCTTGCTCAGCGAAGCGCATCATCAGCACCGCTCCGATGGAGAAGTTGGGCGCCACCAAGACACCAACGTCGTCATGTTCGGCGAGGCTCCTACGAAGCCGATCCAATCGCTCGTCGGTGAATCCCGTTGTGCCGACGACCGCGTGGATGCCGTGCTCGATACACCACGAAATGTTGTCCATCACCGCATCAGGGTCGGTGAAGTCGACTATCACTTCCGCGGCTTCAGCTGGCGCGCGGTCATCTCCCAGATCGATTGCTGCAACAAGCTCCAGGTCGGGGGCACACTCCACGGCACGGCAAACTGCGGCGCCCATTCGGCCACGGGATCCGAACACTCCGACCCTGGTCATCCACGACCACCCTTCTGACGTGTCAATCTTCCACGAGACACCGTCAACCCGAGCTTTACCAGCGGGAAAGCGCCGACTCAATTCCCCGAGCCGCCACCCGGGCCCCGGCGATCGCAAGGGTCGGTGGGTGGCTGAACAGATTGGCTGCCTCGTCGCGTACCTCTTCAGCAGTCACCCGATCGAAGCGGCGCAGCAGTTCGCTCAGGGTGCGCTCGTCGCCGAGTATGGCGTTGATGCCCAAGCGGCTCATGCGGCTGCCAGCGCCGTCGTAGGAGAGTGCAGTCTGGCCGCGCATCTGCCCTTTGGCTCGAGCCAGCTCAGCCTCAGTGATGCCCTGCTCAGCCACGTCCGCAAGCGTTGCCCGCACGAGCTCGAAAATCGCCGCCAGCTTTCCCGGGGCGCACTGCCATTCCACGCTCCATAAACCAGCATCGGAATAGGCCGTCTCGCCGGCATCGATGGTGTAAGTCAGTCCACGCCGTTCGCGTACCTCGACGAACAACCGGGAGGCCATGCCGCCTCCCACAATGAGCGAGAGCAGGCCAAGCGGATAGCGCCGGGCGTCGAACGCTCCAGGGCTTGGAAACGCCAGGACGGCGCTGCACTGTTCCAGCGGCAGCCGGTGCATGATCAGCCCACCGCCGTCGTTGATCATTGTGGGAGCTGGCAGCGACAACTTCGTCGCCGCCGGCTGAACATCAAGAACACCGAGCCGCTCAACCAAGCGGTCATGATCAACTTTGCCGGCCGCCGCGACCACCAGCGAGCCGGGACCATAGTGCCGTCTCCAGTGCTGCACGATGTGTGACCGGCTGAGGGCAGCAACAGAATCACGCGATCCGATCACTGGCCGCCCGAGCCCGGACTTGCCGAAGGTCGCGGCCGCTGCTGCTTCGGCGGCCAGCTCTGTCGGATCGTCGGCATGCATAGAGATCTCGTCCAAGATCACCGCACGCTCAGCGTCGATGTCTTCTGGCGTGATCAGCGAGTTGCTGATCATGTCGGTCAGAACGTCGAGAGCCACGTCAGCATCACTGTGCAGTACCCGGGCGTAGAAGCACGTGTGTTCCTTGGCCGTGTATGCATTGAGTTCACCGCCCACCGACTCGATCGCGGCCGAGATCTGTTCAGCGGTACGCGTCGAGGTGCCCTTGAAGAGCAGGTGCTCCAGGAAGTGGGAGGCGCCGTGCAGGCGCTGTGTCTCCTGCCGCGACCCGACCGAGGCAAAGACTCCGAGGCAATAGGTGTTGGTGGAGCGGATGTCTTCGGTAACAACCTGGAGACCGCCCGGCAACACGGTACGCCGCACGGCGCCATCCAACTGAGGAATTCGTCGGCCGGGACGGCTACGGGGGACGAGAGGCATTGGTGTTGGTGAACGTCAACCGCTACGCCGACACCGTCTCCTCGACCACAGGAATCAGCGACAGCTTGCCGCGATCATCGATCTCGTTGATCTCTACCTGGACCTTCTGCCCGACGCTGAGCACGTCTTCCACACTCTCAACTCGCTGTCCTCCGGAGAGCGGGCGCATCTTAGAGATGTGCAGCAGACCATCCTTGCCGGGCAGTAGGGAGATAAACGCGCCAAACGCGGTGATCTTGACGACAGTTCCGAGATAGCGCTCGCCCTTCTCCGGCGCCGTCGGATTGGCAATGGCGTTGATCATGGCGCGTGCGGCCTCGGCCTTGTCGCCGCTGTCCGCTCCGACATAGATTGTTCCGTCGTCCTCGATGGTGATCTCCGCGCCGGTGTCGTCCTGGATCTGGTTGATCACCTTTCCCTTCGGGCCAATTACCTCGCCGATCTTGTCCACCGGGATCTTCATAGTGATGATCCGCGGGGCGTAGATGCTCATCTCATCGGGGCCGTCAATGGCCTCGCGCATGACGTCGAGCAGTGTGTTGCGGGCGTCCTTGGCTTGGTTCAGTGCGTCGCCCAGCACCGAGGCTGGGACCCCGTCCAGCTTGGTGTCGAGCTGCAGGGCAGTGATGAAGTCGCGCGTGCCCGCCACCTTGAAATCCATGTCGCCGTACGCATCTTCGGCACCGAGGATGTCGGTCAGCGCCACATAGCGCGTCTGACCCTCGACTGTGTCAGAGACCAAACCCATTGCGATGCCGGCAACCGGTGCTCGCAGCGGCACTCCGGCGTTAAGCAGTGCAAGCGTTGAGGCGCAAACCGAGCCCATCGATGTGGAGCCGTTTGAGCCGAGCGCCTCCGAGACCTGCCGGATCGCGTATGGGAACTCATCGCGGGTGGGCAGTACCGGCACCAGCGCCCTTTCCGCGAGCGCGCCGTGACCGATTTCGCGTCGTTTGGGGGAGCCGACGCGGCCAGTTTCACCGGTGGAGTAGGGCGGGAAGTTGTAATTGTGCATATAGCGCTTGGTGGTTTCCGGCGCGAGGGTGTCGAGCTTTTGCTCCATGCCCAGCATGTTCAGCGTCGAGACGCCGAGGATCTGGGTTTCGCCACGCTGGAAGAGCGCCGATCCATGCACGCGCGGTACCACGCCAACCTCGCAAGACAGAGTCCTGATATCGGTGACGCCGCGGCCGTCGATGCGGATCTTGTCGGTCAAGATCCGCTGCCTGACGAGCTTCTTGGTCAGCGCTCGGTATGCGCCGGTGATCTCCTTCTCGCGGCTCTCGAACTGAGGTGCCAGACGCTCAACAATCGAGTTCTTGAGGTTGTCGGCGGCCTGCTCGCGGGAATGCTTGTCGGCGATTGACATGACCACTGCCAATTCCGCAGTGGCCGTCTCAGCGACCGCGTCGTACACATCGTCGCCATAGTCGACAAAAACCGGGAACTCCGCAGTTGGCTTGGGAAACTTCGCTGCCAGCTCGACCTGGGCCTCACAAAGTGCGCGGATGAACGGCTTGGCAGCCTCCAGGCCGCTTGCCACAACACCCTCGGTGGGAGCCGTGTTGCCACTGTGGACGAGATCCCACGTGTGATCTGTCGACTCCGCCTCGACCATCGAGATGGCGACATCGCCGGCGGCAGTGACCCGACCGGCGACAACCATGTCGAATGTCGCATTCTCGAGCTGATCGACATCAGGGAACCCGATCCAGCGGTCACCGATCAGTGCGACGCGTACGCCGCCAACTGGTCCAGTGAAAGGCAGACCGGCGAGCTGCGTCGAGAGTGAAGCCGCATTGATGGCGACCACGTCGTAGAGCTTGTTCGGGTTCAGTGCCATGACGGTGACGATGACCTGGACTTCATTGCGCAGGCCTTTGACAAAGCACGGACGCAACGGGCGGTCGATCAGCCGGCAGGTCAAGATCGCGCCCTCCGATGGACGGCCTTCCCGGCGGAAGAAAGAGCCGGGAATGCGACCAAGGGCATACATGCGTTCCTCGACGTCGACAGTGAGTGGGAAGAAGTCGATCGCCTCGCGCGCCTTGCTCTGTGCAGTGGTGGCCGACAACACCATGGTGTCGTCGTCTAGATAAACGGTCGCTGATCCGGCGGCTTGCCGGGCAAGCAGGCCCGACTCGAAACGGATGACATGGCGCCCAAACTCACCGTTGTCGATAACGGCTTCACTGAATTGAAGATCTGCTCCCTCCACGGGAATCCTTTCTGGGGTGCTGGCATACGGCCAGCGCCTAAACGTGGATCGCATCCGTACACAGGATGTGGCTCGACGTGGCGCGGGAGTGTGTCCCGCGTCAGTCCCCGAGCTAATGGAGGCCGGTCTTCGATCGAGGTCCGCGGGCCAGAGCGCGACGCTCCTCCCGAAAACCACTACCGAGGACCGAGTCACTCCTCGTCGAGCATCTGCGTCCCAGATGCGATCTCGAACGTGATGTGGATATTTAGTTGTCTTTATTTAGTTGTCCCTATTTAGTTTTTTTGCACTGCGAGCGTCGGTCGCGCGAGCAGTGCACAAAGAGCTCGTGCGGATCAGCGGCGTAGGCCGAGGCGCTCGATGAGCGAGCGGTACCGCTCGATGTCCGTCTTCGCTACGTAGTTGAGCAGCCGACGGCGCTGGCCGACCAACAACATCAGGCCGCGCCTGCTGTGGTGGTCGTGCTTGTGCTCTTTGAGGTGTTCGGTGAGATGCGCGATCCGCTTGGTAAGGATTGCGACCTGGACCTCGGGGGAACCCGTGTCACCGTCGCTGGTGGCGTACTCGTCGATGATCTTCTTTTTGGTCTCAGCGTCGATCGACACTGGCGTTCTCCTCTCGGTTTCCCGCTGCGCGGCGCCCCCGATACCCTCTTGGGATCTTTCACGCGGTGTGAGTGGGAGCTCTTAGCAATCCGCGGCCGGTCAAACGGCGCGGCCAATCTACCAGCGCTGTGCAGTACGCAGCGAATTTCAGCTTCGAGGCAGCCGCGTACGCGGGCGCTCAGGCCGCATGCAGCAGATGCCGAGCCTCCTCGACGTCGGCGTGCATTTGCTTAATCAACGCTTCCTTCCCCGCATACTTCACTTGCCCGCGGAGTCTGGCATAGAAATCGATCGCAATCTCCACGTCGTAAAGCTCCAGGTCGTCCCGATCCAGGACATAGGCCTCGACCCGACGTTCCACGCCATCGAAGGTGGGGTTCGTACCGACCGAGATAGCTGCCGGCCAGCGCTGTGCAGAGGGGATATCGAGCCTGGTAACCCAGCCGGCGTAGACACCGTCGGCCGGCACCGCGAGACCCAGGGGCACCGGGACATTGGCCGTCGGGAAGCCCATCTCACGACCCCGGTGGTCGCCGCGTACCACGACCCCTGAAAACCGGAAGACGTTGTCGCTCAGCTCCCGGACTCGACCGAAATCGCCCTCGGCCACCGCATGCCGGATCAGCGTCGAAGAGCTCGGCTGGGTGCCGTCGGTAACCAATGTCACCGCCTGAACCTTGAATTCCCCTGCTCCAAGCTCGGCCAACGTCGAAACATCGCCAGACGCTCGGAATCCAAAGCGGAAGTTCTCCCCCACAACGATCCGCGCTGGATGCAACGGGCGGATCACGGCGTCGACGAATTGCGCTGGACTCCAGCTTGCGACCTCGGGAGTGAAATGAACAACCACGATGTCATCGACACCAGCGTTGCGCAGCAACTTCTTGCGACGCTCCAATGTTGTTAGCAGGGGAGGTGCTTGATCGGGTCGGACTACTGACATGGGATGCGGCCAGAAGGTTACGGCCACGACGCGAGCTCCTGGCTCGGACTCGCGCGCCAAGTGGATGAGTTCGACGTGTCCACGATGAACTCCATCGAAGTTGCCGATCACTACAACAGTCGGCCTACTCATCCCAGTGACCCTCCTGGCCTACCACTCTGGCGGCCTCAAACAGTTAAGCAGAGAGCCGACCGCGGCCGCGTTATCCAAACAACACAACTACGCCCAAAGGGCACCCCGACAAAGGCGAATTATGGAAGACTGCTCCAGCACACGCAGGCATTAATTCTCGGGGGGACAGTGAGGCGTATTACTAAGGCTGTGCTGGGCGGACTCGCGGGATCGGCGCTCGTTCTCGGCGGAACCCAGGCCGCGAGCGCAGCTTTGGAGGCAAAGTTCTCATTCCGTGACGCTCTAACGGATCTGCTGGAAACGCCGGGACCTTTCGACTCGGCCAAAGCAAGGATCACGATCGCGGAGAAAACAGATGGCAGCACGACCTTCCGCATCCGTGTGCGAGGAATTGATCCATCTATCGAGGGCGCGACGCTCGGCTCGCACCTTCACACGGGTAAATGTGTGGATGGAGACTTCGGGGATCCAGACGCTGAGGTTCCAGCGATACCCGGTGGACAAGCCGGACCGCACTACAACCATGACGTGGTGGTTGGCGGCAAGAAGTTGCCAGCCGAAGGTGTGGCACCTGAAGATACCGCGAGGATCGGTCCCGAGACCGAGGTCTGGTTTAATCTCACAGCCAATGCAGCCGGGGTGGCCTTCGACGAGACCACTGTGCCTTTTGTGCCCGTAGATCCGGATGGGGTCATGGCCGTTGTGGTTCACGTGGGCCCGACAAACCCCCTCACTGGCGCAGCAAGCACACGGCAAGCCTGCTTCCCGCTGTCCGTGCCGCAGTGGGTTCCGGCGCCCACAACTGAGTAAGGCGGCTCACACAAACACCGCCTCTGCAACAGCGTCCCGCCCTTCCTGACGGTAAAGCGCGAGAAAGTCGCCGGCTTGCGTTACTAGGGCAGTAGTTGAGTTTGGCAACAGGAGATCAGTTAGCCGGCGACCATTGCGGATATGGCTGGCCTCTGCATCAGTGACTACGAGTGTCGTGAAGTTTTCCCGAATGACGCCAGTCAGCGGCACAATATGCAGCCCTTTTTCGGCCTCTTCTAGGGTCTGGGCTTCGTCGAGGTCGAATGCCCCGACTCTGGTACGCCGCAGTCTCGTGAGATGGCCGCCTACCCCAAGGGCGGCTCCAAGATCACGGGCCAGTGCCCGCACATACGTTCCGGTGGAACAGTCGACCTGGACGTCAAGATCGAGCACCTGCACCGCGCCCACCTCTGCGGCTCGCCTGGCAACCGCCGCGAATCGCGATACCCGAACTGGTCGCGGTGTCAGATTGACGACCTGGCCCCCTCGCACTCGCTTGTAGGAGCGTACGCCGTTGATCTTGATTGCCGAGACCGCCGATGGGATCTGAAGAATCTCGCCCCGCAAAGCGGCCATGGCACGCTCAATGTCCTGCTCATCCAGGCCGGCAGCACCGATACCTGCCGTGATTTCGCCCTCGGCATCATCGGTGATGGTCGCAATGCCCAGCCGAATGGTGGCTTCATATGCCTTTTCTGACAATGCGAGGTACCCGAGGAGGCGGGTGGCTTTCTCTATGCCAACGATCAGCACCCCTGTAGCCATGGGATCCAACGTGCCGGCGTGCCCGACTTTGCGGGTGCCGGCGAGTCGCCGGATCTTGGCAATGACCTGGTGGGATGTCCAACCGGCCGGCTTGTCGATGACGACAACCCCAGATTGTGTTTGGTTGGCGTCAGGCGGACTCGTCGCCATCGCGCTCTGGGCGTTCCTCAACAACCTCATCGTGCTTGTACGGGTCGGCCTCTCCCGCGTACACCGCCCCAGCAGCCTGCTCGGCAACCTTCGCATCGATCGACCTAGCCTGAGCCAGCAGGTCGTCGATCTGCCTGGCGTTCTCCGGTACGGCGTCGGGCACGAATGTCAACGTAGGAGTGAATTTCAAACCGAGTTGCTTGCCGACTTGAGCTCGAATGAGGCCCGTCGCCGATCGCAGCGCAGCTGCTGTGGCAGTTTGCTCCTCATCGGTGCCTAGCACGGTATAGAACACCGTGGCGTCATGAGTATCACCGGTGAGCCGTACATCAGTCACCGTCACAAAACCGAGCCGGGGATCTTTGATCCGCCGCTCCAGCATCTCGGCAACGATCACCTTGATCTGGTCAGCCAGCTTCATCACGCGTGGCGAGCCCATCCGGTCCTCCCTCACGCCCACTTGTCAGAACCCAGTTGAGCTCTCGGTCAACCTGGTTCTGACAAGTCGGCGCTTGCAGCCACTACGAGCGGGGCTTCTCCCGGAGCTCGTACGTCTCGATGATGTCGTCGATCTTGATGTCGGAGTAATTGGCGAGCGTCATGCCGCACTCATACCCTTCACGCACCTCGGTCACATCATCCTTCTCGCGCCGCAGCGAGGCGATGGTGCTCTCGGTAACGACCACGCCCTCCCGAAGCAGACGCGCCTTGGCGTTGCGACGGATCGTGCCGCTGATGACCATACAGCCGGCAATAATCCCCGCCTTGGACGAGCGGAAGATCTCCCGGATCTCTGCCTGACCGAGGACGGCCTCCTCGTAGATCGGCTTCAGCATGCCCTTCAGCGCAGCCTCGATCTCATCGATCGCTGCGTAGATCACCGAGTAGTAGCGGATGTCCACACCTTCGCGATCGGCGAGCTCGGACGCCTTGCCCTGCGGCCGTACGTTGAAGCCGACAATGACAGCGTCCGATGCAGCAGCGAGCGAGACGTTCGTCTCGGTGATCGCACCGACACCACGGTCGATGACCCGCAGGCTGACCTCGTCGCCGACGTCGATCTTGGACAGCGCGTCCTCCAACGCCTCCACCGAACCAGCACCGTCACCCTTGAGGATGAGCCGCAGTTCCTGGGTCTCGCCCTTTTCGAGTTGCTCGAAGAGCTGATCGAGGGTCTTCCGGCGAGTGCCAGCCGCCTGAGCAGCCATCCGCAAGCGTGCTGCCCGCCGTTCGGCGATCTGCCGCGCCCTACGGTCATCATCGACGACGAGGAAGCTGTCGCCAGCACCCGGTACGGCCGTCAGACCGAGCACATGGACCGGGAAGGACGGCGGAGCCTCGGTGACGTTGTCGCCATGATCATCGAGCAGCGCTCGTACCCGACCGTGGGCCGGACCAGCGACGATCGAGTCGCCCACCTTGAGAGTGCCGCGCTGCACGAGGACGGTGGCCACCGGTCCCCGGCCCTTGTCCAGGTGCGCCTCGATAGCGACGCCCTGAGCATCCATGTCGGGATTGGCTCGCAGGTCCAGTGCCGCATCGGCTGTAAGGATGACCGCCTCCAGCAGCGAGTCCAGGCCTTGACCGGTGACCGCTGAGACATCGACGAACATGGTGTCGCCGCCGTAATCCTCTGGCACCAGGCCGTACTCGGTCAGCTGTCCCCGTACCTTTGTCGGGTCGGCACCGACCTTGTCGATCTTGTTCACTGCAACGACCACAGGGACTTCGGCTGCCAAGGCGTGGTTCAACGCCTCAATAGTCTGCGGCATTACGCCGTCGTCTGCAGCGACAACCAGCACTGCGATATCGGTCGACTTGGCGCCTCGGGCACGCATTGCCGTGAATGCCTCGTGACCTGGGGTGTCGATGAAGGTGATCTTGCGTTCCTCACCGTCCACCTCGGTCGAGACCTGGTAGGCGCCGATGGCCTGCGTTATGCCACCTGCCTCACGGGCGACCACATTGGTCTTGCGGATCGCGTCGAGTAGCTTGGTCTTGCCATGATCAACGTGGCCCATCACCGTGACCACTGGAGGCCGAGCCGCGAGATCCTCCTCGCCTCCGGTGTTCTCGCCGAACTCGATGTCGAAGCTTTCCAGCAGCTCGCGATCCTCGTCCTCGGGTGAAACCACCTCGATGGCGTAGTTGAGCTCAGCACCGAGCACTTGCAGCGTGTCGTCGCTCACCGACTGGGTCGCAGTCACCATCTCGCCCAGATGGAACAGCACCTGGACGAGGGACGCCGCATCTGCGCCGATCTTCTCTGCCAGGTCGGTCAGTGATGCGCCCCGGGCGAGCCGGACCTTCTGGCCGTCGCCCTGCTTGACGCGGATGCCACCAATCGATGGCGCCTCCATCTGGTCAAACTCTTGACGGCGCTGCTTCTTCGACTTACGGCCACGGCGGGTCGGGCCGCCGGCTCGGCCGAACGCACCCTGGGTGCCACCACGGCCGCCTCGGCCACCACGCCCGCTCGGAGGCGGCCCACCCGGGCCACCACCAGGACCACCACGCCCGGGAGCTCCGCCCCCTGCGCGGCGACCACCAGCGGGCGCGCCGCGGCCGCGGGTACCCGGTGCACCGGGCGCACCGGGCGCACCGCCCAGCTGACCAGTGCTCTGCTTCGGCATCATCGCTGGATTGGGTCTTGGCATGCCGGGCAGCCCTGGACGACCACCGGGCGTCTGGCCGCGGCTAGCTGGGGGCCGCGTTGCTGCAGGCCTGCCGCCGTCGGGACCCGGACGCGGCGCGCGTGGCTGACCCATTCCCTGCGAAGGGGCAAACGGGTTATTGCCAGGACGCGGGGTTCCCGGACGCCGAGTAGCCGGGCCCGGAGCTCCAGGAAGTCCTCCGGTGGAACCGGGACGGGGCCGCGGCGGGGCAGCCTGGCCTGGGGCACGCGGCACCCCTGGGCGCGGAACCGGCGTCGGCTCAGGCGAAATCGGCTGTTGAGTTACCGGTGCCGCCGGTGCAGCTGGCGCTGATAGCGCTGACGGCGCAGCCGGCGCAGCTGGTGCGGCGGCTGCTGTCGGTGCTGCGGGCTGGGTTACCGGCGCCTCAGCGGGCACCTCAACAACAGCCGGTGCAGCTGCGGCCGGCTCGCCGTCGACCTTCTTGGCGGCCGTCT
>Ga0307289_10000140_pt1 | contig 28042 bp, 27 predicted proteins | sample ER_DNA_143_FD_194483 | JGI IMG/M metagenome (GOLD analysis project Ga0307289, IMG submission 194483) | Bulk soil microbial communities from the East River watershed near Crested Butte, Colorado, United States - ER_DNA_143 | ecosystem: Environmental > Terrestrial > Soil > Floodplain | place...
GTTCACCGCGCGCGAAACGCCGTCGAGCCCCGGCGTCAGATGGACGATCGCCGCCCGAGCGAGCCGGTCGTCTCCCTCCCACCTCGGCGGCTCCGAGAGCGCGAAGTGGATCTGCATCTCGGAGCGCCCGTAGCGGAACTGTCGGCCGTGCTCGGCAAGTGCCGGTGGCGCGTCGCCTTCGAGCAGGCGCCCGTAGAGCTGGGTCGGCGTCACGTTCGCGATCACGGCGCGGCTTGCTGTGAGGGTTTCCCCGCCGGCGAGCCGAACGCCGACCGCCTCGCCCTCGCGGACGACGATGCGCTCGACGTCCCGCCCCGTCTCGCAGACGCCGCCGTTATCTCGGATCAGCTGAACGAGGGCATCAACCAGCCGAGCGCCGCCGCCGCGCGGGATCGGCATCCCGCCCTCCTGAATCGCGACGGCGATCACCTGCGTCATGAACCCCGACAGCGCCGCGTCCGGCCCGAGCCCGGTGTGCAGCACCCAGGGAGCGAGCAGCCCGTGCGCGCGCTCGGAGGCGAAGGTGGACGTAAGCCAGTCGCGGCTCGAAGCCACCACGTTCCCCGTGAACTCGGCGAGCGTGCGGCGGCCGAGCCGGTTGTAGGCCTTCAACCCGAGCGCGAGCCCGTCCTTCGACCAGAGCTCCGTGCCAAGTACTCCGAACGCCAGATCGGCGTTCGGATAGAAGGCGTCGAGCATGCCGCGCCAGGCGGCGCCGTCGCCCACGGCGTGACGGTCGAGCTCCTCGACGTTCGCGTCCGCGGTCCGAAGCAGGAACGCCGCCTCGCCGTCGGGATAGAGCGTCGCCGTCGGGTAGTCGGTGTTCAGGTACTCGAGCCCGCGCACCGCAAGCTCGTCCCCGAGCTCCGCGTGTGCCGCGCCGCCGACCCAGAGCGGATGCCAGGCGCTGAAGACGTCGTGCTGAAACCCGGGCTCGGTCAGTTCCGCGGTCTGGATCGCGCCGCCGAGTTGCGCGCTGCGCTCGAGCACGCACACATCCCAGCCGGCCCGGGCCAGCAGCGCCGCACAGGCCAGCGAATTGATCCCGCTCCCGACGATGACCGCATCGTGGTCAGCCACGAACGCGATCGTATGCAGGCCTATGCGTTCAGGTGGGTCGGACTGCTCGAGTTTTGCCGGGCGCCTTGAGCGCGTCGAGGCCGCCGCGGAGGAACGTGATTATCGGGTCGATCTGCGCTGCGACGTCCCCTTCTGTCTTCGGTTTTCCCCGCGGGCCTTCGCCTCGCTCGGTCAAGACGTTGAACGCCGCCGTGAGCGAGGCCGCGACGACCTGTGGACGGAGGTCGTCGTCGGCTGCATCGAGGTCCTTGGCGATCGCCGGGGCGATCAACTCCTCGAGCGAGGCGAGCCGGGCGCGCAGGTGACTGCGGAGTGTCTCGTCGCTCTCGATGCAGAGACGCATCTTCTCGTCGAGGTCGTCCCTTTTGTACTCGTGCAGCGAGAGGATGAACTTGCGCACCGTCTCGAGCGCGTCCTCGCCCTCCGGCCGCTCGGCAAGCGCCTGCGCGAGCGCTTCCCTCATGAGCGGAAAGTCGCTGAAGAGGATGTCCTCCTTGCTCGGGAAGTAGGCGAAGATCGTCCGCGTCGAGACGTCGGCTGCCTCCGCGATCTCCGGCAGGGTCGTGTCGTGGTAGCCGCGCTCGGCGAAGAGCTCGCGCGCGGCACGGGCGATCGTCTCGCGCGTCCGCTGCTTCTTCCGCTCGCGTAGACCGAGTTCCGCGTTCACCGGCGCTCAGTATACGCGTATTTCCTGCACTTGGTGAATATTTGCGCTGCGCGCACTATTCCTCTATTCTCTGCACGTCGTGCAAGTTTGCGAAACGTGAAGATTCCCGCGCCGGATTGGAGCTCCCGATGCTGAAGCTGACTCGCTGGACAATCGCACATCGCCGGATCGTGGTCGTTGGCTGGATCGTCTTCGCGATCGGCATCCTCGGGGTCTCACAGGCTGTAGGCAAGCGGAACGCGAACAACTTCTCGCTTCCCAACACCGACTCGCAGCGCGCGGTCGACCTGTTGCAAAGCCGTTTTCCGGCGCAGGCCGGCGATTCCGACCAGATCGTCTTCCGGACCCGCACCGGCAAGCTCACCGACGCGTCGGCGCGCGCGGCGATCAAGCCGATGCTCGTGCGCGTCGCCCAGCTCCCCCACGTCGCAGGCGTCGTCAGCCCGTATGACGCCGGCGCGGACGCCGTCTCGAAGGCGGGGACGATCGGCTTCGCGACCGTCGAGTTCGACCAGAAGGCAAACCTACTGCCGAAGGCGGCGATCGACCGCGTGATCAACACGGCCGAGGCCGTGCGCTCGCCGGCGCTGCAGGTCGAGCTCGGCGGCCAGGCGATCAAGCAGGCACAACAAACGAGCCTCGGCTTCGCGACAGGGGTCGGCCTCATTGCCGCCGTGGTCGTGCTGCTGCTGAGCTTCGGCTCCCTGCTCGCGATGGGCCTGCCGATCGTGACAGCGCTGTTCGGCCTCGGCGCCGGGCTGGGCGTGATCGGGCTCGGGAGCCATCTCGTCGACATGGTCGACTTCTCCTCCGAGCTCGCGCTGATGATCGGTCTCGGCGTCGGCATCGACTACGCGCTCTTCATCGTCACGCGCTTCCGCGACGCCTATCGCGAGAACGGCGGCAACGTCCAGGGTGCGCTCGAGCTGGCGATGAATACGGCCGGCCGGGCGATCCTTTTCGCCGGCACTACCGTCGTGATCGCGCTACTCGGCATGTTCGCGCTCGGCGTCAGCTTCCTGTATGGCGTCGCCATCGCCGCTTCGCTCGGCGTGCTGCTCGTGCTAGCGGCATCGCTAACGCTGCTCCCCGCGTTGCTGATGTTCACGGGGAAGCGTGTTGGTCGCGTGCGTAGCCGCCGCGCACGCCAGCGTGAGCCCCGCGTGGGCTTCTGGACGCGCTGGGTCGGGCTCATCCAGCGCTGGCCCGTTTGGGCCGCGCTCGGATCCACCGCGCTGCTGCTTGCGCTTGCCTCACCGGCGCTCGGCCTGCGACTCGGGGCGAGCGATTCTGGGAACGACCCAACCTCGCAGACGACCCGGCATGCGTACGACCTGCTCGCCACCGGCTTCGGCCCCGGCTTCAATGGGCCGCTGCAGCTCGCCGTCAGTCTCCCGTCTGCCGGTGACACCGGCGGCTTGGCGCGGTTTACGACCACGCTAAGGGACACGCCAGGGATCGCCTCCGTCGCGGCGCCACGGCTCAACCCGGCCCGGGACACGGCCTCGATCGCCGCCTACCCGACCACGTCGCCGCAGAGCGCCCAGACGACGAGTCTCGTCAAGCGCCTGCGCAACGATGTCCTGCCGCCGCTCGCAAAGGCGACCGGCGCGACGGTCTACGTCGGCGGCGCGACCGCGATTCAGGTCGACTTCGCACACGTTCTCGCCGGCAAGCTGCCGCTCTTCATCGGCATCGTCGTCCTGCTTTCAGCCCTTCTGTTGCTCGTTGTCTTCCGGTCCCTGCTGATCCCGTTGCAGGCCGCGCTGATGAACCTGCTCTCGATCGCCGCGGCCCTGGGCGTCGTCCAGGCGATCTTCGAGCGCGGCTGGCTCGCCGGCCTGATCGGCGTCCAGCCCGGACCGATCGAGGCGTTCATCCCGGTGATGGTCTTCGCGATCGTGTTCGGGCTCTCGATGGACTACGAGGTCTTCCTCGTCTCCCGCATCCACGAGGAGTGGCAGCACCGCGGCGACGCAAGCGCCGCGGTGCGGGAAGGCCTGAGCCGCACCGGCCGGGTGATCACTGCCGCGGCCGCGGTCATGGTCGCCGTCTTCGCCTCCTTCGCAGCCGGCGACGACCGCGTGCTCAAGCTCTTCGGAGTCGCCATGGCGACCGCCGTCTTCCTCGACGCGGTCGTCATCCGCAGCATCCTCATGCCTGCCGTGCTCGAATTGTTCGGCCGCTACACGTGGGCGTTCCCACGGTGGGCGGACCGCCGACTGCCGCGACTCGCGATCGAGCCGGCGGCCCAGCCTGTGCCGGCGCTGGACGAGGCGGCCTGATGAATCAGTGATCGGCCGATGGCCGATGCTGCGAGCGAGTCCTAGCGAAGCCTGACTTCGAACCGTTGTAGCGACTCAGGGCAGCTCGACGACCATGCCCTCGCGCGCAAGCGCCGGCCAATCTTCGTTCCGGCCGACAAGGGACCGCGCGCGCGCTTCGAGGCGCTCCAACGAGACGTCGGTGTGGCGCGGTTCGTGGTGGAAGAGGACCAGGCGGCGGGCGCCGACGGCCTGCGCGAAAGCCACTGCGTCCGAAACGCTCGAGTGACCCCAGCCGATCCGCTCCTCGTATTCGTCCTCGAAGTACTGCGCGTCGTGCAGGAGGATGTCGACGTCGTCGGCGATGGCCCCTCCCGAGATCCAGTCGCGCGACCTGTCCGCAATCGTTCCCGCGAGCGCCGGCTCGTGATCCGGCAGGTACGCGAAGCTCGAAGTCACTGTTTCGATGCGGAAGCCGACCGTAGGCCCGGGATGGGCCACGAGGTCGGCTAGCAGCCGCGCGCCGTCGACCGTCCAAGGCTGCCGCGGAACGTCGTGGAACGTCACCTGAGCCGGGACCTCGCGGAGGTCGATTGGGAAAAGCGGCGGAGAGAAGGAACGTGAAATGCGCTCCCGGAGACTCAAAAGCGGTGATGGTGGTCCCCAGATGTCCAAGGTCACCTGCTCGTCCCAAAGTGGCGCGAAGAAACGCAGTCCCTCGAGGTGGTCAAGGTGTAGATGGGTGAGGAGGAGGTGGACTCGCCGCGCACCGCGATCGAGGAGGTCGAAGCCGAGGCGCCTGATCCCGGTGCCGGCGTCGAGCACGAGGATGGTCCCGTCGTCGAGCGAGACCTCGACGCAAGACGTATTTCCGCCGTAGCGAAAGGTGTCTGGCCCCGGTGTCGGCACTGATCCGCGACAACCCCAGATCGTCAGGCGCATGGAGACCTCAGGCTACTCGCGCCAGAAGATCGTCACGATCCCGACGAACTCGTCGGTATGGGCGAACAGCGGGAACGCGGTCACGGCGACCTCGCGCTCGACCCCGTCCACGCTTGTGATCAGAAATCGCTCGTGCGCCGCGCGCCGCTCGTGGAGAGCGATCCCAGTGGGCCTCCGCTCGAGGGGCAGCGGCTCGGAATCGAGCGTTCTTGGCTCGAACCTCGCCGTCCATTCCTCCTGCGGCATCTCACCGACCTCCGCAAAAGTGCGGCCAAAGACGGCCTCCGCCGCCTCGTTGTAGTAGATGAGCCAGCCCCGATCGTCGGCGATCAGGGTGGGCGTCGCGAGGTTCGACGCGAGTTCACGAGCGAGAATGAGAACGAGGTGCTTCTGTCGCGGCGTTCCCACCGGCAGAGCGTACGCCTGCCAGAGTTCGGATTGGACCGCTTCTGAGTGGACACGAGGCGACGCTGCGCGAGATGATCCGCGCGAAGGTACGGTGCGTGCGGTGCTCTTCCGAGCGGCCCGGAGAGCGAATCCGAGCCGAAAGGGGAAAAAATGAGCGATGACGAGGGTCAGCGCGACGAGCCAAAGGGCGGCGAGCCGGACCAGGAGCAGGCTTTCGGCGAGCTTCGACATTACGTCCCGGCGGAAATCCTGAACGTCTCCTTCCCTACGGCGGTCCGCGGTTACGACCGACGGGCCGTCGATGCGCACATCAAACGTGTCAATCGCCTGATCGCGGAGATCAAGGCGGGCGCCTCGCCCCGCGCAGCGGTCAGGCACGCGCTCGAACAGACCGAACAACAGGTCAGCGGCCTGCTCGAGCGGGCGCGGGAAACGGCGGACGAAATCACGACGAGCGCGCATCGGGAAGCCGAGGCCGAGGCGGATGGCATCAGGGCAAAGGCCGCGGAGTTGCTCGTCAACGCGAATGCCGAGGCGGACGCCACCAAGACCGAGGCCGAGAAGCTTCTTGTTGACTCAAAAGCTGAGGCGGACACCGGGCTCGCGAAGGCAAAGGCAGAAGCCGAAGACATCCTCGTTCGCTCACGTCTCGAGGCAGAGAACACCGTCAAGCGCGCGCAAGGCGAGGCCGATGAGCGCCTTCAGCAGCTACAAGCCGAGCTCGCCTCTCTGCGGGACCAGACGGAGGCGCGGATGCGCGGGTTCCAGGCCGACACCGACGCGGTTTGGGAGCAGCGTCGTCAGCTGCTCGATCAGATGCGGGGCATGGCGAGCAGGCTCGTCGATTTGGCCGATGCCGCAACTGACCGAGAGCCCGACGAGCCGGACCTGCTCGAGGCGTTGGAGCCAAAGACGCAAGCAATAGAGCCGCAAGCTGCCAACAGCGGCGAAGCCGAGTCGACCGTGCCGACAGTCGAGGCCGACGAGCCTACTAACGGAGAGGCTCGCAACGCGCCAAAGAAAAGTGCCGCCGGCGGCCAATCGAAACAGGGGATCAAGACCAGGCGCCGGCCGAACTAAAGGGAGTCCGAAAGGTGCACCCGGGTGGGATTCCGGGCGCGCTTGAGCCACAGCGGTGGCTCCGCCGGTTCGACCGTAGGTCTGACGTCGCCCGAACGTTTGGGTGTGGCACCCCGCTCGACGATCGCTCATATCTCGTTGGGGCGGTCGGTGCTGCGGTGCTGACCGCCCCGGCACGAAACCGCTAAGGCCATCGGGTCGCACTGCCGACAATCAGACCGAGTCGGGGCAAACGGCCTCCCCTCTTCGCCGGGGGCGTCGGCTAGCCGCAGAGCCTGGATGCCCTGCCCCGACTCCTCAAGGTGCTCGCATCAGCTCTTCGTCGCTTCGCGCGCCCAGGCGCGAGCGGCCGCGATTCGTTCCGGCGGCGTCGGGTGGCTGAAGAGGAGTGCGTAGACAGCCCGCGGTGGCTCGAGGTCGGCGAGGTTCGCCCGTGCCAGGCGACGATGCGCCGACTCGAACGCCTGCGGGTCGTGGGTTAGCTCGAGCGAGGAGAGGTCGGCCTCACGCTCCCAGCGCCGCGAGAGCGCCGCCCCGAGCGGTAGCCCGATCAGCTCGAAGACGCCGACCACCAGGAACAGGAACGGGGCCACGCGCGGGTCGCCGGAGCCGGAGGCGCCGATCGCCTCGAGCAATGCGGGCCACGAGAGAAGCCCCCAGAGAACGAGCACGACGGCCGCGGCACCCGCCATCGCCAGGAGCGTCCCGCGCTCGACGTGCCGAGCGCGTCGGTGACCGAGCTCGTGCGCGACGACGAGCCTGATCTGACGCGGCTCACTCGCGTCGAGCAGGTTGTCGAAGAGCACGATCCGCCGTGTCCCACCGAGTCCCGAGACGTAGGCATTCTCCCGGCGTGTCCGACGGCTCGCGTCGGCGACGAGCACATCTCGGACCGGCACGCCCGCACGCTCGGCGAGCGCACGCAGCTCGCCGGCGAGCGCCGGGTCGCCCAGCGGCCTAAAGCGGTTGAAGAGCGGCTCGAGCACGATCGGCCCAGCGAAGCCAAGCGCGAGCACGAACAGCGCTGCGCCGGGCGACGCGACCGCCGGCCAGGCCCCCGGCAGTGCCCGGACGAGAGCGACGAAAGCGAGCACGGCGACCGCGCTCAGGACGGCCGCGATCGCGAAGCCCTTCGCCCGGTCGAGCAGCCAGCCGCCTGCAGTCTGCGTCGAGAAACCCCAGCGTCGTTCGCGGACGTGTCCGCGCCAGAACGCCAGCGGCAAACGAAGTAGCGTCAGGACTCCGAGCACGAGCATCGGGAAAAGAAAGGCCCGTCCCCACCAGGGAAGCTCGGCGACGACGTCGTACAGCCACGATCCGACGCGCGTGAGGACGAGCAGCGACAAGGCAATCAGCCCAAGCGTGGTATCGACGAGCAGCACGATGTAGAGGGGGCGGTGGTAGCGCCGGGCGCGCTCGACCTCGTCGGGGGCGAACACTGTGCGTGATGACTCCATCGACACACGTTCTAGCGCCGGCTCGGTTGCTCGGGTCGGGACGCCAATGTCTCCAGGCCCGCGGGCCAGGCTAGAATCGTCGCCCGATGAAGCTCGTTGCGATTCGCGATGCGGACGAGTTGCTGGTCCAGTCGATGCTGGCTCCGCCGCCCCTCGAGCAGGCACGCAGTTCGCTCGAGTTCTGGCGCCGGCGTCGGCAGATGCTGCCTTTCTACCGACGCACGGAGCGGCGGGAGGCGGACGAGATGATCCAGCGGTGGCGAGCGCGTGTGGGCGCCGCCGAGCGTGCCCGTTTCGGCACGGGTCTATTCGGTCAGGTTCGCAGGTTGCTCGCCCATGAACCGCTCTCGTTGCCGTTCGCGCGCGAGCGCGCATTCTTTGCGTTCCTCTCGAGCATCCTGCCGCGCCGCATCGCCCTGGTCGCGGTCGCTTCCCTCGGGGCCTTCTTCGTCGCCACCGTTGGTATCGGGCTCGGGCTGACCATCCTCGTCCTTCACGCGGTCTGACCGCACGCCGGCTGTAATTCTTTCTCGCCACGTCAGATCCCTCACCGCCGCGGTCTAGCGCCCAGGAACGCGACGTGCGCCGCGGATCAGGACCGGTGTGCCGAGCGGCGCTGCTCGGAAGACGAAAGGCGCACTCTCAAGGGGTATTCGAATGCACCCGTGGCTTGCCGGCTGGTCGGGAACGATCGGGAAGGCGTGGATCGCCAGTCCGCGGTGGAAGTAGAGCGCGTATGGCAGCCACACCTGATACGGGCGCGACCAGCTCTCCCGGAGACGACGGACAACAGCGAAGCGGCCCTTTGGCGTCGGGGAGAATGCTCCGGTCGAGGCGTGGACGGCACGTTGGACCGCGCCATTTTCAACCACCAGCAGCACCTGCCGCGCCAGATCGATCTCGAGTGCGCGTCGTAGCCTCAGCCAGGGTTGCGGCGCTCGCGCGTGCTTGAGTTCCCGGCGGGTCTGCGGTCCAACGACACCATCGCGGTGAATCTGCTCCCAGCCCTGAAGAGCCACGACGGCATCCCGCGTCTGCTTGCCGAAGATGCCGTCTATCCAGCGGGGCTCGAGGTAGCCGAGCGTCTCGAGCCGCCGCTGCAGCGAGGCGACCGTGCGGCCACGGTCGCCGTAGCGCAACTCGGCCGTCGAGGCCCAACCCGGCAGCTCGACTCCGGACCCCACAACGGGCAGCTCAGCTGCCGACGTCGCACCGGGCAGCACAAGTAGGACGACGGTCGCAGCAAGAAGAGTGCGATGGGGTCTGTGGATGCGGCGAGCCGAGTCGTAGCTGCCGTCGGCCAGGAGCCGCCTTACGGCTTCGCCCACTCGCCCAAGGCGCGACCCCATGACTCGGCGGGTTCTGCGTCAGGTTCTGCCCTCCTGCCGATGGTGTCCTGTTCTGACTCAAACGCGAAGGCCAGCTGCTGTGGCGCCGAACGTGCCGGGAGGGGCCGCCCTGGACGACCCCTCTGGTCGTGGTGGTACCTGGCGTCTCAGTAGCCGGCGCCGATTGCTGTTCGCGGCACCGTCGCGAGTACCTGCTGCTGGTAGTAGATGGGGCCTCCTTCGTCGGCGGTGACGTCCGAGGGGTAGTGCGTCGAGACCATGAGTGCGTAGATGTTCTGCGCCGAGATCGCGAGCCCGAAGTAGTCGCCGATAAAGCCGCCGCCCCTCGGACAGGGATCCAAACCAGCGGCACACGGGTACTGCGAGAGCCCGCCGAGATGCTTGCCGGGCTGCTCGGGATCCCAGGTGAACTGCGAGATGCGCACATTTCCCCCGACCCGCACTGCCCCGGCGCCGCTGTCCTTATAGGCCTGCAGCGAGGTGTCGATGCAGAAGTTCGTCCGTCCAACGTCTGCCGGAAGGACGCTCGGGTCGTTCGGACACGGCAGGCGTCGGTCGTAGAAGGCTACGGCCACCGCGCCATTCGGGCCCGCTGCGACCGACGGCTGGAACTGGTCGGTCGGCGCACCAGGCAGGTCAACGTTGTCGTTGACGACGACGGGCGTCGTCCACGTAGAGCCACCGTCGGTCGACTGCGTGAACTTCACGTCCGCCTGGCCAATGAGTGGATCCCAGTCCTCGTAGGTGAGGTAGAGGTGGCCGGCGTAGGTCGGGCTGGCGGCGAAGTTCTCGACGATCCCACTCCGGAAGCGCGTGTTCGGGTACACCTCGCCCGGAGGGATGTTGACGGTCGTGATCGGCACGAACGGGCCGAACGACCGTGCGTCGTCGGTCGAGCGGGCGACGTAGATCGTCGAGCTCGTTCCGTTGGGCGGGAACGAGACGACCGAGACGTAGACGTTCCCCGCCGCATCGATCTCCGGGTACACATAGGTGGCCCCCGCGCTGACCTGGGAGGGCGGCGTGATCGTGACCGCCTTGTCGAAGGTCTGGCCGCGGTCACGAGAAACAGCCATGCGTACCTTGATCCCACCGCCGTTGCCGTTGAAGACCGCCCAGGCGGCGTAGACGTGGTCCTGGAACCGGTTGCCTGGAATGTGGTTGACAGCCACCCATTGCTTGTCCTCGACGTGGCCGAGCTGCAAGGCCGAGGCGTTGTTCGACGGCTCGAGCGGTATGCCGCCGTTGCCCTTCACCCAGTGGCGTCCCATGTCGTCGCTGTAGGAAATGTCGATCTCGCCGTCGGGGTGCAGCCTCGACGCGTCGAAGAACGAGTTGAACGGCAGCATCGTCTGGTAGACGCGGCCCTTGGTGTCGAAGTCGGCATTCGGGTCGGTCGTGGCGGTCCAGCTCGGCGGCATGGCCTGCGTCCCGGTCGAGATGCAGTCGTAGCCCTGCACCTGGTTGTTGCCCGACGGCGTCCCGCCCAGGATCTGGGTGGCGCCGACGTAAAACATGTAGAAGGTCGAGTACTTGTCGAAGAAGAACTTCGACGTGCCGACGAGATCCTCGGTTCCCGGCTTGACCGCGAGCCAGGACTCTGAGTGATTTGCGTCGAACGGGCCGGCGCGGCAAGTTCCGGCGAGCGGAACTCGCGAGCCCGGCGGCACCGGATAGCCGCCCCCGCTGGTCGGCGACGTGGCGACGACGTTCGTGAAGGCCACGTTCGTAGTCCAAGCGTGGGGGCTCGCGTTCGCGCCCGCCGACGGTGTCGCGACTGCGGCGAGAAGAGCAACTGTTAGAGCAGCTACCCGTGCAGGCAATCCCTTCATGGTTCCTCCTTCGCCTCCTGATGGGCTGCGTAGCGCTTTCTCTATCACCGGTTCTCGTCGGACCTAATCGCCGCTCGACGGTCGCGGTGTCAAGCAGCCCGGGGAAACCGTCTGCCCATCAGATGCGCCGTTATCTCCTCAGCGTCAAGTGGCAGCACGGCCAATTCGGGCGGCGGACGGCGGACGAAGCCGTCGACGAGCAGGAGATCCTCGGCCTGTTCGATAGTTAGCGTCTCGCCGGCGCGCTCGCGGGCGACGCGACAAAGCGCCAGCCCGGCCTGGATCTCGAGCCTCGCGCCTGCTCCCGGCGGCAGCGAGCGAACGCCGCAGACTCCGCCGCCGCAGACGAAGAAAGCCTTCTGCCAGTTCCGCTCGATCGCCGGAACGATCAGGCAGAGCTCCAGTCCGCGCAGCCGGTCCAGCCTGCGCAGGCGCTCAACGACGTGCTCGAGCGCCTCGATGCGATCCCGCAGCCGGGCCGCCTCTTCGTAGCGCAGGCTCTCAGCCAGATGCGAAAGCCGCGACCGCATGCGCGGCAGCGGCCCGCCCTCGAAAAGAGCGTCGAGCTCCTCGGGCGTGCTCCCGGCAAGCGCGCGGGCGGCAAGCGAAGCCCTTCGGCGGCTCGTCATCGGGCCGAGCTGCGTCGCTGCCTTGGTGACGACGAAATCCTCGCCCCGACGCCTCAGGTAGAGGCCGTGCTCCTTCCGGCGGCCACGTGAATTGGCCGGCGGCTCGAGCTCGCGGATCAGCCGCAGCTCTTCGAGTGCGGCTTCGAGCTCAGAGCCCAGCACCCGCCACTCGATCCGGTCGAGCGCGAGCAAGGCCGCCTCGACCGAGGGCCGCTGGCGGCCACTTTGGAAATAGGAGCGAAGACGGGAGCGCAGGTCGCGCGCCCGGCCGACGTAGAGCGCCTGCCCGTAGCGGTCGCGGAAGAAGTAGACGCCGGGCCGGGTGGGTGCGCCGCGAGCAAGCGAGCGCTTGTCATAGACCTGCCGTCTTCGCGGGGCGGCGAGGGCACGCAGGTCGGAGAGCCGCCTCGCCCCTCTTTCCTGGGCCAGCCCGATCAGGTGCACCAGCACCTGCGCCGTCGCCTCGGCATCGGGGAGGGCACGGTGGCAGGGTCTGGTCGGAACGCCGAAGAAGTAGGCGAGCGAGGCAAGGCCGACTCGACGTACGCGGCCCTCGAGCAGGCGACGGGCGAGCGCGGCCGTGCAGAGCGGGGGCTCAGACAGGCGTCGACCGTGCAGCAAGACCAGCTGCCGCTCGAGGAAACGCTGGTCGAACCGAGCGTTGTGCGCAACGAGGAGCGCATCGCCCGCAAAGCTGAGGAAGCGGCCAAGAACGCTGGAGATGGAAGCCGCGCGCTGCAGTTCCTCCTCACGCAGTCCTGTAAGGCGGGCTACCGGTTCTGGGAGCGCAACCCCCGGATTCACAAGCGCCTGAAAGGAGTCGACGAGCTCGAGCGCCCGCACGCGAACCGCCCCGAACTCGCAGATCTGGCATCTCGCAGCCGAGAGGCCGGTGGTCTCGAGGTCGAAGACGACGAACTCGGCCTGCTCGAGCAACGGGTCGGCCCGTTTTCCGGTCAGGGAAACAGTGGTGCCTGTGCAGACGACTCGGCTGTCCCCGGCGGTGACGTCTGCCAGCAGAGAGCAGGCGAGGCCGTCGGAAATCGAGGCGGTAGCGAAGAGCGATCGAGCTGCCTCGACCGCCGTGAGCGTTCCACGCTCCTCGAGCGTGTCCACCAAGCGGTCCAGTGCGTCGAGCGCAAGTTGCACCTGCCAGATGAAAGCGAACATACGTTCGTAGTGCAAGTCGCGCTGCGGGTGGCTCTTCAATCGGGCAGGAGTGGCATCGTCAGTCCCTGGCGGCGCCCGAGGAGCACGGCTCGGGTGACGGCACTCGATCCGAACCGCTGGCACACCTCGTCGATTGCGGCGTCGAGTGCGTCACTGCTGTGACGGTCGATTGCCAGCGCAAGCTGGAAGGCGCGGCCGTCCTCGAGGTTGCTGACCGCGACCCCGACGAGGGTGATCCCTCGGCATTCGATCATCGGCGCAGCGATTGCGAGCAGCGCTCTCGCCGTGATGAGAATCGTCTCGGTGTTAGCGGTGGCGTGGGGCAATGTGTGTGAGCGGGTCGCCCGGGAGAAGTCGGCGAAGCGAAGCCGGAGCACGACCGTGCGTCCGACCCGGCCGGCAGCCCGCATCCGGCGGGTGACGCGGTCGACGAGCGCGACGAGCGCGGCATCGACATCATCGAGCGACCTCGGCGAACGGCCGAGCGCACGCTGCGCCCCGACTGAGCGCCGGCGGCGCCGCGCCTGCACCGGCCGGCGATCTTGGTTGTGGGCGAGAGCGTGGAGGTGTCGCCCGGACGCCCGACCGAGCATCGCGATGAGCGCGGCCTCGGAGAGCTGGGCGACCTCACCGACGGTGGTGAGCCCAAGTGCACGGAGCTTCGACGCCGTCACCGGCCCGACACCCCAGAGCCGCTCGACCGGGAGCGGATGAAGGAAGGCGAGCTCGCCGTCGGGCGGCACGATGAGCAGACCGTCGGGCTTGGCCACCCCACTCGCCACCTTCGCAAGGAATTTCGTCCTCGCGATTCCGACCGTGATCGGTAGCCCGACGCGCTCGCGGACTGCACACCGCAACCGCTCGGCGACTTCGGTGGGTGTACCCGAGAGCCGCCTGAGGCCACGAACGTCGAGGAACGCCTCGTCGATTGACAATCCCTCGACCAGCGGCGTCGTATCGTCGAACACCCGGTAGACGGCCTTGCTCGCCTCGGCGTAGGCGGACATCCGGGGTTCAACCACGATCGCGCGTGGACACAAGCGACGGGCTCGCGCGACGCTCATCGCCGTGCGGACGCCGTGCGCCTTCGCCTCATAACTGGCCGCGAGGACGACCCAGGCGCCGACGATTACAGGGCGCCCACGGAGGTGAGGGTCATCTCGCTGCTCGACCGCCGCAAAGAATGCGTCGACGTCGGCATGAAGAATGGTCGCCTCTTCCGGCACGAACATATGTTCGCACGCCGCAGTCAGTGTTGCTCGGAACCCGCTCGCGCCTCAGCGGGTGCGGGGACCGAGCCGGAACCTAGACGGTTTCGCCCGTCGTTGTGGCCGGCGTTGGCGGCCCGGCCGGCGGCGGCCCCCTCCGCGCGGCAAGGACGATCAGCGCGATACCCCCTCCGAGGAGGAGCGCGCCGCCTATGAGCACCCCGATCGCGACCCAGAGCAAGAACGACAGCTTGGCCCCGAGGTCGACCTCGGCCGCGACGCCGCGGGAACCGTCGGCGTTCATGAGGACAACCGACCAGTCGCCCTCACGCACTTCCCAGGTCACGGTCTGCTTTCCAGAGCCCGAGGCCGACGCCGCCCAGAAGTTCTGGGCGGTCGGCGGTCGCTTCGGCGCAGCCCCCGCAACCTGACGGTACGTGACGCGGAACGGATCGAGGTCGATGTCCTCGACATCGGCGTGTGCGACGCGCCCAAGGTAGCCGGCGACGGCCGGCTCCGGGCCGATGCCGATGAAGAGCGGCTTCGCAGAGGCGCCTTCGGCGCGGATCCGTACCCTTCCCAACCAGTTGTCATTCCAGACCCAATCCGACCCACCCGCGTCCACCTCGAGCTTCTCGCGCGTCAGCGCATACGTCGACGTCGCGAACCGCTCAGTCGGGGTCGTCAGATAACCGCCCTCGCGCTGGGTGAGGTCGGTCCAGAGCAGAAAGCTGCCGCCCGCCGCCAGACCGAGCCCGAGCAGGGCGACGATGCTGCCAAGGACGATGAGAATGACGCGGCCGGTGCTCAGTACTGCCCTCCCCTAGCGATCAGCCTCGCGGAGCGTCAGCCAGGACCATATAACCGATCGCCACTGCAATCCGCGCGCACCAGCCGGGCGATCGATCCAAGAGGCGCGTCTCATGGTCGTCACTCGAGCCGTCCCGGCAGGTAGAGCGCCAGCGCGTTGTCGCGGAGGATCATTCGGCCGGCCTTCGCGGCGGCCGCCGTTGGAAGCGTCTCGCTCAGCACCTCGGCAAGAGCCTCTCGCCACCACGCGGCCGCGAGCAGATACAGCTCGGGTGTGCGTGCTGCGTCCGAGGCGTAGAGCAGCTTCGAGGCCGGCGCCAGCTCGAGTGCCTCACGGAGCACCTCGGCCGGCCGCGACACGTGTGGGATCGTCAGTGAGAGATCGAACCAGACGTTTCCGTAGACGTGTGCGAGCCAGCCCGCCTCGCGCACGAACGGGTAGCAGTGGAGCAGCACGAACGGCGTCTCGCGGAAACGCTCGATCAGCGGCTTCAACCAGCCGGGATCCGCGCGCGGGAGGTGCAGGTCCCAGTCGCCGAAGCCGCAGTGGACTTGAACCGGCAGCGGATCGCCGCTCGCCTCATTGGCCTCGAGCGCGAGAAGCAGGGCCTCGCCCAGGCCCGGTGGGGCGACCTCGAGGTCGAGGCCGCCGCGGTAGGCCGCAATCGTCTTGAGGGCGACGAAACCTCGCCTCCGTGCCGACCTGACCTCGTCCGCGACAGCCGCCGTGCCCAGCTCCTCAACGACCCGCTCAATTCGCATGATCGGCCTCGCCTCACACCCGGCGAGCTCGCCGAGCTCGTCCCAGCTCGTGCACGTGCCCGGTGGCGGGTAGCCGTCGTCGATCAGCAGCCAATCCGTGCCGGTGGCGCGCAGGAGCGAGGCCGCATACTCGGCCGGATCGGACGCAAGCCGTCGCTCGTACACGGCCTGCTCTACAGGTTCGCAAGCGAGATGCTCCGCCAGCACCGTGATCGCACGCTGGTAGGTAATGCCGGTCGCGACATGGGGCCACTGTCGCGGGTCAAGGCTTTCGGAGAAGAGACCGCGAAAGACATCGAGCGACGCCGGAGCTTCACGCAGGATCCCGTGCGCATGCTGGTCGACCAGGCCGACCGAGGCTAGTACTTCGCGAAGTGGCCCTGTTGCTCGAATGCCGCGTCTCCCGCGGAGTAGGCCGCCCACTCGGAACGGCGGACGGCGAGGTACGGCTCGGCGAGGTCGGGACCAAGGGCTGCCGTCAGGACGGGGTCGGCGGCCAGCGCGTCGAGCGCTTCCGCCTGGGTCGCCGGCAGCTCCATGATCCCGCGGGCGGCGCGCTCGCCCTCGGCGATCGTTGCTGGATCGACCTCCACCGGCTCCGGCGGCTCGAGCCCCCTCTCGAGCCCGTCAAGTCCGGCCGCGATCAGACCCCCGAGCGCGAGATACGGGTTGCAGCTGGCGTCGCAGGCCTTCAACTCAGCATTCGTCGAGGCCTCCTCCAACCCGCCGAACACCGAGGCGACACGCACCGGCGCCTCGCGGTTGTCATGTCCCCAGCACAGGAACGCTCCGGCCCAATGCTGCGGGACGATCCGGTGGTATGAGTTGAAGCTGGGTGCGGTCAATCCGCAGAGCCCCGGCAGATGCTCGAGCAAGCCGGCGATGAACGAGCGGGCCTCGCCCGAGAGCAAATCCGGCGCCGAGCCGTCGTAGAAGCTGTTGCGGTTTCCCTCCCACAGGGAGAAGTGGACGTGCGCGCCGTTTCCCGCGTTGTCCGGCCACGGCTTGGGTGCAAGCGACGCGACGAGGCCCTGTCCGGCGGCAACGCCGCGGATCGTCTCGCGGACGAGCAACTGCTCGTCCGCCGCCTGAAGTGCCGGCCTATGACGGATAGAGATCTCCTGCTGTCCGTGACCCAGCTCGGCGTAGTACTGCTCCAGGACGATCTCCTGAGCCTCGAGGGCCGCCGCCAACTCGTTCGCGTAATCCTGCGAGGCCGTCATGGCGATCGTCGAGAAGCAGAGGCCCGAGTCAACCGGAACGAATTGGCCGTCCTCCGGAGTTGCGAGCGAGAACTCGCTCTCGAACGCGGCGCGCAAGACGAGCCCCCGCTCGGCGAGGCGGCCCTCCATCCGTTTCAAGAACGAGCGCTGACAGACGGCGGCGGCCTCGCCGTCGAGGTCGACGTGGTCGGTCACAACGGCGCCCGTCTGCGGGGCGTAGGGCAGGATCCGGAAGGTAGTGAGATCTGGGATGAGCCTGATCTCCCCGACCGGGCCCAGCCCCTCGACGGGCTGGAGCTGATCGAGTCCGTTCATCGCCTGCATCGCGACCGTCAGCCCGATGCCGCTCTCGAGACGTCGCTCCAAACCGTGCCGACTCGAGGCCTTCGCCCGCACCGTGCCGTCGTTCCCGCACCAGAGGAAACGAATCAACCGGAGACCTGCCTCGTCGGTTTTGCGCACTACCTCGTCGATGTCTGCCGCGAGTGCCACCGTGCGGCCGCCCGTCATCTCGCCGCGAGGTATGCGTACCTCGACAGACGTCGCTCGCTCGCCAACAGGTGGCAGTTCGCGAGGAACCCCTGCACGCGATCGAAGGTGGACTCGCCCTCGTCGGCGATCAACGCGTCGCTGAATCGCGTCCGGGCGTCATGCCAACGGCCGGCGATCGCGGCCATGTTCTCCGTCAGGTCCTCGCTGCGAAGGAGCTGAAAACCCGACTCACCGATCAGCTGCTCATTGGCCGACGCGACGGAGAACACATAAACACCGATCGAGCTTCGGGCGGCTAGCTCCTGACCAGTGACCAGTCCGGTCACGATCGTCGGGTCGGTGAAGAGGACCCGAGCGCCGGGGGATGTCACGCGGTGCAATTCCTGGAGGATGCCGAGACGATCTGGAAGGTGACACATCGCATCTACGGAGAGGGCCGCGTCGAAGCTCGCGTCCTCGAATGGAAGCTGCCCGCCCGCGTCGACCTGCAGGAAACTGGCGCGACCGTCGAGACCTCGCTCTCGCGCGAGCTGCCTGGCGGTGGAGATGCCTTCGGCGAGGATGTCGACGCCGACTACGGTCAAGCCGATCGTTTCAGCGAGGCGAAGTGCCGGACCGCCCGCTCCGCAGCCGACGTCGAGGAGGCGCGTTTCGGGACCGAGGTCGAGCCATTCCGCGAAGCGCTCGAGCTCGTCGACCGTCAGCCAGCCCGATTGGCCGAGGTCGTCGCCGTACGTCTGCCGGCGGACCTCCTCTCGGGCACTGAAGCCGGCATAGGCGGAAGCGTAGAGGGGCACGTGTTCCCCCACGTGCCCAGCGTAGTGCCTCCGGCTCTGGACAGTCAGTGGCGACTCGTGCTCGCCGAGCATCGTCTAACCGCGGTCGCGCGGTTGAGCCCTGGGTGTGCCTGGCGAGGTGGCGGTTTACAAGCTCCGCCCTGCACTCGTTAGCGTCCAAGGCGTCGACCAAGGAGGAGACTACGATGCCTACGAAGGTCCAGTTCACTTCGGGCGAGTCAATGACGGTTGCAGAGGGCCTTGACCAGGCAAATCAGCAACTCGGCACTCAAATCGCCGGATTATTCAATCGGGTCGAGGGTGACAATCACACGCGCGTTACCGTCTTCGCGTCTGCCGTTGCATACCTACAGGAGATGCCAGACGAGGAGATTGGCGGTGGGCTCCTCTAACTTGAGCATCGGCGTTCGGGCTGCCAACGGCATCGGCGTTCGGGCTGCCAACGAGACTACGTTTGCCTGGATCGGCGCGCGTCTAGTGGTCCGGCGTACCTATGCGACGCGTCGCCAGCTGCCGGCTTGGGTGTTCGGCGCGCATTGCTCGTGGAAGGTGGAGACCGATCCATCCTGCCACTGCCGCTGTCCGGCCGGGTTCATCGTCGTGACATCGACCTGCTTGACCATGCGGACTGATTTGTCGAAGAATCCGATCGCCTCGCCGCAGTTGGCACAGGTGTTTTGCTCTGCCATGACAGGCACGCTAGCCCGAGCTCCGGACGTTCTCAGTCAGCGTTTTGAGCAGGTTTGGACCGATGCCTCCGATCCGGCGGCGACCCTCCTCGGCGCCGACGCACCGCTTCCCAACGCGCAGAGAGCCCGGCTGGGTCGAGTCGCTCGGCGGCGTCGAGTGCCCTCGCGGCACGCTTCGATGTCTTCCGGCCGAACGCCCCGCTGAACACCCACTTGCGAGTGAGGCGAACAAGGGGCAGCCTGTCGTCAGCCAGGCGAGGAGTGCGCTTCGGGGCGAGATACAGGTCGATCGCCAGCTTCTTGACGAGGGCTGGGTCGCTTGGCACGCCTTCGGCCTGCTCGAGTCGGTGGGCCACGAGCGAAGAGAGCACCTGCAGCTCGCGCACCCCCGTGCGGACGGCGACCCCGATCGAGACCGCGCTCGAGGCAACCATGACCCATGGCACCTTGGTGAAGCGGGCGCCCCGTGCGAGTGTGCGGACGACCGGCACCGCGAGCACGACAACTCGTTGGATGTCGTCCGCAAATGACTCCGTGTCGGCTTGGGCGGCAAGGAGCCGCTTGCCATCGGCGGCTGAAGTAACGGGCTCGCCGGTGAGCAACACGCGGTCGATCGCCCGGTCGGCGAGCCCGCCGACCGTCTCAACGAGCGCGTCGCTTGCCCTCAGGGCGTGAACGCGGGCACCCTTGCCCGCGGACGAGACACGGTCGCGGAGAGCCCGCGGTGGCATGCCCGCTTGAGGGTCGGAACTCACCACGTCGTCGCCCATCAGGCCGCTCACGCTACCGATCAGGCTTTACCAATGTGCGTTCGCGGTTTCGGCCCGCCGGTTCTTGCGATCATCCGGGCATGCCACCGCTTGGCGCGAAGGAGCGAGCAAAGCTTCCCGATAGCGCGTTCGCGTACATCGATTCGCATGGGAAGCGTCGGCTGCCGATCCACGATGCGGCACACGTCCGGAACGCCCTTGCGCGGTTCAGCCAGGTGGCCTTTGAGGATGAGGGCGCGCGGGACAAGGCGCGCACCCGACTGCTGAGGGCAGCCAAGAAGCACGAGATCGTGCCCATCGGCTTCGTCAGCGCGCAACTGCTACCTCAGCGGAAGCTGCCGAAGGGCCAGGTCACCTTCCTACTGACCGACATCGAGGGCTCGACCGAGCTGCTCGGGCGCCTCGACGATCGATACGCCCCCGTGCTCGCCGATGTCCGTCGTCTAATGCGCGCGGCGGTGCGGCGTGTCGGTGGCCGCGAGGTCGACGCCCGCGCGGACGAGCTCTTCGCCGTCTTCGAACAAGCCCCGGCGGCGCTCGAGGCCGCTGTGGCGATCCAGCGGGCGATGCAAGCGAGTACATGGCCCGACGGGGTCGACGTGCGAGTGCGGATCGGTGTTCACCGCGGGCGTCCGACCCTCACCGACACCGGCTACGTCGGTCTCTCGGTGCATGCCGCCGCCCGCATCTGCTTCGCGGCACATGGCGGTCAGATCGTCGTGTCTTCCGCCGTGCGCTCGGCGGTGCTCTCGTCCCTCGCTGACGGGATCAGCCTCAGGAGCCTCGGTGCCTGGCGGTTTCAGGGCCTGCGGGAACCGGAGGATCTCTACCAGGTGGAGGCGGCCGACCTGCTCGCCGAGTTTCCGCCGCTCCGCTCGGCAGCCCCCGTCTGAGTAGCAGTTCCTGACAACGAGTGGGACGGTCACTCGGTTGCCGTTAGCTCATGCGAGCGCCTTCTGCTTGATCGAGTCGTACTCAGCCTGGCTGATCGCGCCGCTGTCGAGGAGCTTCTTCGCGCGCTCGATCTCCGCGGCGGCGCCGCCGCCCGCGGTGTCCCGCACGTACTCGTCGAGCTGTGCCCGCGCGGCCTGGCTGCGCTCGAGATTGCGCTCGGTCATCCCGGAGCCCTGTGTGATCAGATAGACGAAGACACCGAGGTAGGGCAGCACAATCGCGAAGATGATCCACCCGGTCTTCCCCCAGCCGGAGAGATCGTTGCGGCGAAAGACGTCCGCGAAGACCGTGAAGAGGAGCCAGAACCAAATCACCCAGAGGAAGAAGATGGCCATCGACCCGAGAATGTCGAGGAACGGGTAGTTCGATGCGAGCATTCATGCCTCCTGAATTGCGGTTGGGGAGGGGTACCTTCTCATGCCGCGCACGAGAAAGCCAAACGAGGTCATCTAGCGCGGGCTCTCGATCAGCGTCACGCCCGTTGCAGCGAGCTGGTTGATCTCCGCATCGGAATAGCCTGCCTCGGCGAGGATCTCGGCCGAGTGCTCGCCGAGCCGAGGCGGCGGCGATCGGTACGCGACACGGTCGCCATCGGCGGAGAAGGGCAGACCGACCGTCGGGAATCCGGCGAGCTCCTGAAGGATTCCCAGCGCCTTCGTTTGTTCGCTCTCGGCAACCTGGGCCACATCCTGCACCGGAGCGGCCGGCACGCCGGCCTCGCGTAGCCGCTCGAGCCACACCGCCGAGCGCTCGAGCTCGAAACGCCGCTCCAGCGAGGGGATCAGCTCACCTCGATTCGCGACACGGAGCGGATTCGTCGCAAAGCGGGCGTCGTCGGCAAGGCTTGGGAGCCCAACGACCTCGCACAGCGCGCGAAAGAGCCGGTCGTTTCCTGCCAGGATCATCAGCTCCCCGTCCCGGGTGCGGAACACCTGGTACGGGACGATCAGCGGAAACGCCGATCCCTCGCGGGCGGGGATCTCGCCCGTCGCCAGGTAGTTGGTCAGCTGATACGGGAGCAACGCGAGGGCTGTCTCGTAGAGCGAGAGGTCGAGGACGCGGCCACGGCCCTCGAGCAGAGCGGCCAGCACCGCGAGCGCCGTCCAGGCCGCGGTGCCGAGGTCGATCAGCGATGCCCCGACCCGGACGGGGGCCCTGCCCGGCTCGCCGGTCACGCTCATGATCCCGCCTGCCGCCTGGATCAGCGGGTCGTAGCCGGGCTGCTCGGCGAACGGGCCGTTCCGGCCGAAGGCTCCGATTGAGCAGTAGATCAGCCGGTCGTTGCCCGCGCGCAGATCGGCCGGACCTAGGCGGAGCCGCTCCGCGGCACCCGGACGAAGGCTCTGGACGAACACGGCCGAACGCTCCGCCAGCCGCAGCAGGGCCTCCCGTCCAGCCTCTGTTGAAACATCGAGAGCGAGCGAGCGCTTGCCGGCGTTGGCCGCGAAGAACATCGCGCTCCCGCCGGCTGCGAACGCCGGCCCCCAGGCGCGCGCCTCGTCGCCGCGGCCCGGATGCTCGACCTTGACCACGTCGGCGCCGAGCGCCGCGAGGATCTGCGTGCAGTACGGACCGGCCAGCGAGCTCGTCAGATCGAGCACCCGGACGCCCTCGAGAGGGTGAAAGTCCGTCAGGGCGCTCACGCTATCGATCCGGCTTACCGTTGTGGCCCGCCGCCGCCGGCCTTACCGCGTAACGACCCGCCGGTAGCGCCACGCGGAGAGCGGGGCGAAGACGGCGATGATCGCGATCGTGTAGACCGACGCCAGCCAGACGCTGTTGCCGGCCGGGATCCCGAGAAACAGGGCCCGAGCGGCGTCGACCATGGTCGTGAACGGGTTGTGCTCGGCGATCGGCTGGAGCCAGCTCGGCATCGTGGAGACCGGGACGAACGCCGAGGAGACGAACGTGACGGGGAACAGGATCGTGAATCCATACGCGTTCGACGCCTCCGGCGAGGACGACGAGAGGCCGATGAAGGCAAACACCCAGGAGAAGGCGTAGCCGATCAGTAGGAGCAGCAGGATCCCGGCGACAACCTCTCCCACGCTGCTCGAGAAGTTGAACCCGATGATCAGCCCGACCGTGAACATCACGACCAACTGGAAGATGTTGGTGACGACGTCCCCCAGCGTTCGACCGGTCAGCAGCGCCGAGCGGGTCATCGGCAGCGAGCGAAACCTGTCAATCAGTCCCTTCTTCACGTCGTCGGAGAGCCCGAGCGCCGTTACGAAGCCGCCGAAGACGATCGACTGGACGATGATCCCGGGCAGCAGAAAGTCGACATAGTCGAAGCCGGGGGTCTTGATCGCCCCGCCGAAGACGTAGACGAACAGCAAGATGAAGAGGACCGGCTGGATCGTGAAGCCGACGAGCAGGTCGGGCTGACGCGGAATCCGCAGCAGGCTGCGCTTCGCCAGAACGAGGGTGTCGGAGATCCCGTAGCGAAGCCCTTTCATCGAGGCTGTACCTCCGCCTCCTCGGTCTCCGGCTCGGCCGCATGCCCCGTCAGCTTCAGGAAGACGTCGTCCAGCGTCGGGGTGCTGACGGAGATGTCGTCGATCGCGATGCCGGCGTCGTCCAGACGACGGACCGCGTCGGCAATCGTTCCCCGGCGCTCGGCCACGGGGACTCGGACCCACCCATCCTCGAGAAATGGGCGATCGCTGGCGATCGAGGCCAGGGCGGCAACGGCCTCTTCGCCGCGCTGTCCGTCACAGAGGCGGATCTCGAGCCGCTCGCCGCCGACGTGTGTCTTGAGCTCCTCCGGCGTCCCCTCCGCGATCACCAACCCTTGGTCGATCACGGCGACGCGATCGGCGAGCCGATCGGCCTCGTCGAGGTATTGCGTGGTGAGCAGCACCGTCGTCCCCTCCGAGACGAGGGCCTCGATCGCGTCCCAAAGCTCGATGCGGCTCCGGATGTCCAGTCCGGTCGTCGGCTCATCGAGGAAGAGGACCGGCGGTCGGGCGACCAGCGCCGCCGCGAGGTCGAGGCGGCGGCGCATCCCGCCGGAGTACGTGCGGACGAGGCGGTCGGCGGCGTCGGAGAGATCGAAGGAGGACAGAAGCTCTAACGCACGCGCCCGCGAGCGACCTCGGCCGAGGTGGTACAGCCGACCGACCATCTCGAGGTTCTCGAAGCCCGTCAGGTTCTCATCCACGGCGGCGTATTGCCCCGCGAGGCCGATCTGCTCGCGCACCTTGGCGGCGTCGCGAACGACATCGAACCCTGTGACGCGCGCCGACCCCTCGTCCGGGAGCAGCAGGGTGGTCAGGATTCGCACCGCCGTCGTCTTGCCGGCACCGTTCGGGCCGAGCAGTCCGAAGATGCTGCCTGTCTCGACGCGCAGGTCGACGCCGCGGAGCGCCTCGACGTCGCCATAGTTCTTCCGCAGGCGGGTGGTCTCGACGGCGGGGTCGGCCTGCACTCTTTCTACGCTAGCGGTCGGTTCTCGGCCCGGGCCACTCGGATTCGGCACGTGCGACCGCTATCATCTGCGGTGCCGGGGGGCAGTATCCCCGAACGGGTGTTGTCCGTCAGTACGGCTCAGATTCAGGAGCCCGGGCACACCGGCCCACATGGGCGGGAGAGACCTTCGGCTGACCGTCAACCGACGCTCAGTCGAAAGGAGACTCTGAGCACAATGAACATCACAGCGACTCGTTTCGCTACCAAGTCCCGCACATGGCTCCTGATCGCAGGACTGACCGGTCTGCTGATCGCGATCGGGTTCCTGATCGGCGGGGGCTTCCTCTACATCTTCGTTGCCCTGGCGGTGTTGATGAACGTCGTCGGCTACTGGTTCTCCGACAAGCTCGCACTCAAGGCAAGCCGCGCCAAGCCGGTCGAGCCCGGCACGCTGCCCGAGCTCGAGGGCATGGTTCAGGACCTGGCGCAGCGCGCGCAGGTGCCCACGCCTCGGCTCTTCTTGATCGAGTCCGAGCAGCCAAACGCATTCGCGACCGGGAGGAATCCGAAGCACGCCGCGGTCGCGGTCACCCAGGGCCTGCTGCAGCATCTGCCGCCCGATCAGGTGAAGGGCGTGCTGGCGCACGAATTCGCGCACATCAAGAACCGCGACATCCTCGTTTCGTCGATCGCGGCGATGGTGGCCGGATCGATCTCGGCAATCGCCAACATCCTCCAGTTCTCACTGCTCTTCGGGGGCGACGACGAGGATTCGGGCCCCCTCGGGCTGATCGGGACGCTTGCCACGATCATCCTGGCGCCGCTGGCCGCGGCATTGCTCCAGCTGGCGGTATCGCGCCAGCGCGAGTACCTCGCGGATGCGACCGGCGCACAGCTGCTCGGCCGCGGGGAGCCGCTGGCGAACGCTCTCGAGACACTGGAGCGCGGCGCGCAGGCCGTGCCGATGAGCGTAAATCCGGCGACAGCGTCGCTCTACGCCGTGAACCCCCTACCGCGGAGCGGCGTGGCGACCCTCTTCATGACGCACCCGCCGATCGGCGAGCGCATCCGCCGTCTGCGTGCGCTGGACGGCGAGTCGTCAATTCGCTTGGTCGCATAAATCCGACGGGCGGGCGGCTCCAGACCGGGCGGCGACTGAGGTCGCCGCCTGGTGTGCGGTTTAGTACGTGAAGCTCACGGTTCCGGACACTCTCGCCTTGTAGGCGACGCAATGGCCGAGAAGCCGGTGCCGGAAATGCGTCAGCGTCACACTGAAGTTGCCTCTGCCGTTCGACGTCGTCGGCGTCGAGACAGCTTTCAGCGCATCGGCCACCAGGTACTTCTGGTTCGTGCAATTCGCTCCACGGTCGAGCGTCGTGATCTTGCCTCCGTGGTACGTGAAGGTCCCGACGACGGCATCGACGGAGCTGCCGGGGCCGCGAATCGCCATCGCAAAAGAGCCGCCGTTGACGTAGGTCGGGTTGGAGCCAAGCCGGTCATGCTTCACCGTCGCGTTCCAGTACGCCGTGCCGCCTGCGTTCCCACTGCCGTTTCCGGCGAACGAACCGACGGTTGAAGTAAACGCGTACTCGTAGCCGACGATCTTGAAGCTGGTCGAGGGCGGTGCCGACGAGGCTGCAGCGGGAAGTGCCACCGCCGCGAGGACGAGAGTTACGGCGAGTAACGCGCGGGGCATTGTCATCGGTTGGCGGATAGGACCCGCTTTCGACAGGCGAAGTTAGGAATCCGCAGCTTTGGGATCGGGCCGCAATGTCGTAGCCTCAGCGTCGCGTTACCTTGGCCAACTGGAACTGCTCGTGGCCTCCCGCCACAACCTTTTCCATCACCTCGCCTATCCCGGCGACGTAGTACTTCTTCTCGAGCTGCGGCTCCACCGAGCTCCACTCGATGGTCACGAGCGGCCGCCGGAACGTCCCGGCCGACACCCGTATCGAATCGGACAGCCCTAGCACGCGAGCCTGGTCGAGCGCGCCGCCCGGCGGGTAGTACTCCTGCCGGTAAACGGCGCCGGCGCGCGGCGTACCGCGCATGATGATCCCCGGCTTGGCTCCTTTCACACCGGCCTGCCAGGAGTCGCTCGCGCGAACGAATCGACCGTTCTTCAGCTCGAGCGAGTCCTCGCCCATGTACCAGACGTTTCCCTGCTTGTCCTGCGCGTACCAGTCGAAGGTACGCTCGACCGGCCCTCCATGCTCGGAGACCGTGTCACGCACGACCGTGCAGCGAACCCCGAGCACGCGCTTGACCTGATGCGTGACGACCATGTCGTCCGTCTGCGCGGTCGAGTCGCGCACTCCCCGAAAATGGAATGCCGTTCCGGGCTTCAGCGGGAAGTAACGGTTGTTGACCTTCGCGACGAAGCTCGCCGGATCGATCGTCGGGGCGTACTTGCCATGCAGGACCCAACGCGGCGGGGGCGGCGCCGACGCCGAGGAAGCGTCAGCCGGGGCCAGGACTCCGACCAGGGCGCTCACTGCGATCCCAACCGCCGCCGAGCTCCTAAGAATCGTGGCCATGGAGGCACCTCCATCCTGTCCGATGCCGTGATTCTCGGAGCGTAATCCGCAATCCTGAGACGTCTCTGAAGATCGGATAAGCAGAAGCGCTGCCGTCCCCGCTTTTCTTCAGCCGCGTCAGGTTTTTCGACGTACGCTCGCTCAACTTATGCTCCTCCAACGAGCATGTCCGTTGAGGAGAACATCGAGGTCGTTCGCAGGTTCGGTGAGGCGCTGACGAATCGTGACTGGGCGGCGTTCGACGATCTCGTTGCAGAGGATTGCGAGTGGACTGACGTTCCGAGCGGCCGGACGATGCACGGGCGCGACGAGCTGATCGTCGGCTGCAAGAGCTTCGCAACCGCGTTTCCCGACTTCTCCGTCGAGAGCGTGACGCTCATCGGGCAGGGCGATCTGGTCGCGAACGAGTGGAGCGCTCGCGGAACGCACGATGCCCCACTTCCGCGCCAGGACGGCGGCCACTATGAGCCGACGGGTCGCTCGTTCGCACGCAGCGGCGTCGGGATCGTCGAGCTCCGCGACAGCCAGATTGTCCGCTACCGCGACTACTTCGACCGGCAGACATTGGCGCAGCAACTCGGCCTCGACTGACCTTTATCCGAGCTCGAACATAGTCCGCGAGCCGGATGCTTCCAGCGAGTGCGCTCGAACCAACGAAACACTTGCGAAGGGGCCCCGTCCATTGGTGTTGTACGGCGGCGCCCGTTGCAGCCCGCAAGCGGCGTTGTTGCAGAGGGTTTGCAGTGCTACGGTCGGCGGCGGAACCGGGTTAAGGAAGGCGAATGGAGTACCGCGTCCTTGGGTCGCTTGAGGTGCTCGCAGCGAGCGGAGAGAAGCTCGCCCTCGGCGGGGCGATGCAGCAGAGTGTGCTCGCTTCGCTCTTGCTTAAAGCAGGGCAAACGGTCGCACTCGAGCGGCTCGTCGACGATCTCTGGGACGAGCCCCCAGAGACTGCCGCTCGGACCGTCCAGGCCTACGTCTCGCGCCTACGCCACGAGCTGCCCAGGGATGCGATCGAGAGTCGCCCTGGTGGTTACAGACTGGTACTCAACGGCGGCGACTTCGACCTGGAGAAATTTGAGCGCGGCGTCGAGGAGGGGCATCGCGCACTTGCCGTGGGTCATTACGAGGAGGCGGGCAAGCTTCTGCGCTCGGCGCTTGCGCTCTGGCGCGGCCCGCCGTTGGCCGGCCTCAAATCGGAGGCGCTGCGGCGCCAGGCTGAGCGGCTCGAGGAACTGCGCCTCAGTGCTCTCGAGGACCGCTTCGAAGCCGATCTTGGCTGCGCCCGCGAAGTTGAGATCGTGCCCGAGTTGAAGACTCTCGTTGCGGAGCATCGCTTCCGCGAGCATCTCCACGCCCTGCTGATGAGAGCGCTCTGCCGTTCCGGCCGACCCGGAGAAGCGCTAGCGATCTATCGGGAGACCCGACGCATGCTCGTCGACGAGCTGGGGATAGAGCCGGGGCAAGAGCTGCGTGAACTTGAGCAGGCCATCCTGCGTCAGGACGCTGAG
>Ga0307289_10000141_pt1 | contig 28017 bp, 25 predicted proteins | sample ER_DNA_143_FD_194483 | JGI IMG/M metagenome (GOLD analysis project Ga0307289, IMG submission 194483) | Bulk soil microbial communities from the East River watershed near Crested Butte, Colorado, United States - ER_DNA_143 | ecosystem: Environmental > Terrestrial > Soil > Floodplain | place...
TCGCGCTCGGGCAAGACGTCTTGATCGACAACATCTCCAATGCGCTCCAAGTTGCCCGCGATGATGCCCGTACGGCCAAGCGCATGTTCGTCTTCCTCGGACTTCCCGGTGCTTTGCTGGCGGCGATCCTCACCGCGTACGCGGGCGGTGTGCTCGCCAGCGCGCTACGCCGGGAACAGGCGATCTTGCGAATCCGCGGCGCGAACCGGCGTCACTTACTCCGCATGCACGCTCTCCGCACCCTCGCGCTCGCCGCTGTCGGGTCGGTGCTCGGCGTCGCGTTGGGTCTGGTTTCGAGCGCGGCGGTCTTATCGGCCGACGCTCTCGCGAGCGCCTCTCCTGTCAGCTTGCTCGCGTCCGCGTTATTGGGTGCGGGCGCCGGATTCCTTGCCACTGGCGTCGCGCTGTACGCAGCAGGCCGGCGCGGAATCACCCGCCAAATCAGCGACGAACGAGCCCAGCTGGCGTCCCGAGCGCCACTCTGGCGGCTACTCGGGATCGACTTTCTGATCTTGGCGGCAGCAATAGGTGTCGAGTGGTACCAACGTCGCCACGGCGGCTTCGAGGGCGTACAGGGATCGGTGTACTTCGGCCGCGCGGTCTCCCTGCAACTGCATCTGGTGATCGTGCCAATCGGGATCTGGCTCGGCGGGGTCCTGGTGTTGGGCAGGATCGTCGAGCGAGGGTTCGCGTTCCTGCCGCTCCCGCTGCGGCACCGCTTCGGCCGACCACTTCGGGGTCTGTTGACCCGTAGCATCCGCCGCCGCTCCTGGGCTGCAGCAACGGCGGTGATCATGGTGGGGTTGATCGTCGCCCTCGGCACCAGCGTGGCGTCCTTCAGTGCGTCGTACAACCAGGCGAAGGCCCGTGACGCGAGGTTCGTGGTGGGTTCGGACGTACGCGTCACACCTTCGCCGATCAGCGCCCTCGACCATCCCCCTCAGTACGCGGAACAACTCAAGGTCCCCGGTATCCAAACGGCGACGCCGGTGGTGTACGGCCTCAACAATGCGCTGCTGGAAAGCGAGAACAACGAGGACGCGGGCAACATGGCCGCGATCGATCCGGCTGCGTTTGGGCAGGTGGCCCCGCTCATTGATACGGATTTCCTCGGTACCACTGCGGCCAACGCAATGGACGCCTTACAGCGCCAGCCAGGCGGAGTGCTCCTGACCGAAGATCTCGCCGACACCCTCGACGTGGATGTCGGCGACTCCGTACAGGTGCTGTTCGCCCGGGGAACCCAAGATCAGAAGCTGTCCGAGCTGACGGTCATCGGGCTCTTTCAACGCCTGCCCGGTTTCCCTGAGGGCGTGGACGTTTTGGTCAACATCCAACGTCAGATGCAGCTCATACCCTCGACCAACACCACCTTCTTCCTGGCGCAGACGACCGACCCCAGCGATGCCACATTGGATCGAGTCGTCGCTGGGCTGCAAGAAGGTCCCGGTTCGGCGGACGCTCTGCAGATCGACACGCGGGCAACCGCGCTCGACAAGGACCAATCAAGCCTTGCGGCGCTGAACATCCGCGGTCTCTTGACCCTCGACTCCGCCTATGCCCTGGCCATGGCGGCCACGGCGATCACGATCTTCGTCTTCGGGTTGCTGCTGCAGCGGAGACGGGAGTACGTCACGCTGCGCGCCCAAGGCATGCGGATTGGAAAGATCCGCTCGCTTCTGGTCACCGAATCCTCAGGCGTCGTCGTTATAGGAGCAGCGGTCGGGGTACTGGTCGGTGCCGTGATGGCGTACTTCTTGGTGACCGTGCTGCGGCCGCTGTTTGTACTGCGGCCAGAAGTCGTCCTCCCACGTGTCGACATTGCCGTGCTCGCGGCGCTCGTACTTGCTGTATCAGTGGTCGCGTCGTTGGCGGCCACAACCCTTATTCGTCGTTTACCTCCTGGGGAGTTGTTGCGTGATGAGTAGCGACTCAAAAGGCATTCACTCGATGACGTCGACACTGGGTGCTATCGTCAGCGAAGTGCTTGCGCCTGTCCGCTTTCGCCGTAAGGCTTTGGCCGTCGCCGGTGCCTTCGTTGTTGCATCCGCGGCGGCAGCTTGTAGTGCCGCGACACCACCGCAGGCGGCATCGGCGCCGGAGACTCCCGCGCCAACGCAGGTAGCCGCGACCTCATCGACACCGTCGCCTGTCGCGACGACCGCATCTCCCAAAGCCAGCAGCACGGCAGCACCGAAAGCCAACGCGAACTATAAGAAGTTCGACCCGAAGAACTTTGTGGATCCCATCGGTGACCAGAACAACTGGTATCCCCTCGTGCCAGGTAATCAGACGCTCAGAGACGGTTCGATAAACCGCGGGAGTAGGAAGCTTCACCACCAGCTACGCGTCACCGTCACAGACGTCACAAAGGTCATCAATGGCGTCAAAACCGTCGCCATTCTTGACCAGGACATTGACCAGGGTCAGGTTGGCGAGGCCTCGTTGGACTACCTCGCGCAAGACAAGTCCGGCAACATCTGGTACCTCGGCTCGTATACCGAGATCTACGACGGCGGCCAATTCGTCAACGCCGTTGACGCCTGGCTTGCCGGCAAGCACGGCGCGAAACCGGGTGTCTGGATGATGGCTGACCCCAAAGAGGGGATGAAGTACGTCGAGGCGCACAACTCGCGGGAGACCATTCGGGCTGAGGTCACCAAGGTCGGCGACAAGAAATGCGTCCCGTTCAAGTGCTTCAAGTCTCTGGCCATCCTTGAGGACGGCAGCGAGTTCAAGTACTTCGGTCCCGGAGTGGGGCATATCGCAACCGAGCCCAACTACTCCGGCGGTGAGCAGGAGAAGGAAGCCCTGATCAATGCCGTCAAGCTGTCGCGCAAGGGCTTGGCTGAGATGAGTGCCCAAGCACTGAAGCTGGACAAGCACGCCCGTAAAGAGTCCAAGAGCGTGTTCGGCAAGTCGGAGCCGGCGCAGCGCCCCTGATCATATCTGCGGACACGCCGACTGCTTCGGTTGTCACACCTTGGCGGCGGGAGCTTGCGGTGTCGCGGTATCGATGGCGTACGTCCGCACAGCGGACCAGGCGATCCAAGCGCCGCTGATGGCCATGAGGGCGGCCCCGACTGGCTGAGTGGGCAGGCTGGCGCCGGTGGTGGCCATGCCGAGTGCGGCACCGAGAACGTAGAAGATGAACGTTGCGAGGGCCCAGATCACGCCGGCCCATCGGGGCAGGGTGCCGGACCGCCAGACCGCAACACCGAGGATCGCGTTACCGACGACAGCCAGCAGCAACCCTGAAGCAAGGATCGCGGTCATGACGGGCGAGAACTCAAGTGTCATGACGTCACGGTTTCCCGCTAGGTAGGCAGCGCCGATCGCCGGCGTGGCGAACGTTGAGATCGCACCCGGCACCGTGAAAAGGATGTGGCCAGCCACTGCGAGCACCATTCCCCACAGTCCCAGGCGCGGGGCTCGGCTAGCCGCGAGGAAGGCACCTAGAGCGAAGGTTCCGAAGATCGCCAGCGAGGTGCCGAGGACGTTGCCGACGACGTGCCCAACCAGATATGACGTGCTGCTCACAAAGCGCGCCCAGCCATCCGGGTCGCTTACCTGGTCGGGTTGCGGCTCCAGAGTCGCGTATGCAGTCAAGAGCCCATAGGCGGGCAGGGCGAACAGGCCAACTCGGATCCAACCGCCGGCGGGTGTTTGCTGCAAGAACCGCACCTCTCCTTGGGTCGATCGTGGACCGCAGTCTAAGGGGCGACCAGTCAATCCCACGCCAATATTCACGGCGGCGGAAGCAGGCCGAGGGGCGTTGTCCCCGGGAACACTTGATGCTCGACGAAGTCATCGGCAAGCCAGTCGGCCGCGTACTTCAGATTCTTGTTGCCAAACACTTCCTCGGCAAAGGTACGCATGGACTGCATGTTCTCCTCAGGCGTAGGCATGCAGCCTCCTTGGGGTTCCGCGCCAACAGTCGGCGCGGGCACCAAGCCTAGTGGTCTCGTTGCCCGTGGTCATTCGGCCGTGGTGAGCTCCAGCACCTGCTCGACGGTCAGGCTGCGACCGCGGTCGGTCGCCGCTACGTACGCTGGATCGCCAAGCCGGGTGCGCAGCTGAGCCGCAGTCTGGTCGTGGCTGGCTCGATCCGTCATCCAGACCCCCGCTCCGATCGAGCGGCGGACACCCTCGGCCGCGCCGAACAGGGTCGCAGCCAGGTCCGGGTCGTCTGCAGCGACGGCGACCGCGGCCAACGCCTCGAGGGCCCGGCCAAGGCTCTCCCGGTTGTCCGGCGCCGCAGCGTGCATGACCGCCTCGCGAAGGCGCGCACGAGCCGCCTCAACGTCGCCAAGCCCATGGTGAACCCAGCCCAGATTGATAAGGGCGTTGCTGAGGAAGACCTCGGCCTTCACCGCGCGGGCAAGCGGGATGCACTCTTCGAGGTGCGGGATTGCGTCGGCATACCGGTGGTGCAGCAGCAGTGCACCACCAAGATTCAGCGACGCGAATGCGAGGCCCCATTGATCGTCCAGTTCGCGGAACGTAGCGGCCGCTCGGGCGAGCAGATCTTCGCCTCCGTTTGGGTTCCAGACGGCCCGAATCACACCGAGTGGGACCAAGGCCGTTGCCACGCGCTGGACGTCACCAAGCCGGGTGTAGAGCTCTATTGCCGTCTCCAAAGCGGGCGCGGCTCGTTCGTAATCGCCCTGCCCGAAGGCGAGCATCCCGAGCCCAAGACGAGCGTGCGCCTGCTCTGCAGCGCTGAGCGCTGTCTCATCGAGGAGTGCCTGCTGCACGACTTCAACGCTCTCGCTGAGAAGCCCGGCGATCCACAGAAACGGCCACATGGCGACCGCCATGCGGGCGACTCGACCGCCCTCCTTCACCTCCAGCGACCAGCGCAGTGCGGCGCGAATATTTGGCAGGTCCGCACGGTACTGCTCGATGACGGGACCCGGATCACCCCGGAGCATCGGCTCAGCCGCGATGATGACGCCCTGGTAATAGTCGGCGTGCGCTCGCCTGAGTCGCTCCATCTCCCCCAAGGCATCCAACTTCTCCAGCGCAAAGTCACGGACGACCTGCAGCATGGCGAACCGCGGCTGTCCGTGCAGCGTGTCCTCGGTGCGAACAAGGCTCTTGTCCAGAAGCGAGGCGATACCGTCCAGAACCGCCGGCGCGGCGTCGTCGGCGCACACCGTCTCCGCCGCCTCCAACGAGAAGCCCGCGGCAAACACACCCAGCCGGGCGAACAACCGGCGTTCGGAGTCGTCGAGGAGATCGTGACTCCAGGCAATGGTGGAGCGTAAGGTCTGCTGCCGCTCCGGCAAGTCCCGTGGCCCGCCGGTCAGGAAGCTGAGGCGGCGGTCGAGCCTATGCAGGAGTTCCTCCGGTCCCACGACTTTGGCCCGCGACGCGGCAAGCTCGATGGCGAGCGGGATGCCATCGAGCCGGCGACAGATTTTCGCGATGATTTCTACCTGGCCATGATCAAGATCCAGGTCGCTCCCGGCTGCGCGAGCGCGGTCGATGAAGAGTTCGACCGCATCCGAGCGCCGCAACACCTCGTCGCTATCGACGGCTGCCGGGACTTCCAGCGGCGGAATCTCCACCACGCGTTCACCGGATAGGCGCAACCGCTCCCTGCTGGTGACGAGCAGTACTGCTTGATCCGTTTGGGTGATGAGCTGCCCAAGTACTCCTGCGGCGGCCATCACGTGCTCGAAGTTGTCGACGATTAGCAGCATCCTGCGGGTGCGGAGGTAGTTGATGATCACGTCCAGCAGGAGCCGGCCCGGTGACTCGGGGACACCGAGAGACGAGGCGATCGACGACACCACCAGGTCCGCCGAGGACACCTCATCGAGCGCCACCATCACCACACCATCGAACTTGCCTATCAGGCCTGAGCCGACCTCGATCGCCAACCGTGTCTTGCCGATTCCTCCTGCTCCTACCAGGGTGACCAGGCGCGCATCTCCGCCGGTCAGCAGGTCCCGGACCATCGACTTTTCGCGTTCCCGCCCGATAAACCGGGACGCCGGGACCGGCAGCGGGCGGCTCGGCGGCCCAGCCTCCGGCGTCTCGTCCCTGAGATCGAACCGCTCGCTCAGCAGGACCGCGAGGTCGTCCGCGATCAGCGTGCCGAGCTCGTCACTGGTGCCGAAACCGCGATAGGACAATCCGTCCGACTGAATGCGGCTGAGCATTTCCCTGAGCCGGGGATCACGGTCCGGGGCGGGGGACTGCACGTAGACGAGCTTCGGCATCCCACTGGCGTTGAGGTACTCGTCCTCCAGCCCGGAGACCTCCTGATCAGGCGCGATCCACCCGTACTGCTGCCCGTAGATGCCAATGAAGACGTCGCTTTGCCTGAGATACGCAAGATAGAGATCTCGCGGAGGGTACGGTCGGGCGCCGAGCTCGAACAGCACCGGGATCAGCCGGAGCCGTTCGATGGCAGTGCGGGCTGCCGCGCGGGCACCGGCCAACTCCTTCATCGTGGAGCTGATAAAGATGCGAAGCCGCTGGTCTGGCGTTCGGATCGCGATCATGCTGGCCTCCCGTCGACTGGCAGGTCAGCTTAGTGTCTGTCCGGAGATGAGCAGGCCGACTCCAGGCGTCAGAGCCCTGACGGCAAGGGCGCTGCCCGGCGTAGACCAGCGTCGGAGATCGCTCAGCTCCCGTCATCCCGCTCGAGCACCTGCAGCCGACGCACTCGCAATTCGTCGACCTCCAGTTCACCAATGCGCAGCCGACGGACGGCCGCGTCTCCGATCCTGAGCCGCCCGACTGCCAAGGCACCGATTGCTACGGCGCCCATCGCCACGGCTCCTGCCGCAGCCGCGATGACGGCGGCAAACGCGACCGATGTCGCGCCGGTGGAACTGGCGCCGATTGCCTGGGCACCGGTTGCCCGAGCGCGGGTGGACGGGGTGCGCGCTTGTTGTGTACGCATGATCTCGCTCCTTGATCGAAGTGGGTTTGGTATGTACCCGCGACCCTAACTGGTCATAGCGGCCACGCTAAGACGCCAAGCTGTCCGGTCTCGCCGGCAAAACTGCCAGGTTGCAACGAATGTCCGACGGTGGTCGTCACTCCAAAAGAAAGGTGGGCCAGCTCGGTACGCGAGCTCGTCCGGTCAACGAGCCCACAGCACCCCCCGCCCGGGTCGCCTGAGTCGACGCGGCTTATTGCGTCCGGTCAGGTGCCATGCCAGAATGCGAGAAATCCCACCCAGCCAAGGGAATCCGTTTTGATCACCGCCCGGCTCAAAAGATTCCGCCAGTATGTTGTTGCTGTCGCAGCGCTATCCACAATCGTCCTGGCTGCCTGCGCCCCCACCCAAACCCCATCGTCGTCGTCCTCACCGGCCGGCAGCGGCAGCCCCGGGGAGATCTCCCTGGTGACACCGGGGAAGCTCACCGTCTGCACTCACCTGTCCTACAAGCCGTTCCAGTTCAAGGACAGCTCCAATAAAGTGGTTGGCTTCGATGTCGACATGATGGATCTGGTCGCTAAGAAGCTGGGCGTCACCCAGGAAATTTTTGACATCGACTTCGCGTCGATGACTTCCGGCGCGGTGTTCGCAGCACGGAAGTGTGACGCCGGCGCGGGTGCCGTCACCATCACCGACAAGCGCAAGGAAGCCGTAGCGTTCTCTGATCCCTACTTCAAGGCCACGCAGGCGTTGCTGGTCAAGAAGGATTCCGGCATCACCGAGCTGTCGCAGCTCCGCGGCAAGAAGCTTGGAGTCCAGACCGATACCACCGGCCAGATCTACGCCGAGGACAACAAGGCAGCCAACGGATACGACATCGTGGTCTTCGACGACATGCCGACCACATTGACCGGAGTTCTCGCCGGACGCGTCGCCGCCGCGATCAACGACAACGGCGTGGTGTATGACTTCGCCAAGGAAAACCCGACAACATCGGTGACCAAGGAATTCAACACCGGCGAGCAGTACGGCTTCATGGTGCAGAAGGACAACGCCAACGCTGCGGCGTTGCTGGCCGTCATCAACGACGTGCTGAAGACGTCGAAGGCCGATGGCAGCTATGACACCATCTACAAGAAGTGGTTTGGCGTCCAGCCCGCGTAAGCGCGAAGCCCGACCACCCGCCGCCTCCCGCGACTCAACTGCGGCCCCCGGCAACCGGAGGAAGCCGCCGGACTGAAGTTCGACTCAGCCTACTTCAGGAGGTTTTGCGATGAGCGTTTCCACCCTCGCTCCGCCGGCGCACCGGGGGCCGTCTCCGCGCCAACGCGCCAAGCGACGTCGGCTGATCCAGTACGTAGTCCTGGTCGTCGCGATCGTCGTGCTGCTCTTGGTGGCCGACTGGCAGCAGATCGGGCAAGTCTTCTTCCGGTCCGACATGATCTACGCTACCCTGACCCAGGGTTTAGGCACTGCGCTGCTCAACACCATCATCTATAGCGCTGGGGCTTTCATTATTGGCCTAGTCGGTGGCACCATCCTCGCGTTAATGCGGCTCTCCTCGGTGGCTCCATACCGCTGGATCGCTGGGATCTACATCGAGTTGTTCCGCGGCCTACCGGCCCTCATCGTGCTACTCGCGTTCGGCCTGCTGCCGCTGGCCTTTTCCGGCCTGATCATTCCCTTCGACCCGTACGGCACCGTGTGGCTTGCGCTCGGCATAGTAGCCGCCGCCTACATGGCCGAGACGATCCGAGCCGGCATCCAGGCCGTTCCGAAGGGGCAGGTCGAGGCGGCTCGCTCGCTCGGTATGCCGGCCGGGGTGGCGAGTCGGAAGATTGTGCTTCCCCAAGCGTTTCGGATCGTCATTCCTCCGTTGACCAACGAGCTGATCTTGCTCGTAAAGGACTCGTCGCTTGCCTACATCCTGGGCTTGTCGGCGGCCGGCTATGAGCTGACCAAGTACGGGCGCGATCTGTCCAGCACCAACGCCAATCTCACTCCACTAGTGATCGCCGGTCTCTGCTATCTGGTGATTACGCTGCCGCTTACCTTCCTCGTGCAGCGGCTGGAAGCCCGCGCCAGGAGAGGTCGGTGAACGCGATGTCGGAAGCCGTCACTGACACCACCACTCCTCCAACGGCAGGGCCACGAGAGGTGGTGGTCGAAGTCATCGACCTGCACAAGTCCTTCGGCTCTGTCGAGGTGCTCAAAGGCATCTCGACGGTCATTCATCGCGGTGAGGTCGTTTGTGTGATCGGCCCCTCCGGCTCTGGGAAGTCAACGTTGCTGCGCTGTGTGAACCTGCTGGAGGGGCCCACCTCGGGGACAGTTGTGGTGAATGGTGAGGAGGTCACTGATCCCGACTGCGACATCGACCGGATCCGAAGCAACCTTGGGATGGTGTTTCAGCAGTTCAATCTTTTCCCGCACATTAATGCGTTGCAGAACTGCACTATCGGCCAGATCAACGTGCTGAAGCGTCCCAAGGAAGAGGCTGCAGCAAAGGCTCAAGAGAATCTGGCCAAGGTGGGTCTGGCCGGGCGGGAGAGCGCCTATCCCGCTCAACTCTCCGGAGGGCAGCAGCAGCGGGTCGCGATCGCCCGCGCCTTGTCGATGGACCCCGGCCTGATGCTCTTCGACGAGCCAACGTCGGCACTGGATCCCGAACTTGTCGGCGACGTGCTCTCGGTGATGCGAGAGCTTGCTTCCGAAGGGATGACCATGATCGTGGTCACCCATGAAATGGCGTTCGCCCGGGAGGTGGCTGACCGCGTGATCTTCATGGATGATGGCGTCATCGTTGAGGAAGGCCGCCCAGACGACGTCATCGGGCGCCCGAAGGAGAAGCGAACTTTCACCTTCTTGCAGCGGGTGTTGGACCCGACTCACGTGCACGCTGGCGATGAGGATGAGGCCTACCAGAGGCGGCATGCCGCTGATCATCAGGCCGCCACCTCGACGTCGCGCGACGATGATCTCAGACCCCGGCCCGGGATACCTCACTAGCGCGTCGCTGGTCGCATGGATCAGGCCGCTAGCCGGTGATCGCCTGCACGGCGGCCGGCAAGATCACCAGGTATAGCAATAGGTTCAGCAAGATCAGCACCGGCAGTACGAGCAGGGCAATCAGCAAACCAATGAGGCGTACGACGACCCATAATGCCCGATTGCGTCCCGCCGCCATGACGACTGGCGTCGGGTGCTCGATGGTCATGGTCGGGAGATGGAGACCGGAGGAGTCTCCACTTTGTCGATGAGTGTGTCACCATTCCGGCTGTGTCGGACCGCTTGCGTCCACCCCGCGGCCAGCGCAAGCCGGGCACGTCCCGCCTTCCGCTCCTGATGCACGGCGAGCGCCTGGGCGGCCGCGTCGGCACGACTTTCGGCGACGCGCAGCCGTGCATGGGCGAACTCGTGAACGATCACCGCCCGCCGGTACTGACCCCGTGCTGCGCTGAACGCTCGTGCGCCCGGTCGGTGCTGGCGCGCGGCCAAAGCAGCGGCACCGGCGAGCTCCCCGAGCGCCAGTCCGGCGAACATCAGCACCGATGACAGCTGGCTGACTCCGTCGGCCAGTGGCATCAGCGCGCCAACCGCGACGCTCTTCACCGCTACCCCGCTGACCAAACACAGCGACGCGGCGGCCAGGCACGGCCCGATGATCCGACTCGTCACCCGTTGAGTCGGGGATGGCAAGCGGTCGGGCGGGGCCGAGGAGAGCCAGGCGCCCACCGCGGTCTTGGTCGACAACACGAAGACCGGCCCGAACGCCAGCGGCAGCAACCACGCCTCCAGCGGAGCCAGGTCGGCGCTCGCGAGGATGCTGCTGATGGTGAAGAAGCTCGCCAGCATCAACAGTGCCGTCACGAGGAAGGCGCCGATTCGGCCATAGGGCCGCCGGACGGCTGGAGTGGTAGCCAGACTGCTCAGAGTGCCTTCGACGGCGGCACCAGTCCGCTCAGTCACGGCCACCCAATAGCGCCGGCGGGCCCGGCGCCGGGCCAGCCGAGTGTGCAGCATGCGGTCATAGCATCCCGTCTGAGTCCGGCGTACGCTGCGACGATGCCCAGCCAGCAGATCGCTCGCCTGCTGCGCGGTAAGGCCGGTCACGCTGCTCGGGTCCACATCGGTGAGCCGTGACTCTAGAGGCCGGTAGGTCCCGTCGGCCGGTGCGGTGACCAAGTGAGGGCTCATGGCGCCGCCCCCACTTTCGAGCTATAGCCCTGAGTGGAAACCACCACTTGCCGAGCACCTTGCAGCGTCAGCCAGGCGTCCCAGCTCCGAGCCAGGCGGGCGACGTCACGGGTACTCGGGGGCGGCTCGGTCTGCCCAACCCCATACATTCCCATGCTGCTGAAGCCCGACAGGTCAGCCGTGACCGCCATCTCCGGCAGCGCGATGCCATCGGATAACATCAGCGCCTCGCGTCGCCCCGCGGTTAGCCGTGCCGCATCGGCGAGAGCGAGGTAGCCACCGACGACTGACGTGCCCGGTCGTGCCATAGGCGGCCTGCCGTTCAGAACGGCGTCCCAGACCTGATCACGTGCCACCTGCTTGAGATAAGCAGTCTTCGCCGCTCGAGCGGCCCCGTTTCGGTAGCGCACGGCCATCACCGGGCACTCGACAACGGTGCGGGCATTTCCGGCCGATCCACCGAAAACGATCACCCGAAGCGCGGCAGCCTTGTCGACCGCATCATCGACGGTGAGCGCGACCTGCTGGGCGACAAAGGCCCGCGAAGCACTGCGATCACCCATGAACGAACCAGAGCCGTCAACAGCAACGCTGATCTCAAGATCCGGTGTCACCTGCGGGTCCACCAGCTGCTGTACGGCGTTAGGACATGGCGTCCCAGTGGCGGATGTGCTCGCGGTGGAAGCGCCGCAGGCTCCGAAGAGCAAGCCAAGCAGCGTCACGAAAGTGACCATGAGGGCAGGCCGCCGCACTAACCGGCCAGAAAACTCCCCTGGAGCCTTCGATTTCGCGTTTCGACTGTTCATCTGGTGCCCTCCTCTTGTCTTCGCGCCTCCAAGCGGTATTTGATTGGCACTCAGCAAATAGCGGATTTGCCACGGATTACAGGGAGAGTCACAAGGAGTTATGCCGGATCGATAGGAGGGGTCAGCTCTTGGCTGAGCAAGCGAAACCTATGGGCGTCGGCACTGAGCCGTTGACCCGCCAGGATCGCCTGCTCTGCGTCTTAGTGGAGAACTTCCAGCCGGTGTGGCGCGAAATTGAGGAAGCGGGCGTATTTCGCCGCCGCGGCCTTGTTGCGCGGGAGGGTCTGCTGGTGCCTCAGCATGTGATGATCGGGCTCGTCATGCTGCGTGGGCTGCTGGCCGAGGCAGGAAACGACCCACTCTCGTGGGCCGAACTGGCCGCCAGCCGTCACGCGGACCCGGACTTGGCGCGGCAGTTCAAACGCTGGATGAACGCGTTGACCGAATACTTCAACGGAGCCCGGGCGCTCAGCAGCATCGATCTGGGGCACCTCGCGCGCGGTCTGACGATGACGCATCCCACGACCGAGCGCACCACAGACACCCTGGCCGGCGAGCTGGTGGCCTACGCCCGCCCGGAGCCGTCGGCCGCAACCCGGGAGCAGCGGGCAAACCTGGTCTCCAATGCGGTCCTGCGCCCGTTGGCTGTCACCGTGTCAGACGCCTTCCTCGCCGACGTGCCACCGCTGCTGGCCAGCGGCTTCCAGCGGCGTGAGGTCCAGCAGCAGGTGACTGAAATCCTCCGCACGGCGGGGCGCCCTCCGCTGCTCCTGTCCGGGCCTGCAGGGGTGGGCAAGAGTCAGCTGGCCGCCGCGCTTCTCGAGGAATTCGCTCCCGAGAAGGTGATCTGGGTCAGTAACGCCGCTTCCCGCTTTGCGGTGCTGGAGGCGTACACGCGGGCCGCCCAGGCGCTTGGCCTCGCAACGCCCGATCCCGGCAATCTCGAGGACACCGCTCGCACTCTGATGCGAGCTCTGCGGCGCTCCGACTTCGACTGGTGGATTGTGCTTGACGACGTGGATGATCCGGCCGACTTGGTGGGTTTGTGGCCGGGTGGTGCTCTGGGCCAGACGTTATGGCTGACCCGCCGCCGCGGTAGGGATATGGAGGGTGAGGGTCGGCATGTCGTCATGGTTGAAGGCTTCACCCGGCGCGAGGGGCAGCGCTATCTGCGCGGCCGTCTCGGGCCTGCAGTCGAAGCGGGCGAGATGGTCGGCCACACGTTCGACGAGGTGGATGGGCTTGTGCGCGATCTCGGCGGCACGCCCCTTGCTCTCGCTCTTGCCGCGAGCGTGTTACGGGAGAATCGCTACACCTGTGCCGGCTACCGCGACCTGCTGGCCGACCGACTGGACGGGCTGGAAGGCCTGTTCCCCGCTGAGCAGACTGCGGAAGGGTACGAACGGCCGCTCGTCGCAGCCTGGGCCATCTCTTTGGACCGAGCTGAACAGCGGGACCCAACGCGACTGGCCAGCTGGGCTGCACTGATGATCGCAGTGCTCAACCCAGCCGGTGTGCCGGCCAAGATCATGACCACCGAAGCTGTACGGCGTTTTTTGGCTGCCAAAGGCCGGGAGGGCGACGGTCTGGTCAGCATCGACGACCTCACCGGGACCACGCGGGCGCTGGAGTCGTACAGCCTGATCAGCTGCACCCGGTACGACACCGGGACTGAGTTGAAGATCCGCGAAGTCCAGATGCATGCCTTGACCGCCCGAATGACCCGGCTTCATCTGGGACCGGCGGCGGTCACCGAGGCAGTGGTCGCCGCTGCCGACGCTCTGATGGAGCTGTGGGGAACGGTGGAGAACGACCCCCGTCGCAATCTGGATCTGCGAGGTCACGCGATCTGGCTCGACCGGCTCCGCGGGGATGCGCTCGCGTCCTCCGACGGAATGCACCCGGTGCTGATTAGGCTCGGCTGGAGCCTCGGCGAGACGGGCCGCCCGCACCGTGCCGCGCGCCATTTCGAACGACTGGCTGATCGGGTGGGCCAACTGCTAGGGAGCGGCCATCCAGCGGTCGAGGACGTGCTGTACGCCTGCGGAGTCTGGCATCGCAAGGAAGGTAAGATTGCGCGATCCATCCGTGAGCTGATTGCTCTGCGAGATACCACGGGTGGCGGCGGATTGGATGCGGAGCGCCGCGCGATCCGTACGCGGGTCGAACTTGCGACATCTCAGGGCTGGTTTGGCCAGGTCAACGCGGCTTGTCGTGACCTGGCGCAGCTCATTGCGTCTGCCGAGCAAGCGCTTCCGCCCGATGACCCACTGACACTGCACGTGCGATACAGGCACGCCGTCTGGACGGGGCGAGCCGGCCAGCCCGGCGACGCGGTAGCCCTACTGACCGAGGTGCTCAAGAGACAGCGCCAGATTCTGGGAGACGATCACATCCGCACGCTCAAGACGCGGCTGGAGCTGGCCGTCTGGACAGGCCAAAGCGGCCAAGACCGCGACGCGCTGTACCAGCTGCTGGACCAACGCGACGACTGGATCCGGGTGTGCGGGCCCGATCATCCGAACACGCTGCGCCTGCAGCACATCCTGGCCCGATCCCGCGGCGGGATAAGCGACATGAACAAGGCCCACACCGAAATGCGAGCGGTCTATCGGCGACGACGTCAGATCCTTGGCGACCGTCACCCCGATACGCTCACGAGCCGACAGGATTTGGCAGTACTGCGCGGACAGCTCAACGATCCGCAGCGCGCGGTGTTCGATCTGATCGAGCTACTGCGCGACCGCCTCAGAATTCAAGGCATGCGATCGATCGGGACATTCCGCACCCGTCGGCAGCTCGCCGAGTGGATCGCCCGTGCCGGTCACCCCCAGACCGGACTTGCAGAGCTGCGCTACCTGCAGGCCGACCTTGCCAGATTCGTGGAGGATGGGCACCCAGAACTAGCCCACGTTGCGGCCAGCATCGCTGAACTCAGCTGAGCCTGGCAAGCGCTCCACGGTGGACCGAATCTCACTGGCAGGCTGTCATCATGCGCCCCTTCACCCAGGTCGATGTCTTCACCAACGTGCTGACGTTCGGCAATCCCGTGGCTGTGGTTCACGACGCCGACGATCTCACCACGCAGGACATGGCCGACTTCGCCCGCTGGACCAATCTGAGCGAGACGACGTTCCTGATCGCTCCTACCGACGAGCAGGCCGACTATCAGCTGCGGATCTTCACGACCAACACCGAGCTGCCCTTTGCTGGCCACCCCACTCTCGGCTCGGCCCATGCCTGGTTGGAGGCCGGCGGCATCGCCAAGAACCCCGAAGGCCTTACCCAGCAGTGTGCAGCCGGACTCGTACGGATCCGTCGCGACGGGACGCGGCTTGCCTTCGCTGCACCGCCGCTCATCCGAAGCGGTGATGTCGACGCCGAGGACCTGACCGAAATCATGGCCTTTCTCGGCATCGATCCTGACGTGGTGGTGGATGCGCAATGGGCCGACAACGGCCCCGGCTGGGTGGCGCTGTTGCTTAACGACGCCGAGACAGTCCTGGCGCTCCGCCCGAAGGCCGTCGACTCCGGCCGATTCAGCGCCGTCGGGGTGGTCGGACCGTATCCACCGCACTCGGAGGTGGACTTCGAAGTCCGGGCCTTCACCTCGCTGGTCACGCAGGCTGAGGACCCGGTCACCGGCAGCCTCAACGCCGCACTCGGTCAATGGCTGATCGCTACCCAGCGGGCACCAAGTTCCTACGTCGCCGCCCAGGGAACCGTCATCGGTCGACGCGGCCGGGTCTACGTCACCCAGATCGGCAGCGACGTCTGGATCGGCGGCGACGCGGTGACCGGCGTGACCGGGATGGTGCACAAATAGTGATCAGGTTCGCCGACGCTCAGGAGGCTTCATGACTGCCGACGCGATCGTCGGTGCCACACCGAAACCGGTGCCGACGTGGGCGGTGATCACCGTGCTTTCCTTGGCTGGAACCACAGTGTCGTTGCAGCAGACCATGGTGATTCCGCTGCTACCAGGGTTCCAACATCTGCTGCAGGTCTCAGCCGACGACATCTCCTGGTTGGTGACTGCAACGCTCCTGACGGCCGCGGTCGCCACTCCGATTGTGGCCAGGCTCGCGGACATGTACGGGAAGCGGCTGATGATGCTCGTGTGCATCGTTTTGATGACGGCCGGCTCGCTGGTTGCGGCCCTCAGCGCCGGAAGCTTCCTCGCTCTGGTTGTCGGCCGATCCCTGCAGGGCTTCGCAGCCGCCTTGATCCCTGTCGGGATCAGCATCATGCGCGACGAACTGCCCAAGAACAAGGTCGGATCGGCGATTGCCCTGATGAGCGCGACGCTGGGTATTGGCGGCGCCCTCGGCCTGCCGCTCGGCGGCATCCTCTTCGACCAGTTCGGCTGGCAGTCGGTCTTCTGGCTGTCCGCGGGCGTCGGAGTCGCGATCGGTGTCGCCGTACTGCTCGTGGTCTCGGAGTCGGATGTGAAGAGCCGAGGCCGGTTCGATCTTCTTGGCGCGATTCTGCTGTCGATCGCCCTGACCGCTCTGCTCCTGGTGATCTCCAAAGGCGGCAGCTGGGGCTGGAAAAGCGAACAAACCATCCTGCTGCTGGTGGTGACTGCCGTCGTCCTGGCGTTCTGGGTCCCCTATTCGCTCAAGGTCAGCCAGCCGCTGGTTGATCTACGTACGTCGGCGCGCCGCCCCATTCTGTTGACCAACATCGCTTCGATCTTGGTCGGCTTCGCCCTGATGGCCAACATGTTGATCAGCACCCAGCAGCTGCAGCAACCGGTCGAAGCAAGCGGGTTTGGGCTCACCGCGGTCGCCGCCGGCCTGGCGATGGTTCCCTCGGGCCTGGCCATGGTGGCCTTCTCGCCAGTGTCCGGAACCATGATCAACCGCCTCGGCGGCAGGGTCACGTTGATTACCGGGGCTGCGATCATGGCCGTCGCGTACCTAGCCCGGGTCTTCTACGGCGACACGGTGTTTGCGGTGATCATCGGCTCCACAGTGGTCGGCATAGGGTCGGCAGTTGCGTACGCCGCGATGCCGAGCCTGATCATGGCCAACGTGCCGATCACCGAAACCGCCTCAGCGAACGGGCTGAACGCGCTACTTCGGGCGCTCGGCACATCGACGGCCAGTGCAGTCATCGCCGCGCTCCTCTCTCTGGTGACGGTGACTGTTGCGGGGCAGCAGGTTCCGGCCTTGGCCGCGTTCCAGGATGTGTTTTGGCTCGCTGCTGTCGCCTCGCTGATCTGCTGCGGCGTTGCATGGTTGGTCCCCAAACGGGTGCGCGTACCCATCGCTGAGGCAGAGGTGCTGGCCGGCGGCCCAGAGGCAGTCATACAGGCCGGTGAGAACGCTGAGATCGTTGCTCATGGCCGCGTGGTGCAAGGCGCCGGACAGCCGATTGGGCATGCCGTCGTGACCGCGCTCAGGCTCTCCGGCGAGCCGTTGGATTGGAGCCGAGCCGACAACAACGGAGCCTTCTCGCTGGCACTGCCAGGCCTGGGGCGGTATCTATTGATCGTCAACGCCGACGGCTGGACGCCGCGTTCCGAAGTAGTTGACTTTGCCGACGCAAGCACCCATCACCTCATCCAGCTGAAGGAGCCGCTCATGCTCACCGGCCGGGTACTGCGTCGTGGATTAGCCGTGACCGGCGCGCTCGTAACGCTCAGTGCCCGCACCGGGGAGTTCATAGCCGCTACCAGGAGCGACGCGGAGGGCCGCTACCAGCTGCGACTCCCGCCACCGGGGCACCACATACTCACCGTGCTCGAACCGGACACTCTGCAGGCCCAGTCGATCAAGATCTTTACGACAACCCAGTCGGCCGTGAGCGATGTGGAGCTCGCCCCAGCAGCCGACCTGCTACACAGCTGAGCTAGATCCCTCTCGGCCTTGTGTAAGGAGCCACTGCAGGCAGTGACAGCTCGGTGAGGCGAGCGTTGATAGCAGCGGCAAGGACATTGTGCTCCTGAGCTGAAATGAAGGACTTTCCGGTCAGATATCCCGCGATGACCGGAGCACTGAGGTCCTCGCCGAGCTCGGCCGCCCGATTGGAGAGGTCGTCGAGGGTCGTCTTGCACCTAATGAACGCCTCGAACAGACGCGTGAGTGCCTCGCTGCCGATCTCGTCAGTCTTAGTACCGGATCGGAGGAGAGCTGGAGGTCTCTCTATTTGGGTCATGGCCGAGCCTGAGGGTGCGGCATTTCCCGGTTACTAACTCGGCGCAAGAAGCCATCATGGAGAAGCGGTCAACGCGTACGGCGATCTCCAGCCCGAGGACGGCTGTGTTCCCAGCAGCAACAACGCTACACGCGCGCAGGTTGATGACCAACCGGTTGCTTCAACGCACACTCGGACGGTGGCGGCCTGGATGATGGGGCCATACTGTGACAGGCGCGACGGGATGATACACAAATAGCCGCAGTCGTCCACGCATGAAGGGCTGGGCTACGTGAGTGCCGCACTGCTCTGGGGAGCCATTGCCGCGTCCTCGCTGGTGCTGGGCGCTCTCCTCGGTCTGGCGCGACAGTGGCATGACAGCCTGATCGGGGTGGTACTCGGGTTCGGGGCGGGCGCGTTGATCTCGAGCATCTCCTTCGAGCTCACCGAGGAAGGGTTCCGTCTGGGCGGGCCGCTGGCGCTGGCCGTAGGGATCGCGGCGGGAGCATTGGCCTTCTTCTTCGCCGACCGTTGGGTTGAGCGGCTAGGCCGTCGGCTCGGCGGCGGAGCGGCCGGACTGCCGCTCGCCCTGGGTGCCTTGCTCGACGGCATTCCGGAACAGGCGGTACTGGGGATCGGCTTGGCCCAGGGCCAGGGTGTCAGCGTGGCACTACTGGTGGCGATCTTCGTGTCCAACCTGCCAGAGTCGATCGGTTCCTCGATCGACATGAAAACTGGCGGGGTCCGTCCTCGAGTGATCATCTTCTTGTGGGTCGCGGTGGCCGTAGTCTGCGCGTTGTCGACGGTGGGCGGGTACGCCGTGTCTCGAGTGCTGGCGGAACGATTCGAAGGAGCCGTGGATGGGTTCGCCGCAGGAGCGTTGCTGGTCATGCTTGTCGGGTCGATGATCCCCGAAGCCACCGCCAAGGCCGGTGAGAAGACCGGGCTCGCAGCCGTACTCGGATTCGCTGTTGCCGCAGGACTGTCCGCAGTCACCTGACCCGTTAGCCCTCTACGTCGACTTGTCAGATTCTCAGCGGGCTATAGCCTGCTGAGAATCTGACAAGTCGGCAGGGCTTCTGCGGCGTAGGCGTCTCATGATGCTGGCGCGGGCCTTGGCGATACGCCCGGACGGCTCGGCGCTCGAGTGTGTGTCCTCGCCGCCGTCGACGTCGGGTGCTGCCAGGCTTCGGATGAGCTCGATCACCTCGCCCTCATCGAGTCCTTGCGAGACCAACCGCTCGGGATCTGCCGGGTCGCGGGCGAAAACGTACAGGCCGCCGCGTCCTTCGGCGAGCACGATGTCGGCGCTCAGCTCCCCGATCTCTGCGCTGCCCGAGGCGGAGTACTGCGTCACGGTCACCAACGCGCTCCGCTTCGCGGCGGCGAGCACCTCGTCGGGCTCGGCAGGCTCGCGCTCCGGATCACCGTCCGGCAGCCGCTCGCGCAGCCGGCGAAGCGCCTCGTCGATCTGTCGGAGTGAGAGCTCATGCACGCCGAGCGCGTCGATCAGCACCTCGAGAGCCACGCCCTCCGGCTGCGGGAGCAGCAGGGTCCGCCATGGCTGACCCGGTTCGGTGCCGGTCACACGCGCATCGATCACGGACCGCGCGCGTTGCTGGAACACCACGGCAATGCCCAGGTCGCCGCGCACCTGCAGGCGTTCCGTCTCCGGCAGGGCCACCAAGAGCTGCCGCGCGGCCAGTGACCGTACGGCCTCACCGACCTCCTCTTCGGACGGCATCTCGTCAAGGAAGTCGACGACGGCATCGACGGCGACCATCTCGGCGAGGCTGTAGCCGCCGAGTGGCACGGGTCCGGTGCTGACCAGATGGAGCACCGCTTCAATCAGGCCCGACGGGACGCCGACGTCCGACTGTGTCTCAGTCATGACGCCTTTCGGCGCTGGCCGGAACTCGACCCGCTAAGCGCAGGCGTCGGTCACCCACCGTTACCTCGATCGGTCGCGCGGCCACCACGTGGGGCAGTGTCCAGCCGCCCGACTGGCCACCGGCTGAGAGCAGCCGGCGAGCGGTAGCCGCTCCAGTCTCGGTGACCCACACCTGAGAGTTGCCGAATAGCCCTCGACCTCGCCCTCGCCCCGGTCCTGGTATCAGGTCGACCAAAGGATCCTTTCGCAATGGCCCCAGGAAACGGCGTACGAGATCAGAGTTCGTCATGCCTGGCGTCGCGGGGATGACCTGATCTTCGGTGTCGAGCCGGGCGAGGGTCGCGGTCAACGCGCGCGCCGTACCCTGCGGCAGCGGCACTGACGTCCTCAATTGGGGCGAGAGGTACATCGGCCGCCGCTCGGTGACGGCGGAGAGTCCCCATGGCCCGACGTTGCGTTTGGTTACGCGGTAGACGACGTAGTCCACCAGGTGCAGCACGTCATTCCACGACGGCAGCCGGTGCCCCGCACCGAACGCCGCCGGGGTCTTCTCAAGCTGCACCCAGGTGCCGGTCGCGGTCCGTCCGTGCAACTTCTCGCGCACCAGCGGACCGTGCATGCCCAGATCGGGATAGGTCACCTTGTCCACCGTGCGATGGTGACTCGACAGCCGCTGGCGGGTCACCTTCGGAAACCGCCAGCGTTCGTACAGGTCCGGATTGTCGACGAGGACATGCCCGCCGCACAGCACGTCGCGCAGCTGATTGACGTCGAGCCCGTGCGCTTCGAGATCCGCAAGCACTGCGGCCTCCTCCGGCGCAAGGCTCTTGGCGGCCTGGACCAGCCCACGCCGGTAGCGACCGTGCCGGGTGGTCAGCTGCACTAGCAGGCGGACCCTGGTGCGCATCCGTTCGGCCTGTTCCTCGCTGGCCTCGGTACGCCGTGCGGCCGACCTCATCGACGTGCCTCGCACGTCGTTAGGCTACTGCGGCTGGTTGTCGGTCGGCGATGAGCGGGGCCGGACTTGGGATGATCTGGCGCGGATGGTTCCAAGATCAGAGGTTCTTGATCAATCCACCTTTCTGATGTTGATCATACGACTCTCTGATCAAGACCTGCTTCCGGCTTGGCGAGTGTGGCAAGTGAGCCGGGGGAATGTTGGGGAGGGGTTGTCCAGGGTGGGGTTGGGGGCAAGGTGCAGTTCCAGACGCAACTTTTCCTTATTTTGTTGGGGAAACGGCTTGCTATCGAACACATGTTTGATAGAATTGGAGCATCGAACTCGGGGATCCAGCAGAGCAGCGCACGGAGCGCGGCCGGCTGGCCGTTGAAACCGGTGGACTTGGAGTTCGGCGAAGTCGTCATTGAGCCAGATCTACGCCGGTTTGGTGTCGACTTACGCGAGCGGCCAACCAATGCGGTGGTAGTGCCGAGCGTCGCCGGCGGACTCGGCTAGGCACGTGTGCAGCAGCGCGGCGCGGAGCATCATCGAGTTCTAACCGTGGCGACTAGGCATGTCGTTCGCGTACGAGCCAGCTGGAGGGGACTTCCAGGCGTCTTTGATCGCGTCGGATCCGTCGATTAATGCGGCGCTCAAGCCGGTGAAGCTCTGTGAGGGCATCTGCGAGAGACTCTTACCCTGCTTGTTGATCAACGCCTGATTATCACCGTCGAAGATGGGGCTCGTCGGGGACATTGTTCACCTCGGCGTGATCAGTCAGCCTTCCGCTATGGCTTCTTGGACCGTCTGCAAGGTATCGGCGATGCGCAGCATGCCATCTTGTGTGAGTTCGCCCTCCTTGGACAGCTCATGCAGGTATTTATTTATCTCTTTCACGTGCTCGTCGGAGTCTTCAACGCCGTCCTGGGCGAGGTGCTCGGCTAGCTCATCGACCAGCTCGCTGAGCTCCTCGGCCTCATCCTGCTCCTCGATTTGGCCACTGCTCGAGGCCGCGCTGACCACGGCCCGCAGGTCGGACACGGCCTGCTGAGGCCTCACGGCAGTGGGCGCCGCTCTGGTTCGCATCTTCGAGGTGTCGGGTGTCGGCTCAGGGCTGTGCGCTGTCGAGATCGGAGCAACACTGCGCCGTTCGGCTGAGTCGTTCGCTGGACGATCAGCGGCTGTGGGCGCGATCGCGATGAGAACAACCGCACCAACGGCGAGCGCGGCAACACCGCCGAGGACCCATCTGGTTCGACCGGGCGGCCGCCGATAAGCCGCCACAGGCGCCGTGATCTCGGCCGGGTCAACAACCGGCAAAGTCAAGGTGGCCTGACCCAACACCGCAGTGGTCGAGGCTGATATTGCTGACCTCGCGTCCAACGTGCCGAGTTCAAGATCCCTGAGGCGGTCAAGGACTGCCAAAGCCGACCTAGGCCGGTCTTGCGGCCCCTTGCTTAGCATCTGAGCAACCAGCGCCTCAACGGCGGGGCAGACGCCGGGACGTCGATCTCCGATTCGCGGCGGTGCAACGCTGACATGTTGATGCATCACCGCCCACGGATGCTCACCCTCAAAAGGGGGCCGCCCCGTCAACATCGTGGTCATGACGCAACCCAGCGCATACAGGTCACTGCGCTCGTCGGCCCGACGGCCCTGCGCCTGCTCAGGTGCAAGGTAGGAGGCGCTTCCAATCACGGTGTTGGTGGCCGTCAGCCGGGTGGCGGCCGTCTGTGCCAGATGGGCGATCCCGAAGTCGACAATCTTGAGTGTGCCCCGCGCGTCGAACATCAGGTTCGCGGGCTTGATGTCCCGGTGTACCACTCCGGCCGCATGAGCTGCAGCCAGCCCCGCAGCAACCCCTTTGGTCAGCGCGATTACCTCCTGCTCAGGCAAGGGACCGCGCTCGGCCACATAGGCCTCAATAGTCGGGCCCGGCAGCAGCTCCATGACCAGGAACGCCGTTTCCCCCTCAGCGCCGCTGTCAAAGATCGTTACGACATTGGGGTGCTGCAGCCCGGCAGCACTCTGAGCCTCCCGTTGAAAGCGCTCCAACCTGGCGTGGTCACCATAAGCCCCAAGTTCTTGGGCCTTGAGCGCCACCTCCCTGCCGAGCACCATGTCGTGTGCCGCCCAGACGTCACCCATTCCGCCAGCCCCGACGGGCCGAACCAACCGATAACGACCGACAAGCAGCATCCCCGCTCTCATGCCTACATAGTGCAGGGGATACCACCCGCTATTTGCAGAATGTCGTAATCACTGGCCGTGTTACCTGAGCCTGTTCCGCCCCTTCGCCTTTGGCAGCCGAGTACTCGCTTGGCTTGAATTTGCTTGGGCTTTTCCAACTGTCAGACACGTGACCCGCGGCAGCAAGACTGTGGAGCCTGCTCGTCGCGTGGCCGATCGGCGACGGCTGCACGGACGCCGATAGCAAGGTTTGGTCCGGCGCCCTCGGCGAGAATTTCCTGCCATCGGCCCAGCCGCAGGGGCTTTGGCGGCAGGCCCTTCGGTAGCGGCTCCATGCACCCGAAACAGTCATTCCCGCCTGTTCTGCCAACCTCAGTCCAGGTCAGGCCTTGGTCACGCAACTCCAGGATCTGCTCTGCGGAGGCTGGATGGGCCGGAGGACCGCCACGACGCATCGTGACGCCGGCGCGATCGAGCTGATGGCTGACCGTGCTCCAATGAGCGCCCAGCTCCGCGCCGATCTGCGGGAGCGTCCAACCCTCTGGGTACAGATCAGCTGCACGCTCAACGTCCACCGCGCCACGGTCACGAGTCTCAGCCGGATCGGCTCTAATGACAGCGACAAGTCATGGCTGTGAGCCGCCCGCGGGACGAAGATCAACAGCTTCTAACACTTGATCAACTGTGGGGCTTCGCACGGCTCACGCGACGTCTCGGCCGCCCGCATGGTCACTCTAAGAAGACGCCGAGAAGAGGCCGAAAGCCTGACACCAGCGGCGTTCACTGCTTACGCTGCCACGGACCATATGGCAGCGTCTTCGCTCCCCACCGCCGTGGAGTTGACCAGCACTCGGAGCTACATCCACACCCACGCCCGCTCAGCCAATCCAGCAAAAGGAAATTTGCATCAGCGTCGTATCTGGCCCAAGCCGTGAGGCGGGGACCATCCTCGAACCTAATGGGCCGTCAGCCTTGGCCCCAGCGGGCGGCGGCAGCAGCGCCCGGGTGATCGGTGTCGATGTGGCTCGCGGCCTGGCGCTGCTGGGGATGATCGCTGTGCATATCTTCGACACGCTGCACCGCGATGACACGCCCAGCAAGACCCATCAGGTGATGGCCGGTCACGCCTTGGCGACCTTCGTCCTGCTTGCCGGCGTCAGCCTCACCTTCATCACCAAGCGCAGCCGCACCGGGTCCCTGCTGCCAGACGCCGCAGCACTCACCACCAGGGCGCTGATCATCACATTGATCGGGTTGACTGTGAACTCCGCCCTCGATCCCGACATCAACGTGATACTGCCCTATTACGGCGTGATGTTCTTGCTGGCGATCCCGCTGCTCCGCCGCAGCTCGCCCGTCCTGATCGGGATCAGCATCGGATTGGTCCTTCTGGCTCCGCTAGTCGTGCTCGCCAGCTTCAACACGAATCTTCCAGACAATGAGCCAACCCTCGCGGCACTCATCCACCCCGTCGAACTGCTCAGCCCGCTGCTGGTCACCGGGAGCTATCCGATCGTGGCCTATCTGGCGTTCATCTGTGTCGGGATGGTGATCGGGCGACTCGACCTATCCAACAAACTGGTGGCGGTACGCCTCACGGTGGGGGGTGCCGTCCTCGCCGCCGGCTCGTGGCTCCTATCGACCCTCATCTTGTTCCAGTTCGGAGGCCTCCAGCAGCTACGAGCCGCGGCCCCAGTGAAGGTGTCCCCGCAGGCCGCACAGAACATCATCTTGTGGGAGCCCGACAACGTTTCGTCGTGGTGGTGGCTAGTCGAGCGGGCCCCGTACACCACCACTCCGTTCAGGATGGTGCACGATCTCGGGATAGCGATGGCGTGGCTGGGGTTATCGCTCCTGATCACCCGTTCCCGGCTCGCCCGCAGGTCGCTGGGCCCGCTCGCTGCGGCGGGGGCCATGACGCTCACCCTCTACACCGCCCACGTCATCGTGCTGGAGACCTCGTTCCTAGAGGACAATCCCATCCAACTGTTCTTCGTTCTGGCGTACCTCGCCCTCAGCTTTGCCGCACTGTGGCGACAGGACGGACGGCAGGGCCCGCTGGAGGCCCATGTCACCTGGGCCTCCGCACGCTCCCGCCGAATGGTCGAGTCATATTCACGGACAAATCGGATAAAACAACCAGAGGCCACGCCCCCCGCTTGAGAAGGCGAGGGCGTCACTTGTCTGCCCGGTAACGGCAGTGGCCACACGACAGAGGGAGGCAGCACGCATGAGGTCAGCCAGGCGCCGGCGTGGGACCATTCGGCCTGGGTGTCTGCCCAGTGATCACGAAACTCGCTCACGCTCACCCATCGATAGCAGGAGTCACCGTACGCGTTTCGATGATCGCTGAGCAGCGTTATCGGCGGCCACGCGCACCCGGCAGCCAGTCGGGCATCTACAAGGGAGTGCTCCTTGACGGAAAGCTCTAGATCAAGTGCTCCCGATTGTTGCGTACGATCCCGAACCAGGTCTTGGCCTTAGTGCCTTGTTTATCGCTGCGCAGCTCTGGCTCCCACGCCGTGGCCCGGAAGCCAGCATCCCTCGGCTTGTTGTGTTGCGAGAGTGTCGCGGAGGTTTCGCGCACGTGAACAGTTCCGGGATGTTGCACGCGGCGGGCTTCGGCATCAGTACTGTTTGCCTGCCCCCGCCGGACGTGTGCACCGGAAATACCCGATATGAAACCGGCGGGGCGCTTTGATCTGTATATGTGGAACGCGCCACAGGGAGCACCGATCGGTCGTATTGTTTGGCCTGCCCCCGCCGGGTTCAACCCAGGTCTTGACCCAAAAATCTCGTCATCCGGCGGGGCGCGCCGCTCGGATCTACACCGCCGGGGCTATGCGTGCCGCGCCCGACCGCTGGCGGCCACAGTGATCCACATCCCACTCTCCTTCTCCGAGTAGGCCTCGACAAAGGGCTCGGAAGCCTTTCGCTGACCAGGTCGCGCCCTGGTTCACACGATGTACGACGACGACTAAAGCGTGCTGGCCGCGCTCCGTGCAGGGGCGTTCAGCCACACCCCTGAAGGCGCCGGACGGACGAGATCGTCGCGGACGTTCGGGCACTCGCTCGTGGTGAGGCACTCTTCGGTGCGGGGATCGCGGCGCGCATGCTTCAGCACTTCGGCCGCGCGGCGACTTCATCGCCTTTTCCCGAGCTCACCAAGCGTGAGACCGAGGTCCTGGGGTTGTTGGCCGCGGGGTCGGGACAACGCTGGGGTCGCGAGGCGCTTGGGGGTGAGCCCCAAGACGGTACGTAACCACGTATCCAACATCATCACCAAGCTGCAACTTTCCGACCGGTCGGGAGCCATAGTCCTCTCTCACTGACTTGCTCGCCGATGACGCCCGAGCAACTCTCCGCGGCGAACCCCTGCCAGACCGCGACCCACTCCGGCTATTGGCCGAACTCCGCGCACTGCGCGACAGCGGCGCGATCAGCGCCGCCGAGTTCGAGATCCGCAAGTCTGCGATATGGCGCGACATCTAGGGGACCGTTCGGGTGTGGCTATACCTGGGACTGGTCGCCACACTGGTTCTTCTGCACCGCAGTCCTAACGGTGGGCCACCTGGGGCCGGCGTATCGAGGTAACCCGGTGTAACCCGGCGCGCCAGCTCACCGCCCGAACGCTAGCGGGCCTCTACCGCTCTGCGTGGACTGATCTCGTCCCCGCTGGCCACCGCTTCGGGAGCCAACCTCCGCGGCATGATCTCGTCCTCCCTGATGGGCAGCGCTTTGGGAGCCAACCTCCGCGGCATGATCTCGTCCTCCCTGATGGGCAGCGCTTTGGGAGCCAATCTTGGATTGCTCCGCGATACAGATCCTGTCCGGCGGCCGATGGCGTGATTCCGCAATTGGAACCGCTCGCGGGTGATTTCAACGAGCTTGCCTCGGTCGTCGGCTCGGAACCAGCGGACGTCATAGAAGCCACTCGGGAACACCTCGTGGTTGAGATCGAAGCGGCAACGAATCACCTTATCGGGCAGCAACACCACTTCATCGTCATCGACGACCTCCCAGTTGCCACGACTCTTGACGCATAGCTCCAGGTCAACTCCGGGATTCGGGCTGCCGCCTGACCTACGAACAAGCTCCAGGAAAAGAGCACCGCCCGGATCGGAATCATCGTGTCGCGCAAGCCAGTCGCCGTCCCGAAATCCGCTAGAGCGATACCTCCACAAGTGACCAATGAAGAGTCCGGTCCAGATGACGACGTATCCGGCTACCGTGCACAAAGCGGCCCACACGGCCGGCGCCGCCACGCCATCCCACTTCAGGGGCAGAACGGACGCGACCATCGTTCCGACCGCGGCCGCGCCGCAACCCAAAGCGACCTGCCGAGCAAATGGAGCACTTGCGCGCCGGGCGGCGCGTCTGACCTCTCGGATCCAAAGCCGTTCCATCAATGAGCCTCCTCGCGCCAACATCGACCCATTGCCCAGGCATCCTGCCACCCCAGGCCTGACGTCGTTGGAAATACTCAAAAGAGCTGGCAAGCACGTGTAACGCGGAGCTGCGTTTGCGCGGACCTGAGAGGTTGCGTGGCGCGAAACACTCCGAACCGCCGCATCCACGCCAGCATGACGAGCCCGACCACCGGGATCAGCTGGTAAACCCCCGACACTGTGCTGCTGCCCTGACATCCAGCGCCAAGTGCCTAGGAGTCTCGAAGAGGATCTATGCGGCCTTTGGTCAGCTCGGTGCTTGTGCTGATGCCTGGGTTGCTTCGTCGGGTTGTGAGCGGCGCCGGAGCAGGGCAATGCCCATGCTCAGCATGAACACGAAGAAGCCGATGAAGCCGATGTTGGAGATGCTCGAGATCACCGACGAGCAGGCCAAGCCATCCGATCCACCGCGGCAGCGCGCGGGTGGTAAGGATGGCCACCGCATACAGCGGAACGACCACGCCGAAGCCGAGGAAGTTGCCGGCAGCGTTGGTGACCAGGGC
>Ga0307289_10000143_pt1 | contig 27960 bp, 22 predicted proteins | sample ER_DNA_143_FD_194483 | JGI IMG/M metagenome (GOLD analysis project Ga0307289, IMG submission 194483) | Bulk soil microbial communities from the East River watershed near Crested Butte, Colorado, United States - ER_DNA_143 | ecosystem: Environmental > Terrestrial > Soil > Floodplain | place...
TGGTGAGAGCTGCCACACCCGCCGAGACGGAGAGTGACATGACGCCGACTGCCGCGCATGCTGTAGCAGATGTCCTCGTCGTCTTCGGAATCACTGGGAATCTCGCTCGGGTAATGACTTTCCGATCTTTGTACCGATTGAAGAAGCGCGGTCTTCTGGCCTGCCCGTAGTCGGGGTGGCGGTTGACTGGACGATAGACGATCTCGTGCAGCGGGCCCGCGAGTCGATCATCGCGATGCTGAGAAGCTCGACGACGGCATCTTCAACGAGTTCGTGAAGCAGCTGGCGTACGTCCGTTAGCGGCTACTAGCTCATCGGCGGCGGCCGGCCCCCAGACTTGGAGCATGCTCTTCTGGTCGAGCAGATAAAGCGTCGTGAACGACGGCACGATCAAGATCAACGCGAGGACGGCTACGGCGAGTACCGCAGCTAGCCGGCCGCCATCGCCCAGCGGGGATGAATGCCGCCCTTCGCGTCCGGTTGCCCTGGACGGCAACGGGGTTGGCGGGTCAGCAGGTCGGCATCGTACGCTGTCCCAGGCCCATCCCGCTCGGCGCCATCCGCCCCGCCATCGGCATGTGTTCGGCGTCAGCTCCGGCATGTTGCCGCTTCGTCCGACCGATCTGAAGAGAGACTGCATCTGATGGCTGACTCGAACAGTCCCAGGAGTGGGGCAGTCCCCGAAGCGAGCCAGCATGCCGCTGCGGCACCTGCCGACGGAGCACCCGTCATGGATCCGCTCGCCGTAATCCGTTCCAAGCGGTACATCGGAGCGCTTGTGCTCGCGGCGCTAGTGGGTATTCCAGTCTCAGTCGTCGCCTATGGCTTCCTTGCACTGGTCGCTGCGATCCAGCGATTTCTGTTCACGGAGCTGCCGAATCAGATGCTCGGGAGCCCTGCACCCGCGTGGTGGCCGTTGCCCTGGTTGGTGCTGTGCGGGCTGTTAGTCGCGTTGACCATCCGATACCTACCGGGCAATGGCGGGCATTCGCCCGCCTTGGGCTTCCAAACCGGCGGAGGACCGGCCACCGGACGCGAGCTGCCAGGCATATTCCTCGCTGCCTTGGCCACACTCGGCCTCGGCGCAGCAGTCGGGCCCGAAGCACCCCTGCTGGCGATCGGCGGCGGGCTTGGGGCGCTGGCCGTCCGCCTTGCCAGGAGGGACGCTCCGCCGATGGCCTTGATGATCATGGCGTCGGCTGGCAGCTTTGCGGCGATCAGCACACTGTTCGGCTCCCCCGTGCTCGGTGCGTTCCTGATCATGGAAGTCGCAGGGGTCAGTGGGATGACGCTGAGCCTGGTGGCGCTGCCAGGTCTGCTCGCCTCGGGCATTGGGGCGCTGGTCTTCGTCGGTCTGGACAACTGGACCGGCCTCGGCAGCTTTTCCCTCGCGCTGACGTCCGTGCCGCCCGCTGTGCCACCGACGTTGGCCAGCCTGGGCTGGGCAGTGATCATGGGAGTGGCAGCCGCCCTGCTGGGGTGGCTGATCCGCTCGGTCGCACTTTGGCTTCGTCCGATCGTGCACCTGAACCGAGTGTTGGTGACGTCGGCACTCGGCCTACTCATCGGTTGTACCGCGATGGTGTATCAGCTGATCTCCGGACAGAGTTTCACCCAAGTGCTGTTTTCTGGACAGGACGCGCTGCCCGAGCTGGTCGAAAAAGCCACCGACTACTCGATAGCGGTGATGATCTTGCTCATCGTGTGCAAGGCCTTGGCCTACGGACTCTCGTTGAGCGCGTTTCGTGGAGGCCCGGTCTTCCCCTCGTTGTTCATCGGCGCGGCGATCGGTATTGCCGCAAGTGGGTTGCCGGGCATGAACTTGGCGGCAGGGATCGGCATGGGCATTGGGGCCATGTGCAGCGCCATGCTGCGGCTGCCGTTGACGTCGACGCTGATCGCCGTAGTGCTGATGGGTGTCGACGGCGTGATAGTGACACCGCAGGTCGTGGTGGCTGTCGCCGTCGCCTTCGTGATCACCATTGTGCTCCCGGCTCCGGGTCCTAAGACGCCAGAGCCTGCCTAGTTGTCCTCACGCTGACGACCCCGACTACAGATCTCCGCCTAGTCTGCGTCGCTAGCGGTCCGATGCAATCCGCGGCTTACTCCAGGGGGCTATCTGCCTCGGACGTGGCGTCGCTCCCTGGTGCCGGCCGCCGTTGCTGCCCGCGTTTGACTGCGTCAACAATAATCCTGGCCCCGAGCCCAATGATCGCGATGCCAGCGACCATCTGCCCCGTGACCAACACACGAGCGCCCTGGGTCGTGGCTGTAATGTCGCCAAACCCGACCGTCGCGAATACGGTGACGGTGAAGTACAAGGCGTCGGTACGCGTGAGCGGCTCGCTGAAATTGGCCGCAGAAACTTGTCCAATAACGAAGTACGTCGCGGCAAACAGCAGCAGAAACAGCGGAGCGCTCGTCGCAAGCGCTCCGACCGCGCGCAGCGCTGGAAATGTTGCCCTGATGATCGCGCGGACCTGAAAGGCGACCAGTCCGACAAGTCCAAGGAGTCCGACTGCCAGCATCCCAACCGCCACACTTGTCGAGGTGCGATCCAGGGGCAGCAGGTAGTAAATCGCAACGAGCGCGACCGTGGATCCCAGTGCGCGAAGAAGAGTCACCAGGACCCTGCGGAAGCGGCGTCCGGCGTCACGCGCGGCTTCAGGACTCCGGCCCGCGCTTTCAGTCACGGCCAAAGGCTAGCTGCCGAGATGGGTGAGTTCTGCGGTTGCGGTCTCGACACCCGCAAAAGGGCGTATCGGATTGGCGAGCAACACGGCCATGATCGTGACAGATCCGCACTACCGTGACCTCCGTGGGATTTACCCAAGCGGAGTTGCAGTCCTTTCGGAATGCCGCAGTTCCCGATCTAGTCGGTCCGGGACTGAAGCTGCTCTTCGTCGGCATCAATCCTGGCTTGTGGACGGCCGCCACGCAGACGCACTTTGCACATCCTGGCAACCGCTTTTACCCGGCGCTGCGACTGGCCGGCATCGTTGATCGTGATCTTGACCGAGGTGAACCAATGTCAGAGCAGGACCGCGCCTACCTGATGGAGCGCGGTATAGGGATCACCAACCTGGTGAATCGCGCGACCGCCCGGGCCGATGAACTCTCCCCCGCCGAACTCAGGGCGGGGCGTGCCCGGCTGGAGGCCTTCGTCGCACTGCACCATCCTGCTGTTATTGCGATCGCTGGCGTCACCGCCTACCGCGCGGCCTTTGCCGACCCCAAGGCCACTGGAGGGGAGCAGCCTGATGTGCTCGCGGGAGCCCGGGTCTGGGTTGTCCCGAATCCCAGTGGGCTCAACGCGCATGCAACGATCAGCAGCCTGGCGCGGGCGTACGCCGAGCCCGCGAGAGTCGCTGGCGTGATCAGCTAACTCTCCACTAGGCCCCCAGCGGCCAGTTGGACGTGAGCGGTGTGCTGTGATGTGGGGCATGACTTCGGGCGCGCCCACCCAGCTCGGCTACCCGATTGTCCAATACACCCTGGCTAACGGGCTGCGCGTCATCTCCAGTCCAGACCACCTCGCACCGTCGGTGGCAGTCAACATCTGGTACGACGTGGGTTCCAGAGACGAGGAGGAGGGTCGCACCGGATTTGCCCATCTCTTCGAACACGTCATGTTCCAGGGCTCGGGGCATGTCGCGTCGGGTCAGCACATCGCTCTGCTGCAGGCGGCTGGTGCCGTTGTCAACGCCACGACCTGGTTCGATCGGACCAACTACTTCGAAACCTTGCCAACCGGCGGCCTCGACCTGGCCTTGTGGTTAGAGGCCGACCGGATGAGCACGTTGCTGGACGCCCTGACCCAGGAGAACCTCGATAACCAACGTGAGGTGGTGAAGGAAGAAAAGCGGCAGCGCTACGACAACGTTCCGTACGGCGACGTGATGGAGTTGCTCAATGCGTTGACCTTCCCGGCCGACCATCCGTACGGTCACACCACCATCGGCTCGATGGAGGACCTTGACGCCGCGACGCTGGAAGATATCCATGCCTTTTTCCGGCTCCACTACGTGCCCAACAATGCCGTCTTGTCCATCGTTGGCGATGTGGAACCAGATGATGCTTTCGAGCGCGCCGAGACCTACTTCGGGCAGCTCACCCCCGGGGCGCCGCCCACCAAACCCGAGGCCGGACCGCTTGGGCCTTTGTCCGGTACTCCGCGTACAGAAACCTCAGGCAAGGTGCCGGCCCCCGCGCTCTATCTCTCTTGGCGACTACCCGCGCTTGGCGGGAGGAATTTTGACGCAGTCGACCTCGCCTTCAGCATCCTGGGTCACGGTCAGACGTCGCGGCTGCACAAGCAACTAATACGTCGTACCGAGCACGCCGAGAGCGCTGGAGCCTCGACGATGGGACTGATCGGTGGCAACTCGTTCGGCTTCAGCTATGCCCGCGCTCGAGACGGCATCAGCCCCGAACAGCTGGAGGAGGAAACCGTAGAGCTGATCGACCAGCTGCTCACCGACGGACCGACTGAGGACGAACTGCGGCGTGCCAAAGCCCAATTCGAGCGCCATTGGTTGCACGAGCTGGCGCGTGTCGACTCTCGCGCTGACGCATTGGGCGAATACGCGACGCTGCACGGCGATCCTTACCTGATCAACTCTCGGATCGCCGACATCACCGCCATCGACAAGGACGAGGTCCAGACAGCGATGCGTGAATGGTTCCGGCCGGAACAGCGGGCAGCCCTGATCTACCGGCAGGAGCGATCATGAGGGACTTCCTGCCGCGCCCAGCGATCGCCCCTGCTGCGGTCTGGACGTTTCCGACACCGAGGCGCGCTCGGCTCAGTAATGGCATCGAGATGATGATCTTCGAGCTTCCCGGCCAGCACGTGATCTCGGCTCATCTGGTGCTTGATGTCCCGCTCAATGCGGAAGGTCGGGACATCGAGGGCGTCGCAACCATCTGCGCCAGGACCCTCGACGAGGGCACGCTGCGACACGATGGAGACGAGTTCGCCGAGCTTCTGGAGACCGAGGGAGCAGGTTTCGGAGTCGATCTCTCGCTGTCCGGGCTGCAGGCCGTGCTCGACGTTCCCGCATCGCATCTCGATCGTGCTCTCGAGCTGTTTGCCGAGGCCGTGACCGAGCCGTCGCTCGCCGACCGCGATGTCAACCGCCATGTGCAGCTCAGACTTGCCGAGATCGAACAAGCCCAGGCCAACTCTTCCCAAATTGCAAGCATTGCCTTCCGGGCTGCGATATTCGAGGAGACCAGGCGAGCCGCACGGATGAACGGTGGGGAACCGGCGACGGTACGCCAGGTGAGCCCCCAAGCAGTCGGCGCCTTCCATCATGATCATTTCGGACCGGCCGGGACGACGCTGATCCTGGCTGGTGACTTCGCCGAAGACCCGATCGCGGGAGCCGAGCGCTCCCTCGGATCCTGGCGCAACGACGACCAGCGACGGGTCGTCGCCGAGGAACCGGCTGCGGGGATTCGACGAATGGTACTCATCGACCGGCCTGGCGCAGTCCAAGCAGATGTCCGGCTCGGAGGCTTCGGCATCGACCGGCTGGATCCTCGGTGGTCCGCGATCAGTGTCGCGTCCTATGCGATGGGCGGCGCGTTCCTGTCACGGCTGAACGCGATACTTCGGGAGGAGAAGGGCTACACCTACGGCGTACGGATGAACTTCGGCCCGCTGCGAACAGGCGGTTCGTTCGCTGTCCAGGGCTCCTTCCGAACCGAGGTCGTGGCCGACGCCCTGGCCATTACCCGCGAGCTGATCACCGTTGACCAGGCGCCGTTCACAAGCCAGGAGGTCGACGATGCCGTCGCGTACTTCACCGGCGTCTCCCCGCTGCGCTATGCCACCGCTGACGGGGTCGCTGATCAGGCCGCAACCCAGATTCTCGCCGAACTTCCCGAAGACTACGTCGACCGCAGCCTCGCGCTGCTGCGTTCGGTAACTCCGGACGCCGCCACCGAGGCATACCGCTCGGTCGTCAATCCGGATGAGCTCACCCTCGTGGTGGTCGGGGATGCCGAGCGTCTGGCCGACCCGCTGCGCGCCACCGGCTTTCCCGATCTCGAAGTCAGAACGCCAGACTTCGAAGAGACCCAGCTGTAGTCCCCACCGACCGGGTCCGCTGGCCTCCGCGCCGACAGTCATGCGAAGCAAGATCAGCGACCGAGCGCGCGCAGCGCCCGCTTCACCGCAGCGTTGGCTTCCTGGATCCTCTTCTGGTACGTCGCAAGATCGCCCGCCGTCAGTGCCTTGTCCGCAGCCTCGAAGGCTGCCTGCGCATCATCGAGCGCCTTGGTTGCGGCCGGATTGTCAGCCTTGCCCGTCGGCTTACTCCCATCGGCACTGCCGCCTTCCCCGGTACTTCCGCCGGAGCTTCCCTGGAACACCTGATCCAGCGCTTGCTGCAACGTGTCCCCGATCCCGACCGACTGACCGAACCGAACGATCACAAAACGCAGCGCCGGATATGAGCCGGTGCTCCCCTGCCGCTGGGTGTAGACGGGCGTCACGTAGAGCAGGCCGCCGCCGACCGGCAGCGTCAGCAGATTGCCGAAGGTCGCAGTGGACGAGCCCTGGTTCAGGAACGGACGCAGCCGGTCGGCCACAGTCTCATTCGTCGTCATGGCGTTGAACGACTGCCCCGGCCCGTCGATCTGGGTGGTGTCCGACATCTGCAGGATGCGCATCCGCCCATACTCAGGGCTGCTGGCGTCGGCGTTCACGGCCATGTAGGAGGCCAGGTTGGAGCGCTTGAACGGTACATACGAGCTGGTCAGGGAGAAGATCGCGTTGTCATCGCCGGGCCATTTCACTGACAGGTAGAAGGGTGGCTCCTTGGTCTGGGTCGAGGCGCCGGCCACCGGGTCGTTAGGTACGTCCCACAAGCTCGACCGCTGATACCAGTTGTCGGGGTTCGTCATGTGGTAGCGGGCCAAGATCTGACGCTGCACCTTGAAGAAGTCTTGCGGGTAGCGCAGGTGGTCCAGCAGGTCTTGTGAGATCGCTGACTTCGGCTGCACGACATTCGGAAACGCCTTGGACCAGCTTTTCAACACCGGATCGGTGTCGTCCCAGGCGTACAGCTTGACGCTGCCGTCGTAGGCATCGACGACTGCCTTGACCGAGTTGCGCATGTAGTTGATGTCGTCCTGCGGTTGGGCCACCACGGTCCCGCCGGCGCTTGTCTGCGCGTCGGAGGTGACCTCGTTGAGATTCACGCGCTCGCTGTTCGGGTAGGTGTTCGAGGTCGTGTAGCCGTCAACGATCCACACGATCCGGCCCTCCACGACCGCTGGGTACGTGTCGCCGTCGACCTTCAGCCACGGTGCGGCGCCTTGCACCAGCTGCCGCGGCGTGCGGTCGTAGATGATCTTGGATTGCGGGTGGACACGATCCGAGAGCAGGATATTGACGTCGGCAAACTTGGCGGCGTAGAGCAGTCGATTCCACATGCTGCCGATGTTGACCCCACCCTTGCCGGTGTAGGTGTAGGTCTTCGGGTTTCCGCCCTCGCCGCCGCCCGGCGTATCCAGCTCAATCGGTGGCGTTCCTGCGGGTGCGCCGACGATCGAGTACTGGTCTGGCCGCTGGCCCTGCAGTTCCCCGAAGTAGATGCGCGGCTCGTGCTCCTCGATCTGCCCTGTCGGCGGGATGTCCTTGGCAATCCACTCCGGTTCACCACCGGGTTGCCGCCGGTTGCCGTACGCGGCGACGAGGCCGTAGCCGTGGGTGAATACGGTCTTCCGGTTGTTCCAGTTGTCCTCGACGCCACTCAGGTCCATTTCTCGGACAGCTACTACGGCGTCGGTCTCCCTGCCGGTGATGGTGTAGCGGTCCACGTCGAGGTTCTTGGGGAACGCGTAGTAGCCACGCACCTGCTGGAGCTGCTCGAACGTCGGACTGACGACGTTCGGGTCGATCAGACGGATGCCGGGCAATGCCTCCGCGTCACTCCGCAGCTGACCGGCGGTGGCCGCCGTCTTTGCCGAGTAGTCGGTGATCTCCACCTTGTCCACGGCGTACGCCGCACGCGTCGCCTCGATGTTGGCCCTGATGTAGCTACGTTCCTTGTCCGGCTCGTCGGGTCGGACGCTGAAGTACTGCACCGCCCCTGGATAGACGAGCCCAAGCACGATTGCCGACAGCAGCAACAAGACCAGCCCGATGGTCGGCACCATCCAGCGGCGCAGCGCAGCGTTGGCGAAGAACAGCAGCGCACAGATTCCCGCGATTATGGCCAAGATCATCTTGGCGGTCACCGTCGCATTGTCTGCGGTGTAGGAGATGCCTGTGAACAGCCGGTTGGAGCGTTCGATCGCCAGCTGGTACTGGTCGAGCCAGTAGCTAAAGCCTTTCACCAAGACGGCGAGACCCACCAAGATCGAGAGGTGAGCTTGGGTTGCCCTGCTGCCGCCCCGGCGTGGGCCGCTGAACCGCAAGCCACCCATCGTGTAGTGGACGATGGCGGCCACGATCGCACTGAAGACCAGGACCGCGAAGATGAACGACAGGACGAACCGCCACCATGGATAGGAGAAAACGAAAAACCCAACATCGAGGCCGAAGCGCGGGTCAGAGATGTTGAAGGGGGTCGAGTTCCGCCAGGCCAGGTAGTCCAACGCGCGACCGCTGGCCGCACCGCCACCAAACAGACCGACGATGGTGCCTAGGGCGACCAGCACCCAGACGAACCTGGATTCCAGCATTTCGCGATAGCGCTCCAGCAGCGGGCTGGTCGGTACTTGCGCTCCCAATCGCGGCCGCAGCCGGTAGGCGATGGCCGCGTTGGCGACGACGCAGGTAGCCATGATGAGCCCGAAAGCCACGAACAAGCCGATTCTGGTCAGCAGCATCTTGCTGAAGACCGAGGCGTAGCCGAAGGAGCCATACCACAACCGGTCGGTCCACACGCTGGTGAAAACCGCAAAGGCCACGATCAGGACCGCGACAATGACCAACGTCGGCAAGATGGCGCTCCGTCGCCGGCCGACCCGCAGACTGCTCACACTCATCTCTCCTCAACCGCTCCTACATCACTCGTCGTCTCAGCAACGACCCAGCTGGTCCGAGCGGTTCCGCTGTGCGTCTGCACATGACTCACGTCAGCGTATGCGCGTGTTCCGCAGGCATCTCGAAATCCCAAGTCTCCCGGGTCGATATGATGGCTCATCAGCAGTGTGGAAGCACGGCTGTGTCGCCGCTGTTGAGAGCCTGGACGGCCTTGATTGCCTCGCTGAGCGTCCCGATCTTGATCAGCTTCATGGTGGTACCCACACCGTCGAGATCGTGGCAATTGCTGGCGGGAACGAAGAAGGCCGTGGCGCCCGACTTCTGGGCTGCGGAGATCTTCTCCTGAATGCCTCCAATGGCTTGGACATCCCCATCGGGGGTGATCTTTCCGGTGCCGGCCACATGTTGGCCGGCCAGCAGGGAGCCGTCGGTGATCTTGTCATAGATGGCCAGGGCGAACACCAAGCCAGCGCTCGGACCGCCGATCTGCTGCCCCAGATCGAAGGAAATCTCCGGGTCGTAGCGATACCCGGTCGCCAGGGTAATCCCCACCACAGGGACGTCCGACTGGACGGTCGACTCGACTGTCGTCACCGTGACGTCGGTCTGAACCTTGTCCCTGACGACCACGAACCTCACCCTCTGTCCCACCTGGTGGGCGCGGATCCGCTCGCGCACCGCATCGTCGTCGGGAGTGGGAATGCCGTCGACCGACACCACCAGATCACCGGGAAGCAACAGCTTGTGCGCAGGGCCTCCGACCGTCACCGAGAAAATGGCCGGCATCTCGGTGACCGGCCGCCCATCGGCGCGCAAGGCAGCCACCACCGCGTCATCTTGGGCTGTCTCCATCATGTCGGCGTCCTCGTTCTCCACCTGCTCAGCTGACTTGCCAGGCGCGTAGACGGCGTCGCGCGGCAGCGCGTCGCGATACGGCAGCCAGTACGCCAGCAGGGCTTGCGGCAGGCTGAGCCGAGCATCAGCGGGAGTGGTCGCAACGATCGTCATGTCCAGCCGGCCCGCTGTGGGATAGGTGTCGATGCCCTGAACCTTGATCATCGGCTCATTGCCAACGTTGCCCAGGGTGTCGCGTGTGCCGCCAGGGCTCCAGCTGACAAACGGTACCGGAACGACGACGAGCAACACGGCCAAGCAGATGAACGCTAGCGCCGAGACGAATGCGGTCCAGGTCTGACGGGTCACGGCCTATCCGAACCGGCGCCCGACCGAACGGGCTGGAGGGGCAAGGTGCCTGGCGCGGCGGCTGACTCTTCGTCGCTTGGCAGTCCTACCCACTCCGAACCCCCAGACGCGAAGTGCTGCTCCTTCCAGATCGGTACCTCCGCCTTGAGGGTGTTGATCAAATGTGCGCACGCCGCGAGTGCCTCACCGCGGTGAACTGCGCCGACAGCCACGACCACGGCAATGTCGCCAATCTCCAGGTGACCCACGCGATGCTCGACCGCGATCCCGAGAACATCGTGCTGATCAGCGGTTTCCTCCGCACACTTGGTCAGCACGTTCAGTGCGCTGGGGTGCTGGGTGTAGTCGAGCGAGACAACGTCGGCTCCGTGGTCAGAGTTGCGAACTGTCCCGACGAAGAGCGCGATGCCACCGACCGCGGGGCCCGAAACCAGGCTCAGCGCTTGGTCGACGCTAAGCGGCGAGTCGCTGATGCCGACCTGGCGGATCCTCGATGGCATGCCTCGACCATAGTACGCGCCGCCACCTCCCCCAGCCTGCCGAGCGCGACCCGCGAGCAATCAACCCGGAGCGAGGGATTTGCATTGCGCTAATAGCGATCAGTGGGTCGCTTCTGCGCGAAGACACAGCCGGCCGCGTACGGTGGAATGAACCACAAATTCCGAGCTGTGAGCGTCGGCATTGCGCGAGTAGCTCCAATAAGTCCGGCAACGTGTCAGGAGTCAGCATGGCCGAGGATCGAACACCAGATTCGGCCGATCAACCCGAGGACGATAAGACGCCACCCCAAGACAATCAGCCCGAGCCGTACCGTTTGGGCGGATCGGGAGGGTCAGGCAAGAGCCCCGACGACCGATCTCAGAGTGGCGAAGAGCCCGGCAACCCGTTCGAGGCCTTCTTCTCCTCGCTTGCCGGCGGTGACATGAATGCCCTCGCGGCCCAGCTGCAGAGCGCCTTTGCGATGCTCGGCGGCGCAGGCTCGATGTTCACAGGCGGTCCAACCGACGCCGGGTCGGGCGTGAACTGGGAGGTCACCAAGGACACCGCGCGGAAGACCGCCGCCTCACTTGGTCCAGACCCAAGCCCTGACGCGGCGCAGCAGCGTGCCATCACCGAAGCAGTGTCGCTCGCCGAGATTTGGCTTGACGAGGCAACCAGATTCCCGCGCGTGAGTACGACGGTGGCTGCGTGGAGCCGCGCAGAATGGATCGAGCAGACCATGCCGGTCTGGCGGCGGCTCGTGGAGCCAGTTGCCCTGCACATTGCTGATGCCATGGAAGGCGCACTGAGCTTTGGCAGCACCGAGGAAGCTGCTGGCCTGCCAGGAATGGCGGGCATGGAAAAAATGCTGCGGCCCATGCTGCGCACCTCGGGGGCGAGCATGTTCGGACTCCAGCTCGGCCAGGGCCTGGGCAATCTCGCGACCGAGGTGGTCGGTGCGACCGATATCGGCCTACCGCTGAGTGAACCGGGACACGTGGCGCTGCTGCCGACCAACATCAAGGCTTTCGGAGAGGGTCTGGAACAGTCGAGCGCAGACGTCACCCTCTATCTGGCGTTACGGGAATGCGCTCGGCAGCGACTCTTCGCCGCGGCAGGATGGCTGCGATCGCAGATGCTGACTCTGGTTGAGCAGTACGCGAGCGGCATCAGCATTGACACCTCGGCTTTGGAGCAGGCCGTCGGCCAGCTCGATGCCAGCAACCTTGAGGAGCTGACGTCCTCGCTCGAAGGTGGGCTGTTCGAGCCGCAAAAGACGCCTGAGCAGCTGACAACTCTGGAGCGACTCGAGACCATGCTGGCGCTCGTCGAGGGCTGGGTGGACGAGGTCGTCACGCAGGCGACCGCTCAGCGAATGCCGTCTGCAGTCGCCCTGGCCGAGGCTGTGCGCCGGGCTCGCGCCACGGGCGGTCCGGCCGAGGAGACGTTCGCCACGCTGGTGGGGCTTGAGTTGCGGCCGCGCCGCATGCGGGATGCTGCCAATTTGTGGGCGGCGCTGCGCGACGCCCGCGGGGTGGACGGCCGCGACGCGGTCTGGTCCCATCCTGACCTCGTGCCCACATCAGCCGATCTTGACGATCCGCTGGGCTTTGTCGCCGGCGAGACCCACTCCGAGGGCGAGCAAAACGCGGACTTCGACACTGCCCTTGAGGAGCTGCTCAAGGGCGAGAGCAACGAGGGCGACGAGAATCCGAGCAGCTGAGTCGCCAACGGATGGTCTGGAGCTCAGCTGTCGCCGGACCTTGGAGACCTGGGCGGCACCGAACCGCGAACAAGATCGATTGCGGCGACACTATCTTGATCATCTTGCGAGACAGAGCGACGGCTGGTCCCGAGCGTGCATTGGTGCCCATCTGACAGCGAGCTCCCTGATCTGTGCCGCTGCTGAGGGCGTGGTGCTGCTGACACTTCATGCGCGGTTGGGACGATGGCTGCAGACGGGCGGTCACATCGAATCAACCGATCCCACCCTGGAGGCAGCCGCAGCGCGCGAGGCGCGTGAAGAGAGCGGGCTGGAGGATCTCTCGCTTGAGCCAAGTCCGCTGCTGCTTTCCAAGCATGAGGTGCCCTGTGGCACCGTACGGCCGACCTACCACCTCGATGTGCAATATCTGGTGCTCGCTCATCAGCTACTCAGCCCAGACTTTGGGGATGAGTCGCTGGCCGTCCGCTGGTTCGCCCATGATCAACTACCGGAGGTGGACGACTCCGTCAGAGCGCTGGTACGGGCTGCTGGCGTACGACTCGGCTGGTAGCCGACGCATGCCGACTGGCGGAAGTGCGCCGATCGACCGACTTGGATCAGCTTGGAGCAGCTGCGAAGGGCCGCCAGCCTCCCAATCTTCGGCCATGCCCCGGATGGCGTACCCGTAGAGGTGCTCGGCGTCGGCGGCATGTGCCCGAAAGCGATCGGCCAGAGTTTCCCCAGCGTCCCAGTGAGTCGAGGCAGCTGGCGGAGTGTCCATCAATCACCTGCGAGTGCCCGACTTGCGAGCAGAGTCCTCGTCTCCTCCCAACCCTCGAGACCAGGGTCGAGCCGCGCCACGTCCGCCGGCGTCCGCAGTCGGTGCCACGTCGGGGTGAGTGTGCATCGGCTGCGGCGTGGGGCGATAGCGCTCAGCCGCGCGAACGGGTTGTGGTCAAGGTCGAACGCGTCCTCAGGGATCCAGTCGGCCAGCGGCAGCGACACTCCTATTGCGGCACAGCCACTTCCGGCTTGTTCCGGCGCGATCGCGATGTCTGTCCGGTGAAGGACCTTGAACAACTTGGCCAGCACAAGCCCGGGCAAGTCCGGCACGTCCGCCGGCAGTACGACAAGCTCCTCGGCCGCCTCACTCAGCTGACGCGCCATCGCGGGCACTGAGATGTCGGTCGCTAGATGCAGAGCTCCGGGCCAGAGCATTTCGGTCACCGACCGTGGGCCGGCGATGCCTGATGTGACCCCGATCAGATCGGCAACCACCTCGTAGGAGTCAAGCAGGCAGGCTGCGGCGAAGGCGGCCGGATCAATGCCATCGGGCGCCGCGCGTGAGGCGTCATAGCGGGCCAGCACGACCGCCACCCTGCGACGAGCGGCGGGCTCAGTCGACATCGGGGGACTCGGCCTCCCGACCCTGGGCCGCGAGGTATCCCTCCAAATAACCCTTGGCTTTCTCCGCCGCGGGATACCGGCCAACCAGGCCCCAGAATCGATTGGAGTGCGTCGGCTCCACGAGGTGAACCAGCTCGTGAAGCAGCACGTAGTCAACGACCCACACGGGCATCGGCTGCAGGCGGTGAGACAGTCTGATGAGGCCGGTACTCGGTGTGCAGGAGCCCCAGCGCTGCTGCTGATTCGTCACCCATGAAACAGCGATCGGCTCAGGCACCTGGTCGAGAGCCGGTGCCAAATAGGCCGCTGCAAGCTCGCGCGCCCGGGAAGCAAGAGCCTCATCACCCCGCGGGGCGGAGGACCGCGCCTCGCGGGCGAGGACCTTCTCAACCATGTCCCGGACGAACGTCTGCTCGTCCGCCTTCGACATGCGCTGTGGAATCAAGACGACGATGGTGTCGCGTTCCCGATAGGCGGTCACGGTGCGGGTACGGCGGCTGCTGCGCCGAACCTCGACTCGGGGGCTGGGAACTGCGGCCGACTGCGGAGGTTCACTGCTGTTCGCGCGTTGCGGCCGGCGACCTTTCTTGACTTTCCCGCCTCGCTTGGGCAGCGGCAACGGTGGCTGCGTCACGATGTCCCTTTCCGCCGCGACTGGCCATCAACGGTTGCGAGCGATTGAGCTCGAGCCTTGGACGGCACGAGACAACCTACCTCGCCTCGGAACCTGAATCATCGCTTGAGACTGGCTTGTACATAGCTAGGCAAAGTAGAGCAGACCACTGCTCCAACAGGTTTCCACACAGCTCACGCGTAGGTTCCCGCGCATGACGAGTGTGGTCCACAAACCGGTAGGCAGCAGTGCACATCGTTTCCACACGTTGTCCACATTCGGTGGAAAGTGGCTTTGCCACAACCGTTTGACGGGGCGCGTTGGTGCCTATAGCGTTCCGAGCACGAAACCTCCAGATGGTCGGCACGCTCGCAGGGGAAGGCTAGCGATCCCGATGTCCCTGGAGGTTTCGTCCTTTTTCTTGCATGGTCCGCCAGCGCTCCCTGCTCGCTCGCGTAGAGTTACGGGCGTCCAAGCGGTATGGCGTTTGTCGAGGTGACGGTCGCCCGGGGTCAGCTGGCCTGTAAACGGTCAGTGACGCATCGCGAGGTCCCGCAGCTGTGTGCAGTATGCGGACGAACATCGAGCAAGGAGAAGTCATGGCGGAGACGTACAGCGGCGAGTTCTACTGCGTGAAATGCAAGGCGAAGCGGGAGGCCTCCGGCGAGGTACACGTCAACGAAAAGGGCACCCGGATGGCAAAGGCCAAGTGCCCGGTGTGCGGTACGAACCTCAATCGGATCCTTGGCAGGGCCTAGCAGCAAAGAGCAACCACTCAGGGACGGTCGCCAGCGGCCGTCCCTGATGCACGTTCGCATCAGATGAGGTGCCCTCCGAACCGGTGACAGCATTCATCTACATCCGGAAAGGAGCCCGGCGTGCGCCAGGTCATCGTCAGCAACATCATGTCCCTGGACGGCTACTACGAAGCCCCCGAAGGCGACGTCATGGTCCTGAACATGGACGAGGCTTTCGACGCATACAACCTCGAGCGGATCCGAGCTGCGGGGACTGTCCTGCTGGGACGAACCTCGTTCGAAGGGTTTAGCTCCTACTGGCCAAGCATCGCTGATGCCCCTGCTGATCCCGACAACCGTGCACTCAGTGCCGACAACCGAGAGCTGAGCCGCATCTACAACAGCCTTCCCAAGGCGGTTGTCAGCGACACCTACACGGTGCCCGTTGACAACCCGTGGCACCAGGTGACCAGCGTGATTGGACCGTCCGACGCAGCGAACTGGCTATCGGCGGAGAAAGAGCGCGGAGGTGGGGACATCCTCATCTTCGGCAGCCGAAGGACGTGGAACGGTCTGGTCGCGCAGGGCCTCGTTGACGAGCTTCACCTGATGATCAGTCCTGCCGCACTAGGGGATGGAACGCCGATCTTCGAGGCTCCGGTTGACCTGGCTTTACTTCATGCTCGCCGCTTCAACGGATCCAATAACGTGCTGCTCCGCTATGCAGTACAACGGTAATCAGCGCCCTGTTTGATTGCTCGCTGCGTATCGCGCCGGACAGCCGCCCTTTTCGGCTGTGGATAGCGGGTTCGCATTGGCCTGCTGCCCACAGACTGGCTGGGTGAGCACACCGAAATCCAAGGCGCATCCGCCGCTGGAGAATCCGAAGCTCGTGCCGTACGCGCCAGTCCTTCAACGTGCCGAAGACGAGGTCCAAGTCGGCGTTGATCCCCACGCCGCACTGGTCTTCCGGGGCGAGGGCTTCGGCGCGCTGCTCGCTCTGCTGGACGGCTCGCAGTCCACAAGCGCTGTTCATCGTTCGGCTCGAGCCGCGGGACTTACGAAGCCGCAGGTGACGTGGGCACTAGACGCGCTCGCCGCGGCCGGCCTGCTGACCGAGCGTGGCGCCGCGCCATACACCGATGCCTTGGCGTCGTTGCAGGTACGGCTGGTCGGTGCTGGACCGGTGGGCTATCAGATCGCCCGGGTGCTGGTGGCCACCGGCCTGGGCACTCTCTACGTCTACGACAATGAGCCGCCCGACCCGGCGCTCTACCCGTCCGCTGGAGTGCTGAGCTCCCAGGCGGAGGCACTGCGCTCAGCGCTCGCAGAGTCGGGCACCACCGTTTGCACTCTGAGTCATTGGTCCAAACCCGAGGCGGCCCCGTTGGATCTCACCATCGTGAGCTGTGACCGCCCAGAGCTTGATCGAGTGATCACCGATCATCTGCTGCGTATCGACCAGCCACATCTGGTAGTGCGCTGCTGGGGAAATGGGGTCAGCGTTGGGCCGCTGGTCCTGGCCGGCCAGACCTCGTGCCTGAGCTGCGCCGACCTAGCTCGCAGCGATGCCGATCCACAGTGGCCTGTAGTACTCAGCCAACTCTCGCGACTGCGCATCGAGTCGCCGCCAGCTCTTGCTGCTTGGGCGTCGTCAGTTGCGGCGGCGCAGGCCCTGGCATATCTCCACGGGGAGCTTCCAGAGTCTGCCGGCGCGACACTGGAGCTCAGCTGGCCCGATTTCGTGACACGACTACGTAGCTGGGCAGCCCATCCCAGTTGCGGTTGCGGTTGGCTCGGCCAGACAGAATGGGGGCCATGAACGACCAGCCGGCCAAGCCGACCAACGGCGCCGAGCGGCATTTGGCGGCCGACAGCGATGGCAATTCGCTGGCTCGTTCCGCATTCCGCCGCGGGGCGAAACTGGCCTCGCTACCCCTCGGCTTTGCTGGCCGCGCAACTCTCGGACTCGGAAGACGATTGGGCGGGACACCTGCCGACGAAGTGAGTGAGCAGCTGCAGCAGCGTGCGGCTGAGCAGCTCTTCCGGGTACTCGGGGAGCTCAAGGGCGGCGCCATGAAGTTCGGCCAGGCGCTGAGCCTCTTCGAGTCGGTGCTACCGGAGGACGTGGCGGCGCCGTACCGGGCCCATCTGGCCCGGCTGCAAGACGCAGCACCGCCCATGCCGACATCACGAGTGCACGCCGTGCTGGCGCGGGAGCTCGGGCCACGATGGCGCCAATCGTTGACCGATTTCGACCCGCTGCCAGCAGCGGCGGCCTCCATCGGTCAGGTGCACCAGGCGACCTGGGCCGATGGGCGTACGGTCGCGGTCAAGGTTCAGTATCCGGGAGCCGATGAGGCCTTGCGCTCAGATTTGCGACAAATCGGACGGCTTTCCAAGGTATTCGCCCCACTTGCTGGGGGCATGGATGTGAGCGCGCTGGTGGACGAGCTCACCGCCCGGGTCAGCGAGGAACTCGACTACACCCTCGAGGCGGCCTCCCAGCAGCAGGCAGCAGTCGGCTTTGCGGGCAACAAGGAGTTCTGCGTACCACAGGTGCTGGCGAGTACCCCGAAGGTGATGGTGAGTGAGTGGGTCGAAGGTGCGCCACTGTCCTCAGCTGCACATCTTTCCGAAAAGAAGCGCAATGCGGCCGCCTTGCAATACGTACGGTTCCTCTTCGCCGGGCCGAGCGTGGTCGGTTTGCTGCATGCCGACCCGCACCCCGGAAACTTCAAGCTCATGAAGGATGGCCGACTCGGCATCGTCGACTTCGGGCTGGTGGCGCGCCTGCCGGACGGCCTTCCCCCAGCCATGGGCCGGATCTTGAGGATTGCCCAGAAAGGCGACGCCCATCAGGTAGTCGAAGGGCTGCGTCAGGAAGGCTTCGTTGCCTCCGACATCGACGCTGAGGATCTCCTCAACTATCTGAGCCCGTTCGTGGAGCCGGCCGCGGTGCCGGAGTTCCAGTTCAATCGTGACTGGATGCGCGAGCAGTTCATCCGCGTGCGTGATCCACATGCCTCAGGCGGGGTGGCAATGAAGCTGAACTTGCCGCCCAGCTATCTGCTGATCCACCGGGTCTGGCTGGGTGGGCTAGCTGTCCTCTCTCAGTTGAACGCGCGAGCAGCGTTCGGCGAGGTGCTCCGAGAGTTTCTTCCCGGCTACGCCGAACAGTAAAAAGCGGCTTGCATCATCAGCGCGCGGCACAGCGTGGGGGCTGGGTCGCGGGCACGCGCTTGGCTGGGGAGGCCAGGACTCCACTGCCGACCCGAAGGGGAGCCTCGAGGCTGTGCCGCGTGTTGATGATGCAAGCCGCGATGATGCTATCGGCACACTGCTGCGCCGTACGGGAGAATCGCCGTAATTTTTATTGGCTCGGCGCATCCCGTCATGAGTCATGCCGCTGCCTCGTCCTTCGCCACCGGAGCAAACGGGTCAGCGACCGGGTACTTCCGGGGACGACCCCTCGGCCGCTTGTGGGCCACGACGACGCCGGCAATGAACAACTCTCCGCCCCAGACGCCCCACGGCTCACGCCGCTTCAGCGCGCCAGCCAGGCACGCCTCCCGAACCGGGCAGTCCAAGCACAGTGCCTTTGCCTCCTCGACATCGGCAGGCGCCTCGGCGAAGAACAGATCCGGATCCACCAATCGACAGGGCAGCTCGGCGATGCCCCGGGGTACGACCATCGGGCCACCTCCTGCGTGATACATGTCGGCCTACTTTTCTGATCATGAAGTGCCAGCTCATTGCTGGCTCCTCGAATCTGGCCGGGAAACACGAAGGCCGTGAGTCCCGGATGTCTGGGAGTCACGGCCTGGAGGCGGCGGTGTGGTCTACACCGGCGGACTACAGGAGGGTGGTCCCAAACGGGTCGAGAACTTGGTATCGGTGACGTCGTAATCGCCGAATCCGGCGACACGTCCGCCCTGTACGTCGGCTGTCGCAGCGCTACCCTGCATGCAGAGCTCTCCCCTTCGGCGCCAGCTGATTCGGCTTGTGATCGGCTGGATGCGGTGAGCATGGAGCGTGCCATGGGGCGAGATGTGCGCAACCGCTGGCGTGGCAGGCAAGAACGCGCGCGAAGACAGCTGGAATTCAGGCATGCTGAGTCGAGCGGTGATTGGGCCGCTGGTCTGCAAGGTATGCACCAACCCCTCCTCTCACACGTCCAGGCTGGCGATGGGGGGCCTTGTACTCAGGCAGAGCAAAAGGTCCTCGTCAAACCCTAGGGGAGTATCGCAAAGTCATGCAAACATTTTTTTACCAACGTGGACGGTGTTCGGTTGCTCGCTACCGCTCGCTCCGGATCGCGCCAAGCAAGCCGCCTTCACGTAGATGATCTCGTCCGGTCCGCTTCGGCAGCAATGATCGCGAGCAGGTGTTCCCCGTACTTGTCTGCCTTCGTCGGACCAAGGCCCTGCACCTTAACCAGATCCCTTGCACTGCGGGGTCGCGCCTCGGCGATGGCTATCAGCGTGGCATCGGTGAAGACACAGTACGCGGGCAGCTTCTGGTCGGCCGCCTCCTGGCGACGCCACTCGCGGAGTAAGGCCATCGTCTTCTCGTCGAACGTCGCCGGGCAGTCGAGATGCCGACCGATCTTGCGTTCGGCGGCCTCCGCGAGCGATCGGCCGCAGGAGCGGCAGTGCAGCGAGAGCGCTGACTTCCGGCTGGCCCGCCGCGGGCGAGGCTGGTTGGCTGGTGCCCGCAGAGAATCGGGCAGCACCGGCTGGAGGAAATGCGAGGGCGGACGCGTCTGCCCATTGCCGTTGCGGGTTCTGGACCAGGAGATTCGCAGCAGTCGCCGGGCACGTGTCACACCGACGTAGAGCAGCCGTCGTTCCTCAGTGATCTGCGCCGGAGAGCTGGCCAGGATGAATGGGAGTGAGCCTTCATGGATGCCAAGCAACGCCACCGCGTCCCATTCCAGGCCCTTTGCCGAATGCAATGTCGAGACCGCGACGCCTTGCGCCACTGGAACGTGTTGCGCCTCAGCGCGACGGTCCAGCTCGGCTGAGACAGCCTGGAGGGTGAGGGTTTGCTCACCATCCTCGGGCCGCGGAGCGAGCTCAGCAGTGGCATTTGCCTCGGCTTGTAGGTCCTCTGCCACGCTCAGCAACGCCGCCAGCGACTCCCAACGTTCACGCAGTGCGCCGCCACCTTCGGGCGGCTGCTGCGTCCAGCCCAAGGTGAGAAGAATCGCCTTCATCTGCTCCACCGCGCTCCCCTGCTCAGCGCCGGCCATCGTCCGCGCGTTGGTCCGTAGTGTCAGCAGGGCCTGACGTACCTCGGGCCGCTCATAGAAGCGCTCGCCTCCGCGCACCAGATAGGGAATGTTGCGATCGGCGAGTGCCTGCTCGATGGACGGTGATTGTGCGTTGATGCGGAACAGCACGGCCATGTTGCGAAAGTCCACGCCGGCCTCGGCTTGTTGAGCCAGCCAGTCGCCGACTCCGGCAGCCTCAGCCGACTCGTCGGTCGACTCGACGAATTCAACGTCTGGTCCGGAAGGCTGCTGTGCCTGAAGTGTGACGGGCTTGAAGCCGTCTCTCGTTGGCTCCTCGCTGGCGGCTGCTGCCATGATCGAATTGGCGCATCGCACAACCTGGGGCGTCGAGCGGTAGTCGCGTACGAGCCGGATCACCGTGGCGTCCGGAAAGCGTTGACCGAATCCCGTGAGGTAGCTGGCCTGGGCTCCCGCGAAAGAGTGGATGGTTTGCGCCGGATCACCCACTACGCACAACTCAGCCCGTTCACCACGCCACAGGTTGAGCAGCGCCTCCTGCAGTGGGCTTACGTCTTGGTACTCATCAACCACCAAATGCCGGTAGGTCCGCCGGATCGTCTCGGCGATCTGTGGGTGTTCTGACATCAGCGCGGCAGCGCACAGCAGGATGTCTTCGAAGTCGATCCGGGTGCGATCGCGCTTGGCCTTTTCGTACGCCGCAAAAATGCGAGACACGGTCTCCGGGTCGTAGGAGGCGATGCGGCGATTGTGCTCGCCAGCCAACCGGGGATAGTCCTCAGCGCTGACGTTGCTCACCTTGGCCCACGAGATTTCAGCGACCAGGTCACGCAAGCCGGGTGTGTCGATCTTGACCCGCAGCCGGCTCGCAGCTTCGGCAACCAGCGGCATCCTGTTGCCCAGCACTTGGGGCAGGTCGCCGCCGTAGACCTGAGGCCAGAAGTACTGGGCCTGGCGCAGAGCAGCTGAGTGGAACGTGCGGGCCTGGACGCCCTGTGCGCCCAATCGTTGCAACCGGCCGCGCAACTCGCCCGCCGCGCGAGTGGTGAAGGTCACAGCCAGCACCGAGGTGGGGTTGTACGCTCCGCTGGCGACACCGTACGCGATCCGATAGGTGATCGCCCGGGTCTTGCCTGTGCCAGCTCCTGCGATGACGGCAACCGGCCCGCTGAGCGCGGTCGCCACCTGTCGCTGCTCCGGGTCGAGATCATCGAGCAGCGCGTCGGGCGACAACGGCGGTCGCGTCAGGGCTTCAGGCACAGGGACACCATAAGGGCCCTCACCGACGATCTCGGATTGCTTGTTCAGCCGGTAGCGGATACGCCAACTCGATTTCAGTGATGCCGGGGTCGCGATCCATCAGGCGCCGACGACCGGTCTCGACAAATCCGAACGAGTGGTAGGAGCGGGTGGCGCGCTCGTTGGACTCGGCCACCTCCAGCACCAGCCGCTTGCCGTGGCGCCGGATGGCAAGATCGGCGATCGCGTCGAGCAACTGGTGAGCGCAGCCCAGGCCACGTGCTTCCGGTGCGACATACATCCCGACGACGTGCGTGTCGCCATCCCGCGTCCATACGCCGGTCGCTATGCCCACCAGATCATGATCATCATCGAACGCCAGATAGGTGACTGCGGTAGCCAGTCGCTCTCGCCACAGGTCAGGCTGGTAGCGGCCTTCGGTCTCGTAGTCGGCGGCGTACGCCTGGGGCTCCTCACGGAGCGAGCGCAGCCGGATGCCGCGACAGAGCTCCCAGTCCTCCGGCTCGGCTCGGATGATCATGAAGGGCATGTCCCCAATGGTGACTGCCGAATGGCCCGTTTCTTGCCGAAGTGGTCAGGAGCCACACGGATTCGGCGCAAACCCGTGCTTGTACGTAACCACTTTTTATCCCGCGGCTGGGCGTTGATTGATCTTGATGCAGGTGAGTGTTGCGCTGGCCCCAGGGGCGATTCTGCGAACTCCAATCTGTCCTCAGAGGGATCGATTTACTAAGCGTCTGAGCAAACGCCCTCCTGCTGTCAGTGACTCGCTTTAGTGTTGTCCGCGACCATGACGCTCTACTTGCATCGCGCCGAGCGTGCCGACCGATTGGTCACCGCTCTCGGGGATTTACTTAGTACTCCGCTGCCTGACCCGTTCGCCACAGAGATCATCAGCGTGCCCACGCGGGGCGTTGAACGGTGGCTGTCCCAGGGGCTCGCGCAGCGGCTCGGCGCCGCGCCCGGTCGCGCCGATGGCGTCTGCACAGGCGTGGTATTTCCCTCACCTCGACGACTGGTGGCGCGTGCGCTGGCCGGCAGCGCGGACGAGGAGGACGTCGACCCGTGGCAGCCACACCGCGCCGTGTGGCCGCTCCTCCGCGTGATCGACGGCTGTCGCGGTGAGCCGTGGGCGGCGTTGCTCTGGCACTACCTTGGGGCTGACAGTCACTCCGCCGAGCTGGATCCGCTCCGCGCCGGAAGGCGCTGGCCGACCGCGCGACATCTGGCCGGTGTCTTTGCCAGCTACGCCGCAACCCGACCGACCATGATCGACAGCTGGTCCAAGGGCCACGACATCGACGCCTCGGGATCGCCGCTGCCGGCCGACCGTGCCTGGCAGGCCGAACTCTGGCGGCGGCTGCGCAATGAGCTTGGTCTACCGAGCCCTGCCGAACGCGCACATGCCGCGCTGGCAAGGCTACGGCTCGATCCCGAGGGCAGTGACCTCCCGCAACGGCTATCGGTCTTCGGCGCCACCCGCCTGGATCCCGACCACCTGCTCGTACTCTCCGCACTTGCCGAGCATCGCGACGTTCATCTCTGGCTGGCCCACCCCTCCCCCGCACTCTGGGCGGGCGTGCAGGCCGCCACCGATGGCAACGGACGCGGCCCAACGCCTGTTTTGCGACGCGCGGATGACGCCACCGAAGCCCTGGTTCGTCATCGGCTCCTGGCCTATCTCGGCCGTGACGTACGCGAACTCCAGCTCGCCCTCACCGCAATCAGTCCCCATGCCACCGATCTGCATCACGGAGCGCCGGAGCCCAGCCAGCCGACCTCTCTGCTCGGTTGGCTGCAGTCCGACATTGCGGCGAACTGCACAGCCCGGCCGTCGGATCAGCGACCACTTCTCGAAGGTGATGACCGCAGCGTGCAGTTCCATGCCTGTCACGGCGCCGATCGGCAGGTGGAGGTGCTGCGGGAAGTGCTCGTTGGACTGCTCGCCGACGATGCCACACTCGAGCCCCGGGACATCGTCGTGATGTGCCCCGACATCGAGACCTACGCGCCGCTGATCGCCGCCTCCTTCGGACTCGATAGTCCAGATGCTCAAGCTGAGCATCCTGGGCATCGGCTCCGAGTACGGCTGGCCGACCGATCACTGCGGCAGCTGAACCCGCTGCTGGCCCTTGTCAGTCGGCTCGTCGCACTCGCCGACTCGCGCGTCGAGGCCAGCGCCCTGTTGGACTTGTGTGCCGCGCCGCCGGTAGCCCGGAAGTTCCGCTTCAGCCAGGACGACCTGGAGCGGCTGCACGATCTTGTGCCGCGCGCTGGTGTCCGTTGGGGGTTCGACGCCACCCATCGCCGCCGGTTCCAGATGGGCGAGTTTCGGCAGAACACGTGGTCCTCCGGGATGGAGCGGCTGCTGCTCGGCGTGACGATGGATGAGACAGGCCAGCACTTCATCGGGACCACGTTGCCACTGGACGATGTCGATGCCAGTGATGTTGATCTTGTTGGGCGTCTCGCCGAGCTGGTCGCACGGGTCAGCCTGCTGACCGAGGCGTGCCACGCAGCCCAGCCGCTCGGTGGGTGGGTCGAGCTCTTCAAGCAAGCGATCGAGATGCTGGCGTCCGTGCCGCCGACAGATAGCTGGCAGTTGAGCCACGCCTACCAACAGCTGGGTGAGCTGACGCTGGCGACCGACGAGGCAGGCGATGTCGCACTGAGCCTGGCTGAGGTGTCAGCCTTGCTCAGCGATGCCTTCCGGGGACGTGCCAGCAGAGCGAACTTCCGTACCGGGACCTTGACGGTCTGCACCATGCTTCCGATGCGATCAGTGCCACATCGAGTGGTCTGCCTGCTCGGAGTCGACGACGGCACCTTCCCTCGGAAGCAGCCGCCCGACGGCGACAACATCCTCGCCGACGATGAGTGGATCGGCGATCATGACGTGCGGAGCGAGGACCGCCAGCTGCTGCTCGACGCCATCATGTCGGCTCGCGAACGCTTGGTGGTGATCTTCTCAGGCTGCGATCCTCGCTCAGGGGTCGCGATACCTCCTGCGGTTCCCATCGGTGAGCTGCTTGACTCGCTGGACACCACAGCACGCACCGAAGACGGCGAGTCGGTCCGAAGCAAGATCACCACCAGGCACCCGTTGCAGCCGTTCGACGCGTCCAACTTCACTCCGGGCCGGCTCGGTTCGTATGCCGGTTTCAGCTTCGACCTCGCCGGTCTGCGCGCCGCACGCGCTGCGTCCCGGGAGCGTCGCGCCGCCGCGCCGGTCTTCGGTCGCGAGGTCTTGCCGGAACCCGATGGCGACGGCCTGGTCGGCCTGAGCGACCTCGTACGCTTCTTCAACAATCCAATCCGAGCGCTGATGTATGACCGAGCGGGATTGTGGATCACCCGGCCCGACAAAGCGCCGGACGAGCAGATCCCGGTCAACCTGAACGGGCTTGATGCTTGGAGCATCGGAGAGCGGCTGTTACGGCTGCGCCTGGCCGGCCACGGAGCTGAGTGCCTGATCGCAGCAGAGTGGCGGCGCGGCTATCTCCCACCACGCGCTCTGGGTCAGAGGGCCATTCAAGACATCACCGGAAAGGTCGAGGAACTCGTGCAGACCGCGCAGCCGTTCCTGACTGATCGACCAGCCCCGTACGAGGTGCTGGCCGATCTCGGAAAGGTGCGGTTAACCGGGACCGTGGGCGGGGTCATCGGCGACTCGGTCGTCCACGTCAGCTATTCCAGACTCGCCGCGAAGCACCGGTTGCAGGCCTGGATTGAGCTACTGGCACTAACCGTCAGCGATCCGAGCCGGACCTGGAAAGCAGTTACCATCGGGCGCGGCGGCCGCTCCCTGCTGCGAGCGGTCGACGCGACATGGGCCCGCACGGTTCTCACCGACTTGATCGACCTACGAGCGACTGGACTGCGGGAACCACTACCGTTCAGCCCGAAGGCCTCGGCTGAGTACGCTGCCCTGCGCTTCCGCGACCGGCAGCTAGCGCCGTACCGAAAGCAGCTTGCCAAGCTCTGGGCCGAAGACCGTGACGAGGCGTACGAGCGGTTCTTCGGGGTAGGGGCGAGCTTCGACGACGTGCAGGCCAGGCCATCGATCCCCGGCGAGCAGCGCGGTAGCTTGGCGGAGCCCAGCCGGTTTGGCACGCTTGCACGACGGGTGTTCCAGCCTCTGCTCTTGGTTGAGAATCTACGATGAGCAGCGATCTCGGGGTGGTCCTGGATCAAGTCCGGGCTGATCCGCCACCCTTCGATATCTGCGCCGAGATGCCCAGTGGAACCACCGTCCTGGAGGCGAGTGCCGGCACGGGCAAGACGTACACGATCGCTGCCCTAACCGCTCGGGTTATCGCGGAGGGCGCTGCCGAGCTGAGCCAACTGCTGTTGGTCACCTTCGGTCGGATGGCGACCAATGAGCTTCGGCTACGGGTCCGAGAGCGCTTAGTGGCTGTCGAGAGCTGCCTGGCCGACGCGGTTGCACAACGCGCTCCCACTCGGCCACTCAGCGATCTTGAGGTGATGCTCGCCACCGGTCACCCGGAAGAGTTGGCGCGTCGCCGCGACCGGGTGTCTCGGGCGCTTGCCGAGTTCGACGCCGCAACCATTGCGACCACACACGAGTTCTGCCTTCAGATGCTCGACGGCCTCGGTGTGCTCGGCGACCGTGAGCCACACGCCACCGTGGTGGAGCACATCACCGACCTCACCCGCGAAGTAGCAACTGATCTCTATCTACGCCGTTATGGCACCAACGGCTCGCCGCCGATGAGTTACGAGGAGGCGCTGGGGATCGCCAATCAGGCGGTTCAGGCGATACACGCCCGGCTGGTGCCCGCCGGGCTCGGCCCAGATGATCCGTCGGGCAGTGGCGAGCGGGTGGCGTTCGCGACTGCGGTACGCCAGGAGGTGGAACGCCGGAAGCGAATGAGCAAGCTCTTCACCTATGACGACATGCTGACCCGGCTACGCGATGCTCTGGCCGATCCTGAGCGCGGGATGGCCGCTGCCGATCGGCTCCGCCGGCGCTACCGCATCGTGATGGTGGACGAGTTTCAAGACACCGACCCGATTCAGTGGGAGATCCTGAACCGCGCGTTCCACCGACATTCCACCTTGATCTTGATCGGCGACCCCAAGCAGGCGATCTACGCATTCCGCGGCGCGGACGTCTTCAGCTATCTCGACGCCGTACAACAGGCCGACCAGGTCAGGAGTCTGACGGTCAACCGGCGCAGCGACGAGGCGCTGGTGGATGCGCTGGATGTGTTGATGGGTGACGCCGCTCTCGGAGACGAGCGAATCACCGTACGCGCGGTTACCGCCGAGCATCAGGAGCGGCGGCTCAGTGGACCAGACGGCCGCGAGCAGCACACTGTGCCACCGATCCGGTTGCGCGTCATGCCCCATGAGCCCGACGCGGAGCAGGTGCAGAGTGTGGCGACCATCCGGCCTCAGATCGCCGAGGACCTGGTCGCCGACATCACGGCACTGCTGGGGTCGGGCACCCAACTGCTCCAAGGAAGCTCCCGCCGCCCACTGCTGCCATCCGACATCGCCGTTTTGGTACGCAAGAACGAGCGCGGCGAGGCGATTCGCGATTGCCTGGTGGCCGCCGGAGTGCCCGCGGTGATGTACGGCGCCAGTTCGGTCTTCGCCTCGCCGATGGCACAGGACTGGCTGACGCTGCTGCTCGCCCTTGAGCAGACGCGGCAGCAGTCGGTCCGGCAGGCGGCCCTGACCTGCTTTTTCGGCTGGACCTTTGCCGACCTCGTCGCCGCCAGCGAGGAGTCGCTGATTGAACTCACCCAACGCATCCGCTGGTGGGGCAGGGTGCTGGAGAACCGCGGTGTCGCCGCACTGCTGGAGACGGCAACGGCTGACGAGCGGATTCCAGAACGGCTGCTGAGCCTGCGCGGCGGGGAACGGATGCTGACCGATCTGCGCCATCTCGGCCAGAGTCTGCATGCTGCGATGACCTCGTCGCAGCTCGGCGTCGGTGCCCTCGTCGAGTGGCTCCGGGCACGCATCTCGGAGGCTCACGACATCGGCCTCACCGAAGGCACCCGGCGGCTCGAGACCGATGCGAAGGCAGTCACGATCTTGACCGTGCATCGCAGTAAGGGTTTGGAGTTCCCGATCGTCTACTTGCCTGAAGCCTGGGATCGACATGCCAATGGCTCCGACCAGGGTCGGATCCTCAGGCTGCATGAGCCGACGGCCACCAGCAGCGGCGAGTGCGTGCTCGATGTCGGAGGTCGGCACGGCCCAGGCAGGCCTGAGCGTTTCTCGCGCTATCGCGACGAAGAGGCCGGAGAAGACCTGCGGCTGCTCTAC
>Ga0307289_10000145_pt1 | contig 27834 bp, 24 predicted proteins | sample ER_DNA_143_FD_194483 | JGI IMG/M metagenome (GOLD analysis project Ga0307289, IMG submission 194483) | Bulk soil microbial communities from the East River watershed near Crested Butte, Colorado, United States - ER_DNA_143 | ecosystem: Environmental > Terrestrial > Soil > Floodplain | place...
AGCTGCAGGCATTCATCCCGGGGCTCTACGCGCGCTCCGAGGAGCTCGTGCAGGCGACGCGCGACCTCGACCGCGGGCGGACGAGCGCCGAGGCAGTCGAGGAGCAGGTCGAGCGCGACCAGGCCGAGCTCGTCGCCGCCCAGCAGGGGGCCGGCTTCGACCTCCTCGCCGACGGGAAGCTGCGCTGGCAGGACCACTTCAGGCCGCTGCTCGAGGCCGCCGACGGGCTCGAGACCGGGGCGCTGACGCGCTTCCTCGACACGAACACCTTCTACCGCGCGCCCAAGGCGACCACGGAGACGCCGTCGCTCGGGGCACCGATCGACCAGCGCTACGTGCCGTCCCTCGCGGGGCCGAGGCTCGTGACGCTGCCTTCGCCGTTCGCGCTCGCACACGGCACGGCCGTGACGCCCAAGGCGATGGCCCTGGGAGTGCTGAAGCCCCAGCTGGACGCGCTCGACGCGGAGCTCGTCGTCCTGGCCGAGCCGTTCTTCGCCCACGACGACGAGGCGGACCTCGGCGACCTGGCTGATGCGCTCGAGGCGCTCGCGGGCGGGCCGAAGCTCGCCGTCTGGTTCACGTTCGGCGACGCGCGCAAGGTGCTCGAGGGCGGTGCGGCCGACCTTCCGGTCGAGGGGATCGGGGTCGACTTCTACGCGACGCGCCCGACTGACGTGCCCGAGGGCTTCTCGAAACTCCTGCTGGCGGGCGTGGTCGACGCACGCAGCTCGCTGCTCGAGGAGCCGCGCGAGCTGGCCGAGTTCGCGCAGCGCCTGGGCGAGCGCGCGGAGCGGATCGCGCTCGTGCCGAACGGCGACCTGCAGTACGTCTCGGAGCGCGTCGCGCGCGAGAAGCTCACCCGCCTCGGCCAGGCCCGGACCGCTAGCGTCGAGGCCGCTGCATGAGCGACCACAAGTTCCTCACCCACGAGATCGGCTCCCTGGCCAAGCCGCCCTGGCTGACGAAGAGCGCCCTGGGACGCGAGCTCGACGAGAGCGACATCGAGCACGCGCGCACGTGGGGCGAGAAGGTCGGCGTTGAGGGTCACGAGGAGCTCGTCGAGTCGCTGCAGCGCGGCGATGCCGACCTCGAGGAGATCGCGCGCTGGTCGAGCCGCTACTGCATCCGCCTGCAGGAGTCGGCCGGCCTCGAGGTGATCTGGGACGGCGAGCAGCTCCGCAGCGAGATGTACGCCTGGGCGATCGAGCACGCGACCGGCTTCGAGTCGCGCGGCACGGTCCGCAGCTTCGACAACAAGTACTACAACAAGTCCGCGGCGGTCGGCCCCGTCGGGCTGCGCGAGCCGTACCACAACGACGAGTTCTCGTTCCTGCAGTCGGTCGCGCAGGCGAAGCTGAAGATCCCGGTCACGGGCGCGTACACGCTTGCGGTCTGGTCGTACGACGAGCACCACACGCCCAAGGAGGGCCGGCTCGGCGGCGGCTACGGGCGCCCGCAGGAGATCGAGGCGCGGCGTGAGCTCACGCTCGACATCGCGCGCAACCTGATCCGGCCGAACCTCGAGGCGCTGATCGGCTTGGGCGCGGAGTGGATCCAGATCGACGAGCCCGGCGCTTCGACGGAGGCGGACGAGCTCGACATCTTCGTCGAGAGCTTCAACGTCAGCGTCGAGGGCCTGGACTGCATGTTCTCGACGCACCTCTGCTTCTCCGACTACGACCTCTTCTTCCCGGCGATCGAGGGGATGAGCGGCTGCCGCCAGTACTGCGTCGGCTTCGCCAACTACGACCGCCGCGAGCTCGGCACCACGGCGGCCGACCGGCCGGGCTACGAGGTGATCTCGAAGTTCCGCGACCTGCCGTACGACCCGATCCTCGGGCTCGGCGTGCTCGACATCCACACCGACTTCATCGAGCCGCCGGAGCTCGTGCGCGACCGTATCCTCTACGCGGTCGACGTCTTCGGCGATCCCGCTCGCATCCACGTCTGCCCCGACTGTGGACTGCGCACGCGCAGCTGGGATGTCGCGTACGAGAAGCTGCGCTCGCTGGTGGAGGGCACGCGCCTCGCCGAAGAGGCGCTCAGCCAGGCCCACGCCTCGGCGTAGGCCTTCCGGAGCGTCGGCTATCCTGATCTCGGCGAACGCCTCCCCGGGCGTTCTCTTTTTCTGATGCGGACGACGCTGAAGAGAGGAATCGGCCGCGGCGCCGAGGTGAACGGCAACGGCCGGGCGATCCTCCCCCCGGGGGCGCTGACCCCTGTCACGCTGTACCGGCAGCCGCCACCGCCCCAGCGCGGGCTCGCCGCGCAGATCGGCCGCTTCTTCCTCGGGCTGGTCGTGATCATCTTGATGGCCGTCTGCGGGCTCGTCGGGGGCTTCTACCTCTGGGCGCACGAGAGCGCCTCCGCGCTGCAGGGCCATTCGGCCGCGGCGAAGCGCACGCAGCAACGGCTCGACACGATCCCGGACGCGAAGCACGCCGCGGTCGCGCTCGTGATCGGCTACGACCATCGCGCCGGCGACGGCAACTCGCCCTCGCGCTCGGACACGATGATGCTGATCCGTACCGACCCGGTCACGAAGACGATCTCGCTGCTCTCGTTCCCGCGTGATCTCCAGGTGACCCTCTACTGCCCGGGGCGGACTCCGTCTGGGGCTCGCAACGGACCGGCGGTCGCTTCGGGCACCGACCGCATCAACAGCGCCTACGCCTACTGCGGCGCGAGCGGCGCGCTCGAGACGGTTCGGCATCTGACCGGGGTCCCGATCAACTACCTGATCAGCGTCAACTTCCTCGGCTTCATCGCGGTCGTGAACAAGCTCGGCGGCGTCTGGATGGACATCGACCGCCGCTACTACAACCGGAATGTCGGGACGGAGAGCACCAACTTCGCCAACATCGACCTGCAGCCGGGCTACCAGCAGCTGACGGGCAAGCAGGCGCTCGACTTCGCGCGCTACCGCCACACCGACAACGACCTCTACCGGCTCGCGCGGCAGCAGCAGTTCGTCAGCGCCGCCCGCCAGCAGATCGCCAAGTCGATCGGCGCGAAGAGCCTGGTCGACATCGTGAACACCATCGCCCACCATCACTACGTCGAGGTGCTTGGCCACTTCGGACTCGGCACGATCCTGAGCTACGCGAAGTTCGCGTACGGGCTGCCTGCGGGCCACGTCTTCCAGGTCAAGATCGCCGGCGTGACGGGCTACAGCGAGCTGACCACCGATCCGGGCAACATCGAAGCGGCGGTGCAGAGCTTCCTCAACCCGGACGTCGATGCGTCGACCGTCGCGACCGACGTTGCCCTCGGGAAGAAGATCCGCACGCGGAAGCGGACTCTGCCGCCGAAGCAGGTCACCCTGACCGTGCTCAACGGCAACGGAGTGGCCGGCTCGGCCTCCAACGCGAGCTACCTGCTCGGGCGCCAGGGTTACGTGGCCGTTCTCCCGCCCTCGAACCAGCCGGCCAACGCCCCGAACTGGAACTACTTCCACTCGAAGGTCTACTACGACCCGACCAGGCCCGGGAACGGGAAGATCGCGGCCGCGCAGGTGGCGCGACTGGTGGGGAGCGCCGACGTGGAGCCGATGCCGCTCGACATCCGGCAGCGCTCGAATCAGGCCCTGCTGGCGGTCGTGGTCGGCTCGACCTTCCACGGGCAGCTCACGCCGGTCGTCCTCCCGAAGACGCCGACGCGCCAGCGTCCGAACGTCCGACGCGATCCCGAGCACACCCGCTCGACGCTCTTCAAGCTGCGCAAGCGCCTGCCGTTCCGGCTCGAGTATCCGACCTGGCTCGAGCGGAGCTCCTATCTCGACAACGGTCCGGGCGAGGTGCCGTGGCGCGTGTACGCGCTCGGCGGCCAACCCACGGTCCGCCTCACCTTCCGCGCGGGGGAGGCCGAATACTGGGGGATCCAGGAGACGGCGTGGGCCGACGCCCCCGTGCTGGCGGACAAGAACCTCACGCAGCGGGTCGGCGGCCGCACCTTCGACCTCTACTACGCGGGCTCGCAGCTGCACATGGTCGTGCTGCGCGACAACGGGGCGACCTACTGGGTCGTGAACACGCTCTCGAACCGGCTCTCGAACGAGACCATGCTCGCGATCGCTCGCGGTCTGCGGCCGCTGCCTCGATAGGCTCCCGGCGCGTGAAAGGCGCTGCAAAGCCGAGAATCGGGATCTTCGGGGCCGGCTGGGTCGGCCTCGTCACGGGCGCCTGCTTCGCGGAGCTTGGCCACGAAGTCGTCGTCCGCGACGTCATTCCCGAGCGGATCGCGGCGCTGCAGGCGGGCCGCGTCCCGCTGCACGAGCCGGAGCTCGCGGAGCTCTTCGAGCGCAACCGCGAGCGCCTCACCTTCACGCTCGAGCTCGACGCTGTCGTCTCGGCACCGGTGCTGTTCGTCTGCGTCGGCACGCCGCCGACCTATTCCGGCGACGCCGACCTCTCGGCCGTCTGGTCGGTCGTCGACCAGCTACCGGCGCTCGAGGAACGGGCGATCCTGGTGATGAAGAGCACGGTCCCTGTCGGCACCGGCGACAAGGTGCGCGCCGCACTCGACGCACGCGGCCTCGCGCACGTCGGCTACGTCTCGAACCCGGAGTTCCTCTCCGAGGGGAGCGCCGTCCACGACTTCATGCACCCGGACCGCGTCGTCGTCGGCGCCTTCACCGAGGCCGACGCGGCGACCGTGGCCGGGCTGTACGAGCCGCTCGAGACAACCGTCGTGAACGCCGACGTCGCCTCGTCCGAGATGATCAAGCTCGCCGCGAACGCCTTCCTGATGACGCGGATCAGCTTCATCAACGAGATCGCGAACGTCTGCGAGGCGACCGGGGCCGACGTGGTCAAGGTCGCCGAGGGCGTCGGGCTCGACCACCGGCTCGGGCCGCACTTCCTGCGGGCCGGGATCGGCTGGGGCGGGAGCTGCTTCCCCAAGGATGGCGTCGCGCTGAAGCAGCTCGCGTCCAACTCGGGCTACCACTTCCAACTCCTGAATGCCGTGATCGAGGTGAACGAGCTGCAGAAGCGCCGCGTGATCGGAAAGCTCGAGAAGCACCTCGGCAAGCTGCGCGGAAAAACCGTTGCGCTGCTCGGGCTCGCGTTCAAGCCGAACACCGACGACCTGCGCGAGGCGCCGTCGCTCGTGCTCGCCTCGCGGCTTCTCGCCGAGGGCGCCGAGGTGCGCGCGTGGGACCCGATCGCCGACGCGAGCCGGCTGCTGCAGGGCGTGACCTTCTGCGACACGGTGCTCGACGCGGTCAGCGACGCCGACGCCGCCGTGATCGTGACGGAGTGGGACGAGTTGCGCGAGCTCGCCTCCGAGGAGGTACGGCTCGCGATGCGCCGGCCCCTCATCCTCGACGGCCGCAACCTGCTCGACCCGGAACAGGCGCGCGCTGCGGGCTTCGCTTACGAAGGCATCGGCCGCGCCGCTTCGCCGCTGGCCGTGCTCCCGGAGACCGAGGAGCGCGAGCCGGACCGCGAGCAGCAGCTGTAGTGGAGGCGATCATCCTGGCGGGGGGGAAGGCCGAGCGCCTCGGCGACGCCGCGGGCGGGCGTCCGAAGGCGCTGGTAGAGGTGGGCGGGCGACCGCTCGTGGAGTACCAGGTCGAGCAGCTGAGCGCCGCGGGGGTCGATCGGGTGCTGGTGAGCTGCGCGGCCGGCCAGGAGGAGGTGTTCGAGGCCGCGCTCAGCGCTCTCGGGCCCGAGATCGTGGCGGTGCCGGAGACGGAGCCGCTCGGGCGCGGCGGCGGGATCCGGCACGCGGCCGCGGCGCGGGGGGAGGAGGGCGACCTGTTCGCGCTCAACGGGGACGAGCTCGTCGACGTCGACCTCTCCGAGCTGCTGGCCCTGCACCGGGAGCGCGGCGCCGCCGCGACGATCACGGTCGTGCCGCTCCGCTCGCCGTTCGGCGTGGTCGACCTCGAGGACGACCTGGTGACCGGCTTTCGCGAGGCGCCGAGGCTCGACCAGTGGGTCAGCTGCGGCGTCTACGCGCTCGGCGAGGAAGCACTGGCGCGGCTTCCGGAGCGCGGCGACCACGAGGCGACGACCTTTCCGGAGCTCGCGGCCGAGGGCCGGCTGCGCGCGCTTCGCCACGAAGGCGTGTGGCTGACGGTCAACACCCCCAAGGATCTTCGAGTGGCGAACGAGCACCTCGCTGCAAACCCGGGTTGGCCGGCAAGCTCGCGTGCGTAGTCGGAGGGTGGTAGGTTCGCCCGGCTCGTGGGCGAGCACGATCACTTGACCTCCCCGAACCTCGGCGGGCTCGACAGGTTCTCCACCGAGCCCCAGAAGGTGGACAAGCCCTGGGGCCACGAGGTGATCTGGTCGGTGACCGAGCGGTACGCGGGCAAGCTCCTCTTCATCAGAGCAGGCGAGTCGCTCAGCCTGCAGTTCCACAACGTCAAGGACGAGGCCTGGTACGTGCTCGACGGGCGTGCCGAGCTCGAGCTCGGGGCACCCGGCGAGCGGATGCTCAACAAAGAGGTCGTCGGCCCCGGCGCGGCCTTCCACTTCGCGCCTGGAACCGTCCATCGCGTAAAGGCGGTCGAGGACACGACCATCCTCGAGGTCTCGACGCCCGAGCTCGACGACATCGTGCGGCTCGAAGACCAGTACGGCCGCACCGACAACTAGACGTCTGACTACACTGCGGCCCGTGGCGACCACCAAGCGTTTCGACGTCAAGGATCTCGCGCTCGCGCCTGAGGGGCTGAGCCGGATCGAGTGGGCGGACCGGCAGATGCCGGTGCTGGCCGCGATCCGCGAGCGCTTCGAGCGGGAGCAGCCGCTCTCCGGCTACCGCGTCTCCGCGTGCCTGCACGTCACGAGCGAGACCGCGAACCTGATGCGCACGCTGAAGGACGGCGGCGCCGACGTGGTGCTCTGCGCCTCGAACCCGCTCTCGACCCAGGACGACGTCGCCGCGGCACTGGTCGACGAGTTCGAGATCTCCGTCTTCGCGATCAAGGGCGAGGACAACGACACCTACTACCAGCACATCGAGGCCGCGGTCGACCACAAGCCGCAGCTGACGATGGACGACGGCGCCGACGTGATCGGCGTCCTCCACTCGCACCGGCGCGAGCAGCTGGGCGACATCATCGGCGCGACCGAGGAGACGACCACCGGCGTGATCCGCCTAAAGGCCCTGGAACGCGACGGCGCGCTCGGGTTCCCGGTGATCGCGGTCAACGACGCGCTGACCAAGCACATGTTCGACAACCGCTACGGCACGGGGCAGTCGACGATCGACGGGATCGTTCGGGCGACGAACATCCTCCTCGCCGGGCGCACGTTCGTGGTCGCCGGCTACGGCTGGTGCGGCCGCGGCGTCGCGATGCGCGCGAAGGGCATGGGCGCGCACGTGGTCGTGACCGAGGTCGACCCGCTGCGCGCGCTCGAGGCGGTCATGGACGGCTTCCAGGTCCTCACGATGGAGCAGGCGGCGAAGGTGGGCGACATCTTCGTCACCGCCACCGGCGACAAGTCGGTGATCACGCGCGACCACATCCTGCAGATGAAGGACGGCGCGATCCTCGCCAACACGGGCCACTTCAACGTCGAGATCGAGATCCCGGCGCTGCGCTCGCTGGCGACCGAGACCCGGACGCTGCGGCAGTTCGTCGACGAGTTCAAGCTCGAGGACGGGCGGCGCATCTATCTGATCGCCGACGGGCGGCTCGTGAACCTCTCCGCCGCCGAGGGACACCCGGCCCAGGTGATGGACATGTCGTTCGCGAACCAGGCCCTCTCGGCGGAGTACGTCGTCGGGAATGCGGCGACGCTGGAGCGGAAGGTCTACCCGGTGCCCGAGGAGATCGACCAGGACATCGCGCGCCTCAAGCTCGAGACGATGGGCGTCGGGATCGACGTGCTGACCGAGGAGCAGGCCAAGTACCTGGCTTCTTGGGACGAAGGCACCTAGCTCCGCGGGGGAAAGTCGGATGAAGGCGGTCGTCCTCGCTGCGGGCTACGCGACGCGCCTCTACCCGTTGACGCTCGACCGCCCCAAGGCGCTCCTGCCTGTTGCGGGGCGGCCGATGCTGGAGCACCTGCTCGAGCGGCTCGAGGCGGTCGAGGGCCTCGACGAGATCTATGTCGTGACGAACTCGAAGTTCGCCGCGGCTTTCGAGTCCTGGGCCGCGAGCAGCGGGAGCATCGTGCGGATCGTCGACGACGGCACCAGCGACGAGGAGACGAAGCTCGGCGCGATCGGCGACCTCGACCTGGCGATCCGGGAGGGCGGGATCGACGACGACCTGATCGTCCTCGCCGGCGACAACCTCTTCAGCGAGAGCCTCGCGCCGTTCGCGGAGCTCGGGCGCGAGAAGGCCGCGCCGGCGATCGGCGTCTACGACGTCGGCGATCTCGAGGCGATCCGCCGCTACAACGCGATCGAGCTCGACGGGGAGGACCGCGTGACGTTCTTCGAGGAAAAGCCCGAGCAGCCGCGCAGCACGCTGACCGGGATCGCGCTCTACTTCTATCCGCAGGCGCTGCTCGGGCTCGTGCGCGAGTACCTCGACGGGGGTAACAACCCCGATCAGCCGGGGCGGCTCGTCGAGTGGCTCTATCCGCGGACGCCGGTGTACGCCTGGCGCGTGCCGGGGCGGTGGTACGACGTCGGCTCGAAGGAGACGCTGGCGGAAGCCGACAGCGCGTTCGCCGCCGGGGGATAACCCGGCACACATTCGTCACGAAGGCGTCTCAGACACGTGACGTTCTCGCCTCTAGGCTCGGTCGCGGAGGTGAGTGTGGTGTGACGTGAAGCTCCTAGATCTGATCCTGCCCGTGCGCTGCGTCGTGTGCGACGCCGACGGCGAGCAGCTGTGCAGAGCCTGCCGCGACGCCCTCCCGCGGCTCGGGCCGCCGCTCTGCGACCGCTGCGGCGCCCCGACCGCCTGGCCCGTCGCTCGATGCCGCGAGTGCGCCGGCCGTCGCCTGGCCTTCGCCTCGGCTCGTGCTGCGGTCGCGTACGACGACGCCGTGGGCCGCCTCGTCCGCTCGTGGAAGGAGCGTGGCCTCCGCACGCTCGCCGACACGGCTGCCGACGTGCTCGTGGACGCGCTGCCCCCGCCGGCCCGGGCCACCGCCCTCGCGTTCGTCCCGCCCGACCGGGCCCGCGGCCTCAGGCGCGGGCACCAGCCGGCGGAACGGCTCGCGCGCGAGCTCGGCGAGCGCTGGTCGCTGCCGGTCGTCCCGCTCCTGGGCCGGGCTCGCCCTGCTCCGCGCCAGCGCGGGCTGTCACTCGCCGACCGGCGGCGCAACGTCGCCGGTGCGTTCGCCCCAGCGCGCGAATCCCCGCCGCGGGTCGCGCTCGTGGACGACGTCTACACGAGCGGCGCGACAGCCAGCGCCGCCGCGAGCGCGCTCCGCAAAGCCGGCGCGCGCCGGGTCGACATCGTGACGTTCGCACGGGTCGTCCGTTAGATTCTGAAGAGGAGCCCAGCGTCGAAGGAGAGCTCATGCAGTTCCAGGTGAAGGGCAGGAACCTCGAGGTCAGCGACGCGATCCGCAGCTATGCCGAGGAAAAGCTCGGCAAGCTCGAGCGGCAGCTGACGGACCCGCGCGTGGAGCTCGAGCTGACCGTCGAGAAGAATCCCTCGATCGCAGAGAACCAGGTCGCCGAGGCCACGATCTGGACGGACGGCCCCGTGCTGCGAGCCCGCGAGTCGTCCTCCGACATGCGGGCCTCCATCGACCAGCTCGTGGAAAAGCTCGAGCGTCAGGTGAAGCGGTACCGGACGCGCGGCCGCTCACGTCGCCGCCGGGCCGCCCGCGCCAACGGGACGACGGCTCAAGCGACCCCGATCACCGCCGACGAGGCGGAGCCGCGGATCGTCAAGACCAAGCAGTTCGCAGTCACTCCGATGACGCCCGAAGAGGCAGTTCTCCAGCTCGAGCTGATCGGGCACGACTTCTTCGTCTTCCGCAGCGCCGACTCGGACGTCGTCAGCGTCGTCTACCGCCGCCGCGACGGCGAGTACGGGCTGATCGAGCCCCAGTGATCTTCCGGCGCGAACCGATCCACAAGAAGCTCGCACGCGAGGCTAGGCTGGAGCAGCAGCCGGAGACACAGCCCCTCGACCCGGGCCCGCACTGGGGCGTCACCGGGATCCACGGCGTCCCGCGCCCACGCCGCTGGGATGCCGTCGCCTCCGCCGATGCGCCCGGGCTCGCGGGCGACGAGGTCCACTTCGTCGCGCTGCCGAACGGTGACCTGGTCGTCGACGAGGACGAGCCGCCCGACACGCTCGCGCCGCTCGCCGACGCCGTCGAGCAGACCGTCGAGCCCCCGTATCGGGCCGAGGCCGTGCGCCAGGGCGAGGGCGTCTGGGCGGTTGCCGCCCGCCGCGTCCGGGTCGCGTCCTTCGAAGCGGACGGAGAGCAGCTCGCGCTGGTCGCCGCCGAGACCGGCCGCACCTTGACCGCGGACGGCGAGCGCGCATTCGGCAGCATTCCGGAGCTCGAGCGCATCGGGCGCGAGGAGGGCGACACGTACGTCGTGCGTGCCTCCCGCCTCGACGGCGACCTCTGGGAGGTCGAGGCGAACCCACTCTAGAACAGTGGTGCCGCTACCCTAAGACGGATGGCACAGCAACTCGGATCGCTCGAGAAGGTCCTTCGCTTCGGCGAAGGCCGTCGCGTCAAGCGGCTGGCGGAGCAGGCCGCCTACATCGGCACCCTCGAGCCCGAGTTCGAGGCTCTCAGCGACGCCGAGCTGACCGGCAAGACCGCCGAGTTCAAGCAGCGGATCGAGAACGGCGAGCCGGTCGAGGAGCTCGTCTTCGAGGCGTTCGCCGCCGTCAGGGAGGCGTTCAAGCGCACCATGGACATCCGTCTCTTCGACGTCCAGCAGATGGGCGGCATCGTCCTCCACGAGGGCGACATCGCCGAGATGAAGACCGGCGAAGGAAAGACCTTCGTCGCGGTCCAGCCGCTGTATCTGAACGCGCTCGCCGGCTCGAGCGTCCACCTCGTCACGGTCAACGACTACCTGGCCAAGCGCGACCCGGAGTGGACGAAGCCGGTCTGGGAGGCGCTCGGCATGCGCGCCTCCTTCATCCAGAACATGATGGCCTTCGACGAGCGGCGCGAGGCCTACGCCGCCGACGTCATCTACGGCACGAACTCCGAGTTCGGCTTCGACTACCTCCGCGACAACATGGCCGTCACGCTCGAGGGGCTCGTCCAGCGCGGCCACGACTACGCGATCGTGGACGAGGTCGACTCGATCCTGATCGACGAGGCGCGCACGCCGCTGATCATCTCGGGCGAGCCGGAGACGGCGGCGCAGGTCTACTACGACTTCGCGCGCATCGCCGGCCAGCTCGAGGGCTACGCGACCAAGGTGGGTGAGCCGAAGGGCTCGGCCGAGGCCTCCGGCGCGGACTACGAGTACGACGAGAAGCACAAGACCACCTCGCCGATGCACGGCTCGATCGAGGCGGTCGAGCGCGCGCTCCGGATCGACAACCTCTACGACCCGCGCAACGCGCAGCTCGCCAACCACCTCAACCAGGCGCTGAAGGCGCAGGCGCTCTTCCACCGCGACGTCGACTACGTCGTCCAGGACGGCGAGGTGAAGATCGTCGACGAGTTCACCGGACGGATCATGGAAGGCCGCCGCTGGTCCGAGGGGCTGCACCAGGCAGTCGAGGCGAAGGAAGGCGTGAACATCCAGGAAGAGCACGTCACCCTGGCCACGATCACGCTGCAGAACTACTTCCGGCTCTACGACAAGCTCGCCGGGATGACCGGCACCGCGAAGACCGAGGAGAAGGAGTTCGTCGAGATCTACGACCTGCACGTGGTCGAGATCCCCACGAACGTGCAGGTCGCGCGCGACGACAAGAACGACCTGATCTTCAAGACGAAGGACGCGAAGTACAACGCGGTCCTCGACGACATCAAGGAGCGGCACGACAAGGGCCAGCCGGTGCTCGTGGGCTCGATCTCGGTCGAGGTCTCCGAGCACCTCTCGCAGCTGCTCGACCGCGCCGGGATCGAGCACAACGTCCTCAACGCGAAGCAGCACGAGCAGGAGGCCGGGATCATCGCCGAGGCGGGCCAGAAGGGAGCGGTCACGATCGCCACCAACATGGCCGGCCGCGGTGTCGACATCAAGCTCGCCGACGGGATCAAGGAGGTCGGCGGCCTATACGTGCTCGGCACCGAGCGCCACGAGGCGCGCCGCATCGACAACCAGCTCCGTGGCCGCTCGGGTCGCCAGGGCGACCCCGGCGAGTCGCGCTTCTATCTCTCCGGCCAGGACGACCTCGTCCGCCTGTTCGCCGGCGACCGGATCTACAACATCATGGAGCGCTTCAAGGTTCCGGACGACCAGCCCATGGAGGCGAAGATCCTCTCGAACCAGATCGAGAACGCGCAGAAGAAGGTCGAGGAGCAGAACTTCGTCATGCGCAAGAACGTCCTCAAGTACGACGACGTGATGAACAAGCAGCGCTCGGTGATCTACGACCAGCGCCGCCGCGTGCTCGAGGGAGAGGACCTCTCGGGCGAGGTCGGCCTCTGGATCGACGAGGTGGTCGAGCGCACGGTCGACGCGTACACCCAGGGCGAGTTCACGGAGGAGTGGGATCTGGACGCGCTCTGCAAGGCGATGATCGATCTCTACGCCACCGACGACCCGATCACGCCGGAGGAGTTGCGCGAGGAGGTCGGCCTCGACCGGCCGGCGCTCGTCGAGGAGTTCCAGGAGGACGCGCGCGACACGTACGCGGAGAAGGAGAAGGGCCTAGGCCCGAACCCCGAGACCGAGCAGCCGCTGTTACGGGACGTCGAGCGGTTCGTGATCCTCCAGGTGGTCGACCACCGCTGGCGCGAGCACCTCGAGAACATGGACTACCTGCGCGAGGGCGTCCACCTGCGCTCGATGGCGCAGAAGGATCCGCTGGTCGAGTACACCGCCGAGGGCCACCGCATGTTCGAGGAGCTGAACCTCGAGATCCGCGAGGAGGTCGTGAAGACGCTCTTCCACGCCGAGATCGAGGTCGAGGAGGTCGACCAGCTTCAGCAGGCCCAGGCGGCGCAGGCTCTCGACGGGGGCGGTTTCGCCTACGAGCACGAGTCGCTCGCGGGCGCGGCCGCGATCGCGGCGGCCGGAGCCGGGGAGGGCCTCGTCCTCGCGGCGGACGGCGGCTCGTCGGTGAGCGCAGGCGGGATCGGCGGCGGTGGCGGCTCGGTCGCGACCCAGCAGCGCGTCACGAGCGACCGCGAGAAGAACATCGGCCGCAACGACCCGTGCTGGTGCGGCAGCGGCAAGAAGTTCAAGCGCTGCCACGGCGCGTAGCCGGGCTACGATCGAGCTCGCGTGACCGAGCAGACTCCCGCCGCACCGCTCGACCAGCAGCTCCAGGAGATCGGGACCCAGCTCGCCTGGGTCCGTGATTACCTTTGACCCGGAGCAGCTCGAGAGCCGCATCGCCGAGCTCGAGCAGGAGCTCGGCCAGCCCGGATTCTGGGACGACCAGCGCCACGCGGCCGACGTCTCGGCCGAGCATGCGCGGCTGACCAAGCGACTCGACCGCTACCGGCGCCTGACGCAGGAGTACCAGGACGCCCAGGAGCTCCTCGGGATGGACGGCGAGATGGCCCAGGAGATCGAGGCCAGCATCGTCCCGCTCCGCCGCGAGCTCGAGCGACTCGAGGAGGACGCGCTCTTCTCCGGCGAGTACGACGCGGGCGACGCGCTCGTCACGATCCACGCCGGCACGGGCGGCACCGACGCGCAGGACTGGGCCGAGATGCTGCTGCGGATGTACCTGCGCTGGGCGCAGGACCGCGGCTTCCAGACCGACTTGCTGGAAGCGAGCCCCGGTGAGGAGGCCGGCCTCAAGTCCGCCACCTTCGCCGTCCGCGGCGAGAACGCCTACGGGATCCTGAAGGCCGAGCGCGGCGTTCACCGGCTCGTCCGCCTCAGCCCCTTCGACCAGGCCCACCGCCGCCACACGAGCTTTGCCCAGGTGATCGTCGCACCGCTCCTGCCCGAGGACGTGGACGTCGAGATCGACGAGGCCGACCTGCGCATCGACACCTACCGCGCGAGCGGCGCCGGCGGCCAGCACGTGAACAAGACCGACTCCGCGGTCCGGATCACGCACCTCCCGACGGGGATCGTCGTCCAGTGCCAGAACGAGCGCTCCCAGAGCTCGAACAAGCAGACCGCGCTGCGCATGCTCAAGTCGCGGCTGCTGGAGCAGGAGCAGGAGCGCCGCGAGGAGGAGCTGGCCAAGGAGCGCGGCGCCGCCCAGCAGGCCGACTTCGGCAGCCAGATCCGCAGCTACGTGCTGCATCCGTACCAGCTCGTCAAGGACCATCGCACCGAGTACGAGACGGGGAACACGCAGGCCGTGCTGGACGGCGCGCTGGACGATTTCGTGCGGGAATACCTGCTCGCGAGAGCCGCTGGAAAGGTGCTCTAGCCGGGACTTTCGCTACAGTGGGCGGCCCGTAGCCCCCCGGCGCACCCCCGGCGTCGAGTCGCTCGTTTCTCGCCGTGCAGGAACCGGACCTCACGCAGACAGACACCTCCACCGCGGTCCTCGACCACGAGCCCGCCGCGCCGCCGCCTGCTCCCTCGAGCTCGGCGATGGTCACGTTCGAGAACGTGACGAAGATCTACGAGCCGGACGTCGCAGCCCTCCGTGACGTGTCCTTCGCGATCGACAAGGGCGAGTTCGTTTTCATCGTCGGCGCCTCCGGCTCGGGGAAGTCGACCGTCATCCGCCTGGTGCTGAAAGAGCTCGAGCCGACGCAGGGCAAGATCGTCGTCGGCGGCCGCGACCTCGGGCGGCTGAAGCGCTCGAAGGTGCCGTTGCTGCGGCGCAACGTCGGGTGCGTCTTCCAGGACTTCAAGCTGCTTCCGAACCGCTCGGCGGCCGAGAACGTCGCCTACGCGCTCAAGGTGCAGGGCGAGAACTCGACCGCGATCCGGCGCAAGGTGCCGGAGGTGCTGAACCTCGTCGGCCTCGCGCACAAGATGTCCTCGCTCCCCGACGAGCTCTCCGGCGGCGAGCAGCAGCGCGTCTCGATCGCGCGCGCGTTCGTCAACCACCCGCCGCTCCTGATCTGCGACGAGCCGACCGGCAACCTCGATCCCGACACGAGCGTCGGGATCATGCAGCTTCTCTACCGCATCAACCGCTCCGGGACGACGATCCTGATGGCGACCCACGACCGCGAGATGGTCGACAAGATGCGCAAGCGCGTGATCGCCCTCGAGAGCGGGAAGCTCCTGCGCGACGAGCGGCGCGGCGGGTACACCTCCGAATGACCCGCTTCCGCCTGGTTGTCGCCGAGGCGGTGCGCTCGCTCGGCGCGAACCTCTCCACGACCTTCGCCGCGACGACGACCGTCCTGATCGGGATGTTCATGCTCGGCCTCGTCGTCGGCCTCGGCAGCTGGGCGCTCTCGCTGAGCGACCACTACAAGAAGCAGCTGCTCGTGAACGTCTACTTCTGCACGACGCTGCGCTGTGGCCACGAAGCGTCGGCGGGCAGCATCGACACCGTTCGCCAGCAGCTGCTCGCGATCCCGCAGGTGAAGCGCGTGCAGTTCGTCTCCAAGGAGGAGGCGTTCGCGATCGAGAGCAAGAAGCACCCGGAGATCACCGCCAATCTCCCGGGCAACCCGCTGCCGAACACGTTCAAGGTCTACCCGAAGCGCGCGGAGGACATCGACACGATCTCGACGCAGCTCGCGGCCTCGAATCCCAAGGACGTCGAGAGCGTCTGCCCGCCTGCGCCCGGGTCGAAGGCCTCGAAGACGGGAGTGGGCGAGAGCTGCAACCTGATCACCCACAAGGTGCTCTCGGTCGCCCGGTACCTCTGGTTCGTCGTCCTGATCGCCTTCGTGGTGCTCCTCGTCTCCTCGACGCTGCTGATCGCGAACACGATCCGGCTCTCGATCTTCGCGCGCCGTCGCGAGATCGAGGTGATGAAGCTCGTCGGCGCCACGAACTGGTTCGTGCGCGGGCCGTTCATGATCGAAGGCGTGCTCGCAGGCCTGGCCGGGGCGGTCGGCGCGGTCATCCTGCTGTTATTAGGGCGCACGCTGTTCCTCGGGCACGCCATCCACCTGAAGCAGAGCGACGTCCACGCCTGGCCCTTCGGCCTCCACGTCCTGATCGTGCTCGGAGCCGGTCTCGCCCTCGGCGCCCTGGGCTCTGGCCTTACCATCCGGCGTTTCCTCCAAGTCTGATCTCACGCGCCCCCGGCCGGCACCGGCTCACGCCGGGCGGAGTCCGGCTCCGCCGCTGCCTGACGCCGCTGGCGGCCCGGAGCTCTCCGGGGCCGTGCTGACAGCACTGTCCCCTCCGGCTCCGAACCACCAGCGACGACCCGGGAACACGTGAGCGGGTCATTCGTGGTCGAGCTCGCAACGCGAGGCAAACACCTCGTCGGCGAGCCGTACTTCGTGCCCGGCACGCCGGTTCTGCTCGACCGCAAGGGTCTCGGAGATGCAGGCCCGGGCGATCTCGCCGTGGTGCGCAAGGGCCGTGGCCGCGCGCGGATCGAGCGCGTGCTCGGGCCGGCGAGCTCGATCGGGGTGGTGCTCGAGGGGCTGCTGGTCGAGGAGGGTGAGCTGCGCGGCTTCGAGCCGTACGATCCGCCCGCGATCGAGCTAGAAGGCCGGGTCGACCTGCGCGACGAGCTCGCGTTCACTATCGACCCGGACACGGCGAAGGACTTCGACGACGCGCTCACGATCCGCGACGACCGCGCGTTCGTCCACATCGCCGATGTCTCGTGGTTCGTCCAGGCCGGCTCGCCGCTCGATCGAGGCGCGGCCGAGCGTGCCTTCTCCGTTTACGTCCCCGGGCTCGTTTCGCCGATGCTGCCACCCGAGCTCTCGGAGGAGCTCTGCTCGCTGCGGCCGGATACCGACCGGCTCTGCGTGACCGTCGAGGTGCCGCTCGAGAACGGCCTGCCGGCGGGGGAGCCCAGCCTCTACCGCTCGGTGATCCGTAGCCGCGCGCGGCTGACGTACGGACAGGCGCAGGCGACCCTGCGCGGCAACGAGCGCGCCGACGGCGAGCTGACGGAGGCCCTGCGCCGGGCCGAGCGGCTCGCCCAGGCGCTGCGCGATCGACGTTTCGCCCGCGGCGCCCTGCGTGTCGAGAGCCCGGAGGTCGTGTTCGCGTTCGACGGCAAGGGGGGCGTCGAGCGCGCGTGGCGCGAGTCCGAGCCGCACGCGCACATGCTCGTCGAGGAGCTGATGATCCTCGCGAACGAGCTCGTCGCCGAGCTGCTGGCCGGCCGCCGCCGCGAGGCGCTCTACCGCGTGCACGAGCAGCCTGAGCCGCAAGCGGTCTCGCTCATGCTCGCCCGTCTCGCCGACCTCGGCGTGCCGACGCCGCCGGCCCCGGAGCGAATGGGCCCGGGCGACGCGGCGCGGGTCGCCGGCGCGGCCAGCGAGTCCGTCACCGAGTACGTTCGCAAGGCCAGTCGCGGCCGTGACGCGTTCCCGCCACTCGTGCTCCAGGCGCTCAAGCAGGCGCACTACGACCCGCACAACCTCGGCCACATGGGCCTGGCGAGCACGGCCTACTGCCATTTCACCTCGCCGATCCGCCGCTACCCCGACCTGGTCGTCCACCGTGCGCTCCTCCGCGAGCTGGGCGTCTCCGACGAGCCGCTTCCGGAGGATCTGCCCGAGCACGCGGAGCATGCATCCGTGCGCGAGCGGCACGCCTCCAAGCTCGAGTACCGCGCCGACGAGCTCTGTCTCGCCTGGCTGCTCGAGCAGCGCCTCTTCGAGCTCGGCTGGGAGGCGACCTTCGAGGGCGAGATCACCGGCGTGATCGTCTCGGGCCTGTTCGTCCGCTTCGGCGACGTGTTCGAGGGCTACGTGCCCGCTCGGCGGCTCCCGGGCGACTACTTCGAGCTGAACGAGCTGGCGACCGCGCTTGTCGGCCGCCGCGGCGGCAAGACCTACCGCCTGGGCGACCCGCTCGAGGTGCGAGTGCAGGACATCCGCCGCAGCGAGGGCAAGGTCGAGCTCGCTCCGGCGGGCCGTCCCTAGACTTGAATCGTGGCCGAGAAGCTGATCTCCGAGAACCGCCGCGCGCGGCACGACTACCACTTCCTCGAGCGCGTCGAGGCCGGCCTTGCCCTGAGCGGGAGCGAGGTCAAGTCGCTGCGCCTAGGCCAGGCGGTGCTGCAGCGTGCCTACGCGGACGCGCGCGACGGCGAGCTCTGGCTCGTCGGCCTGCACATTCCGCCCTACGAGCAGGCCTCGATCGAGCCGCACGACCCCGACCGCGCCCGCAAGCTATTGCTCCACCGGCGCGAGATCGACCGGCTCTCGGCGCAGGTCGCCGAGAAGGGGCTGACGCTCGTGCCGACGCGGCTCTACTTCAAGAACGGCCGCGTGAAGGTGGAGCTGGCCCTGGCGCGCGGCAAGGAAGGCCGCGACAAGCGCCGCGACATCGCCGACCGCGAGACGAAGCGCCGCATCGAGCGCGAGCTCAAGTCGCGGCGCCGCTGAGCGAGAACAGGCGCCACTCGCCCGGCACGCCTTTCAGCGAGGCCGTCCCGCGATCCTCGAACTCCAGGCCCGAGCCGGCGACGAGATCGCGCACCGTGCTGGAGACGAGCACCTCGCCGGCGCCGGCCTGACCGGCGACGCGCGCGCCCACGTGGACGGCGATGCCCGCCAGCTTGCCGCCGTGCAGCTCGCACTCGCCGGTGTGCACACCGGCGCGGATGTCGAGACCGATCCCACGCACCGCCTCGATCGCCGCCTCCGCGCAGCGGATCGCCCTCGCCGGGCCGTCGAAGGAGGCGAGGAAGCCGTCGCCCGCGGTGTCGATCTCCCGGCCGCGGAAGCGCTCGAGCTGTCTCCGGACGGCCGCGTGGTGGGCGTCGAGCAGCTCGCGCCAGCGCCGGTCGCCGAGCTCAGTCGCCCGTTCGGTCGACCCGACGATGTCGGTGAAGAGCACCGTCGTGAGCACGCGGTCCGGCTCGGGAGCCTCCCGTACCCCGGTCAGGAACTCCCGGATCTCCTCCAGGATCTCGTCACCGCTGCTGCTTCTGCCCGCCCAGGGCACGTGGACGTCGCCCGGGAGCTCGACGTAGCGCGCGCCCGGGATGTGCTCGGCGAGGAAGCGGGCGTTCTCGACATGGCAGATCGGGTCGTCGACTCGGTGCACGATCAGCGTCGGAACGCGCACGGACGGGACGACGTCGCGCACGTCGATCTCCATTGCCATCGTCAAGAATGCGATCGCATCGCGCGGCGTCATCGAGCTCGTCTGCAGCCTGGCGAACCAGCGGCGCGTAGCCTCCGGGTCCGGGTCGTGCGGAAAAAATCGGTCGACGATGAACGCGTTGCCCCAGCGCTCGGGGAGCAGGGCCATCCACTCGTCGAACTCTTCGCGCGTGCCCTCGCCCCAGGGCCAGTCGTCCGTCTTCTGCTCCTTGACCTCGGCACCGATCAGCAGCAGCGCCTGCGTGCGCTCGGGGTAGGTCGCCGCGAAGAGCATCGACATCGGGCCGCCCTCGGAGACGCCGACCAGCGCCGCCTGCTCGGAGCCGACGGCGTCCATCACAGCGCGCACGTCGTCCATGCGCTCCTCGAGCGTCCCCGCCCGTGTGCGCTCGGAGAGGCCCATGCCGCGCTTGTCGAAGAGGATCAGCCGTGAGAACGAGGCCAGCTGCTCGCAGAAGCGCCGGTATGCCGGGTGCTCCCACATCACGTCGAGGTGGGTGATCGCACCGGCCACCCAGACCAGGTCGAAAGGGCCGTCCCCGAGCACTTGGTAGGCGATGTCGACCTCGCCGCTCGACGCGTACCGGACCGGAGGAGCCGCGTCGCTCACGCGGGCGCCTCCGGCGCGAGCTCGAACTCGAGCTCTTCGCCGTCCTCGTCGTCCCAGTGGCGGCCGACCTCGCGGAAGCCGAGCCGCCGGACGAGCGCCAGCGACGGCTCGTTCTGCGGCCCGACCGACGCGACGAAGCGGTGGATTCCCTGCGCTCGCGCCCAGTCGAGCAGCGCTCGCACGGCCTCGGTGGCGTAGCCGCGGCGGCGGTGCTCCGGAAAGATCGTGTAGCCGACCTCGACGGCGTCGGCCGCCTTCAGGGCGTTGTAGCCCGGCGGTCCGTGGAACCCGACGTGGCCGACCATCGGCCGGGCCTCGTCGCGCGGGACTATCGCCCGCACGAGCCAGCGCTCGCGACCTGGCTCCTCGCGCATCTGCCGCAGCCGGAACGTTAGGAACCGGCGGTCGTGGTCGTCCGGCCAGTCGTCGGGGACCACGAACTCGCCGAGGCGTCCGCAGTCCGCCCGCGTGCCCTCGAGCAGCGCCGCGAGCATCTCCTCCGTCAGCGGGACGAGCTCGAGGCGTTCCGACTGGATCGTCGCGGTCAAGCGAGCGGCCTCGTCAGGTAGATGCGGCCGATCGCGGGCCGGTAGCCGAACTGCTCGTTCAGCCGGCGGATCGGCGCGTTCCGCTGGTCGTTGCGGGTGTGCAGCGACTCGTAGCCGTTCGCCTTGGCCCAGCCGATCTGCGTGGCCTTCAGCGCCTTCGCGACGCCCTGGCCGCGCCACGCTCGCTTGACCCCGGTCAGGTCGTGGTGCGCCGTCGTCGGCTGCGCGTCGGTGAGCGAGAACTTCGCGAAGCCGACGACCTCGTCGCCGGAGAGCGCGACGAAGGTCGCCTCCGGCTTGTCGCCCGAGCCCTGCATTTCGTGCACGAGCCACTTCTCGAACGGCTCCACCTCGTCGTCCGCGAAGCCCGGGATGTCAGGCAACGCCTCCAGCGCGACCTCGTACATCCCGCGCGCGAGCTCGGGCCGCTCGGCCCAGGTGACGACCTCGATGCCCTCGGGCGGCTCGACCGGCGGCGGGTCGGTTTGAGTCAGGTCGAGCGCTACACCCTGCTCGTGTCGCTCCTGGACGAAGCCGCGCCCCTCGGCGAAGGCGAGGCTCTCTGGGTCGTTGTCGCAGACCACGGCCTCGATCGTGCCGAGCCCGCGCTCGCGCCCCCAGGCCGAGATCGCCTCGTAGAACGCCGTGCCGGTGCCGCGGCGGCGCTGAGTGGGAAGAACGGTGACGAGCGCGACGACGCGGTCCGGCACCTGCGGCTGGAGCGCCGCGAAGCCCGATCCCGTGACCTCGCCGTCGATCCGCGCCAGGAGGTCGACGTGGTCGACCAGGCCGGACTTGTACGAGTGCACCTCGGCGAGCCCGACCCGGTCGTGCGGCCAGACCTCGTTGTAGACGTCGAGCGAAAGCTGCTCCTCGGCCTCGTCTGCGATGGGGGAAACCTCGATCACGTGGGCAACGATATGACTTAGACGAGTGGGGGTTGTAGCCCGCCGGGCCGGTAGCTACCCTGGTGGAGCCGCCCCCGTGTTGTTGTCTACCGAGAAGTACCGTTCCCGTTTCGCGTTTGTTGCCGCCGCCGGTCTTTTGCTGGTCGCTGCGGCCGCCGCATTTCTCGTGCTGCTCCAAGACCGGTGGGCTCGAGCCGCCGCCGCCGCGGGGCTGGTCGCCGCCGCGGCCTTGGTGATCTTCCTGATCGTCCGCCGGGCCCAGCGCCGGGAGCGCGAGCGCCGGGATGAGCTCGCGACCGCCGAGGCCAGGCACCGCGCGCTGCTCGAGGGCCTGCCACTCGTGACGCTGCTCACCGCGCCCGGCGACCGCAGCGACACGGTCTACGCGAATCCCGCGGTCGGGGAGCTGACCGGCTACTCGGCCGCGGACTGGACCGAGGGCGACGACCTCTCCGCCAAGCTCGTGCACCCCGAGGACCGCGACCGTGTGCTCCCCGCGTGGGAGCTCGGCTCGAACGGGACGCCGGTCTCGATCGACTACCGCCTGCTCGCGCGCGACGGACGGACGGTCTGGATTCGCGAGGAGACCTCGATGGTGCGCGACGCGAATGGCGACCCGCTGTACGTTCAGAGCTTCCTGGCCGACATCAGCGAGCTGAAGCGCTCGGAGGGCCGGCGAGAGGTCGTCCAGGCCGCCGAGCGCACCGCCACGTCCGAGAATGCCGAGCGCCAGTCGCGGCTCGACTTCATCCGCCGCGCCGGCGACGAGCTGGCGGCGACGCCCGACGTTCACCGCGCGCTGGCCCGCGTCTCCGAGCTTGTCGTCGTGGACTTCGCGGACTGGTGCCTGGTCGACCTCGTCGACGACGCGAACGACTTGCACCGGGTCGCGGCCGCCCGCGCACAGCTGGCGAAGCAGGACGGCCGACGCGGTCCGCGCGAAGAGCCGGCAACCGAGGTCCGCGAGGTCGTCGCCGGCGGCCAGACCCGCGTTCTCCCGCCGATCGGCGAGGACGCGAGCGCCGAGCCGATCAACTTCGTGCCCGGTCTCGAAGCGCGCTCGGTGATCTGCGTGCCGTTGTGGGCGCGCAAGCAGCCGCTCGGTGCCCTGACGCTCGCACGCACCGACCGCGGCACGGCCTATGCGGCCGACGACGTTGCCCTGGCGCAGGATCTCGCGGGCCGGATCGCGCTCGCGCTCGACCGGGCGAGGCTCTACCGCGAGGTCGAGGAGCGCGCCGACGCGGGCCGGGTGCTCGAGCACGTCGCCGACGGCGTGCTGCTGCTCGACCGGAACAACGTGGTGCGGCTCTGGAACCCCGCGGCCGAGGCGATCACGTTCATCGCCGCCGACGAGGTGATCGGCCGGGCGGCCGCAGCCGCGATCCCCGGCTGGAAGGACGCGGTCGAGACCGTACCCGTGTCGGCCTCGCCCGACCCGGGGCACGACGAGGTCATGATTCCGCTCGAGACCTCGCGCGGCGAGCGCTGGATTGCGATCTCGGGCGTGCGCTTCTTCGGCGGTACGGTCTATGCCTTCCGCGACCTCACCGACTCGCGTCAGCTCGAGCAGATCAAGGCCGACTTCATCGCCACCGCCTCGCACGAGCTGCGCACGCCACTAGCGGCCGTCTACGGCGCCGCCCAGACGCTGCTTCGTCACGACTTCGCCCTGGACGAGACAGGCCGCGACCGCTTCGTCTCGCTGATCGCCGACGAGTCCGAGCGGCTGGGGCGGATCGTCAACGAGATCCTGCTGGCGAGCCAGCTCGACTCCGGCCGGCTCGACCTCGAGTCCGAGCCCTTCGACCCGCACGACCTCGTCGAGCGCGTCGTCGAGGCAACGCGCACCTACGCGCCGCCCTCGCTCACCGTCGAGGTCGACTCGAGCAACGAGGTGCCGCCGGTCTCCACCGACCTCGACAAGGTCCGGCAGGTGCTCGTGAACCTCGTCGAGAACGCGATCAAGTACTCGCCCGACGGAGGCCGGGTCGAGGTCGGCGTCGAGGCGCGTGACGACGAGTTCGTCCGCTTCCACGTCCGCGACGAGGGGCTCGGCGTGCCCCCGGAGGATCAGGAGCGGATCTTCGAAAAGTTCTACCGCGCCGACCCGCAGATGACCCGCGGTGTGGGCGGGACCGGCCTCGGCCTGTACATCTGCAAGGAGCTGATCGACCGCATGGGCGGCACGATCTGGGTCGAGTCGAACGACGGCAAGGGCTCCACCTTCGTCTTCGACCTGCCCACCGCCGAGGTCATGGCCCACGGGGAGAACGCGGCGCGGCGGCTACACTTACGGAACTGACATACGGGGGCGACCTGGTTTCGACGTGGTCGGTTCTCCGGCAGAGCTGCAAGCGGAGGTCCCCGGTCGGCCTCCTAAAACAACCGGGACACAACGTAAGTGCGAAGCAGAACAACGCACTCGCTCTCGCTGCCTAACCCGTAGCGAAGCGCGTCGCTCCGAGGTCGGCCCGTGCCTCGGTCAAGCGGCGTCAGAAACGGGCTCGGCGCCAAGGGAGAGCCAATCGCCCGAGGCGCGACCCCAAAGGATGGCTAGCCCGGAGGTTGGTCGGCTGCCAACCGGCCGCCGGGCGAAACTGAACGGCAGCCTAAGCTTGTAGACGCTCTTGCCGGTGCGTCCGCGGACGCGGGTTCGATTCCCGCCGCCTCCATCGTCCCTGCAAATAGGGATTTCCGGTCGGAACGATTCCGGTTGGTCATATCTCCTCATTCAGCGCGCGCAGCGTCGTCTCGAGGTCTGTGGTGTCCAGATGGGCGTAGATGTTGGCCGTGGTGCCGATGTCGGCATGGCCGGCGAGCATCTGCGCAACCTCGTCGGCCGGCAGCCAGCGCGCCTCGCACTCTGCACAGCGGTGAATCAGCGCGACCTGCTGAGCATCCACGCCGGCGAGTCTAAGCCCGCGCCTCCTAGGACGTGGACGCACAGCGCATGTTGACGCTTGGGTGACGCAGTGAGATAGTCGCCGGGACCGCCTGGCCCCGCCCAGGACGCCGCCCGGGGACTTACCTGCGGCTCCTCTTACGGACTCCGAGCGAGGTCGAGCGGCGCTATCGGGAAGTCCTCGATACGGAAGGAGGCGCGACGTGCGCTTTCGTCTACTCGCTGTTGCATCTGCGGCTGCCCTGGTAGCCATCGGCATTTCCACCGGGGCGACGGCGACTACGACCGCGGTCGCCAAGCTGCGCGGGACCATCGGCCCGGGGTACACGATCTCGCTGAAGAACGCGGCCGGTAAGAGAGTTAAGTCGCTCAGGCACGGCAAGTACACCTTCATCGTCCGCGACAAGGCGGGCATCCACAACTTCACGCTCAAGGGCCCGGGGGTCAGGAACAAGATAATCAGCGGCACCGGCTTCGTCGGCACGAAGACGGTCACGCTAAGGCTCAAGGCGGGGAAGTACAGGTTCTACTGCACCGTGCACCCCACTATCACCGGGACGTTCAAGGTCACCTGAAACGGGCAGGGCGGCGGTTCCTCCGGCGCGGCCGCGCGACCTGCGCGACCCGGAGGCTCGCCGCGCCATATGACACGGCTCCGAAGCGGCCGTCGTCGCTCAAACATCCGGTCGAGTTCCTGAATCACGTAGTTCAAGCGTCCTCCACGATCAGCAGCGGCGGTTGGTCGGCGTCGTCGTCTCGGACGGCGACCACGAGCAGCGTTCTCTTGCTGAAATGGATCGTGTCGCCGGGTCCCCAGTTCGGGACCGTGCTCGTTAGCTGCGGCGGTTCGGCCGGCGCGCCGTCCTCTGTCTCGAGCCTGAATAGGAAACCCGCCAATCCGACTCCTCCTCTCCGATGGGTGGTCGAACTCGCTCGCGTCGCCAAGACGCGGCTCAGTGGAGTCGGGAGACCCCGCCTTCCCCTTTGGTGGCCGCCCCTCTCAGGGAAAGAAGCTTGCCCGACTCCCACACTGAGCCAGATGCGTTCGGCTGACTAAACCTGTGCGTCCTCCACGACGAGAACAGGCGGCTGATCGCCTTCATCGTCTCGCTTGCCGATCACGCGCAGCGTCCTCTTGCCGAGCGGGATCGTGTCGCCGGCCTTCCAGTTGGCGCGGCGCTCTCCAGCGTCGGCGGGTCAGCGGGTGCGCCCTCCGGTGTCTCGAGCCTGAAAAGGGATCCAGCCATTCGGTCCTCCTATTCCGCCTGGGGCCGGACGGCTCGCGGCGAGCTTAACGGGGCGGGGGAGGGTCATGGCGCTAAGTGCCCAAACCGTGCCCAAACCCTGCAGAGTGCGGCCGCATGGCCAAGCGGTCCGAAGGGAGGAAACTGAGGAGCGAGCGAAGCCACCTCCCGCCACCATGCCGGACCTCCGCCAGCCGTCCTCCAACGTCTGGGGCGTTGGCTACTTCGGCTTGAACACGCCTACGTGCGCACTTCGAATGCCCACTGTGTGCCTAAACGCCTTGTAGTCGTGCGCGCACACAAGCGCGCGTCGGTCTACGTGAGCGTTGTCGCGTCAGCTGGAAAAGCCGGAGACGGCATCACCGATCAGCTTCGCACCGATGAGCAGGAAGAGCAGGCCCATGATCACCGCGTTGTAACGGGCCATCCAGGCTCTAAGACCTTCCAGCAGCTCCCGCGACCGGTCTCCGAATGCGAGAGCAAAAACGAGCGGAGTCAGCACACCGGCGGATGCGACGAGGACGAAGGCAAGTAGAAGTGCGACTTGTCGGCCCCCTGAAAGCCCTACCTCAGCGATCTCGGCGGCGGCGGCGACGGTCAACAGCAAGTTCTTCGGGTTGAGCGCAGAGAGTGCAAAGCCGGCTCCGCCGGCCTTCGCGATCGTGAACTCGTCAATCGTGCGCATCCAGCCGGGCGTCCGTGCCTCTTCGCCGCCGCTCGGACGGCCCCGCCACTGCCTGACCGCCGCCACCAGGAGGAGCAGCCCGAGGCCGAGCAGCAGCACATTCACCCAGGTAGCGGGCTCTCCTTCGTCACTCGCATCCGCGACCCCGGCGAACACGAGCACGACCCCACCAACCGCAGTGAGGCCGACACACCAGGCAAGGACGAAGGCTAGGCCCTTCGCCGTTCCTCGATCGGACCCGAGCACGAGCACAACGGCGATGATCGGCACCGGGAAGATCGCGACCGCGACGGCCAGCGGGAGGATGTCTCCTAGCGCCCGGCCCATGCTCTCCCGACACCGCCGCGAATCATCGCGTGGAACATAAGTGGTCGCCTGGGCCAGCGTTCGGGAATGTCACCCGAGCGGACTCCAGTGGACCTGTCCGCTACCTAGCACCGTAGGAAAGTTGTGCGCGCTCTTGCAGCGGCGTTCCTGCTGGCCCTGAGTCTTGTCGCTACCGAGGCGGCGCGGGCAGACCTGGGCCTCACGATCACGACCTTGCGCGTCCACAGCGGCGGCATCCTTCGGGGATACGGGAACGCCACCGGGATGCCCGTCTACCTGGTGCCGGAGAGCCGCGCACCGCGACCGTTCCCCTGTCACGGTGGCAAGGACTACTGCACACCTCGGTCGCGGCGTCCGCCGCGCAGGCCGTACCGGCTGCTCGGGTATCTCCGGCGCACAGAGACGCCGTGGGTACGCCAGCGCTTCGACTTCCGTGTGCCACACGTTTCGCCTGGCCGCTACCAGGTCGTGCTCTGGTGCAAGCCTTGCGGGCGAACACTGATCCTGGCGGGTTCAACGCTCCACGGGCAGGTGGTCACGGTCCGCCGGTAGCGACGCCTGGTTTGGCTACTGCCAAGTCACAGGACGTTGTTTGCCGTCCTGATCCCTGCACCGTCGCTTGGGCGAGCGTGCTGTCACCCGACAAGGTTGTTCTGGCCTATTGACCCTTCCTTCACGTGGGGAGGCCAGAAGAGCATCCGCCTCTCCTGTCTCACCCGAGTTGGCATCGAAGGTATCGAGCAGGCCGCGCAGGTAGTCGTCACTGTCGGGCACGAGGTGGCCGTAGGTCGCGTCGATCTGGGCGACCGAAGTTCCCATGATTCGGGCGAAGCGAAGACGCCTGGCCCGACTTAAGAATGGGCCGGACGGCCTATTGGAACGCGCCCCGCCGAGCGATACCGTGACAGCCGTCTGAGAGAACCAGTCTGCGGCATATGGAGCCGGAGCACCTCAACTCTCCCCTTGTGAGGGGCACGTTCCTCAGCCGCAGGAGGAACGGCCACGCTCCGGCTCCACCTAAGTACAGCCTCGGGCACGGTTAACACGCGTTGCCGGCGGGTGTGTGTATACATGGGTTCGGAGCCGAGCGGAGGCTTAGCGGGGAGAGAGACTCGCTGTGGTCGCTCGGCTCCCTTTAGCGTTACTCGCCGCGACGTTCGTGTCGTCGAGCAGCCCGCGCAGGTAGTGGTCGCTGTCGGGCACCCGGGATGGGCACTCCGGTGGCGCAGATCGACGCAACGTTGGGCCAAGCCCGGCGTGGCAGAGCGCCTACGCATGAGAGGGCCCGGCAACGCCGGGCCCTCTCGGTGACGCGGTAGTACGGTCGCGCTAGACGAGTGCGGGGACGAGCTTGCTCTGAGCAAGGACCTTGCCGCTCGTGATCTTCGGCGCGTTCGGAATC
>Ga0307289_10000146_pt1 | contig 27817 bp, 33 predicted proteins | sample ER_DNA_143_FD_194483 | JGI IMG/M metagenome (GOLD analysis project Ga0307289, IMG submission 194483) | Bulk soil microbial communities from the East River watershed near Crested Butte, Colorado, United States - ER_DNA_143 | ecosystem: Environmental > Terrestrial > Soil > Floodplain | place...
GGGCTGGTCCTCGTCGCGGTTGGCACCGCGCTGAACGTCTGGGCCGTCTCTGAGCGGCGACGGCTGAGCACCGGGGCATTTCGGCTGGAGGAACCGGAGGACCTGGTGACCTCCGGACCGTATGCGCTGACCCGTCATCCGATGTACGTGGGCTGGAGCCTCGCGCATCTGGGGGTCGGCCTCCTCCGGCTCTCCTGCTGGGTCTCCGTCACTCTCCCGGCGGCCCTCGCCGCGGAGCATCACCTCGTCGTTCGAGAGGACGAGGATCTGGCCCGGGCGTTCGGCGAGGCCTTCGAGCGCTACCAGCGCCAACGGCCCACGATCGTCGAGCACCTCCAAAGCTGCCGCCGATCAGGGCGCTAAAAGTAGTGCGGCCCACTGGTGGTCTGGGTCGCTGTACCGTGCGGAGGCACGTCGCGACAGGACCTGGAGGCGGACTCCGAGGAGGGAGGCGAGCGGATGCGGACCGACCACGACGTCGACCAACGCCCGGATGCCGGCTGGCGCGCGGCGTGCTGGCGATGACGGGTGGTTGTCGGCGGTTCGCGGGTTCGGTCGCGCTGGTGACCGGCGGCGGCGCCGGCATCGGCCAAGCGTGCGCGCACCGGCTCGCCGCCGAGGGTGCCCGCGTTGCCGTCGCCGACGTCGATGCCCCGTCCGCCGAGACCACGGCCGGCGAGCTCCGCGACGCATACGGCACCAGCGAGAACCATCTTGCCGTCCGCATGGACGTCACCGACCGGACCTCGGTGGACGACGCCGTGGCGGACATCGTCGGGCAGACCACGCACCTCGACGTGGTCGTCGCGGTGGCCGGCGGCGACATCCCGCACGACGACGTCGAGCACACCGACGACGAGGTGTGGCAGGCGATGCTGGACCTCAACCTCCTCGGCACGGTGCGGGTCTGCCGCACCGCTATTCCGCATCTCAGGCGCAGCGGCCGTAACCCGTCCGTCGTCATGATCAGCTCGGTCAACGCCCTGACCGGTATCGGTAGTGAGCCCTACTCCAGCGCGAAGGCCGGTCTCGGGTCGCTCACCCAGAACCTCGCCGTCTCGCTGGGCCCCGACGGTGTCCGAGTCAATGCCATCGCCCCAGGGACCGTCCGGACCCGGGTCTGGGACGGCCAGCCCGGCGGCGCCGACCGGATGTCGCCGCTGTACCCGCTCGGCCGGGTCGGCGAACCTGAGGACATCGCCGCCGCCGCCGCATACCTCGCCTCCTCGGACGCCGCCTGGGTGACCGGCGTGCTGCTGCCGGTCGACGGCGGACTCCTCGCCGGGCGCCGTCTTCCCTAGCCCCGGAGGTGGAAGCGGCTGACGATGTCGGCCAGCCACGGCGTCTCGACGAACGACAGGCCGTAGTCCGCGGCGAGCTGTGCTCCGCGCTCGGGGTCGGCGGTGCCCGATTCGAGCATCTCCACCACGGCCCGGAAGAAGAGGTCGAACCCGGCCGGGCTGATGAGCTCGATCATCCGGGCCGGCCCCGGGCCGGCATTCCACATCGCGTGAGCCTCCCCGCGCGGTTTGGTGATGTAGCCGCCGGGCCCGAGAACCGCCTCACGGTCACCCGACCGGAAGCCGATCTCGCCCTGGGTGACGATCGAGAACTCGTCCTCCCGGGTGTGGATGTGCGGCGGCACCAGCGCGCCGGGCGGGAAGCCGTGCTCGACGACGGCGAGAGCGCCGCCCGTGTCGGCACCCGACAGCTTGAAGTCCACGGTGATCGCACCCAGATCTCCGGTACGCCCCTCGCCGGGGCGGACGACCGTCAGGGGTGGCGGGGGCGTCGGCATGGGTCAGCCTGACACCGCTTCATCGGACAACACCAACGCCATCACGGCGTCGGCGAGCCAGTCGCGGTACTCGCGCATGGTCCAGCCGCGGTCGATCGACATGAGATATACCGCCGGCGCGGTCAGCATCCAGACGACATCACGCGCCCGCTCGCTCGACAGCTCCGCCCGCAGCCAGCCCTCCGCGGCCCAGTGCGTGACCACGCCGGTCGCTCCCACCAACCGTTCCGCGTCGGTGGTCTGAACGAACTCCTCGACCTCCGCGCTGGCCCCGCGGCCGGCCAGGACGACCCGGGTCAGGGGCCCGGCCCGACCGAGGAGAGTCCTGGCGAGGTTCGCATATGCGGCGGCGGCAGCGGCCGGGGTAGTCGCCGCCCGCACTGCTCGCACCTCGGGTCGATCGACGATCGGGATCGGCTCGTCGTCCCCAGCCATGGCCACGTCGTAGGCCGCCTTGAGCAGACCCGCCTTGCCGCCGAAGCCCTTGTACACCGTCTCCGCCGACACTCCGGCGCGGTCCGCGACCTCCCGGATCGTCGTGGCCGGGAATCCCTGCTCCAAGAAGAGATGGTGCGCAGCATCGATCACGCGGCGACGGGTGTCCCGCGCGGACCGGGCCCGCTGAGTGGTGGGGTCCACCTCATTCCCTCCATCGACAGCATCGCACTGGACATTGCCTTCGTTACAGCGTACTGTACCGACTTGATACAGTAGACTGTAACGAAAGGCCATTCTCATGACGGTCATCTCTCGCCCGTCCACTCGCGACGACCTCGCCGGCGCGATGGTCGACGGCATCAACGCCATGGCGGCCCAGGACGTCGCCACCCTCGAGCGCACGATCCATCCCGAGGCGGTCAACCGCGAGGCCATGACCGAGCCGCCCGCCGCGCGAGGCCGCGGCCCGCAGGCCTATCTCGCCACCGCCCGCTGGCTGGGATCCGCCTTCTCCGACCTGGCCTTCGGTTTCGAGCAGGTGGTCGTGGAGGGCGACCTCGTCGTCACCTACGGGACGATGTCCGGCCGCCACACCGGTGACTTCGTGGTCTACGCCCCCGACGGCAGCGTCGAGCGCGCCTTCGCGCCGACCGGAAGAACCTTCGAGGTCGCGCACGCCCACTTCGCCCGGATGCGCGACGGCCAGGTGGCTGAGCATTGGGCGGTCCGTGACGACCAGGGCATGGCCCTGCAGTTGGGGTGGGTGCCGCCGAGCCCGTGGTACCTCCTGCGCTGCGCCCGCGCCACGTCGCGCGCCCGACGCCAAGCGGCCCGCGTTTAGGGGTCAGCGCCGGGTCGGCCCGCCCTACGCTCACCGCTATGGAACGGCCCCCGGGCGTCCCGGCCGAGTTCGACGTGCGCACCATCGTGTACCTGCGCCGTGGCGACAACCCACCAGAGCTGGACGAGGAGGCATCGACGGCGCTCCATCACGCCCACCTGGCGCACCTCGCCGGCCTCGGTCAGCAGGGCATCATCGCCGCGAACGGTCCGCTGCGCGACCAGTCCGACCCGACGCTGCGCGGGATGTCGGTCTACACCGTCGACGTCGACGAGGCCCGACGGCTGGCGGAGTCCGACCCGGCGGTGCAGGCCGGCCGGTTCCGGGTCGACGTCGCCCGCTGGTGCGTCTCAGCCGGCCGGATCACGTTCCCCGAGTACGACGGGCAGGTCGGTGACCGGGTCCGGTTCGAGGACCTCTGAGCCCGACGCTCAGCCGAGCGGGACCTGCCGACCGTCGACCCACAGCTGGGCGTTCGGCATCAGGGATGCCCGGAGCCGAGCGGTCGCCGCTTGGGTCAGCTCCGGGTAGCGACCGTCCAGCGCGCCGACCCGCAGCGCGAACGCCACGTCGTACGGCTCCTCACCGGACGGCCACCGAGTTGGGCCGGGTCACTCCACCTAGCATGCACGGATGGTCGGGCCGGACGCTTACCTCGCCGCCCTCGTGGCCCGAGCGCGAGGCGTCCTCGGGCCGCATCTCGTGGGGGCGTATGCGGCCGGCTCGCTCGCGCTCGACGCGTTCCAGCCCGAGCGGAGCGACATCGACGTCGCCCTCGTGACCGCAGGCCCGCTGGCCGACACCGAAAAGGACGATCTCGTCGCGGCCCTGCGGCACGAGGCCTTCCCGGTACCCGCTCGTGGCCTCGAGCTCGTCGTTTACACGCATTCGGCGGCCGGCTCCGGCCCGCCCGATCCGGCCTTCGAGGTGGAGCTCAACACTGGACCGGGCATGCGCTTCCGCGTCAGCCGCCGCCCCGACGACCGACCCGTGGTCGACGGCTCGTTCTGGTATGCGCTCGACCGCAGCATCCTCAGCCAGAGCCACGGCGCCCTGCTCGGGCCGCCGGCGAGCGACGTGTTCGCGGATGTTGTGGCGGAGGACCTCCGGACCCTGCTCGTGGACGCCCTCACCTGGTGGCTGCGCCAGCCCGGCGACCCGGTCGACGCGGTACTCGGCGCCTGCCGGTCCCTGGTCCGGTTCCGGGATGGAGATTGGCTCGACAAGGTCGCGGCGGGGCAGCGGCTGCTCGACACTGGATACCAGCCGGCCGCCGTCGTAGAGGGAGCGGTGGCCGCGCGACTCGGCCGCGGCACGGCGCCGCCACCCGAGGCCGCGCGGGCCTTCCAGCGCGCCGTCCGAGCCGAGATCCGCGGGAGATGATCGCCGTCGTCGGGTCAGCGCGAGGTGCAGACGGAACCCGAGCAGTCCCGGGACAGCAGCGCGTCGATGAACACCTGCTTGATGTCCTGCGGGTTCGAGGCCACGTAGGTCTTGCCGCCGGTCACCGCCGATACGGCCGAGAGCGCCGCCGTGTCCACACCCTGACCCATGCCGACGGTGACGATGACCACCGGCTTGTTCGGGTCCTTGACGGCGTTGATCTTGGCCAGGAGCTGCTCGAGAGTGATCCCGGCCGGGTCCTCGTTGCGGCCGTCGGTCAGGAGGATGACCGAGTTGACACGGTCCGGCGCATACGAGGATTGCATCTGCTTGTATGCGGCCAGGAGGCTGTCGTAGAGCCCGGTGCCTCCGGAGGCGCTGCTGACCAGCGCCGGAAGCGCCTCGCCGAGCAGCTGCCGCTGCGGCTTGCCGTCGACGTTCTCGTCGAGCGGCCGGACCGGGAGGACCTCACGCCAGTCCTGTCCGGGTCCGCCGCGGTCGAGGCCGAACGCCCACAGGCCCAGCTGTGAGGTGTTGGGGAAGATCGACACGGCAGTCTGGGCGGCCTCACCCGCGAGGGCCATCCGGGTCTTGTCACCCTCGCGCTCCTTCATCGAGCCCGAGGTGTCGACGAGGGCGAGCATCCGCGCCTCGGTCTTGACGCCGCGCCAGGTCTTGGTCAGCGCGGCCTGCTGCAGGGTGCTGGGCTCGGGCAGGTAGGTCACGGCGCCGCTCGGCATGCCCGGGACGACCGGCCCGGCGCCGTCGGATCCGGGCAGCCGGAACCCGGCGGCGGTGAGCGCCGCCTTGCCGGCGTCGTTGGTCAGCTGGGACCGCAGGGCGCTGAGCGCGGCGGTGGACGCGTCCGGGGTGTTCGCTGCGGTCACCAGGGCGTAGTCGTACCGCCCGGTCCCCTCCTTGGGCACGATCGCGTTGACGGCTCCCGGGTTCTGGCGCAGGTCGGCCGCCACCGCCTGCTCGGACGTCGGGAAGATGGCCGCCTTGTCCGTCCGGGCTGCCGCGAAGAGGTCCGACTCCGCGGGCATCGGTGAGTGCGACCAGGCCAACAGGGTGCGCCCGAGCGCGATCCGCGTCGTCGGGCTGTCCCCGAGGGCGGTCGGGGCACTGAGGAGGACCAGTCGGCCGCTCGTGGTCGTCTCGGGGTCGGGCAACCGGATCGGGATGCTGCCGTCTCCGGCGGCCAGGGCAGACCAGGACGGGTTGGCCAGGGCCGGTCCCACCTTCGTTGCGATCGGGGCCGGAACCGCGAAGACCAGCGGACTGGTCGCCACTTCCTCGACGTCGGGTTGGATGGCGTCCGGCTTGGCCGCCCGCACCGCGTCGACGAAGACGGACGAGTCGCTCACCCACCCGGCCGGCGCGTCCTTGGACCCGCTGGAGAACGCCGAGGCGACGGCAGCCGAGGCCGCCTCGGTCACAGAGAAGGTGAGGCACGGATTCTGCTGGGTGACCTGGTCGGCTGCGGTCTTCACCACCGAGGTCATGCCAGGAGCGACGGCAACCTTGACCGGTTCGCTGGCGGGCGAGCATGCGGACCCCGCCGGCCGGTCCGCGGCTGTGCTTTCAGTGGGCGACGGTGTGGCCGATCCCGCGCCGCCGTCCGACCGGCGCAACAGGTAGTAGAGCCCTCCGGCCAGGATCAGGCCCAGCACCAGGGCAACGACGACCACCACACCGGCGGGTCGCTGGGGCGGTGCCGCGGCGGAGTGTCTACCCACACGCGCTCCTTACTGGCTGCGCTCCTGCCCCCACAGGAAGACAGCCCGGCTTGCACTCTACGGGTGAACGGATGACCTCTCCCAATCCCCTTTCAGGCTTTTCCTCCGCCCACACCCGTTCGCGTGCGGTCGGATGCGGTGATCGGTTCAGCGGTCGTCGTCGACGCGCGCGCGATGGCGGTCGGTGAGCTCGGTGATGGTCTCGAGGTACCGGTGCATGAGGCGCAGCTCGCGGTCCGAGACCTCGCCGAGCTGCCGCTGGCCCTCCTCGACGAGCGGCCCGTAGAGCGCCATCGTCCGCTTCGTCCCCGATGTCGTCATCCGCACGAGGACCTGGCGACGGTCCTCGTCGCTTCGAAAGCGCTCGACGAACCCCTTGCGCGCCAAGCGGTCCACCAGGGCAGTCGTGGCCGCCGGCGTGAGCGCGGTCGCCCGGGCCAGCTCGCCCGCCGTCTTCGGACCGTCGGCCAGCCAGTCCAGGCACCGCAGGTCGGCCGGTCCCAAGCCCAACCGGCGGCCGACGGCGTCGTCGAAGGCCTGCACGCTGCGCTGGTAGCGCTGCATCGCCAGGCCGAGGTCGCCGAGAAGGTTGTCACGGGAGGGCATCTGCTGCTATTCTTTCGAATCTCGAAATATCAGACTTTCGTAACAGGAGGATAGCAGGATGAAGGCTCTCATCGTGGGCGGCGGCGTCGCCGGACCGGCGACGGCCATGGCGCTGCAGCACGTCGGGATCGACGCGGTGCTGTTGGAACGCCGCGCGGCCCGCGACGCGACGGAAGGCTCCTACTTCACCATCGCCCCCAACGGGCTGGACGCGCTCGACGTCCTCGGCGCGCTCGATCTCGCGCGGGCGGTCGGCTTCCCGACGACGACCAACACGATGTACGGCGCCACCGGTCGCCTGCTCGGCGAGATCGGTCTCGGCGTACCGCTCGCGGACGGGACGGTCGCGCTCACCGCCAAGCGGTCGCTCCTCGCGGCGCGGCTCCTCGACGAGGCCGAGTCCCGCGGCGTCGAGGTCCGCCGGGGCGCCGAGGCCGTCGCCGTGGCGAGCCAGGACCGCGCGGCGACGGTGACCCTGGCGGACGGCGAACGCCTGGCCGCCGACCTGGTCGTCGGGGCCGACGGCGTCCGCTCCCTGGTGCGTCCGGCCATCGACCCAGAAGCACCGACCGGCCGCTACGTCGGCCTGACCAACTTCGGCGGCATCACCCGGGACACTCCGCTGGCGGCGTCCCTCCGTCCGGAGGCGTGGCACTTCGTCTTCGGGGCGCGGGCGTTCTTCGGGGCGCATCCGACCCCGGCCGGGGACGTCGTCTGGTTCGTCAACGTCCCCGAGCCGGAGATCAGCCGCGAGCGGCGCGCCGCCACCAGCTCGACGGAGTGGCAGCGCCGGCTCCTCGACCTCCTCGCCGGCGACGCCGGCCCCTCCGCCGAGCTGGTCGCCGGCGGCACGCTCGAGCTGACCGGCGACAACACCTACGACCTTCCGCACGTGCCGCACTGGACGAGTGACCGGCTCGTCCTCGTGGGCGACGCCGCCCACGCCCCGTCGCCGAGCTCGGGCCAGGGCGCCTCCATGGCCCTCGAGGACGCCGTGGTCCTGGCCACGTCGCTGCGGGACCACGCGAGCGCTTCCGGCGACCTACCCGCCGCTCTCTACGCATACGAGCAAGCGCGCCGAGCCCGCGTCGAGCGCATCGTCAAGGCGGGTGCTCGCAGTAGCGACGCCAAGACCCATGGCCCGGTAGGGCGCCGACTCCGGGAGGCGGCGATGTCCCTCGTGTTCCGGTACCTCGTGACCGCCCGAAGCACGGCCTGGATGACCGGCTCGCGCCTCAGCTGGGACGGCCAGCGGGCGGCGTGAGCGGTACCGCCACCACCAGAACAGCATCAGCGCGCTGCTGACCACGTAGAAGGTGTGGAGGATCCACAGTGGTCCGGGCGGCAGGCTGAACACGTACACGGAGTGCACCAAGTTGCCGACGTTGGCGACGACGAGGTTGCTCGCGCTGTACGACCGCAGGTCACGGGTGCGGAATGCCTTGACGAGCATCGGCAGGTAGCTGAACACGAACAGCGTGGTCGACAGAGTGCCGGCGACCACTCCGGCCTCTTGCAGCGACACGGCGGGTCACCTCCCTCTCGTCCGATCCGCTCGACCGGAGCAGCGTCGCCGAGCCGTGGGCAGGGCGGCATCGGGGGGATCCCTCAGATTCCAGGGTTCGGCACCTCAGGTCCGGGCGCACGAGCCTCAGACGGTGGGGGTTTCGACTTAGCCCGAGTGTCGGAAGATGCCGTCTGCGTCGGTACGCTCGGGCTGTCCCTAGGAGGTGCGCATGAGGCGTCCAGGCATGGTCGTGGGCGGCGTTCTCCTCGTCGTAGTCGGCGCGGTGTGGACCTTGCAGGGTCTGGGCTACCTCCCCGGCAGCGTGATGAGCGGCGTGACGTTCTGGGCGGTGATCGGTCCCGTCGTCGCCGTCGTCGGGCTGGTCTTCATCGCCCGCGGATGGTCCGGTCGGGGCGCTCGTCCGCCGGACGATGGCCGCCCGGGTGCCTGACGACGACCCTGTCGAGGCGGTCCGGGCGTTCTGGGACGGTGCGGCCGCCACGTTCGACGAGGAGCCCGACCATGGGTTGCGCGACCCCGCCGTCCGATCGGCCTGGACCGCGCTGCTGCGGACTCATCTGCCGGACCCGCCGGCCGACGTGCTCGACCTCGGCTGCGGGACCGGCACGCTGACCGTCCTGCTCGCCGCGGCGGGGTACCGGGTCGAGGGCCTGGACCTCGCGCCGGCCATGGTTGCGGCCGCCCGCGACAAGGTCGCGGCCGCCGGAGTGACCGCCACGGTGGAGGTGGGCGACGCGGCCGACCCGCCCGGGCGACCCAGTGCATACGACGTCGTCCTGACCCGTCACGTCCTGTGGGCACTGCCGGACCCCGCGGCCGCGGTGGCCCGGTGGGTGCGGCTGCTTCGACCTGGCGGACGGATGTTGCTCGTCGAGGGACAGTGGCGGACCGGCGGCGGCCTCAGCGCCGAGGAGACACGACGGCTGGTGCTGCCGTATGCGACCTCGGTCGAGTCCGTGGCTCTCATCGACCCGACGCTGTGGGGCGGCCCGATCTCCGACGTGCGCTACCTCTGCGTCGCCCTCCCTGCTTGAGCAGGGCTGCGCTCTGGTCGAATGGGCGCGTGCGACGCGACGTCTCGGCCCATCTGGCTCTCACGGTCACCGGTCCCACGACGCTGCTCTTCAGCACCGCAGTCTCGGCGACAGGGGTGAGCGTCGACGAGCGTCTCGACCTCCGAGTCGACGGTCAGCTCGTCGATCCGACGACGTTCACTGATCATTACGGCAGCCGGCTCCACCAAACCGAGTGCACGGCGTCACGCGTCGAGTTCGACTACGCGGCAACGGTTCGCGGCCAGGCGGCCGCAGCCGGCGCCGAGGCGATCGACCTGGTGACCTTCCTGCGGCCGAGCCGCTACTGCGAGTCCGACGCGCTCGCGCCGACCGCCCAGGCCGAGTTCGACGGCCTCGAGGGGCACAAGCTGCTCGGCGCGGTCGCGGGGTGGGTTCACGACCGGCTGGCCTACGTCTCCGGAGCGTCACTCCCGACCGACGGGGCGGTCCGCACCCTGCTGGCGCGGCAGGGCGTCTGCCGGGACTTCACCCACCTGACCATCGCCCTCCTGCGGGCTCGTGACGTCCCTGCGCGGCTCGCGTCGGTGTATGCACCGGGGCTCGGACCGATGGACTTCCACGCCGTCTGCGAGGCGTGGGTCGACGAGGCCTGGCAGGTCGTCGACGCGACGTGGCTGGCACCGCGCCAGAGCCTGCTGCGGATCGCGACCGGTCGCGACGCCGCCGACACGGCGTTCCTCACGAACAACCGCGCAGACGTCGTCCTCGACGAGCTGGAGGTCACCGCGGTCGCCGACGAGCTGCCGGACGACGACTGGACGTCGCCGGCTCAGCTGCGCTGACGGCATCCCGCCCAGGAACCGCGAAGGGTCGCTGCCCACCTCCGGTTTCAGTTCAGGCTGAGCCGCGAGGCCCCCGGCCCTCCGGACAGCCCCAGCCGCGCGGCGAGCGCCGACTCGCGCTGCGCCATCCTCCGGACGAGGGCCAGTCGCGCACTCGTCTCGGACACTTCGAGCAGCCGCTGCCGGTCGTCGCGGCCGAGGTCGAGCGACTCGGCGGCCCAGTACGCCAGCAGACCCGGGTCGTCCGGTGGGTTCGCCATCTCGAGGCCGACGGTGACCCCGTGAACATGGACCAGCTCGCGAACGGCGCCGGCCAGAACGGGGACCTGCGACTCGTCCCCGGGCTGGTCCCCGAGCCAGGTCACCTCAGCAGTCGTCCAGGGCGTACCCGCAGACTCGTCGACGGCGTCCAGCCGGAACCGGCGTGTGCCGTGTACAAGGACCAGGAACAACCCCGGATTCACCTGCACCACCCGGTCGAGCACCGCGAGGCAGCCCGCCGCGTACAGCTCGTTGGTCCGGTCTCCGACCTCGTAGCCGTGACGGATGGCGACGACTCCGAACCCGAGCTCCTCGCCCTCGCTGTCGATGAGGTGGCGCAGCAGGGCGACGTAACGATCCTCGAACACCTGGAGCGGCATCCGCATCCCGGGCAGCAAGGTGCCGCCCAGTGGGAAGAGCGGGAGGGACGGCATACCCGACTCTAAGCGGACCGGTCCACGACAAGCATCTCGTCGGCGCCCACCTGAACGTGAGGGCCTAGGGATACGACACGACGTAGCTCGGGACGCCCCCCATGTCCGGAGTCACGGGGTCGCCGACGTCGTTGACGACGTGGTCGATCGTCCCGGCGTGGTTGAGCGAGACGGTGAGCAGGTCGTGCAGCCGCACGCCGGGCGTCACCGGCACCTCGAACCCGTGCGTGGCGTGCAGGGTCGGGTCGACGATGGTGTAGATGTATGCGCCGCCACCCCAGAGCTCGTGGTTCCGAACGGTGTCCGCGACCTTGTACGCGGCAGACCCGAGGATCCCGTCGTGCTGCCACGCGGCCTGGCTCGGCGGGTCGTAGGGGAACTCGTTCTGGAAGAACACCGTCCTCCCCCGCTCGCCGGACCAGATGACGTTCTCCTTCGTGAACTGCTCGGAGAACAGGCCGGTCGCGGTGACGTCGTCGCCGCGGACGACGACCCCGGTGTCGGACGGGTTGACCGTCCAGCCGAAGCTGCCGGGCACACCGTGGTCGGCCCGCCACGCCCAGATGTCGTCGAGGATCACGTGGTCGCTGTTGACCTCGAGCGCGACCGTGGTGGACCCGGCGTGCGGTCCGCCGATCCGGAAGAAGACGTCCTGCAGCGCGGTCGGGTTCGCGGGATCACTGGCCTTGCGGTCCTGGCCCGGGCCGCCGCGACCGGTGCCGACGCGCAGCAGGGCCGGTGAGCCCGCCGTCCGGCGTCGATCATGATCCCCGCGACGTCGACGCCCGGCACGTCGCCGACCTGCAGCGGGACCGCCCCTCCCGGGGAGGTCAGCGTCGGCAGACCCAGCCCCAGGACGACGGTATGCGCCCTCTTGACGTCGAGGGTCCGGTCCACCGAGTAGACCCCGGGGAGGAAGAGCAGGTTGCGGCCCTGCGCGAGCGCGACGTGGATCTTCACCAGCGGCGTGTCGGGGGACGCGACGAAGAAGTCTGACAGCGGCAGCAACCGACCCGGGGTCGGCCCGGCCGTCCACGTCGGACCTGAGGACTCCGTCCGGGCCGTCGGCACGAAGACCGGCCAGGTGCCGGCGTCGTCGACCCACAGGTAGGGCCGCTCGCGACTGGCCGGGTCGGTCGCCAGGGTCGTGTACGCCGGGTTGGGGAACGACTGCGGGGGCGCGCCATGGACGCCCGCGAAGACCTGGTTCCACACCGCGTTCGACCATCCGCCGATGGCGCTGTCGCGGACGAGGAACTGCTGCTGCGAGCCGTTGATGACGAACTGCGTCCGCGAGTCGGCGATGAAGCCACCGCTCTCATACTGCGGGCCGGCCGTGCAGTAGTACATCAGGCTCAGGTTACCGCCGCGCACGTCGACCCGGCGCATCGGGGCGGCCTGGGACACGGCCCAGAAGTTGGCCGACGAGCGGCAGTCCTTCTCCCCGGTGACGTTGATGGTGAGGTTGGACAGCGAGCGCCAGAAATTGTTGAGAGCGATGCAGTTGTCCGGGGCGAGGCAGCGGTTGTAGACGTCGACGTGCCCGTTGATGGTCACGTCGCCGGGGGAGGCGCCGAGGCCGGCGACCTCGGTGTAGTAGCCCACCCTGACGATCAAGGGGTCGGCCGACGAGCCGTAGACACCCGGCTTGAAGAGCAGGGCGTAGCGACCCGTGCCCATCTCCGCGTCGACCTGCTGGGCGTAGACCGCGTCGACGACGGCCCGGATCTCGCTCGTCGGCATGCTCGGGTCGAAGACCTTGACGTTCGGCCCGAGGTCGATGTTTCCCCTTCCGGGGGGTGCGGCGTTCGCCCTGGAGCGGTCGAAAGGCCGCTGAGGAGCAGGGCGATCAACCCGATCAGGGCACTCGCTACGGACCACCTCGTCCTCGGTCTGCGCATTCCCGAAGAAATGCGCGGGAGAGCGCTCTCGGCAAGAGGAGCGGGGACCTCAGGCGTGTCCGGCGGCGACGTCCCAGCCGAACTCGGAGACTGCTCCGGCGCCGCCGGTCGCCGCCTGTTGGGTGTAGGCGACGCGGACCTTCGTGAACGAGAACGCGACGTTCTCCACCGGGCGGCTGTCGTCGGCAGTGTCGGCCAGCAGGCACGTGGTCACGAGGAGGTCCTGCAGATCGACGACGAGGATCTCGACCGGCCGCGGACCGCTCGAAGTCACTGTCAGCCGACCCTTGGCGATGTGCCGACCGCCGGCCACGGCGAGCATCAGGGCCGGGGTCGCCTTGTCGAGGACCTTGGTGACCGCGACATCGGTGAAGGTGGCTCGCCCGATTCCGCTGCCTCCGCCGCTGTGCGACCCGCCGGGATTGCTGACGCCGAACGACCAGGCCGTGACCTCGATCTCCTTGGCGTGCCGGGCGTCCGTGGACTCCCCCTCGATGCCGTCCAGCTTGAGGAACACGGGCACGGGCGACCTCCCGGTCTCGGCGCGGATGCGGACTCGGATGCGACTCTCAGAGGATGGCACCACGATGGGTGCCGTGGTCAGGATCACCGAGTACTCGCGCCATGGGCTGACCTTCGACGTCACCGATCGCGGCGACCCGGCCGACCCGGCGGTCGTCCTCCTGCACGGGTTTCCCGAGGACCGGCAGTCGTGGGACCCGATCTCTGAGCGGCTGGTCGCGGGCGGCCTCCGCACCCTGGCTCCCGACCAGCGGGGGTACAGCCCCCGGGCGCGCCCGACCGAGCCGTACCCCCAGGCGTACGCACTCCGGGAGCTGGTCGACGACGTTGTGGCGCTGCTCGACGCGGCCGGCCTCGATCGGGCGCATCTCGTCGGGCACGACTGGGGCGGCGGGGTGGCCTGGGCTCTGGCCGGAAGTCACCCGGACCGAGTCGCCACACTGACGGCACTCTCTACGCCCCATCCCGCCGCCGTCCGCCGAGCCGCGAGCACGACGCCGTGGCAGTTCGCGCACTCCTCTTACATGCTGTTCTTCCAGCTCCCCTGGCTGCCGGAGCGGGCATTGGGGCGGGGGCTGGAACGGTCGCTGCTCGGCTCGGGGCTCCCGCGCGCCGAGGCGGAACGGTATGCGGGTCGCATGCGCGAGCCGGGCGCGCTCACCGGTGCGCTGGGCTGGTACCGCGCGCTGCGGCACGCGGGCGTCGCGCTGCACCGCTGCCGCGTCCCGACGACGTTCGTGTGGGGCCGCCACGACGCCTACCTCGGGCGGCAGGCGGCCGAGGCGACCGGGGCCATGGTGCTCGGCGACTACCGGTTCGTCGAGGTGGACGAGGGCCATTGGCTCCCGGAGCGGCAGCCCGAGCTGTGCGCTGCCGAGATCGCCGCCCGGGTGGCCGCGACCGTCTGACGGTGCTCGGTGCTTGAGTGAGAGCGTGCCCGTCACCGTCGACGACGTCCGCGCCGTCGCGGCGCCGCTGCCACGCGCCTACGAGGTTGTCGTCCGTGACCGGGTCAAGTTCCGGGTCGGCCGCATCGTCTGGCTGGCCTTCTCCCGCGACGAGACGACGATGGGCTTCGCCTTTCCAAGGGAGGAACGCGAAGCCCTCGTCGCGAGCGCACCGGAGACCTTCCTCATGCCGGAGCGGGGCGACCTGCGCTACCACTGGGTGGTGGCCCGGATGGACGCCCTCGACCTGGACGAGATGCGGGAGATCGTGGTCGACGCCTGGCGGATGGTCGTGCCGCGGCGCGTCGCCCAGGACTACGACGAGCCGGCCGGTGCCTAGGGTGACGGACGTGCCCCCAGAGAAGCCGGCCGGCAGCTATTACGTCCCACTCTCCGACGGCCGGTTCCAGCCGACCGAGCACGTCCAAGGAGCGTGGAACGACCACGAACAGCACATGGGACCGGTATCGGGACTCGTCGTGCACGCCATCGACCGGCACGAGCCCCGCCCGGGGATGACCCTCGCCCGGATCTGCTACGAGATCCTCGGAATCATGCCAGCCGAGCCGACCGCTATTTCCGTGGAGACGATCCGGCCCGGCCGCACGATCGAGCTGGTCGAGGCGACCGTTGTCGCGGGACATCGCCCGGTCGTCCGCGCGCGCGCGTGGCGCATCGCCCAGAGCGACACCACCGATGTGGCCGGCGGCCTCCCCGAGCCGCTCCCTCCACGGGACTCGTTCACTCCCTGGGACGGCCGGTCGGTCTGGAGCGGCGGGTACATTGCGTCGCTCGACCAGCATGGCCACCCGGACAACGCGCCGGGACGCGGCCGGGGCTGGATCCGCTCCACCGTCAGCCTCGTGCAGGGCGTCGACGTGAGCCCCACCGCCGCATACCTCGGGCTGGTCGACACGGCGAACGGCATTGTCGTGCGGGAGGATCCGCGCACCTGGATGTTCCCCAACGTCGACCTGACCGTGCACCTGTTCCGGGCGCCCGAGGCCGGCTGGGTCGGCTTCGACACCACGGTGACGTTCGGGTCCGACGGCCTCGGGCTCACCAGCTCGACGCTCTACGACGTACACGGGCCGGTCGGACGGTCCGAGCAGGCGCTGACCGTCCGGCCGCTCACTCGCCCGGGTACCTGACGCCCACCTGCCGTCGGGCCTCGTCGAGGACGCCGATGACCGCCCGGGACGAGGCCCACGTCATCCGCTCGCTCTCCTGTTTCCCGTCAGCGACGCAGCGGGCGAGCTCGGCCGCCTCGAACTGGAAACCGTTGTCGATCGGGCCGCCCCACTCCTCGACGACAGTCCGCCCGCGGTCCGCCTTGCGCAGCCTCACGACGTTCGGCGCGTAGAAGTCGCCGTCGATCTCGATGCTCCCCTCAGTGCCCGAGACGACCGCGGTCGTCGGCGTCTTGGTCCACAGCGTTGTGTCCAGGACCGCCAGGGCCTTCCCGCCGTAGTCGAGGACGAGGGACACGTGGCCGTCGACCCCGGTATCGGTGAGCCGGCCGAGGGCCTTGACCTCGACGGGTGGACCCAGCAGGTCGACGGCGAAGGCGATGGGGTAGACGCCGAGGTCGAGCAGGGCGCCCCCGGCTAGCTCTGGGCTCTTGAGGCGGTGGTCGTTCGGCAGGTCCAAGGCCTGGCCGTGGTCGGCGGCCAGGGTGACGATCTCGCCGATCGCGCCGTCCGCGACCCGGCGACGGACCTCGGCCATGTGCGGAAGATGCCGGCTCCACATCGCCTCCATGGCGAAGACCCGCTTCTGCTGCGCCGCTGCAAAGATGTCCTCGACCTCGGAACTGTTGCGCGCCAAGGCTTTCTCGATGAGCACGTGCTTTCCGGCGTTGATGGCCAGGAGGGCGTGCTCCCGGTGACCGGAGTGCGGTGAGGCGACGTAGACCGCCTCCACGTCGTCGTCGGCCACCAGATCGGCGTAGCTGCCGTAGGACCGCGGGATGCCGTGCCCTTCGGCGAAGTCCGCAGCGCGGCCGGCATCGCGTGAACCGACGGCGACCACGGTCCCGGCGGTGAAGTCGCGGACCGCGTCGGCGAACTTGTTGGCGATGCCGCCGGGGGCGAGAATCCCCCACTTGAGCGGCGGGGCGTCCTGCGGGTCGGGCACGGCGTCGGGCATACCGCAGTATGGCGCGAGCCGTCGCCCCCGCGACCGTCAGCGGCCGTAGGACTCCTCGTCCGCGGTCATGAGCAGGTCCATGAACAGGAGCGCCTGCCGCCGGCGCATGAACGGGTCCCGATAGAGAGACGGCTTGGTCGGCCGGTTGCGGATGCGGAGGCACTCCTCGAGAAGACGGCGCCATTCGCGTTCACAGACTGTGAGAGCCCACTCGCCGGCGCCGCACTTCGAGGTCACCCGGCCGGTGGTGAGCATGTAGTGGACCCGCGTGACGCCGAGGACCCCGGAGGCCGGCGCCCAGCCGCCCAGGCTGCCCACGCCGGAGCCGGACCAGAGCTTGGCGTTCCGGTACCACCAGGGCGTCCACTGCTTCTCGATGCTTTCCAGGCACCAGTCGCGGAGCATCTCCTCGTCCCGGGCGATGGCGCGGTGATCCAAACCGGGACCGTGGACGTGCAGCCCGTGCTCGGTCAGCTCGTGCCACGTCAGGATCGACGGCACCCAGTTGGACCCGAAGTGGAGCACGCCGCCCTTGGCCTGCAGGCCCAGCGTGGTGCGTCGGTCCGGAGGGGCGGCCAGGTCGTCCCACCGGAGGTAGTAGCCGTCGAGCCGGGGCTTCCGATGGCGCCGGGCGACCCGCTCGTGGATGTCGGCGAGCAGCACCCGCTGCCTGGTGTCGGGGACGTCGTGGACCACGGTGACGAAGTCGATGTCGCTCCACGCCGGATGGAAGTCGGACAACGCGACCGAACCGGTGAGGTAGACGGCGGCGACGAGGCCGGGCACCGTCGTCTCAAGATCGTCGAGGTAGCTCTCGACCACGTGCGCGACGACGTTGGAGACGTTGACCGGCAACGCGTCCACGGAGCCGGGACTCGTCGCGCTGGTCACGCTCCCGAGGGTAGGTGTGAAGTGGCCGATTTTCGCCGAGACACGACGCGTTGGGTCCGCTTGGACCCGGACGTCACGCCGTGCGGACGGTGATGTCGGTGCCGAGGATGATGGTGCGGCTCACCGTGCAGAGCCGCTCGTGCGACTTGCGGATGATGTCCGGCAACAACCGCCTGGCGGCGTCGCCCCCGTCGCCGTCGGGGAAGCGCACCCGGAAGGTCATGACGATGTCCTGGAGGTGGTTGCCCTGCTCGTCGGCGACCTTCTCCGCGTCGACGTCGACGTCAAACGCCTCGGGCAGCGCCCGACGGCCGGTGAAGTAGTCGACGTCGACCGACGAGCAAGCGGCGAGGGCGGAGAGCAGCAGCTCGACGGCGGTGAAGTCGGCGTCGCCGCCCCCGACGCTGAGCGTTCCGCCGCGGGCGTTGGTGATCGTGTAGCGGCCGGTGTCCTCGCGACGGAGGCTGATGTGGCGATGCGCCGGCTTCTCCGGCGGCAGCTCCGCCGGTCGCTCGCTGTCCATGGCGGACAGCCTACGGAGCCGCCTGCCTACGCTGCCGAGGTGACGTACTGGGAGTCATGGCACGGGGCATACACCGATCCGTCGTCGTCCCTGAGCCGACGGCTGGCCGTCGTCCAGGGCTGTGTCGACCGTTGGCTGGACGGCACCGCACCGCGGTCGGTGCAGGTCGTCAGCCTGTGCGCGGGGGACGGCCGCGACCTGCTCGACGTCCTCGCCTCGCGGGATGACGGGGGCCGCGTCACGGGCACTCTCGTCGAGCTACATCCCGGCCTCGCCGGACAGGCCCGGGAGGCCGCGCGGCGGTGGCCGAACATCGAGGTCCGCACCGCGGATGCCGGGGAAACCCGCGTGTATGCGGACCTGCCGCCGGCCGACCTCGCGCTCGTCTGTGGGGTGTTCGGCAACGTCTCCGCCGCCGACGTCGAGCGGACGGTCGCCGCTCTTCCGGCGCTTCTAGCACCTGGAGGGCGAGTGATCTGGACCCGGACGCGTCGCCCGCCGGACCTCACCCTGGCCGTGCGAAAGTGGTTCGAACACAACGGATTCCGGGAGGTGGACTTCGTTCCGATACCGGACAGCCTGGCGGCCGTCGGCGTGGCCGACCTCGTCGCGGGGCCCTCCGCGGCGCTTCCGCCCGGCCGGCTGTTCACGTTCGAGGGCGAGTCGCCGCACCACCGGACGCTCGACGTCTACGAGCAGGGGGCCGAGCGGTACGAGGCCACGCAGGGACCGCCTCGGACGTGGCACCTCGCGTTCCTCGACCGGATCGCCACATCACTCGGGGCGGGCGCCGCGGTGCTGGAGCTCGGATCCGGGACCGGCGAGGCCGCGCACTACCTGGCCGACCACGGACTCGTGGTCCAGCCATCCGACGGCGCTGTGGCGTTCGTAGAGAGGATGCGCGACACCGGCCTGTCACCGGTCAGGCTCGACGTCCTGACCGACGACCTCGGCGGTCCCTGGGACGCCGTCGTGGCCTTCGCCGTGTTACTGCACCTCACGCGCGAGGAGCTCGGGACGGTCCTGGACCGCATGCGTGAGGCGGTCCGGCCGGGCGGGCTGCTCGCCTTCACCGTCAAGGAGGGCGACGGATCGGCGTGGAGCGACCACCGGCTCGGCTCGCCCCGCTTCTTCACGTTCTGGCGTGCCGGGCCGCTCGCCGAGGTCCTCGCGGACCACTGCTGGACCGTCCAGGAGCTCGAGCGCCATGCCGGGGATCGGGACGACTGGATCCTGGTCATGGCCAGGAGTCCGGACGAACCGGGCGGCTAGGCTGACGGGGTGAGTGACGAGGGGACGAACAACCCGCAGGATCGGCCGCGCGAGGAGTGGGCACCCGGACCGTCGCCGGCGCCGCCGCCCGGACCACAGGGGTACGGGCCGCCGTCGGCACATCATCAACCGCCCTATGGGCCGGCCAGCTACGGTCCCCCTTCAGGACAGATCCAGTTCCAGCCCGCGGGGCCGACCGTCGAGCACCCGCAGGCGACACTGGCGTTCGTACTCGGCCTGCTCTCGGTCATCGGCCTGACCATCCTCGGCCCGTTCGGCTGGTACTACGGCAACAAGGTCGTCAACGAGATCGACCGCGACCCGCGCGCGTACAACAACCGGGGCCTGGCGATGGCCGGCAAGGTGCTGGGCATCATCGGCACGGTGATGCTGGCGTTAATCGTCGTGCTGGTGGTCGGGGCGATCATCTTCGCCATCGCCGCGAGCAGTTCGTCGTCCTCCACGATGTCGGGGTACTGATCGGGCATCGGTCTAGCCGTAGGTCTCGAGGAAGCTCGCAATCCGGCCGATGGCCTCCTCGAGCTCCGGGATCGCCGGCAGGGTGACGAGCCGGAAGTGGTCGGGTTCGAACCAGTTGAAGCCGGTGCCGTGCGTGACGAGGATCTTCTTGGCGCGCAACAGGTCGATGACGAACTGCTGGTCGTCGACGATCGGATACACCTCCGGGTCGAGGCGCGGGAAGCAGTAGAGCGCACCCTGCGGCTCGACGCACGAGACACCCGGAATGTCGTTGAGCAGCTTCGACGCCAGCTTGCTCTGCTCGTAGAAGCGGCCGCCCGGGACGATGAGCTCGGTGATCGACTGATAGCCGCCCAACGCGGTCTGGATGGCGTGCTGCCCGGGCACGTTGGCGCACATGCGCATGTTCGCGAGGAGGGTGAGCCCCTCGAGGAAGTCGGTCGCGAGGTGTTGCGGACCGGAGACCATCACCCAGCCGGCGCGGTACCCGCATACCCGGTAGGCCTTGGACAACCCGCTGAAGGTAAGGCAGAGGACCTCGTCACCGCACCACTTCGCCGCGTGGTGGTGCTTCCGGTCGTCGAAGATGACCTTTTCGTAGATCTCGTCGGCCATGACGACGAGCTGGTGTCGTCGCGCGATGTCGACGAGGCCCTTGACCGTCTCCTCGCTGTAGACCGCGCCGGTCGGGTTGTTGGGGTTGATGACGACGAGCGCGTAGGTGTTCTCGGTGATCTTGGACTCGATGTCGGCGAGGTCAGGGTTCCAGGCGTTCGACTCGTCACAGCGGTAGTGGACGGCGGTGCCGCCCGCAAGGGTCACCGCACCGGTCCAGAGCGGGTAGTCGGGCGCCGGGATGAGGATCTCGTTGCCGTCGTCGACGAACGCGGTGAGCACCATGGAGATCAGCTCGGAGACGCCATTGCCGATGAAGACGTCGTCGGGGACCGTCTTGGTCAGGCCGCGCGACTGGTAGTACTGCGCGACGGCGGTCCGGGCGGAGTAGATGCCTCGGGAGTCCGAATAACCCTGGGCCTCGGGAAGGCTCTGGACCATGTCGACGACGATCGCTTCCGGCGCCTCGAAGCCGAACGGGGCAGTGTTCCCTATGTTGAGCTTGAGGATCTTGTGGCCCTCCGCCTCCAGACGGTGGGCCTCCTGGAGGATCGGACCTCGCACGTCATAGCGGACGTGCTGCAGCTTCTTGCTCTGGACGATGCGGCGCACGAGAGCCAGCCTCCCACCCGGGCCGGAAGGACCGCACCGACCTAGGCGTCCCCCACCGTCAGCGCCTCGGCTTCGCGCTCGGTCGGCTCGCCGTGGCGCTCGTCATCGTCGATCCCGGCGAGGAACGGCCGGCTGAGGGCCAGCGTGCCCACGGCCAGGGCGACCGCGGCGGCGCCCATCCAGAAGGGCATGTGCACGTTGACCTCCTCGCCGAGCTTCGCGGCCAGCCACGGCGCGATCGCGCCACCGGAGAAGCGGACGAAGCTGTATGCGGCCGAGGCCACGCCCCGGTCGACGGGAGCGGCCTTCATCACCGTCTCGGTGACCAGGGTGTTGTTGATGCCGAGGAACAGGCCGGCCACGACGACGCAGACCGCGAGAACCGGCTTGCTGTTCGTCCCGAGGGCCATGATGACAAGGAGCCCGGACAGCAAGGAGAGATTGACCAGGAGGGTCGGGATGGTGCCGTAGCGCACCTGGAGACGCGGTGCGACGACGACCGAGGTGAAGGCCAGGGCGACGCCCCAGCCGAAGAAGATCAGGCCGATCTCGTGAGCACCCATGTCGAGGGGGAACGGCGTGAACGCGAGCAGGGTGAAGAAGCCGAAGTTGTAGAGCAGCGCGGTGATCGCCACTCCCAGCAGACCGCGGTGCCTCAGAGCGCGGAAGGGGTCGAGCAGCGAGGTCGGCCGTGGAGCCCGCGGAGTCGCCGGAAGAGCGAAGGCGGTGACGACCAGGGCGATGGCCATCAGAGTCGACACGCCATAGAACGGGCCGCGCCACGAGATGCCGCCGAGCAGTCCGCCCACGAGCGGGCCGACGGCGATGCCGAGGCCGAGGGCGGCCTCGTAAAGGATGACCGCCTGGGCCACCGAGCCGCGGGCGGACGAGACGATCGTGGCGAGGGCCGTTGCGATGAAGAGCGCGTTGCCGAGGCCCCAGAGGGCGCGCCATCCGACGATGCCCATGACCGTGTCCGACGACCCGGCCAGCGCGGCTCCGGCGATGATGACGACGAGGCCGAGCAGCAGCGTGCGCTTGGCGCCGATGCGACTGGCGACGGCACCGGTGATGAGCATGGCGACGCCCATCACGGCCATGTAGCTCGTGAAGAGCAGCGACACCTGAGACGGCGTGGCGTTCAGCTGGTCGGCGATCGGCTTGAGGATGGGGTCGACCAGACCGATGCCCATGAAGGCGATCACGCAGGCGAAGGCGACAGCCCAGACGGCTTTCGGTTGGCGCCACATGTGGTGGGGGTTCACTCGTGGTTCCGGGTTCTGGGGTTTCAGAGGCTCGCGGTATGCGTCGGGCCGGCGTCGGCGAGGAGCCGTCGGAGGATGTCCACGGCGTCGGCGAGGACGTCCCTGTCCCGATCGTCGAGAGCGGCGAGGTACGGGGCGACGACCCCGGCCCGGCGTTCACGAGTCAGCCGCAGGGCGGTACGGCCGGCGGCGGTGATGGTGACGAGGACGGCGCGCGCGTCGGCGGGGTCGGTCTCGCGCCGGACCCAGCCCTCGGCCTCGAGCCGTTGGACCTGGGCGGTCATCGTCGGCTGGCTGCAGTGGTCAGCCGCGGCGAGCGCCGAGATCCGGGCCGGCCCCTGCTCTTCGACCTGCGAGAGGAGCCGGGCCTGGGCGTAGGGCACGTCGATCCGGGCGCGCTGGGTGGCCATCCGGTTCAGCCGGGCCACCACGGATAGCAGGTCGGAGCCGAGCTCGGCGTGCGCGGCCGGTCGGGTGGCGAGGCGGACCGGCATACGAGGCACTTTACATAGGTAACCTATGCAACTCAACCCGAGGGGTCGCAGGATTCGATGTCAGTCGAGCTGGGGGACGGGCTCGTTGGCCCAGGTCTCGACCCGCCACCCCGAATCCGGGCTGCCGTCGAGGACGATGACCGCGGTGTTGTAGAGCCGGGTGTCGGCGACGAAGGCCCGGTCGACGTTCGCTGCGCGGGCCCCGGTCCAAGCCCGGATCACCGCGCCGTCACTGATGATCGCGGCGGCCTCGTGCTCCGCCGCCTCGGCGACGACCGCGTCGTAGCGCGCCAGTACCTCGATGCCGGACTCGCCACGGGGTATGCGCGCGTGCGGCTCCCCGTCGGCCCAGCGGTACAGCACCGCGAGGTAAGCGCCCCAGGAGCCATCGTCGGGCGCCATCTCGTACTCGCCCGCCTGGATCTCTCGGATGCCGGGCCGGATGAGCGGGACCAGGCCGCGGGCGGCGGCCAGCGGGGCCGCGGTCTGCTGGGTACGGACCAGGTCCGAGACGTAGATGGCGTCGACCGGGACGTCGGCCAGGGCCTCCACGAGCTGCTCCGCCTGGACGCGACCGCGCTCACTCAGGTCCGTCCCAGGGGGCGCCGTGTCGAGGAGACGCTCGGCGTTGGCGGTCGTCTCGGCGTGGCGGATGAGCAGCAGGCGCACTCCGACAGGCTAGGCGGCGCTGATGAGCAGCCGCGCGGCGGCCGCACTGGCCACGACGAGGAGGCCGCCGAGGACGGCGAGCGTGTCGGGCCAGCGCCACGGCGCCGCACCGGCCCAAGTCCGTCGGTGGGCGCCCGCAAAACCCCGAGCGTCCATGGCCAGGGCCAGCACCGCCGCCTGGCCCAGCACCACCGTGAACATCGCGAGGGTGGTGGCGCCGGCCTCTCGGGCCTTGGCGAGGACCGACCGGCCCGCACCGATCCCGCGCACCCGACGCGCCCGGGTGAGCTCCTGCCAGAGCGCGCCGAAGGTCTGGAACCGCTGCAGCGCGGCGGTCGTGGCGACGACCGGACGGGCCGGAAAGTGGAGCCGTTGCGCCAGGTGGTCGCCGAGGGCGTCCGGGTCGACGTACGGCAGGAGGACGACCGAGGGCAGGACGAGTGAGAGCACCCGAAGCCCCGCGCCGACCGCGATCTCGAGGTCGTGGCCGCCGAGCAGCCAGGTGGACCATGTGACGCCGAGGATCCCGACCAGGGCGGGTATCGACCGGGCTCCAAGGCGGCGCCAGCGACCGGTCGGTGCGAGACCGTGACCCGGCGCCCATAAGGCAACCAGGCCCAGCAGCAGCTCGACGGCGAGAACCACGAGCGACTGCCGCCAGCTGGTCACCAGCGCCGGCAGTGGCAGGACGAGAAGGCAGGCGCCGAGCAGTGAGAGCGGTCCGCAACGGGCGGCCAGCGACCGCCGGGGTTCGCCTGGGCCAGGTGTATGCGTCGGACGTGGCCCTTCCCGCATGGTCAGCACGCGGTCGGCGCGGGACACCACGGCGTCGTCGTGGGTCGCCACGACGACAGCAGATCCCGCCGTGCGCACCGCATCGAGGATTCCGACCACGGCCGCCCAGGTGAGCCGGTCCTGGCCGACCGTGGGCTCGTCCGCCAGCACCACCGAGGGCTGGTGCACGACCGCCGCGGCCACTGCCAGCCGCCGTTGCTCGCCACCCGACAGCTGGCGTGGATCAGCCGTCTCGAGATGCGCCAGCCCCAACCGGTCGAGCACCAGGCCGGTCCGCGCCTCGGCGACCGCGGGCTCGACGCCGACCGCGAGCGACGTCGCCAGCACCTCGTCGCGGACCGTCCGGCGCACGATCGTGCTTGCCGCGCGTTGCGGCACCCAGGCCACGGCCCTCGCGAGATCGGGCGACGACCGCCGGGACGGGTCGCCCCGTCCGCCGAGATCCGATCGCAGCTCCACGGTCCCCGACGAGGTCCGCACCAGCCCGGCCAGGGCCTCGAGCAGCGTGGACTTGCCCGATCCGCTCGGCCCAACCAGCGCCACCGTCGAGCCGTCGCCGACCTCAAGGTCCACGCCCTCGACGGCGGTGGCCACTCGTGGCAGACCGTTGAGCGGCGACGAGGTGCGCCGGACGGTGAGCCCGCGGGCGCAGACGGCCGGATCGCCGCGAGGCGGGCGAACCGTGAACGCCTCTGACACGTCGACCGGTTCGGGGTCCGGCTGCCCGGGAACCCAGATGCCCATCGCGGCCAGCTCGGTAGCCCGCGCCGCGAGCACGACCGCGGGCGGCCCGTCGGCCACCACAACACCCGTCGGCCCGAGCACGACGATCCGGTCGACGAGATCGAGCCACAGGCCGAGCCGGTGCTCGACCACGACTGTCGTGAGGCCGCGCGCGTCGACGACCTCGCCGACCACCGACCGCACTGACGCCGCGTTGGCGGGGTCCAGCATCGCCGTCGGCTCGTCGAGGAGGAGGACCCGGGGCGACATGGCTAGGGCACCGGCGAGGGCCAGCCGCTGCTGCTCGCCGCCGGAGAGCGTCAGCGGGCTCGTCGAGGCAAGGTCACCCAGCCCGACCTCGGCCAGGGCGGCGGCGACCGGCGCACGCATGGCCTCCCGAGGCATACCGATGTTCTCGAGTCCGAAGGCCACGTCACGGTGAGCCGTCGAGGCGACCACCCCGGCGCCGGGGTCCTGCAGGACCAGGCCGACCGATCCGGCAACCGCTCCGGGATCCACCCCGTCGATCGACACGGTTCCCGACACCTCACCGGCGTCCGCGGTGAGGAGCAGCCCGGCCACGGCGCGGAGCACGGTCGACTTGCCCGAACCGCTCGGGCCCGCGAGCAGCACCCGCTCACTCGCGGCGAACCGCAGGTTCAGGTCGGAGAGGACCGGCCGGGTCCGTCCGTACGGGCGCCAGATGAGGCCGTCGATCTCGACCGAGGCACCACCGACACCCGTCGCGGCCGCCGGCGCGAGGCCGAGGGCGTCAGACAGCTCGGGCCTCCCGCACCTCCTGGCCGGGCGGCAGCGAGCCCAGGGCACCGGCGCGGGCCAAGCCCTGGGTCAGCAGCCAGCCGATGCCGCCGGCGATGAGCGCGCCCGCGACGGTGAGGATGACCAGGTACGCGAGCTTGTAGCCCCAGTCCCAGTCGGCCCAGTAGCTGAACCACTCATAGACCGCTTCCAACGGCGCGGCCAGGGCGCCCGACAGGAGTGCCGCCCCGAGCCCGAACGAGCTGTAGGCGAGGATCGCGAACCCGATCTCGGCCCCCAAGCCCTGTAGGAGGCCGGACACGACCGTCGCGATGCCCCACGAGCTGCCGATCAGGGCCTCCACGCAGGCGGCGATGAGCTCGGCGAAGAGCGCGGCGCCGGGACGCCGGATCACGAGCCCCCCGACGACGCCGGCCATCAGCCAGGGCGCACCGGTGATGCCCTGCAGCGGAGGGAACACCGCCGCAAGCGCGGTGCTCGGCGCCTGGTAGAGCAGATACCACGCCCAGTACGCGACTCCGAAGGCGACCCCGATGAAGGCGCAGGTCAGCAGGTCGATGGTGCGCCACCGGGTCAGCGGACGGGTGGCGAGAACGGTGCGGTGGGTCTGAGTGGTCATTCGTGGCCTCCCGGGTGGGGTTGTGCTGGTTCCCGGGGGAGGTGCGTTCTCGCATACACCGCGTATGCGAGGTCGCACCTGAGATGTCAACCGACTCCCTTCGCCGGTGCTAACCGGAGCAGGTTCGAGGGTCTGCGGCGGACCGCACTCTCAGCGCTGTGGGGCGCTCCCCTGTCGTAGTGAAGATGACTTTACTCCCCCGTCATGGAAGAGTCGTCCGGAGAATCGACACGGTTCGCGGGACGACAGGAGTGGCGCATGGGCACGGTGGGATGGCGGCTGATCGGCACGGCGGTGGCGATCGGTGCCGGCGCGCTCGCGACCAAGGTGGTCAGCGCCTCATGGCGCGCTGTGTCGGGCCATGAGGCGCCGACCGACCCGAGCTCGGTCGACGAGACCAGCTGGCGCGAGGCCCTGCTGTACGGGGCGGTCCTCGGCCTCGCCGTCGGCGCGGCCCGGGTGGTCGCCGAGCGCAAGGCGGCGCAGTACTACCGCAGGTCGACCGGACACCTGCCGAACGCCGACTCGGTCAACGACTGAGGGTGACGGCGTTCCGCGCCGGTGTGGTCATCAGTCTGGCCACGCCGAGGGAGTTCGCCGACCTCGCAGTCGCGGCGGAAGAGGCCGGCTGGGACGCGATCTTCACCTGGGAGGCGGTCTGGGGCCAGGACGCCTGGGTCACCCTCACCGCCGCAGCGATGCAGACCTCTCGGATCCGGCTTGGCACCATGCTGACGCCGCTCCCGCGGATCCGGCCGTGGGACCTGGCCGGGCGGGTCGCCACACTCGACCACCTCTCCGGCGGGCGGGTCCAGCTGGCCGTGGGCCTCGGAGCGCTGCACCCGGGGTGGCTCGCCTTCGAACGTGACGAGGGCCGCACGGTGCGCGCGGAGAAGCTGGACGAAGGCCTGGCAATCTACGACGGGCTGATGCGGGGCCAGCCGTTCTCGTATGAGGGCACGCACTACTCGGTCGAGCCCACCGAGTTCTTCCCGCCGCCGGCGCCGGTCCAGCAGCCTCGGGTACCCGTCTGGGTCGTGGGCGCCTACCCAGCACCGCGCTCGATGGCCCGCGCCGCCCGGTGGGACGGCGTCATCCCGACGAAGCTGGACCGCACGGACGACAACCCGTTCGGCCCGGTCGATCTGTCCCGAACTGTGGCTGCGCTTAAAGGGATTCGCGAGCGGGACGGCCTGACGTGGGAGGGCTACGACGTGATCGCCGAGGGGGTCAGTGAGCCCGGCGCCACGGGTGACGCCACGGTTGCCGAGTGGGTGGACGCCGGCGCGACGTTCTGGGTGGAGTCCGACTGGTCAATGGGCGACGACGCCGTCGAGCGGCACCGGCGACGGATCGAGGCGGGACCGCCGAGGCCAGCGGTCAAGTCCCCCTTAACAGCGGTTGAATCGCGGTGAGTCAGGACAGGCCCGCGGCGACACCCAACCGATTCGCGGTGGACCGAAGGCTCCGGTCCCGGGTCCAGACTTGGGTGGTTTCGCTGAGTCGTGCGGCGGCGACCAGGTGCGCGTCAACCAGGCTGAGCCCAAGCCCGAAGAGTCGGTGAGCGTCGACGAATGCCAGCACTTCATCATGGGTCGCCACCGGAGCCCAGGGCAGACTGCCCAACGAATCCAGGACGTGCCTGCGTCGGCGCAGTTCCCAGCGCCAGCTCCTC
>Ga0307289_10000147_pt1 | contig 27809 bp, 31 predicted proteins | sample ER_DNA_143_FD_194483 | JGI IMG/M metagenome (GOLD analysis project Ga0307289, IMG submission 194483) | Bulk soil microbial communities from the East River watershed near Crested Butte, Colorado, United States - ER_DNA_143 | ecosystem: Environmental > Terrestrial > Soil > Floodplain | place...
CGAGGCCGCGTCGCTTGCTCCCTCGCAGCTCGTGATCTCGCCGGGCCCCGGGCGGCCCGCCGGGGCGGGCGCCACGCTGGAGATCGTCAGGCGGCTCGCCCCCCGGGTGCCGACGCTCGGCGTCTGCCTGGGGCACCAGGCGGTGATCGAGGCGTTCGGCGGCGAGATCGGCCCGGCCAAGCAACTCGTCCACGGCAAGGCGAGCCCAGTCCGCCACGACGGCCGCGGGATCTTCGCCGGGCTGCCGGAGGAGTTCGAGGCCGGCCGCTACCACTCTCTGGCAGCGACGGTCGTGCCGGGCGAGCTCGAGGTCTCCGCCACCTGCGCCGAGGGCGAGGTGATGGCCGTTCGCCATCGCGAGCTGCCGGTCGACGGCGTCCAGTTCCACCCCGAGTCCGTACTGACACCCGTTGGCCCGGCCCTCGCCCGGAACTTCCTGGAGGCACGGTCATGATCCAGAAGGCGCTCGCCAGGCTGCTCGACGGCCACGACCTGTCGCGGGAGGAAGCACGCGAGGTGATGGGCTCGATCATGACCGGCGAGGCGACATCCGCACAGATCGCCGGCTTCTTGATCGCCCTGCGCGCGAAGGGCGAGACGGCCGACGAGATCGCCGGCTGCGCCGAGGCGATGCGAGAGCACGTCCTGCCGGTCCGGCCCCAACGCGAGGATCTCGTCGACACTGCCGGCACAGGCGGCGACGGCGCGAAGACGATCAACATCTCGACCGCGGCGGCGCTCGTCGCAGCCGCGGCCGGCGCCGGCGTCGCGAAACACGGCAACCGGGCCGTGTCGTCGGCCTCGGGGTCTGCTGACGTCCTCGAGGCGCTCGGTTTCAACCTGGAGCTGCCGTCGGAGCAGATCGCGCGCTCGATCGACGAGCTCGGCTTCGGTTTCCTCTTCGCGCCCACGCACCACCCGGCGATGCGGCATGCGGCCCCGGTGCGCCGCGAGCTGGCGGCGCGTACCGTTTTCAACGTGCTCGGCCCGCTCACCAACCCCGCCGGCGCACGGGCACAGGTCGTCGGCGTCTACGCGCCGGAGCTCGTGCGCACCATCGCCGAGGTCCTGGCCCAGCTCGGGGCCAGGCGGGCGTTCGTCGTCCACGGCGCGGGCGGCATCGACGAGCTGTCGCCTACCGGTCCGAACTTCGTCTGCGAGGTCGTCGACGGAGGCGTGCGGACGCGCAACATCGACCCGCTCGAGTTCGGCATCGAGCGGTGTGATCCGAGCGAGCTGCGCGGCGGCTCGCCCGCCGAGAACGCGGCCGCGATCCGGGCGGTCTTCGCCGGCGAGAACGGCGGCCGCCGCAGCGCAATCCTGCTCAACGCCGCCGGCGCGATCGCTGCCGGCGGCCACGCCGAAGACCTGCGTGAAGGCCTTGAGCTCGCCCGGGAGGCGGTCGACTCCGGGGCAGCCGCGGCCCGTCTCCACCAGCTCATTGCGTTCACGCAGGGGAAGGATTCCGTATGAGATTCCGCGACGCGCTCGCAGCGCCGGGCCTTCGCGCAATCGCGGAGGTGAAGCGCCGGTCGCCCTCCGCCGGCGACCTGCGGCCGGACGCCGATCCGGCGGCGCTGGCGTCCGCGTTCGCCGAGGCGGGTGCGGCAGCGATCTCAATCCTCGTCGACGGGCGCTTCGGCGGCTCGCTCGCCGACCTGCGCGCGGCGCGGCAGGCGACCTCCGCGCCCCTGCTGGCGAAGGGCTTCTTTCGCAAGGAAGCCGAGCTCGACGAGCTCAAAGAGGCGGGCGCCGATGCGGCGCTGCTGCTTCTGCGCGACCTCGACGACCGGCGCGCCCAGGCGATGCTCGAGCGCGCAGCCCGGCTCGGCCTCGACGCGCTCGTCGAGGCGCATGACGCGCGCGAATTGGAGCGCGCCACGACGCTCGATGCGGAGGTTGTCGGGATCAACGCCCGCGACCTCAACACGTTCGCGATCGACAGGGCAGCCGCACTGGAGCTCGTCGCGGCCGCGCCGCGCGATCGGGTGGTCGTGGCCGAGAGCGGCATCGCCGCACGGGCGCACGGCGCCGCGGCCGAGCTTGCCGGCGCGGATGCCGTGCTCGTCGGGTCGGCCCTGATGCGCGCACCCGATCCGGCGGCGAAGCTCCGTGAGCTCCTGTCCCGCCCACTGGTGAAGGTGTGCGGGCTCATCCGCGCCGAGGATGTGCAGGCCGCGGCCGAAGCCGGCGCGGACATGGCCGGATTCATTCGGGCGCGAGAGACCCCGCGGCGCGCCCCCGAGGTGCTGCCGGTGCCCGAGACGATGCTCTCGGTAGCCGTCTACGTCGGCGAGCGCGGCGACGATGCGAGCGACCTCGCCCAGCTCTATGCGCGCGAGAACGGCCATCGGGGGCGGGACGGCGTGCTTTTCCGTGCCGACGAGCCGGTCGCCCGGGTGGTCGACCGCGCCTGGGAGGAGGACGACCCCGATCACATCGAGCGTGCTCGCGCCGGCGACGGCAGGATCATGCTCGCGGGCGGTCTCTCGCCGGAAAACGTCGGTGAGGCGATCTCGAAGGTGCGCCCGTGGGCGGTCGACGCGAGCTCGAGCCTCGAGACCGAGCCGGGCATCAAGGACCACGACCGAATTCGCGCCTTCGTCGAGGCGGCACGGTGAGCGCGGCGACGCGCACCTACGGCGAGTACGGCGGTCGGTACGTGCCGGAGACACTGATCCCGGCGCTCGACGAGCTCGAGGCCGGCTGGCAACAGGCGCTCGCAGATCCCGCATTCGGGCGAGAGCTCGACGACCTCGGTCGCGACTACGCCGGCCGGCCGACTCCGCTCACGCTTGCCGAGCGCTTCGCGCCGGGCAAGCGCATCTACCTGAAACGGGAGGACTTGCTGCACACGGGCGCGCACAAGCTCAACAACGCGCTCGGGCAGGCAGTGCTCGCCCGGCGACTGGGGAAGAACCGGATCGTCGCCGAGACGGGCGCCGGGCAGCACGGCGTCGCGACCGCGACCGTGTGTGCGCGCTTCGGCTTCGAGTGCGTCGTCTACATGGGCGCAGAGGACATGCGCCGGCAAGCTCCGAACGTCGAGCGGATGGGCCTCCTCGGCGCCGAGGTGCGGCCGGTCGAATACGGGACGAAGACGCTCAAGGAAGCGACCAGCGAGGCGATCCGGGACTGGATCACGAACGTCGAGACGACTCACTACCTGATCGGCTCGTGCGTGGGCCCGGCCCCGTATCCGGAGATCGTCCGAGAGCTGCAGTCCGTGATCGGGCGCGAGGCGCGCGAGCAGATCTTCACCGCCGAGGGCCGGCTCCCCGAGGTGGCCGTCGCCTGCGTCGGTGGGGGCTCGAACGCGATCGGCCTCTTCGCCGCCTTCGTCGAGGACCGGGACGTGCGGCTCGTCGGCGTCGAGGCGGCCGGCGCCGCAAGCCTTGGGACGGGCCGAGCCGGCGTCCTGCACGGATCGCGCTCCTCGCTCCTCGCCGACGCCGACGGGCAAGTGCTCGATGCGCACTCGATCTCGGCGGGCCTCGACTATCCAGGAGTCGGCCCCGAGCACGCCTTCCTACGCGACAGCGGGCGGGCCGAATATGTCGGCGCGTCCGACGACGAGGCGCTGGCTGCGTTCCGCCGCCTCGCCGAGACGGAGGGGATCATCCCGGCTCTCGAGCCGGCGCACGCGCTGGCGCGGGCACGCGAGCTGGACCAAGAGCTGATCCTGGTCTGCCTCTCGGGCCGCGGCGACAAGGATCTGGCCGAAGTCCTGTCCCGGTGAAGACGCTCGCGATCTATTTGATGTGCGGTGCGGCGACGCCGGAGCTCGCCGAGGCGGCGGTCGAGGGCGGCGCCGACATCGTCGAGCTGGGCTTTCCGTTCTCGGACCCGCTCGCGGACGGACCGGTGATCAGGCTGGCCGGCGAGCGGGCGCTCGCGGACGGCATGCGCACCGACGCCTGCCTCGAGTGCCTCGGCGCGACGCGAGAGCGTGTCGACGTGCCGCTGATCCCGATGACGTATGCCTCCCTCCTCGAGGCCTACGGCTACGAGCGCTTCGCGACCGCCGCCCGAGGCGCCGGCGCGACGAGCCTGATCGTGGCCGACCTGCCCGTCGACGCCGAGACCGACTTGCGCCGAATCCAGCTGGTCGCCCCCACCTCCACGGACGAGCGGCTGAAGCTCGCGGCGGGACGAACCGACGGCTGGCTCTACCTGGTCACGGTCACCGGCACCACCGGCGCCCGTGACGGCCTCTCACCCGCGCTTCGTGGACTGGTCGAGCGAGCGCGTGCCCTGAGCGACGTCCCGCTCTACGCCGGCTTCGGGATCTCGACGCCCGAGCAGGCCGCAGCCGCGGCCGAGCTCGTCGACGGCGTCGTCGTCGGCTCGCGCGCCGTGGAGGTGGCGCAGGACGGCCCCGACTCCCTGCGCGAGTACGTCGCTTCGCTACGAGCGTCGATCGACACAACGATCTCCGTGTAGCACTATCTTGGGGCCATGCGCGCCCTCGCACTGGCGATCGCGAGCGCGATCGCTCTCGTCATCGCTCCCGTCGCGGGTGCAGACATTCTCGGCTCGGCTCAGGTTCGAAGCGCCGACGGGAAGCTCTTGGCCGCTGCCCGGAGCGGGTCGTTCTCCTACCCGCGCGACGGCTCCGTGCTCTCGATCGGCAACGTGCTATCGAGCGGCAGTCGAATCGAGCTCAAGGACGTGTCGATGCTCGGCGGCCGCGTCCACGCCGACCGAGTCACGATCCGCCACGGCAAGCGCGCCACGATCGAGGGCCTGGTCGTCCAGGGTCTGCTCCGCGACGCGAGCGCGAACGCGCTCTTCCAGCTGGACACGGGCAGCTACCTGGTCGTCAGCCAGAAGGCGGTGATCGGCCAGAAGACCGGTTACGTCGGCCTACGGCTCAGCGTCGCGCAGGGCTACCCGGGCGTGCCCGGCGGGGCGGACATCCTGGTCGGCCTCCGCGAGCGGGGTCAGAGCCGCGGCGCGCAGCTCGCAAGCAGCGTCGTCACGGCAGCCGGGCCCTGGGCGGCGCTCGGCTTCGGGGCGGCGCCCACGGTCGCCGGCCTCCCGGTCGTCACCGAGCCGCTGCTGAATGCCGCCCTGCCACCGGCGAACGGCATCGGAGGCAAGGCGGTCGCGATCGCGGCCCAGTATCTGGGCATCGCCTACCGCTGGGGTGGCGCCGACCCGATCAGCGGCTTCGATTGCTCGGGGCTGACTATGTACGTCTACGGACAGCTGGGCGTCCAGCTCACCCATTACACGGGCGCCCAGCTGCACCAGGGCAAGCCGGTGCCACCGGAGGCCCTCCAGCCCGGCGACCTCGTCTTCTTCGACCCCGGCGCTTTCGGCGTGCCCGGCCACGAAGGCATGTACATCGGCGGCGGCCTCTTCATCCACGCGCCGCACACCGGCGACGTCGTCAAGATCTCGGCGCTCGTGACGTACGCGAAGCGTTACGTCGGCGCTGTGCGACCGTACGCCTGAGGCTCTAGCGGTCGCGCCGCTGCTTTTGAAGCTTCTGCATGGCCCGCCGTTGCTGGCGGTTCTGCGGCTCTGGTAGCGCGCCTTCCTGGCCGGCGGCCTCGAGATAGGCGCGCCGTTCCGAGGCACTGAGGCGCGACAACGCCGCCTGCGCCCGCTGTGGATCCTTGGCGACACCGGCCCGCTCGAGCTTCTCCAGCGCGCTCGCCGCGTCCGGATTCTGCTTCGCGAGCGCGGCGCGCGAGGCCTTCATCATCAGCCCGCGGACGCCGGGAATCTTCGCGATCGCCTGCATCACGGGTCGCGCGTACTTCCCGCCACGGAAACGGGCGAGCAAGGCGAGCAACCCGAAGAGGATCAGGAGGGCGCCGACGATGAAGAGCGGGATGAAGTAGAGCCACACGGCGGCGAAACTTTAGCGCGGGAGGCGTTGGCGGGACGGCGCTCGTCGTCGGGGTGCGATGGTCGTCCCCTGGCAAGGGCGCAGGGAGCGTCAATAGCAGGAAGCTATTGGCGTGACTGAGGACGCCGCCAGGGGCGAGTAGCGCGGCCCGACGGCACAGACTCCGTTTCGTCAAGGCCTCCCTAACTTCCAGTCGCTGAAGGCGGCCAGTAACTTCGCTTCCGCCTCAGGACTGATGTCGGCAGGCGTCAACGTGCTGGTCAGCTCGATCGTCGTCGTCATCTGCTCGACGTACTCGTGGCAGCCGTCGCAGCCGCCGAGGTGCTGCTCGAAACGCCGGCGCTCGGCCTTCGGCAAAGCACCTTCTAAATAGTCGGTGACCAGCTCGACCAGCTCCTGGCAGCTCAGTTGTTCAAGGGTTGCGCTCATGCCGTCTCCGCGAAGTAGTCCTCCAGCGCCTGCCGCACCTTCGAGCGCGCGCGGTGAAGAAGGACCCTTTGATTTGTCTCCGTCAGCTGCAGGGCGTTACGCGTCTCCTCCGCGCTCCAGCCCTCGACGTCGCGGAGGCTGATCACCGCCCGCTGCGCGGGCGGTAGCTGCTCGATCGCAAGGTCGACAACGCGCCGCGTCTCGTCCGCGAGCAGTCGCTCCTCCGGCCATGGCTGCGGCCCCGCCGCCCATCCGCCCGCGAGGAAGCGGTCGGGGTCGACCGCGGGCTCGCGGTCGTCGCCCGGCCGCTCGAGCGCGGAAAAGGGGACCGTTCGCCCTTCCCGCTGCCCTCGGGTCTTGGCGATGTTCGTGAGGATCCGGAAGATCCAGGTCTTCAGCGAGGCCCTGCCCTCGAAGCGGTCGATCCCGTTCAAGACGCCGATCCAGGTGTCCTGGACCACGTCTTCGGCGACCGCCCGGCTGGAGACGTACAGCTGCGCGACCCGCAGGAGCGAGGCGTTGTACATGACCATCAACTCCGCGAACGCCCGCTCGTCGCGTGCCCGCAGGGCCTTCACGATCCGGGCGTCGTCGAACGAGACGCGCGGCATCGGACGACTGTATAGGGACAATCTCCGAAAAGAGAAAACGACGAGGAGGCTCCATGCAGAGCAAGGGCTACGACTTGATCGTCATCGGCGCCGGCTCGGCCGCCCGCGACGGCGCCAACAGAGCCGCCAGGGAGCACGGCGCAAAGGTCGCTCTGATCGAGCGCGAGCGGTGGGGCGGCAGCTGCCCAAACGTCGCTTGTACGCCGACGAAGGCCTACCTCGTCGCGGCCGACCTGGTTCACGGGATCAACGAACTGGCGAGCAAGCTCGGGATCGAAGTCGGCCCCGCGAAGACGAACCTCGCCCAGGTGAAGGCGCGCAAGGATGCGCTGAAGAAGCCGCAGTCGAAGTGGGTCGAGGAGCTCCAGGCCGCCGGTTTCCACACCTACGACGGCACGGCCGAGTTCGTCGACGCGCACACGGTCCGCGTCGGCGACGTCGAGCTGACGGCCGACAAGATCCTGATCGCGACCGGTTCACGCACCGCGGTGCCGCCGATCGAGGGCATCGACGAGATCGACTGGATCGACCACGTGACGGCCCTCGAGCTCGAGCACCTGCCCGAGTCGATGCTCGTCGTCGGGGCCGGGGCGGTCGGTCTCGAGTTCGCCCAGGCGTTCGCACGCTTCGGGTCAAAGGTGACGATCGTGGACGCGCTCGACGAGATCGCCCCGCGCTCGGATCAGCACGCTGCGATGGAGCTACGGCTGGCGTTGGAAGGCGAGGGCATTCCGGTGCTCCTCGGCAGCTTCGTCCAGAAGGTGACTCCAGCAGAGACGCCGGCCAGACACGTGGCAACGGTCGTCCCCCGCGACGACGGCATGGAGCATGAGGTCGAGTTCGAACGCCTGCTGCTCGCCTCGGGCCGCAGGCCGAACATCGAGGAGCTGAACCTGGAGGCTGCGGGCGTCGAGACCTACAAGCTCGGGATCGCAGCTGACGAACGGATGCGCACGAACGTCCCTGGGATCTGGGCCGTCGGAGACGTCAACGGCCAGGCTCCGTTCACCCCGGCCGCCCAGTACCAAGCGCGGATCGCAGTCGAGGACATGTTCAGCCCCGGCGAAGGCCCGGCGGCCGACTACTCGGTGCTGCCGACGGCGATCTTCACCCACCCCGAGCTGGCGCAGGTCGGGCTGACGCAGATGGAGGCGGAGGAGCAGGGCTTCGAAGCCGAGTCGGTCCTCCATCTGCTCAAGAACGTCAAGCGCGCCGCCTACACGGACGAGCGGCACGGCCTCTACAAGATCGTCTTCGACCGGGAAAGTCGCCGCGTGCTCGGCCTGCACGTGGTCGCGCCCGGGGCAAGCGAGGTCGTCCAGGGCCTATCGGTCGCGATGCGCCTCGACGTCACGGTCGACGAGCTCGCGAGAGCCCACCACACGTTCCCGACGATCGGCGAGGGCGTCAAAGCCGCCGCCGAGCAGGTGCAGGCGACCGTCGCCGCCTGATTTCTGTGCCGAAACCGAATCGCAAGGCGGTTTTGGGCCCAATCGGTGCTACGGTTCTCGCGCCATAGATCAACAAGAGCGAGTACCGGTAGTGCGATCACGCCTCCGCTGCACGTTCGAGAAGTAGCAGGGAGGTGGAAAAATATGGCAAGCGGAACCGTTAAGTGGTTCAACGACTCGAAGGGCTACGGCTTCATCTCGCAGGCCGATGGCGGCGACGATGTCTTCGTCCACTTCAGCGCGATCGCCGGTGAGGGCTTCAAGAGCCTGACCGAAGGCGCGAAGGTCGAGTACGAGGTCGAGGAAGGCCCGAAGGGCCCCCAGGCCCGGAACGTCAGCATCGTCGGTTAAGACGATCTCTCGCGCGCGGGTGACAGCTGTCACCCGCGCGCTTTCATCTCAGCGGAAAGGAGGTGCGCTATTTCCGAAAAGGAGCAGAAGATCGAAGTGGACGGCGAAGTCGTCGAGTCCTACAAGAGCGGCATGTACCGGATTGCCCTCGACAACGGCCACGAGGCGCTCGGCTACACGGCCGGCAAGATGCGCCGGTACCGGATCAAGATTCTGATCGGCGACCGGATCAAGCTCGAGCTGTCACCGTATGACCTAACCCGCGGTCGCATCGTCTATCGCTACCGCGAGAGCGACGGAAACTCGGCTCAGGCAGCTAGCCAGTAGGCGGCGGCGCCAGCTGCTGCCAGGTCACCGCGAACGATCCTCCATCCGCGCCGACGGCGCCCGGGATCGCGTTCGCCCCGGCCTGCGAAGGGTGATCCGAGCCTGCCAGGTCCCCGTGCAACTCGATCGTCGTCGCGGTCCAGACGGGGTCTGAGATCCGGCCCTTATGGCCCTTGATCGTCGCGGTGCTGTGCGTGAAGTCGACCGTGCCGAAGTTCGTCAGCGGCAGTGTCGTGCAGTTGCCCGTGAAGTCACAGCCGCTCGGCGCCTCCGCGACCCATTCAGCCGAGCCGAGGTCCGGCCGCTTCATGTGCAGCTTCTTCGTGAAGAGCTTGCCGGTCGTGACGTTCTTGAGCCTGATCACGACGGTCTGCTTCTTGACCGAGACTGTGGCCGAGACCGTGTCCCCTGGCCGAATCGGCAGGCTCAGCATCACCGGCGGCGCCGGGTAGAGCTCGTACCAGGCTGTGTAGTACGCGGAACCCCCTTCACAGTTGGCGAGCGTCCCCGTCTGCTCGACCGCGAACGACCGCCTCGCGAAGCCGCCGAGCCCGACCCAGAACGCCGAATACGTCGGGGAGGAATCTGAGCAGGTCGCGCTCGGCTGGACCCAGCGGCCGGTCACGCTCGCGAACGGCTTCTTGTGGACGACCGCGTAGCCGGCCCAGTTGGTGCTCGCCTCGGTGTCCGAGCGGACGAGTGTGCCGTGCTGAAGAAGGCCGAGCCCCGGCTGCGGGGCGGCTCTGGCAGCCGTGGCAGGGGCGGCAACCGCGGCGATGCAGAGACCGATGGCAGCGAGGCGTCTCACGAAACGGCGAAGTGTACGTTCACTCTCGCGCAGTTTCGTGAAAGCAGGCTAAGAATCAACCGCCCGTGGCCGAGAAGTGCTGGTAGTCCGGCGACCCCGTCCAGCGTCCGCCCCACTTCCAGCCGGCCGCTGCGAACGCGCGGACGAGCAGGCCGCCCGGCACCGCCATCCCGGGCCGACGCCGGGTGCGGTCGAGAAAGGCGCGGCCGGAACTGGGATGGACACGGCCGCCGTCGAGATAAGGGTTCTCGACGGGGTTGACGTCGATCGCCTCCCCGTAGGCGTGGACCGACCAGCGGCGCGGTCCAGGGCCGATCACATAGCGGCAGTTGAACGCAGCTGTGTTGTCGGCCTGGAGCGAGCGCTCGTCCTTGCCGCCGTACGCGTCGATCGGCCGCAGGCGCCTGATCGGGAACCGGGCCGCGTAGAGCCGGCGGAAGACCTGCGTCAGCCCGGAGACCGCATTCGCGTTGACGACGAGCGCGCCGGTGTGGGCTCGTCCGTCGAAGCCCCAGTAGGTCAGGCGAAGGCGACGAAGCCGGGCCGGCGCCACCGGACAACCGGGATGCCACGAGTACGGGAGCTGCTTGGCCGAGACGAGCGACACCGTGTGGGCGAAGGGCGGTGCCTGGAGCGACACGGCGGCGAAGATCGCGAGGAACAGCGTCTTCATCTCGCCCCGAGCGTACTCTGCCGAGGAGCATGGCCAGGGCAATCACACTCGCCGTGGCCTCCGCCTTGGTCACGGCAGCCGCAGCCACCGGCGGCGACCGCGAAGTGACGGCGTCTTGCCCCCCGAACCTCGCGAACGAGCTTGCGTCGACCCGCGCGGCGACGCAACTCGTGACCGTGGTCGCGGCGTCGGGGCGCTCGACCCGCGGCTCGCTACGGCTCTGGCGCAAGTCGGGCGAGTGCTGGCTCGCGGTCGACGGCCCGTGGAGCGCCTGGCTCGGCCAGAACGGAGTCTCGGCAAACCGGCGCGAGGGCGACCGCACGACGCCCGCCGGCGCCTTCGGCTTCCAACGGACGATGTACGGGCTCGGCCCGAACCCCGGCGTTCGATACGCCTATCGCCGGATCGTCTGCGGCGACTGGTGGGTCGAGGACCCGCGCTCGCCCTACTACAACCGCTTCCGCCATGTCCCGTGCGGCTCCAAGCCCCCGTTTCGGGTGACCAGCGAGGACATGTCCCGCTCGCCGACGGCCTATCGCCACCTGGCGGTGATCGACTACAACACGCACCCGATCGTCCGCGGCCGCGGCTCGGGGATCTTCCTCCACCGCAGCACGGGCAGGCCAACGCTCGGCTGCGTCAGCCTCCCACTCGCGCAGCTGGTCACGGTGCTCCGCTGGCTCGATCCCTCAGCCTCACCGCTGATCCTGATCGGCACCGCGGCGACGATTCGCGGTTACTGAGGAGCTGTCCAGCCGAAGTCGCGCCCGAGCAGCTCGTAGAGGCGGCGGTTGGGCTCCGCGAAGTGCTCGGCAAGCCGCTGCCGGGTCTCGGCCGGCAGCTCCGCGTAGCGCTGCTCGTAGACGCGCGGATACGACTCGAGCGAGTGCGGCGGTGCCCCGAGGAAGCCCAGGATCTCCGCGTAGGTCTCGGCCGGCTTCGAAGCCAGATCGTCGCTTGCCACGACCAGCAGCTGCTCGCGCGGGAAGACGGCGAACCAGCGCTCGAGCTGCTCCGCGTAGCGGCCGCGCGCCAGATAGGCGTGGTCCCACCAAGCGTGGCTGAAGTAGCCGGGCTGATTGACCATTCGCTCCTCCTCCCCGGCCGTCCGCCCGGGCTCGGCCTCGATCGCGGCGTCGAACGACAGCGGCTCACGGCCGAGGGCGACTTCGTGGTGGTACTGCGAATGCGCGCGGTCGACGGGATCGCGCAGCAAGACGATCAGCTTCGCGCTCGGGACCGTGGCCCGAACCCGTTCCGGCGCCAGGGGGTGGAACACGTAGCCGGGGCTCGCCTCTCCCACCAGGCGCTCGCCGGCCCGTAGTGGAAAGTGCCCGCGATACCAGGCCTCGCCCCTTCGATAGTGGCGGTCGAAGTAGCTGACCTCCTTCCAGGACGGCCCGGTGATGCCGGGGTGCCACCGGAGGTAGGCATAGAGCGCCGTCGTGCCGGCCTTCTGGGCGCCGAGGATCAGGAAGCCCGGGAGCGGCCGGGCGAAGGAGGTCGCGCGGCCGTAGGTCCAGACGGCGTTGCGAAGCACCGCCCGGGCGGGGCGCGGGATGCGCGGAATCAGCTCGGCGGGGAGGCGGAGCCTCAGGTGTAACCGAGCTCGCGCAGGAGCGCGCCCGCCTCCCGTTCGACGTCCTCGACCTGCTCGGCACTGAGATCTTGCCGCCACCGGCCGATCGAGCGGCTGTGTACCTCGGCGAGCGCCTCCGCAAGCGGCGCCGGGTCCGTCTCGAGCCGTCGAGCGATCCGCGCCGCCGCGGCGGCCGGGTCGGCGGCGATCTCCTCGTAGCGAATCTCGAGCGTCTGCTCCGGCGCCGACCGCGCGGCGCTCAGGTAGCGCCGCCAGGCCCAGGCCGCACGGGTCGCCTCGGTCGCGCGCTTGAACTCCTCGTGCCGCTCGGGCTCGACCCACGAGCGCACGTGACTCCCGTAGGGAAGCCCCGCGTCGTCCCCGCCCTCGCGTGTGTCGGCGAGCCATCTTTTTTCGAGCAGGGAGCAGACCACGTCCCGGGCGTCCCGAACGATGTGCAGGAACGTCGCCCGCGGGTAGGCCCGCACGGCTGCGCCGACGACGAAGCTCAGCTCCGGCGTCTGCTCCACCGGGCGAAGGTCACGCACGAAGCTCAGCCGGCGTACCCGCTCCAGGGTCGAGCGGAGCTCGACCGCCGCCTCCGCCTCCGGGAGGGACGCCCAGTGCGCGATCGCGGCCTTGACCGGGCGCACCTCGCCGAGGTCGACGAAACCGGGCTGAGAGCCGACGGCGCCTGCAAGGAAGGTCGTCCCCGATCGCGGCGAGCCGACCACGAAGACGATTCGCTCCGTCGCGACCGCGGGATCGCCGCCCGGCTCCCGAAAGCCGCGCGGAGCCACCCGCGCGACCGTCCGCCCGTAGAGACCCGCCTGCCTGAGTGCTTGCCGAGCCGACACCGGCCGGAAGACTAGAGAACGCTCTCACTCATTCGAGCGATGCCCGGGTGGAGAGATGACTCGTGGCAGCCGATTCTTGGAACTGGCGTGGCTGCGGCTTCCATGACCCCGCGCACCTGGGCGGTGCAACGCTCGCTCACACTTCTGCGGGTGTTTCTGATCGCGAGCGCGGGTATCCTGCTCGCCGGCGCGATCATCCTCTCGGGGATCCTCAGCTCCCGGCTCAAGGCGCAGGTGATCGACGACGCGCGCTCGAGCCTGACCCAGTACGTGGACGGCGTTCTGCGGCCACAGCTCGTGCAGCAAGGCACCGTGGTCGTTCACCCACAGCTCTCGCGGCGGCTGGTCGACGAACTTCGCCGCCGCCCGGAGATCGTGACCGTGAAGGTGTGGCGGGCGAACGGCGTGCTTGCGTGGACGAACCGTGGACGCGGTCGGATCGGCCACCGCTTCGATCTCGACGGGAATCTCGGCGCGACGATGCGAAGCAACGAGTCGGTCGCCGGGATCGAAGTGCCGGACACCGAGGAGAACGCGGTCGAGCGCAAGCTCGGCTTCGGGCGGCTGCTCGAGGTCTACGCCCGATCGAGAACAGCACCAGGACCCGGCCGATCGGCGCCTATGAGATCTACGCCGACCCGAAGCGCAGCGAGCGCCTGATCACGGCAAACAAGCATGCGATCTGGGCCGGCATCGCCCTCGTCTTCCTTGCGCTCTACCTCGCCCTCGCGTTGCTCGTCCGCACCGCGTCGCGGACCTTGCGCCGGCAGGCGGCCTCCCTCGCGGCTCAGACAGCCGAGCTGAGCGAGGCCTACGCCGTGCTGGAGCAGGACGCACTCGAAGCCGTGGAGACCCTGAACGCGACCGTCGATGCACGCGACCCGTACACCGCCGGCCATTCCCACCGTGTGCAGGAGATCGCAGTTGCCGTGGCTCGGGAGCTCGGCATCGCCGGCAAGGATCTGGACGCGATCGCCCACGCCGGCCTCTTCCACGACATCGGCAAGCTCGGCGTTCCCGATGCGATCCTGACCAAGCCGGCGAAACTGACAGAGCAGGAATACGCACTGATGAAGCACCACCCGGCCGACGGCGCGAACATCGTCGCCAAGTTCGGGCGGCTCCGTGCCGCGGTGCCGCTGATCCGCCACCACCACGAGCGCTGGGACGGCAAGGGTTATCCCGACTCCCTCGCCGGTAAGCAGATTCCGCTCGGGGCGGCGATCGTCGGTCTCGCTGATGCCTGGGACGCGATGACCACCGATCGCCCCTATCACCGTGCCCTCCACCGGGAGGAGGCCGAGGCAGAGCTGCGCGTTCACCGTGGCACGCAATTCGCGCCTGCGGTCGTCGACGCGTTCTTCCGTGTCCTCGAGCGCTCGAAGGCAGCCGAGAGCGGCGCCCGGCCGACGCCGGGGCAAGTCCGGGTCGCGACTTCCGGCTGACGCTTGACTCGGCCGCTCCGGCCGTCACAGAATCTGGCCGAGTGGACGCTCGACCGGGGTCGACCAGAGAGGGAGAGCGTTTGCTGGGGCTGCTCGCGCGCATCCAGGAACGACCGGTGATCATCGCGGTTGTCGGCATCGCGCTCGAGCTCGGGATCATGTCGCTCGCCGGTAGCGATGACGCGATTCGTGGCGTTCGTGGAATCGGCGGCGAGACGGCCCTCAGCCTTGCCGTCATCGGCGCCCTGTTCGGCGGGCCTGTCGTCGGCGTCCTGATGGCCGCCGCCGGCTGGGCCGTCTTCTTCCCCACGATCGCCGGCAGTCGCCTGTCGAGCGTGATCGCCCTGCCGGAGTGGCTGCTCACTGTCCTGCTGGTCGGGCTGCTCTCCCGCGCCATCGTCACGGTCGAGCGCCATCGCGTCGAAGCGGAGCGCGATCGCGAGGCCGCGCACGCCCTGCGCGCTCCGGTGGCGACGATCCGCGGGCTGGTCGATTTCCTCCGCCGCCGCGGCGGCCCGCGGAGTCCCGAAGAGGAGAAAGTCGTCCTGGCCCTGGGAGACGAGACGGACCGCCTGCTCAGCTCACCGCTGCTGGAGCGCCCGAGCGACCGCCGAGAAGCTGCCGAAAGCGGCCAGGAATCCCCCACCTGAGCGATTCGCGCCGGCCCGCAAAGGGCGATGGTTTGGTGGCGGCGGTTCATCGGTTCGGCGAGGAGGAAAATCTGATCGGCGGCAAGCAAGTCCCTGGTGCGGCGCGTGTGGGCCGGCGCAGCCCGCGGTTGACACGCCTGCTCAAGCGCGCCCGGCGGCACGACGAGCGGGAGCTCTCGGGCGTCGGCGCGCTCGTGGGCGTGACCGAGCTCGTTCGGGCCGAGAGCGATCTGCCGACCGTTCTCGCGCTGATCGCGCGGACCGTCTCTGATGTGCTGGGCTTCGGAACCGTCGTGCTCAACCTCTACCGGCCCGAATGGGACGACTTCTGCGTCACCACGGTCCACGGCGACGAGGACGTGCGGCAGGCCCTGCTCGGCAGCACGTACGGCTGGGACGGCTGGGCCCAGCTGCTCGACGAGAGGTTCTTGCGCGGCGGCGCCTTCTTCATCAAGAACGGCGAGTTCGACTGGGGCAAGGACATCGGCGACCGCTACGTCCCGGAGCGAAAGGTCAGCGAGAATCCGGAGGCCTGGAATCCCGCCGACGAGGTCTTCGTTCCACTCGCAGGCCCCGGCGACGAGCTGCTCGGGATCCTCTCGGTCGGCGACCCGGTGTCGGGCCTGCGCCCGACCAACGAGGACCTACAGCTGCTGGTCGGCCTCGCCCACCATGCGGCCCAGGCGCTCGCCGCTGCTCAGGCGGCGATCGTGCGGGAGCGTCACCGCGCCTCGCTCGAAGAGTTGATGCACATCTCCTCGGACCTGACCCGAACCCTCTCGACCGATCCGATCCTGCACGCGGTCTGCAACGGCATCGCCAACGCGCTCGGTTTCCAGAAAGTCTGTGTCGACCTGCTGGCCGAGGACGGCGTCACTCTCGTCACCCGCGCCGCAGCAGGTTGGGATCCCGGCGAGCGGCTCGTGAACCAGAACCTCTCGCTGCCCGAGATCGCGCCGCTCTTCGACTCCGACTACGAGCTTGCCGGCTGCTTCCTCGTCCCGAGCGACGTCGCGCGCGAGCGGCTCGACACGAGCCAGGTGATCTACGAATCGGAACTGAACGGGCGCGGCCCGCATGCCTGGAACCACCATTGGCTCGTGATCCCGCTCCACGGTCCAAAGGAGGAAATTATCGGCGTCATCTGGGCGGACGAGCCCGAGGACCGGCTGGTGCCAACCGAGGAGCGCCTCCAGGCGCTGAGGATCTTCGCCAACCAGGCGGCGAGCGCCCTCACGCTCGCGACGCAGTTCGAGCAGATGCGCTTCCTCGCCGACCACGATCCGCTCACTCAACTGCCGAACAGGCGCGCCTTCATGCGCGAGCTCGAGCGCACCGTCGGCGAAGCGATCGAGGCGCGCGAGCCGCTCTCACTGGTCATCCTCGACCTGGACGACCTGAAGGCGCTCAACGACCGGCACGGCCACGCCAACGGCGACGACTGCCTCGTTCGGATCGGAAGCCTCCTGAAGACCGAGCTGCGGCCGGGAGATCAGGCCTTCCGCATTGGTGGCGACGAGTTCGCGGTGCTGCTGACGGGGGCCGACGAAGAGGCGGCGAAAGGCGTGGCGACACGCTTTTCCGAGGCGCTCGAGCGCAGCGGGCGCTCGTCGATGCTCCGGGTCGAAGCCAGCTTCGGCATCGCGGAGCGAGGCCCGGGAATGGAGTCGCCGGACGAGCTTCTCCGAGAGGCCGACGAGGCGATGTACCGCGCCAAGAACCGGCGCAAGCTCGCTCGCGCCACCGGCTAAGTCCTACTACGAGGGCTTGGCGCTCGAGGCGCGTTCGCGCGGCGGCGCTGCGGCCGGTGGGCTGGGAGCCTTCGTTCCGGGAGGCGGCTCGCCGGTCAGGATCGGCCAGAGCTTCGCCACCAGCTTTCTGCTCGCCATCGTCGAGGCAGCTCCCAGGACACCCGTCAGCAGCATCCAGGCCCGCTCCTTCCGCTTCTCCGCGGCAGGGTCCCGCGTCGCAGCCTTCCACAGCTGCTCGAAGTCGTCGGCAAGCGCCTCCAGCTGCTCGGCAACAACATCACGGCGTCTCGGCATCTCGCTCCTTTTGGTCGTTTGGAGGCCTATGCCCCCGAAGCATGTTCGCGCAACCAGCTCGCGCACGCGTGCCTTGCCTCTGCTGCTCGATCACGCATATTCACGTAGCGGCAGGCTCCGGCTCCAAGGCCCGGATCGCGTGGACGCTCGGCTGCGCAAAGACGATCACCTCGGTCACCGCGATCACGGCAGCTGCGGCGAGCAGCGTCTCGCGAATGCCGATCACGGCCGCAACCGGCCCCGCGAGCGCGGCCCCGAGCGGTCCGAGCACGAACGAGCCGAAGGCGTCGTAGGAGCTGACGCGCGAGACCGCCTCCGGCGGCACGTGCTGCTGGAAGACGGTGAACCAGAGCGCCAGGTGGACGGCAATCCCGGCTCCGGAAACCGCCGAGATGGCGATCAACGCCCAGAGCGGAAAGCCGAGGCCGAAGCCGATGGGCTGCAAGATGATCGGCCAGGCCGCGGCGCATGAGGCCGCGAGCGGCTTGCGTGGCCGGATGCGCAGCGCCACCAGCCCGCCGACGAGCGCGCCGATACTGAATGCGGTCGTGATTGCCGCCCAGGCCGGGGCGCCCCCGAGATCGCGCTTGGCGATCACGGGCCCGAGGACGAAGTAGGCCGAGAAGGCGAAGTTGCCGATCCCGAAAAAGACGATCGTCGTCCACAACCAGGTCTGCCGCCGAAACTCGCCCCACCCCTCGCGCAGCTCGGCGAAGAAGGGCTTCGGCTCGGCACGCTGCACCTGCGCCGGCAGGCGGAGGGGTAGGAGCACGATCGCCGCGATCCCGAAGGAGGCGGCGTCGACGAGCAGGGCCGCGCCCGGGCTGCCGAGCGCGGCCAGCGCTCCGCCGAGCGCCGGACCGATGATCCGGGTCGTGTTGCGCGAGAGGCCGAGCAGCGCGTTCGCGTCCTGCAGCCGGGCCGGGCTCACCGTCGCCGGCGTCAGCCCCGTCTCCGCCGGCAGGACGAAGCCTTCGCCAAGCCCGTAGACGGCCTGGAGCGCGATCAGGCTCCAGACGGTGGCGTCGCCGCCGAGGACGAGAATGCCCGTCGCGGCCTGCGCGGCCCCCTGCACCCCGGCGACGACGACCAGCACCACGTGCCTGGGCAGACGATCGGCCCAGACGCCGGCCGCGAGCACGACCGCGGCGTTCGTGACCTGGCGGGCAGCGATCACGCCGCCCAGGACGACCGCCGAGTCGGAGACCTGGAGCACGGCGAAGACGAGCGCCACCATCGCGACCCCGTCGCCGAGCGCGGAGACGGTCGTGCTGGTGAACAGCAGCCTGAAGTTGCGCTCCCCGAGGGCGCCGAGCGGAATCCTCCCCATCACCGGCAGTGTTGCGGTCCGACTTACAAGAGCCGGATGAGAGCGGCAACCACTGCCGCCACGACAACGACCAGTAGAAGCGGCGCCCGTAGCCGCAGGGCGACGATCGCGGCGGCGAGCCCCGCCAGGCGCGCGTCGAAGACGAGCCTTCCGTCGCCGCCCACGGTCTGGGTGACGACGAGCGCCGCCAGCAACGACGGCGCGAGCAGCTCGACCACGTCGGCCACCCGGCGCGGCAGAGGCCGTCCACCGAGGAGGACGGGGCCGGCGGCCTTGAGCACGATCGTCCCGGCGCCGACGGCCGTCACCGTGATCCAGACGGGGCTCACGTGCGCCTCCAGCCGATCAGGCAGGCCGCGCTGGCGGCAACGATCGGGATCCCCGGACGCACGAACGGAATCAGCACGAACGCGATCGCCGCGGCGATAAACGCCGCGATCCAGGCTCGCCGGGACCGAAGCTGCGAGACGAGCAGCGCGAGGAAGAGAGCGGGGAATGCTGCGTCGAGCCCCAGCCGGTTCGGATCGCCGAGCGCGCCGCCGCCGAGAACGCCGATCGCAGTCCCGAGGTTCCACGTGACGTAGAGGACCGTTCCCGCCCCCACGAGCACGCGAAAGTCGAAGCCCCGACGGCTGGAGACCGCCCAGGACTCGTCGACGACAAGCTGAGCCGCGAGTAGCCGCCGCAGCAAGCCGCCTTCGAACCCGGGCGCCACCGAGATCCCGATCGGCACGTACCGCGCGTTCAGGAGCAGGGCCGCCACGATCGCCGTCACGGTGCCGCCCGCGGCGCCGAGGATCGATGCGGCGGCGAACTGGGCCGAGCCGGCGAAGGTGGTCGCGGACATCACGACCGGCGCGATCGCCCCCATGCCCGCGGCCCGCGCGAGGACGCCGTACGTGAGCCCGAACGCGAGGACGGCGATCGCGATCGGCGCGACCATGGTCGCGCCGTCGCGGTAGCGGGTGCGGCCGCTCAGCGCGGCTGCGGCACGATCCGAATGTAGGGCCGCGGCGACTCCCAGCCCTCGGGGTACGTCTCCTTGGCCTCGTCGTCGGAGACCGAGCCCGCGATGATCACGTCCTCGCCCTGCTGCCAGTTGACCGGCGTCGCGACCTTGTGCTTCGCGGTCAGCTGGAGCGAGTCGATCACGCGCAACACCTCGTCGAAGTTGCGGCCGGTCGTCATCGGGTAGACGAGGATCAGCTTGATCGTCTTGTCCGGGGCAATCACGAAGACGTTGCGGACGGTCTGGTTGTCCGCCGGCGTTCGCTCCTTCGGATCACCGGAGACGCTCGAGGGAAGCATCCCGTACGCCTTCGAGACGTTGAAGTCGGCGTCGCCGATGATCGGGTAGTTGGGCGCGTCGCCCTGCGTATCCTCGATGTCCTTCGCCCAGGCCGTGTGGTCCTCGGCGGGGTCGACGGACAAGCCGATGATCTTGACGCCACGCCGGTCGAACTCGGGCTTGATCTTCGCCATGTAGCCGAGCTCGGTCGTGCAGACCGGAGTGAAGTCCTTCGGGTGTGAGAAGAGCACGCCCCACGAGTCGCCGAGCCAGTCATGGAAGCTGATCGGCCCTTCGTTGGTCTGCGCTTGGAAGTCCGGTGCGGTGTCGCCAAGTTGCAAAGCCATGTAGTTCCTCCTCAGGGGTCCGCGCGTAGCCTACGGACGCGCGGTGTGACTATACAAATTGAAGTGTGGCTCAGGCGACGACGATGCAGGCGTCGTGCGAGGAGCGGGCCACCTGCCGGCGGTGCAGCAGCCGGCCCGAGGCGTCGAGAATGCAGAGGGTGCCTCGCCCGAGAGCGGGAGTGACGACCCAGCCGTGGGCCTGCTGGACGTTGTAGGAATCATCGGCGACCGCGGTCGTTCTCAGCACGCGCCCGTCACGGCCGTGCACGCGCAGGGTCGCGCTCTCCCCGCTCGTCACGTAGGCGCGCCCGCCGCGGAAGGTGATGTGCTGTGGCGGCAGATCCGCACGCGGGCGAGAGAGCAGCTCGTGTGTCGTCGCGTCGTAGACGGCGAGGCTGCTCCGGTCGCCGGAGCTGACCCAGACGCGCGCCCGATCGGGCGTCCAGCCGACGTCATGGGCGAGAAACGGCGGCGTCACGAGCCCGAGGAGTCGTGGCTGCGCGCGCCGCGTGATGTCGACGACCGCGATGTGCCGCGCCTTGGCGCCCAGCGAGACCCAGAGCTTTCTGCCGGCGGGATCGATCGTCAGATGGCGCGCCTTGGCTCCGACGTGGGCGCGGCCGACGGTGCGCCCGGCGGCGACGTCGAGGACGACGATCTCGCCCCGCTTCGCGTCGGTGACGTAGGCGTGCCGTCCATCGGGATGGGCCGCGGTGTAGCGCGGCTCGCCGAAGCCGCGCAGCACATGAGCGACCGAGAGCGTCCGGCTTTTCACGATCGAGACCGCACCGAGCTCCGAGTGGGCAACGACCGCCGCCGCGCCGACTGTCTCGATGCTGCGTGGCTTGGCCAGCGTCTTCACGTAGCGGCGAACACGGCCGGTGGCGAGCTCCACCACGACGAGGCGAGCCTCCTCGTCGGCCGTCACCAGCGCCAGCGGCTCGCCCGACCCCCAGCGGGCGGGCCACTGCGGCGCCACCACGAGCGAGATCCCGCCGGCCAGGAATGCGCGCCGATCCATCGTCTCGTCTTACGAAGGAGCAACCTTCCAGCGTCCTGAGTCGGGGGGCCTTGCCCGCCCCCGACTCAGGACGTTCATTCAAAAGCGACCCGCGGCTAGAGGATGCCCCGCGCGTGGAAGGCTGCCTTGACCGTTTTCGCAGTCGAGGCGTTGTAGAGCTGCTGCGCGGCCAGGACCGTCCTCTGGGCGAGAGCGGTCATCGTCGTCCCCGGGAAATCGAACGAGCCGGTGAGGATGATCGTGTCCGCAACTCGGTTGCCGAGGCTCTGACGGATGTCCCAGAGGGCGCGCGACCAGATCTGCCCGTCGTGGTGAACCTCGCCGTTCAGATCGGCCGGATAGTGGAGATCGAGGTCGGTCCGCCGGAGGCAATGGGGCACGCTCGAGGTGTACGAGGTCGAGTCCCAGTCGGCGATGCAAGGCAGGTCGCTCGAGACGGCCACGCCGTCCGCACGCGAGACGACGTCGGACACCGTCAACGCCCAGTAGTCGCCGAACCCTTCGCTGATCGCCCCGGCTTCCTCGGAGGCGAAGCTGAAGTTCTGCGAGTCGTGGATCGCATGCCCGTACTCGTGGAGGATCACCTCGGCGTCCTCCGCGTCGTCGACCCCTCCCTTTCCGTATCGGATCTCGAGTGTGGGATGGTCGGTCTCGAACGAGTTGTCCGCGCCGAGCTGGTTGATCCGGATGCGCTGCGGCTGGTTGTCGATCGCCCGCATTCGCGAGCCGAAGCCGAGACTCTGGATGTACTTCTGTGCTTCGGTGACCCAGTAGTACGCCATCACCTGCTCGAACTCGTCCTGGCTGCGGTTGTAGTCGAACGTGTTCGTAGGCGAGTACGCGGGGTTGCCGGTCTCGCTGGTGACGGTCGCGTAGTCGCCGTGCAGGAAGCCGCTGCCGTCCAGGTTGGTGAGCCTTTCCTCGTGGTAGGCCGGCGCCAGCGCGGCAAAATCCGCGTCCTTCTGATCGGTGAGGCTCTCGCGGAACGCAAACGTGCCGACGCCGAGGTCGGCGACGGGATTGGGCACGAAGACGCGGCCCGTGCCTGTGCTGGAGCCCGAACCGGGCTTGGTCGCAAGCGCCGACGGCGCCGTAGCGAGAGCAGCCGCGAGCAGAGCAACGCCGTAAATGATTCGTCTCAAGAGAAATCCCCCTCGTCCGTTGATGACTGGGCCGTACGGTAGCGCCGGAATCGCGAAACGTCTATTGCGGGCCCTTGCTTGCGATTTAGGCTGGGGCGGTGCCTGAGGACCATTTCGGCAAGCGCGTCGCCGCGGACTTCGACAAGCGTCATGCGCACAAGGCCACACCGGCCGTCGTCGACCCAATGGTCGACCTCATCGCAGAGCTCGCCGGCGACGGCGCCGCGCTCGAGCTCGGCGTCGGCACGGGCCGGATCGCACTGCCACTCGCGCAGCGCGGCGTCCGCGTTCACGGCATCGACCTTTCTGAAGCGATGGTCGCCCGCCTGCGCGAGAAGCCGGGCGCGGAGCTCGTCGAGCTGACCGTCGGTGACTTCGCCACGACCAAGGTCGAGGGAACGTTCTCGGTCGCCTATCTCGTCGCGAACACGATCATGAACCTGACGACCCAGGACGAGCAGGTCGCGTGCTTCTGCAACGTCGCCGAGCAGCTCGAGCCCGGCGGCTGCTTCGTGATCGAGGTGCTCGTCCCGGGCCTGCAGCGGCTGCCGCCGGGCGAGCGCTTTCAGCCCTTCGCCGTCGAGCCCAACCACCTCGGCTTCGACGAGATCGACGTCGTCACCCAGAGCCTGGTCTCACATCACTACTGGGTCGACGGTGACAAGGTCGAGGTGTTCGCGCCGCCATTCCGTTACGTCTGGCCGTCGGAGCTCGACCTGATGGCGCGAATCGCGGGCATGACCCTGCGCGAGCGCTGGGCAAGCTGGAGGCGGGAGCCGTTCACGAGCGAAAGCGCGAAGCACGTCTCCGTCTGGGAGAAGAATTAAAGGGTGTGTGGCGAAAGAGCTTGGATGCCCCCGGAACCGGTCGAGGTCCGTGATGCGACGCGACGCACGCGACTGGCGAACGAACGGACCTATCTCGCGTGGTGGAGGACCGGCCTGACGAGTCTGGCAGTGAGCTTCGGCGCCGGCAGGCTCGTTCCGGAACTGGCCGGTGGGCCAAGCTGGCCGTTCGAGCTGATCGGAGTCGCGTTCGCAATCGTCGGGCTGGCCTTCATCGCCTTCGGCTACTTCAGGCATCGCGATGTCGAGCTTGCACTCTCGCGTGGTGAGTACACGGGCCTTCCGAACGGCGCGGCGGTCGCCTTTGCCGGCCTAGGAGCGCTGCTCGGGGTGGCGACGATCCTTCTGGTCGTCCTTCATCCGAGCTAGGGCGCCGGCGAAAGAACGCGAGTGGCCCGCCCGGAGGCGGGCCACTCCGTCGGTGAACTCGGGTTAGTGGTCGGTCGGTTTGAAGTACCGCTTGAGCTCCCAACTTGCAACGTCGTTGCCGAGCTTTTCGCCCTGCTTGACGGAGTTGCGGAAATGGAAGCCGAGCCAGACTCGGGCGTCGACGACTTGCTTCTGGATGTCGTCGACGTCATTGAAGTGCTGGGTGGTTGTGAGGGTCGAGAATCCGTTCTCTCCTCCGGGCATCGTGACGTCGAGATGCTTCGTTTGCAGCGCGGCCGCAAGCGCGTCGCTGAAGCCCGCGGTGAAGCAGCCGTGCTGGGACGGATATTCGGGGTGACCCGGCACCGACAGCAGCGCCTGCCAGGTCGGGTCGGCGGTCGTGTCGGGATTGCCGTCCTTGTCGGCGTTCCGGATCGCAGTGATCGGGCGCCAGAATTGGTAGAAGAACTTGGAGTCGAAGCAGGCGATCCCGGCGTCGGTCGTGACAATCTCTCCCATCGCGAGCAGATGCGCGGCGTCGACGAGATCCATGCTGTGCTGCCCCACGACGCTCTGCATCGTCTGGTTGTACTGGTTGATGTTGTTCCCGACCCAGAAGTACGCAATCGCCTTCTGCTCCGTGCTGCGGACGGTGCTGTTGAGGGCACCGTAGGCCTCGGTCTCGTTCAGGTCCTTCGCGTACCGGTGGCTGGTGAGCGAAGGCGGCGGCTCGGCCCGGAACTGCGAGGCGCCGTCGAGCAGGAACGGTCGCATCGTCGCGAGCCACGGCGTCTGCACCGACTGACCCGGCTGCAGCTGCCATTGTCCTGGCAGGATCGGCCCGATCCCTCCATAGCTGGGCGTCGCCGCCTTGAGGCCGTCTCCGGTGCGGAAGGCGATGATGTCCTGCGCCGCCGCCTCGCCCACCGCGACGCCGCCCGACGCGTTTCCGCTCAGCGTCGGCAAGTAAGCGTTGTACTCGGCATCGACAGCCGACTGCTGGTCGGGCAGGTAGTAGTCGAGTGTTGTCCGCGCGGCCGCCGCGACCGCTGCCTGCACCGAGGCGCCGGGTGCGACCGCGACGGTGAAGTCGTGGTAGGGCTCGTAGCGTCCGGAGATCTTCGTGACGGCGTCATACACGGCCGCCTGCACGTACGACATGTAGACCATGCCATCGGTCTGGACCTTCGTCGGCGTCGAGTTGCGGACGGCGTTGACTGCGTTCGTGTTCCAGATCAGCACCGCGTCCGGGGGCACTCCAGCGGCATGGTGCGGTTTCGCCGACGCCACCGACAGCGAGACCGTCGCGGCGAATGCGGCGATGCCCACGAGGATGAGCAGCGTCCTTTGAACTGTTCTCCTTTTCATCTCTCCTCCTGTCCGGACGAGACCGCCTCGACGACACGGAGTGCGTCGAGCCCGGCGACCTGCGCGGCAAGCGCAGCCTCCCGGCCCGAGGCAGCGTCGAAGACGAAGAAGCAGATCTCGTCCTCCGGAACATGGATCGAGCGTTCGAAGCGGACGCGCTTCCTCTCTCGCGTCAGCTCCTCCGCTGCCGAGCGTGCCCGCCGTTCGCAGGCGGCGAGCTCTCCCGCCTGGCCGCGGGCGAGAAAGGTCTCGACTAGGTAGCTCGGCATGCGCTCGACGCTACGGCCGCGCCGATTCCGAGGAAAGGTAAGAACGTCCTGACTTTGCTCGGCTGGTCTCCTAGTGGAGCCGTCGAGCGAGCTCGGTGCGCGAGCGGACGCCGAGCTTGGCGTAGATGTGGGTCAGATGGCCGGCGACAGTTCGCTCGCCGAGAAAGAGCTCGGTGGCGACCTCACGGTTCGTCCGCCCCTCGGCAACCAGGGTGGCGACGCGGCGCTCGGCCGCCGTCAGGCCTTGCTCCCGCGTGCGGCCGCCGATCCTGCCGAGCTCTCCGCGCGCCTTCTCGATCCAAGTGGCCGCCCCGAGCTGCTCGAAGCCCTCCAGGGCGGCACGGATCGCGTCGCGAGCCGGCCGCTTCTGCCGAAGGCGCCGGCGGGCGATGCCCAGCGCAAGCTGCGCGCGAGCCCGGCCGAAGGAATCTCCGACCGCCTCGTGCTGGGCGACCGCATGCTCGAGGAGCGAAGCGGCCCGACGGACGTCCCCGCCGGCGGCGGCCACGAGACCGTGGCACCGCGTCACGTTTGCGAGCACCCACTCGTCGCCGAGCCGTACCGCGCCTTTCTCCCAGAGGTCGACAACGCTTACCGCGTCGTCGAACCGATCGACCTCTAGCAGCGCCTCCGCGTAGTCCGCGCTCCACCAGCGGTGGCCGGGGTCGTCCCACCCGAGCCTCTCCGCCTGCGCCTCCGCCTTGGCGAGCCACTCGACAGCCCTGTCCGCATCACCGCCCCAGAAGGCGACGAGCCCCAGGTTTGCGAGGTGAGTGGGCGGATGCAGCCCGAGCTGCCGGTCTGCGAGCTCGAGAGCTAGCTCGGACTGCTCGCGGGCGAGCCGGAGCTGGCCGCGGTGAAGGGCAATGAGCGCGATCGTGAGGTGGTCTTGCGGCACCTCGAGTCCGTACTGGACACTGATGTCGAGTGAGCGGTCGGCGTACTCCGCTGCGAGCTCCCACCGCCCACCCCACAGCTCGACCCACGAGAGACTCCACAACGTGTACGCGCCGAACGGCTCGTCGCGTTCATGCCACTCCTCGTACTCGCTCTCGAGCAGGGCGCGGGCGTCGTGGACGTTTCTGCGAGCGATCAGCGCATGTGCGACCGTGCTCGTAGCCTCCTTCAGCAGCACCGCGTCGCCGACGGCGATCGCGAGCTCGCGTGCCCGAGCCGCATTTGCCGCGGCCTCGGCGTCACCCGAAATGGAACCCAGAGACGCGAGCATGCTGAAAGCCTCGGCACGAAGGGCGTCGTCGTCGAGGTCGTCGGCTAGCTGGAGCGCCGCTCGCGCATGCTCGATTGCCCCCGCCCACCCGTCCCTGAACCGCGTCGCTGCCGCCAGCCGGCTGTGGATGACCGACTGGAGCGCCGGCCGCGAGGCCGACTCGTAAAGGGCCTGCTCGAGCAGCTCGGCGGAGCGGTCGACGCTCTCGAGCTCGGCGAGGAGCATCAAGCCTTCAGCGCGGAGTGGCCCGATTTCCGCCTCGGACAGAAAGTCGGCGGCGATCGTCCGGGCGCGAGTCCACTCGCCTGCAGCCTGATGGGCCCGAGCTGCGGCCAGCGCCCGGCGATGGCGCTCGTCCGACGCGTTCGTCGGCGTCAGCCGAAGCGCCTGCTCGGCAAGCTCTGCGGCGATGGCCGAAGCGCCGCGATCAGTCGCGAGCATCGCGGCTTCGTCGAGCAGGCCGGCGACGTCCGGATCCGGCTCGTCCCGCGAAAGCGCGAGGTGGCGGGCTCGCGTGAGCGAATCTTCGCTCACTTCTGCGATGCGTCTATGGACGCCGCGCCGCTTCGCCCCGAGGTCGTTGTAGAGGACCGACGACAGCAGTGGGTGGGTAAAGCGAATCGTCCCGTTCTCTCGCTCGATCACATGGGCCTCGATCGCGGGATCGAACGCGTCCGCCGCGACGCCCGCCGCCTCCAGGACAGACATTGAAGGCGTACCAAGGGCCGATGCGAGCGCCAGCGCTTCACGCGTGGCCGGCGGAAGCCCGGAGATCCTTGCGCGCACCAAGTCCTCGAGCGTCTCAGGAACCGGTAGCGGCTCCGTCGGGTCGATCTCGCTGTCCAGCACGCGAGCCAGCTCCAGGGCGAAGAATGGATTTCCGCCCGACCGTTCGTGGATGCGGAGCAATGTCTGGCGCGCGAAGGCCCGACCGAGCCGGTCGCGGAGGAGCCGGTGGAGCGCGCCGACGCTGAACGGTCCCACCGGCAGCCGCCGCACGCTGTCCGCGCCGAGCGCTTGCTCGAGCTCCGACAGGTGCGCGCCGTCATCGAGCCGGCGGGCAAGGAGCACGAGCACCCGCCTTTCCGTGAGCCGTCGCAGCGCAAAGGCGAGCGCGCTCGACGAGGACGAGTCGAGCCACTGGACGTCGTCGACAGCGATCAGGACCGGCTCGCCTTCGCCGAGAAACTGGAGCACGTCGCGCACAGCCACGCCGAGCGCGCGGTGGTCGGCGGGATCGCCTGACGCGTCTTCGCGGAGCAGCGCGACCTCGAGCGCGCGCCGCCGCGGCGCCAAGAGCGCCGGCAGCGCTTCGTCGAGGATGTCCTCGAACACGTCGCACAAACCCACGTAAGCGAGCCCGCGCTCGGCCTCGACCGGTCGAGACGCGAGGATGCGCCAGCCCCGAGTGCGCGCATGCTCGACGCCCGCGAGCCAGAGAGTCGATTTTCCGATGCCCGCCTCGCCTTCGAGGACGAACGCGGCGGGCCCCCCGTGGCTTTCGCCGATGAAGGCT
>Ga0307289_10000148_pt1 | contig 27769 bp, 33 predicted proteins | sample ER_DNA_143_FD_194483 | JGI IMG/M metagenome (GOLD analysis project Ga0307289, IMG submission 194483) | Bulk soil microbial communities from the East River watershed near Crested Butte, Colorado, United States - ER_DNA_143 | ecosystem: Environmental > Terrestrial > Soil > Floodplain | place...
CGGCGAGGAGCCGCATCATCTCCTCGTCCTGGGCCGCGAGGATGCCGTGGCCGACGCGCGCGGGCCTGAGCGTCTCGACCACCTCGCCGACCTCCTCGATCCCGTGCGCGCCGCCCTCCTCGCCGACGTGGATCGTCACGCCGAGCCCCGCCGAGCGCGCCTCCTCGACGAGCGGCGCCAGGTCGCGGTAGGGGTAGCGGCCGCCGTTCGGCCGCGGGCCGGCGATGTCGATTCCGACGATGCCGCGCGTCGCGTAGCGAATCGCCTTCTCGACGATGATCTCGTTCTGCTCGCGCGTGAACGTCCTGTCCATCATCAGGATGAGGCCGGCGCGGACGCGCGGGTACTCGAGCTCGGCCCGGTCGAGCCCGCGCACCGCGGCCATGATGATGTGGTCGAGGTCGCGCTCGCCGCCCCGATTTCGCTTCATCGGGTTGAAGCGGAGCTCGAGCGTCGTGATGTTCTGGGAGATGTAGGCGCCGCCGATCGCGCCGTGCACCGACTGCTCCACCGCCAGCGGGCTCGACTGGATCAGCTCGGTCCACTTGTAGATCTGGTCGAGCTCGGGAAGGCCCTCGACGCCGCGCGGGTCGACGGTGACGAGGTCGACGAAGTCCCAGTAGTCCTTGACCGGCAGCGCGATCCCCTGCTCGTGGGCGAGGGACCACATGACCGCCGGGTCGACCGAGCCGCCGAGGTGCGTGTGCAGCTCGGCCAGGCCGCCACGGGCGATCTCGGCGACCACCGTGCGAGCCTCAGACTCGACTTGCAACGGCCTCCGCGAGCTTCGTCCCGGCCACGCGGTCGGGAATGGTCTCGAGGCGCTCGACCGGCTCGGCGCTGAAGACGAAGCGGACGTAGCGGGCGGCGACCTCGTCGCCCCAGCCGGTCATAGAAGTGGCAGCGATCTTGGCGTCGTCGAGGAGGACCCGCGAGGCCTCCGCCGGCTCGAAACCGAGCGAGGCTACGTCGAGGAGGAGCGACCAGCCTCCCGCCGGGCTCACGAACGGCCAGCCCGGGAGGCCGGCGAGCATCGTGTCGCGGCGGCGCTCAAGCTCGGTCACGCACTCGGCGACGTTGCTCTGGTCGCCGCGCAGGACAGCGGTGGCGGCGAACCGGGAGATCGCCACCGGCATCGTCGTGTTGTAGACGTGCGCCCACCCGGCGTCGGTGACGGTCTGGGCGGGCCCGGCGACCCAGCCGACCCGCCAGCCGATCATCCGGTGCTCCTTCGAGAGGGAGCCGACGACGACGGTTCGCTCCGTCATGCCCTCCATGCGGAGTGGGTGGACGAGTGGCCTGCCGTCGAAGAGGAGGCGCTCCATCGCCGCGTCGTAGATGAGGAAGAGGTCGCGCTCGCGACAGAGGTCGCAGACCGCGTGCCAGTCGTCGTCGTCCAGGTAGCCGCCCGAAGGCATCGACGGGCTCATGAGGAGAAACCCGGTCGTCTTCGGGCCGGCGCCGTCGGCGAGCCGGTCGCGGTCGAAGCGCCAGCCGTCCTCCTCGGCGAGGAACGGCACGAATCGCGGCACCCCGCCGGCGAGGCGGATGCGGTTGACGATGCCCGCGTAGGTCGGGTCGGTGACGATCACCTCGTCCCCGGGGTCGACCGTGCAGAGGACGACGTCGAGGAGCGCCTCCATGCCGCCGGCCGTAACGATGATCTCGCGCTCCGGGTCGTAGCGGTGCCCGGTGCGCTCGGCCGTGAAGTCAGAGATAGCCGCGCGGAGGTCGAGGTCGCCGGTGAACGGAAGCCAGCTGTTCGACTTCGGATCGGTGAGCGTCGCGCGCGTCGTCTCGAGTGCCTCGGGCGGGAGCGGGAGGTCGGTGTCGAGGTTCTCCATGCGGAGGATCGGGCCGCCGTGGCTTCCACCGGTTTCCTCCGCCGCAGCGGCAACCCGGTCGATCCCGAAGCCGCCGATCGGCTGGATTCGCTCCGCCCTCTTGATCACGAATGCGAGTTTATTCCGGGTATGGTCCTTCCATGAAGGTGGGCATCGTCGTGCCCTACTCCTGGTCGTTCTGGGGAGGAGTCCAGGAGCACGCAGACCACCAGGCGCGGGCGCTCCGAAGCCTCGGGATCGAGGCGAAGATCCTCATGGGTCACGATCCGCCTGGGCGACTGACGAGGCTCCTCCACCCGAAGGAAGGTAGGCACACGCGACCTCCGGACTACGTCATCCCCGTGGGCCGGTCGGTGATCGTCCCTGCGAACGCGTCGCTTCCGAACCTCATCCTGTCGCCGCCCTCGATGCTCCGGATGAAGCGGATCTTCGCCGAGGAGCGCTTCGACGTCGTCCACGTGCACGAGCCCTACGCGCCGATACTCTCGCCGTATGCCCTCGCCGTCGCCGGCTGCCCGCTCGTCGCCACCTGCCACGCCGCGGGAGAGGGCCTCGGCTGGTACCCCTTCGGGCATCTGGTCTGGGGAATCCTGATGAAGCGCATCGACTTTCGCATCGCCGTTTCGGAGTCGGCCAAGCGGGCCGCCGACCCCTATATGGGAGAAGGGCCGATCGAGGTCATCCCGAACGGGATCGCTCTGCCGGAGCGCTTCGATCCGGGCGGGCGGAACGGCAACGTCGTCTTCATCGGCCGAAACGAGCGACGCAAGGGCCTCGAAGTTCTGCTGCGCGCCTGGCCGGAGGTCGCGGCGAAGACCGAGGCGCGCCTGCGCGTCGTCGGAGCCGATCCGCTCTCCGTGCGCTGGCTCGCGCGACGGCAAGGCCTCTCGTTGGAGCGCGTCGATCTCCTAGGCGGGCTCTCCGAGGAGGAACTGACTGCCGAGCTGGAGGCGGCGAGCCTCCTGGCCGCCCCGGCTCTGGGCGGTGAGAGCTTCGGCATGGTGCTCACGCGCGCCTTCGCGACCGCCACTCCCGCCGTGGCCTCCGACATCGAGGGCTATGCGGCGGTCGCCGACGAGAGGAGCGCGGTGCTCGTCCCGCCGGGCGACTCTGCGGCCATCGCAAGCGCGCTCGTCGAGCTGCTCACCGACGAGGAGCGGCGGCGCGCTCTCGGAGAAGCCGCCCGCACGGTGGCCGAGCGCTACTCCTGGGACCGAATTGCCGGCCGCCTCGTCGAGATCTACGAGGAGCTGGCTATTCGGCCGGCTGCGGAGCGGGCGGCCGCCTGATGAACCTCATCCCTCGCAACCCGGTGGTGCGGCTCGCGCTCCTCGCGCTCGTCGTCGCGATCGCGGTCGTGCTCGTCATCTGGCACGGGCCCGACCGCAGCCTCATCGCAGACGCCTTCGAGGCCGTCTCCTGGAACTGGGTGGCGATCGCCGTCGCGATCAACCTCGCCTCGGTCGCCGTGCGCTCCTCGGCCTGGCGGGTGATCATCCTCCAGGCGATCCCGGCCCCGTGGCCGTCCTGGCGCGTGGTCTTCTCGGCCTTCTGCGTCGGACTGCTCGGGAACGTGGCGCTGCCCGGTCGCGTAGGTGAGCTCGCGCGGGTCGCGGTCATCACGCGGCACCTGCGCCGCCGCCCGGGAACCTGGGCGACGATCGTCGGCACGGTCTTCGCGCACCGTCTCTTCGACGTGGTCGCCGCGACCGGCCTCGTCATCTACGTCCTCTACACGTCTCGGATCCCGGACTGGGCGAAGCCCGCCCTTGCCGCCGTGATCGGGGTCGGCTTCGGCCTCCTCATCGCCGCGTTCCTGCTGGCCAGGCGACACCCCCAGCAGGCGGCCCAGACGCCCGAAGGGTCTGGAGCCGCTCGGCGGCTCATCGCGATGGCGCGCGCCGGGCTGACGGTGCTGCGGAGGCCCGCGCCGGCGATCTGGGCGCTCTGCTTTCAGCTGCTCGGGTGGACGGCGCAGCTCCTCGCCGTCTGGGCCGCGATGGAGGCCTTCCAGATTCACGCGGGCGTTCAGGCAGCCGCGCTCGTCCTCCTCCTCATGAACGTCGTCACGCTCTTCCCCTTCTGGCCGGGCAACGTGGGCTTGCTCCAGGCCGCGATCGGCTTCGCGCTCCTCTCCTACGGCGTGGCGTACGCGCACGGCTTCGCTTTCGGCATCGGCCTGCAGGCGATCGAGGCGTCGGTCGGCGTCGGGCTCGGCCTCTTCTATCTCGCGCGCGAGGGCTTCTCCTTCGCGATGCTGCGCCGCATGCCCGAGGTGACGGACGTCGAGGTCGAAGAGGACGACCGCGTGGAGCGGATCGCCTAGAACGTCGACGGCTTCCGACAGCCCGGCTCGACCCCGCGCCGTCGCGTGCCCCGGTCCGCTCAAGAGCGTCCTCAGCGCCAAGGCAGCTGCGCGCGCTCTCGCCGCCGGCTTTCGGCGCGCTGGGGTGGAGGCCGACGAGGCTCCCGTCGCCGACGGAGGGGAGGGGACCGCCGCGGCGCTCCATGCGGCGCTCGGCGGCGATTGGCGAACGACGGTCGTGGCCGATCCATTCGGCAGGCCTGTGGAGGCCGACTTCCTGCTCCTGCCGGACGGACGGGCCGTGGTCGAGTCGGCACAGGCGATCGGGTTGTCTCGACTCGCCCACGACGAGCTCGATCCCCTGACGGCTTCGAGCCGGGGCCTTGCGGATCTCATTGCGGCGACGGTCGAGGCGGGAGCGACCGGTCTCATCGTGGGGCTCGGCGACAGCGCGACGGTCGATGGGGGCGCCGGCCTCCGAGAAGCGCTCGATTCGCTTCCCCTCGAGACGGTGGTCGCGTGCGACGTTTCGAACCCGCTCCTCGGCTCCCGCGGAGCCGCTCGCGCCTTCGGGCCTCAGAAAGGCGCGTCGCCGGAGGACGTGGAGCTGCTCGAGCGCAGGTTGGCGGAGTCAGCGGAGCTTGCTCCCTACGCCGATCTGCCGGGCGCCGGCGCCGCGGGGGGTCTCGGTGCCGGGCTCGCCATGCTCGGAGCCACTCTCGTCCCGGGGGCCGAGCTCGTCGTCGAGACCATTCGGTTGCCGGAGCGCCTCGAGGGATCGGCTCTCGCCGTCACCGGCGAGGGAATCGTCGACGCCGCCTCGCTCGAGGGCAAGGCACCGGGCGTCGTGGCCGCGCACGCGCACGAGCTCGGCGTCCGCTGCGTCGTCTTCGGCGGTCGCGTCGTAACGGAGATCCCATCGGCGCAAACGGTCGCGCTCAGCGGCGATCCGCGTCGCGCGGAGGCCGACCTCGAGCGACTCGGGGAGTCACTCGGCCGAGAGCTTTAGCCCGCGAGGGCTACTCGTGCGCCTGAGCGGCGCGCAGCCGTTGGGCGAGCGTCTTCAAGAGCGCCCAGGCGACCTGCGGGTGATCCTCGACGAAGGGCTTGAACTCCCAGGAGGTCATGCCGTAGGCGGTCACGTCGGTCGCCGCGGTGATGCTCGCCGTGCGCGTTCCTTCGTCGATGAGGGCGATCTCGCCGAAATAGTCGCCCGGGCCGAGGGTTGACTTGACCTCTCCGCCGACGCTCACCGTGGCGTTCCCCTCGGTGATGACGAAGAAGCCGGCGCCGCCGCTCCCCTCGCTCGTCATCGGGCTGCCCTCGGCATAGCGGCGCTCTTTCATCTGATTCGCAAGTCGGCCGAGATCTTCGTCGTCCAAGTCGGCGAAGAGCGGCACCTTGCGAAGGACGTCTACGGGCGCGGACATCGCGCGGGATGATAGCGGCGGGCAGGGCAAGCGCGAAGCGCGGCGAAGTTCGCGCCGATGCGCACACAGGCCGCGCTCTATGAGGCGATCGACCTCGAGCTCTCCTGGTCGGAGCAGGAGCTGCCCGAGCGAGAGCGGACGAAGCATGTCCATCGTCTTCACCCGTACCTGGGCAAGTTCGTCCCTCAGCTCGCAGAGGTGTTCCTGCGCCGCTATGCCTCTCCCGGCCAGCTCGTCTGGGATCCGTTCGCCGGCTCGGGGACGACCCTCGTCGAGGCGAACGCCTTCGGAGCGCGGGCGGCCGGGTGCGACGTGTCGGCCTTCAACTGTCTCCTCATGCGCGCGAAGACCGGCGCCTACGACCCCGCCCTCCTCATCGGCGACGTTGTGCGCCTTTCGGAGAGAGAGCCGGCGAAGGAGGCCCCATCCGGGAGTCGCTACCTGCGGCGCTGGTTCGCGCCGCGCTCGCTCACGGAGCTCTCGGCGTTTCGGGAGCGGATCGACGGAACCGCGTACCCCGAGCTCTGGGAGGTCGTCCTCTCGCGCTCGGCCCGCTCCGCGCGGCTTGCCCGGCATGACGACCTGGACTTTCCCGCCGAGCCGGTGGCGGGCGAGTACTTCTGCCACAAGCACCGGCGCGTGTGCCGTCCGGTGGGCGAGGCGGACAAGTTCCTGCGCCGGTACGTGCGCGACGCTGTCCAGCGCGTGCAGGAGTTCGCTGACGCGCGCTCGGACGCCGACGTCTCGGTCCTGCACGGCGACGCCCGGGTTCTCGACCCCCCGGGACCTGTTGACCTTGTACTCACCTCTCCGCCCTACCCCGGGCTGATCGACTACCACGAGCAGCACGCCTACGCCTATGAGCTGCTCGGCCTCGAGCGGCGTGACAACGATGAGATCGGCAGAGGCGTGAAGGGCTACTGCCACGACATCACGGCCGTGCTCGTGCGAGCACGCCGCGCGCTCCGCCGCGGCGGGAAGATCGTGGTCGTCGTCAACGACCGTCGCGGCCTTTATGACGGCATCCTCGCGGCGGCCGGCCTTCGTCTCGAAGATCGCTTGCTCCGCCACGTCAACCGACGCACCGGCCGGCGCAGGGGCGAGTTCTACGAAGAGGTCTTGATCGCGACTCCCTGAAGCCCGCTCCGGACGAGCGGGTGGCTGCCCGGGATGCGGGTGGGGCGGAGATCGGTCACGTCGAAGCCGGCCGCGGCGACGGCGCCTCGGGTGTCCCGGTTGAGATGGCAATTGCCGGCGAGCCTACGGTGCAGCGGCGTGAGGCGCTCCTGCCAGCGCGCGAGGCGGTCATCGCCGCGGACGTGCTCGAGGAGGACGAGCCGCCCGCCCGGCTTCAGCACCCGCCGGACGTCGGCCAACGCGGCGCTCGGGTCGTTGACCGAGCAGAACACGAAGGTGACGACGGCCGTGTCGAACGACTCGTCCGGAAACGGCAGCGACTCGGCCGACCCGGAGACGACCTCGACCGGCACCGTTGCCTCGGCGGCGCGCCTCGGGAGGCGACGCGCCATGCTCGGATCGGGTTCGATGGCGACGACGCGCGACGCCTTCTCGTAGTGAGGGAGGTTGAAGCCGGTGCCCGCACCGATCTCGAGGACCTCGCCTTCGAGCCCGGCCACGAGCTCGTGGCGCTTCGCTCCGAGCTCACCCTTCTCGACCCTGCGTCCCATCACGTCGTAGAGCCAGCCGATCACGGGCGCGCCTCCTCGACGCGTTTGCCGAGCTCCTCGATCTTTCCTTGCGCGGCGTCGAGCTTCCCGACACAGGCACGGTAGAGCTGCTCGCCGCGCTCCCAGAGCGCCACCGCCTCTTCGAGGCTCGCTTGGCCGCTTTCGAGCTTGGCCACGATCTGCTCGAGCTCGCGGCGCGCATCCTCGAAGGTGACCGGCTCGCTCACTGCCGAGTCTCCTCGACCCGGGCCCCAAAGCCGCCTTCGCCGAGCTCGACCTCGACACGCTTGCCCGTTGCCAGCTCGGTTGCGGACCGGACGATGCCGTTGTCCGTCCGGACAATGGCGTAGCCTCGTGCCAATGTTCTCTGTGGAGACAACGCCTGGAGTCGGCCGGCGAGGCCCTCGAGCCCCGCCCGCTTGCGCTCGACAAGCAGGGCCGGCGCCCTATTCAGGCGGTCGCGGTCCGTGGCGAGAGCACGGCGGGCCCGCTCGAGGGCGGCCCCGCCGCCGCGGGCGAGTGCGGCGCGGGCGGTGTCGAGGCGCTCACGGAGCTCGCGCTCGTCCGGAACGATAAGGCGCGCTGCCGCGGTCGGCGTCGACGCGCGGATATCGGCGGCGTGGTCGCAGAGCGGCGTGTCCTGCTCGTGGCCGACCGCCGAGACGACTGGGACGGAGCAGCCCGCCACCGCGCGGACGACGCGCTCGTCGCTGAAGGGGAGGAGGTCTTCGAAGCTCCCGCCTCCGCGGGTGAGGACGATCACGTCGACGCCGGGTGCGCGCGAGAGCGATTCAAGCGCGGCCGTGATCGCGGCTGGCGCCGCCTGCCCCTGGACATACGTCTGGGCGACGAGAACGTTCGCAGCCGGGAAGCGGCTCTGGACGGCAGTGACGAAGTCGCGCTTCGCAGCCGCCTCGTTCCCGGTCAGAAGGCCGATCCGCCCCGGCAGGAGTGGGAGCGGGCGCTTGCGCTCGGGCGCAAAGAGACCCTCGGCGGCGAGCTTCCGCTTCAGCCGCTCGAGACCGGCGAGGATGGCCCCGAGCCCGAGCGGCTCGATCGAGAGCGCGCGGAACTGAAAGACGCCGCGGGCCTCGTAGATCTCGGGGCGTCCGTAGACGTGGACGGTCATGCCGTCCGCGAGGTCCAAACGGAGGCCGTCGAAGCGCCCGCGCGGCATACTCACGGGCAGGCACGCGCCGTCCTGAGGATCCTTGAGCGTGAAGAAGACGCTCTGCCATCCCTCCTGACGGCGAAACTCGGTCACCTCGCCCTCGATCCAGAGAGTCGGCAGCCGGGCGATCCACGAAGCGACGCCGTGGTTGAACGCGGAGACGGTGTAGACCTTGCGGTCGCCGTAGACGAGTGGCTCGACCTTCACCGCTCGAATCTAGCTCAGCCGGGCGGGTGGAGAAGAAATCGGCGCGTTCTAGAGCAGGATCTGCGCTGCGACGTCAGGGATGCAGCCTCGCGGGCCGACGAGGTCGACGGCCTCATGAAGATCCGCGTCGCTCTGCGCGATGCGCTCGGCGAGCGGGAGTGGATAACCGGCCTCCATGAGCACGTGTAGGCGCCAGCTTTCTACCCTGCCGCGTTCGTCCAGCTCACGTTCGAGAGTCGTCAACGTGTCTTCCATTCCGCGTAGGTTCGGTCTCCTTAGGACGAACCCTCCCCCGAAAAGTCAGTTTCAACCGCGGTCCATGCTCCTCACCGAGGCGTTCGACTCGGCCTCGAGGGCGGCGTATCGCTCCTCCGCCGCGGCGAGCGTCTCCTCGAGGCGCGCGGAGAGGTGGCGAACGCGCTCCGCGGCGACGTTGTGCTGGGCCTCCGCCGAACGGGCGACGTCGTTGATCCGGCGCTGGAGCCTGTCCGCTGTCAGCCTCGCCATCTCCGCGATGCGGTCGGCGACGTCCTTCTCCGCCTGCCGCGCGAACTGCTCGATCGCCTTCTCGAGCTCGCGCGAAAGGCGCTCGGCGGCCTTCTCCCGCGAGTCCTTGATCTGCGCGTCGAACTGCTTCTCGGCGTACTCGGTCAACCTGGTCGCGGCCCGCTCGAGCGCACGGTCGAGCGCGGCGAGATGGCGCCGTTCCGCCTCCTCGAGCCCTGCCGCGATTCGGTTTCGGGCTTCGGTCTCGTCGCGCTCGAGCTGCTCACGCAGAGCCCGCTCGCGGGAACGAAGCCGCTCGCTCACCTCGTGCAGCGCGCGTCGCCGTTCGGCCGCGTGAATCTCGATGTCCGAGCGCCCTTCTTCGAGGAAGCCGGTGCCGAAGCGCTGCAGCTCTTCGCGGAGCTTGGCGAGGGCGAGCCTCTGCTCCTCGCTCGCCGTGTCGACGCGCTCGGCGTCGACTGCGAGCCGCGCTTCGTACGCGGAGACGGCTTCGCGCTGCTGCTGGCCGAGCTCCGCCAGGTTCCGCTCGAGAACGCGCTGTCCACGGTCGAGGTCGGCCGCCCACGCCATGAGCCGCTGTTCGAGACGCTCCTGGACCGAAGCGACGGTTTGCGTGAGCTCGACGCGAGCCCGCTCGGTCTGGCGCTCCACCGTGTCGCGACGCTCCTCGGCCATTCGACGCTCCTGCTCGCCGAGCTGGTGCCCGGTGTTCGCACGCTCGCGGGCCAACATCCGCTCGAGCTCGAGTATTCGAATGCGGGCTTCCTCCTCGGCGGAGGTGCGGATCTCCTCGCGGGCGGCATCCGTCAGCCGCTCGATCTCCTGCATCCGCTTGAGGCCGCGGTTCAGCGCCAGTAGGCCTGCTTCGGCGATCGCGGCTGCTGCCAGCCCGCCGGCGGCGAGGAGAAGCGCATCTGTATCGGTGAACGAGTCGACCAGATCGAGCCCCAAAGCGGCGATTGCGACCACGGCCGCTACCGAGAGCGCGAGCGTGATCGCGAGCAGCAGGCGCTCGCCGGCCTTCTGCTTGACGACGGCAAGCAGGGACAGGGCCACGACGGCGACGGCGGAAGCGAAGATAATCTCAAGGGCGAGCGCCATCGCCCCATCCTAGGCCTTAGAAGAAAAAGAGACGACCGCGGTGCGACCGCGCCGATGTGGTCGCCTGTGAAAAGCGCTTGAAAGTCGCCCGGGCGATCTGGCCGGCCAGAACGTCCGACGAAGCGCCTACTCCCTCCGGGCGATACGTCATGACGACGGCGACGAAAGAGCCGTTGCTCCAGTACACGAGCCCGCTGTCGTGGCGCGCAGTCGAGATCCAGCCAGCCTTGTGAAGAACCGAGATATCGGGCGCGTCGAGGTAGCGGTCGAGCTTGCCCGGGTCGCGGACGTGCGCGAGCGTCCAGAGTAGATAGCGCGCGTCGCTCGCTGTGAAGCGCCCAGGGAGCCCGAGCAATGGCCCATGCCCTCCGGCCCCTCGGTTCACCAGCTTGTGAATTCGAGCGAGATCCCAGGCCGTCGTGTACTTCCCGCTGCTGTAGTAGTAGGGCTGCGAGACGACGTTCAGAGGGATCGGCCTCGCGCTCGCCATGTCGATGATGTAGCCGCCGTTGATGTAGGTGTCGTCGAGGCCGAGGGCCCGCAACGTGGTCGTAACCTTCGCGCTCCCCGCGTAGGTCGATCCGCCGAGCCATACCTCGAGGTCGTTCGCCGCCCCGTTGTCCGAGTACACCAGCATGCGGTGAAAGAGGCGGCCGACGCGGCTGTCGGCGGCGGGTTTCCCCTTGATGACCCGCAGCACCTCGATCGCGATGCCCAGCTTCAGGGTCGAGGCGGCCATGAACCGTGCCCGAGCGTTCCACGCCGCGCCCTTTCCGGTGCGGAGGTCCTGAACGAAGACCGACGTCGTGCCCGGGAATGCGTCCACGAGTGCACGGACTCGCCGTTGCAGTCCCGGGTCGAGCGACCCTTTGACCGCGCGGGGCCTCGCCGCCCGCGGCAGCCCGTAGACGGGGGCGACGCTCGACGATGCTTTGTTCCCCGCCGCATCCTTGGACGTCACGCGGATCGTCACGTCCCGGCTCGGGAGCGAGAGCGTTCGCCAGAAAGCACGTCCCTCCAGGTGGGCATGTCCTCTGTAGATGCCGTCCACGCGGATGCTGACGACGGTCGTGCCGGCCGCGACCCGGCCCCTCACTTTCCCGAAGGAAACCTCGCGCGGCGCCGGAGCGAAGATCGCCGGAGGCGCCGGCGCCGGCGCGGCCGGCGGTGCGAGGGCAAGCGTCACCACGCGCGCATCATCACCATCGCGGAAGCCAGAGCGATCACGGCCAGGGAGAGTATGCGCAGGGCCTCCTCGGCCGGGCCAATGAGCCGCTCGGCCGTCAGTTCCTCGGTCGTTCCGTCTCCTCGCTCGATCGTGCCGCGCACGCGGCTCACGCGCCGGCGCACGTCTCGCACCTGCGTCGAGAGGACGCGCTGGGCGACGCTGAGGGCAAAGGCGAAGACCGCGCCGGCAAAGGCAGCGGCGTCGAGCGAGCCGGAGACGGCAAAGAATCCCGTGAGCAGCGGAAACGCGCCCCAGGCGAGCGCGAACCAGAAGTCGTCGTGGAAGCGGCCGCCAAACGACTCGAGGTTGTACACGACTACGATGAAGGCCCCTGCCGCGACGAAGGCCGCGATCCACGGGTCGAACACGATTGCTCCGATGATGCCGATGGCGACCGCGCCGGCGATCGAGGCGGCCGCGAGGAACACGAGCACCCGCCGCGGGATCTGTGTCCGCAGCGGGCGACCGTTGAGCTCGTCGAGCGCATGCGCCCCGATCCCGACGGCGAGGAAAAACGCGGCCAGCGTGGGCAGGAACCGTGACCACGAGAACTCGGCCGTGAGCGCGGCGCCGATCGCGACGTAGCTCAGGTGCCAGGCCGTGTAGGGCGGATGGAGGAGGGTGATGTAGTCGCGCCATCCCCCCGAGCGCAGGGCGTAGAAGGCCGGGCGCGAGGTCTCAAGCGCCACGGGTTCCCCAGAGAACGAGCCCGCCGCCGAGGCTGAGGCGCCGCCCCTGCACGTCGCCGATGCCCGCCGCCTGCCAGGACGCGACCACGTCCTCGGCGGGATGGCGTTCCCAGAAGCCGCGGATGCTCGGGCCGAGAAAGCGCCCGACCTCGGCCCATCCCGGTGAGATCACGCGTCCCAGTGTGGGAAGGCCGGCGCGGACGTAGAGCTCCCAGGCCGGGCGCGCGAGGCCCGAGGGGACGTAGAAGTCGAGCATCGCGATCCGCCCGCCCGGGCGAAGGACGCGCGCCAGCTCCCGCATCTGGGCCGCGGGGTCGTCGACGTAACGGAGTAGATACGTGAACGTGAGCGAATCGAACGTGGCATCGGCGAAGGGAAGCGCTTCGGCGCGGCCCTCGCGCAGCTCGATCTGCTCGTCGCAGCCGGCAGCCGCGACGCGCGCCCGTCCGGCCGCGAGCATCTCGGCGCTCTGGTCGACGCCGACGACACGGCAGCCGTACCGGCGCACGAGCTCGATCGAGACCGCGCCCGTCCCGCAGGCGACATCGAGGACCGTGTCGCCGGGCGAGGCTTTGATCCGCGAGGCGAGGAAGGCGCGCCAGCGGGGATCCTGGCCGAAGGAGAGCAGTCGCGCATAGCGGTCGTACGTCTCGCCGAGTGGGGCGAACAGCGCGCGGGCGGCGCGGTTGCGCTCGCTGAGCCTCTCGGTCACGGGTCTATTGTTGCGGCTGTGAGCCTCGAGGAGGAGATCGCTGCAGCTGCGGAGGCGGCGGCGGGTCACGCAGACGAGGGGGAGGAGCTCGAAGGCGTCATCCCGTCGGAGCCGGGTAGGGGCGCGCGCGTCTACCTGTGCGCGTTTCGCCGTGGCGAGGAGCAGACCTGGCTCGCGCTCGACGCCGGGCGCCGCCCTCTGGCGGACAGGGCGCTCGTTCGCGAGGCGGTTTCGATCGCCGCGATGTGCGAGCTCGCGGAAGAGAGCGCAGGTGGCGGCGATCTCGGAGACCTGCGGGCGCGGCTCGTCGAGCTTCGCCTCACTGAGGCCCCAGAGGGGATCGAGGAGGCGGAGATCGCTGCCGCTGACCTCCAAGAAGCGATTCAACCGCCGCCTCGGCTCGCCAGCGTCGGCTATCTCGACGCGATCGGCCTGGCCGCAGCACGCCTCGAGCAGACGCTCGGGCAGGTCGGCGGATCACCCTTCGCGGAGGCGATGAAGAGCGGCATGCCCGCGGCCGACGAGCTCGCGGCGGAGGTCATCCGCTCTTACAAGGGCCCGCTCGGCTAGCGCTGCTCGTAGCGGTAGACGTTCGTGTCGCGCTTCCGGAAGCCGAGCTTCTCGTAGAGGCTGTTGGCGGCCGCCCGCGAAGGGCGCGACGTGAGGTCGAGGGTGCGCACACCGGCGTCCGAGGCCAGGCGAATCGCCTCGGCGACGAGCTCCTCGCCGGCCCCCTGACCGCGGGCGGTCTCGTCGACCACCACGTCTTCGATCCATGCCCGTACGCCGGTCGGAGCCCGAAAGAGCGCAAGCGTGAGCGAGCCGATGATGGCTCCCTCGTCGTCGCGGGCGAGGAGGATCGTCGTCGTCGGAGAGGAGACGATGCCCTCGAGCTGCTCGCGGGTCGGAGGCTCCGCGGACGACGAGAGTTGCGGCACCAACCTGGCGAAGGCCGCGACGAGCTCCTCCGAGACCGTGGTCGCCTGGGTGACGGCCACTCCGGCTAGAGCGCTCCGCCGGCAGCCGGGGGCGCAGTCGGGTCGACCCCTGCGTCCCCGATCTGGTGGCGCGAGAGGTGGTCCTCGGCGAGCAGGAGGTTGTCGGCAGCACGTTCCACGACCGAAAGGAGCGCAGACATGCTTGCAACTTCCTCGCGTTGCTCCTTCAGGAACCAGTCCATGAACTGCGCGCCGACGAGGTCGGTCTCCTCGCGCGCGAGCGCGGCCAGCCGGACGATCTGTTCCGTGACGGTTTGTTCCTGCTGGAGCGCGAGGGTCACGGGCGCGACGGCATCGGGGAACTCGTTCTTCGGCGCGGCGACGGCCGGAATGCGGACGGTCTCGCCGGAGTCGAGGAGGTACTGGACGAGCATCATCGCGTGGTTTCGCTCTTCGAGCGCCTGTCGGTAGAAGTGCGCGGCCAGTTGCTGGAGCGTCTCCGAGTCGAAGTAGACGGCGATGGCCACGTACTGGTTCGAGGCGCCGAGCTCGTAGGCGATCTGCTCGTTCAACGCGTCAATGAAGCGGCTCTCGGACATCGGGGCGTACATTAAGGGTGATCGACGAAAGGAGCCCGATGGAGGGCGGATTTGGATTTCCGTTCGGGGGCGACCCGGACGAGCTCATGAGGGGGCTGCGCGACTTTGCGGAACGCCAGACCGAGGCGATGCAGGAGACGCAGCGCGAGCAGTTCGCCACGCTCACGTTGAACACCGCGGTCGAGCTGACCGGCGCGGCTCTGAAGCGCTTTCAGGTGAGCGGCTCTCCCGATGAGCAGGCGATCGCCTTGCGCGACGCCATGCGCGTGCTGTTCCCCGAGGCGGTCGCCCTGGTTTCGGCTGCGCGTCAAGGGTTCATGCGCGAGTCGGGCTGATGCTTCCCGAACCGGGGGCGCTGGCGGTCTTCATCGTCGCGGCCTTGGTGCTCCTCGTCGTTCCGGGCCCAGCCGTCCTCTATATCGTCGCCCAGAGCATCAGCCGCGGCCGGCTCGCCGGCATCGTCTCGATGCTCGGCATCCAGGTGGGCGGGCTCGTCCACATCGCGGCCGCGGCGGCCGGCCTTTCTGCGCTCCTCGTCCGCTACGGCGTCGCCTTCAACATCGTCAAGTACGCCGGCGCCGCCTATCTCGTCTTCCTCGGTCTCCGGCGCCTCCTCGGGAGGGAGCAGCTGGACACGGTCGGTGCCCGGCCCGAGAAGAGCCTGCGGCGCCTCTTCGCGCAGGGCATCGTCGTCAACGTGCTCAACCCCAAGACCGCGCTGTTTTTCTTCTCGTTCCTGCCGCAGTTCGTGGACGTCGAGCAAGGTTCGGTCGCGCTGCAGATCGCGACGCTCGGCCTGATCTTCATCTTGCTCGCGACAGTGAGCGACGGCCTCTACGCCCTCGCAGCCGGGTCGGCGGCGGGCTGGCTCCGAGGGCGGCCGGGGTTTGTCCGCGGTGAGCGGTTTGCGACGGGTGGGGTGCTCGTGGGCCTCGGCGTCATAGCCGCATTTTCTGGTGCGAACAAGAGCCGCTGATGGGGCCACCCCGAACCACCACCCGCTTTCGAGCGTAGCGCTCTCCGACGCACTCGTGGTGCGCAGGATGTGCCGGATTAGAATCGCCGCCCTGTGACCATCCTCGACCGCGCGATCGTCCGTGCCCTGCCGGCCGTGCCGCGCCCCGTCGTCAAGCGCCTCTCCAGCCGGTACATCGCCGGGACGACCCTCGCCGATGCGAGCCGGGTCGTGGAGGCGCTGAACGCCGAGGGAAAAGACGCGACGCTCGACGTGCTCGGGGAAGAAGTCACCCTCCGCGAAGAAGCGACCGGGCTGCGCGACGCCTATCGCCGGGCGCTCGAGACAATCGCCGACGAAGGCCTGGGGTCGAACGTCAGCGTCAAGCTCACAGCGCTCGGCCTCAACCTCGACCCCGAGCTATGCCGCCTCAACCTCACGTCGCTCGTCGAGGAGGCTGAGCGAAACGACAACTTCGTCCGGATCGACATGGAGGACTCGTCGACCACGGACGACACGCTCGACCTCTACCGCCGGCTGAGGAGCGAGGGCCACGAGAAGCTTGGCGTCGTCCTCCAGGCCGCGCTCAAGCGCACGCTCTCTGACGTCGCCGCGCTCGCCGATCTGAGGCCGAGCGTCCGCGTCTGCAAGGGCATCTACATCGAGCCTCCCGAGATCGCGTACCGCGAGGACGAGACCATCCGGCTGAACTTCCTCGATGCGGTCGGGGCTCTCTTCGACGCGGGGAGCTACGTCGGCATTGCCACTCACGACGATTGGCTGATCGGAGAGGCGCTCGCGCTCATCGAGCAACGAGGCCTCGCTCGCGCCGACTACGAATTCCAGATGCTGCTCGGCGTGCGGCCGGAGCTTGGCGACGAGCTCGTGCGGGAGGGCCACCGACTCCGCATCTACGTCCCGTTCGGCAGGCGCTGGTACGAGTACTCGATCCGGCGCCTGCAGGAGAACCCCAAGCTCGCAGGCTACGTCGCACTCGACACGCTGAGGAGGTTGGGCCCGTGATCTGGGCGGAGGCAGATGGCTGCCGGGTCGTCGACACGGAGGGGCGGAGCTACATCGACCTTTCCGGCGGCTTCGGCGTCGCGGCGCTCGGCCATCGGAGCCCGGAGATCGACGCCGCGGTGCGCGCCCAGGCTGCCCGGTGCGTCCACGCCCTCGGCGACCTTGCCGAGGCCGACGTCTCGGCGGAGCTGCGCGCTCGGCTGGGCTCGGACGGTCGCGAGGTCATGCTCGGTGTCACCGGCGAAGACGCGGTCGAGATCGCTCTCCGGACGGCGCTGCTCGTCACCGGCCGACCCGGGATCGTCGCCTTCGAAGGCGCCTACCACGGGACCGGCCTGCTGGCGCTCGCGGCCACCGATTTCCAGCACTTCAGAGCCCCTTTCGCTTCCTGGCTTCCGGGGCCGGTGCATCGGAAGGCGTACGGGGAGGACCCAGGCCCGCTCCCCGACGACACCGCCTGCGTGATCGTCGAGCCCGTACAGGGGCGAGCCGGCGCGCGCGTCCCGCCCGACGGCTTCCTCGAGCACGTCCGCGAGCGCTGTAATGAAGCCGGAGCGCTGCTCGTCGCCGACGAGATCTACACGGGCCTGGGGCGTACAGGCGCCCTCTGGCGGAGCGGAAACCTCGCCGACCTGGTCACGTGCGGGAAAGCGCTCGGCGGCGGCCTGCCGATCTCGGCGTGCCTCATGAGCGCCGAGCACCGGGCGGCCTGGGCGCTCGGCCCCGAGGAGGTCTACACGCACACCCATATGGGGAACCCGCTTGCAGCCGCGGCGGGGCTCGTCGTGCTCGGCCGCGTCCCATCGCTCCTCGAGCGCGTCATCGAAGCAGGGGAGCGCTTCGCCGCCGCCGGCTGGCACGGCGCCGGCCTCCTGCGCGCGAAGGAAGGCGATGCGTTTGCGGCCTGGGGACGAGGCGTGATCGTCATCCCGGCTGGTGAGGATGGGCGCTACATGAGCGCCACGCCGCCCCTCACGATCACGGACGAGGAGATCGACGAGGCCCTGGAGCGCATCGGATGAGGTACTCGGGCCGCTTCGTCGTCGTGGCCGCGTTCTTCGTCACTGCGCTCGTCGTCTCGAACATCATCGCCGTGAAGCTCGTCGAGATCTCGGGCCGCGTCTTTCCGGCCGGGCTTGTCATCTTCCCGCTCTCGTACGTCCTCGGCGACGTTCTCACAGAGGTGTACGGGATCCGCGCCGCGCGGCGGGTGATCTGGCTCGGCTTCGCATGCAACCTCATGGCATTGGGCGCGATTCAGGCGGCGATCCACCTCCCCGCGGCGGACTTCTGGCAGGAGAACCAGAGCGCGTACGAGCAGATCCTCGGGACGACCTGGCGGCTCTTCGTCGCCTCGCTCGCCGCCTACATTGTCGGCGAGCTGGCGAACGCCTACGTCCTCGCGTACATGAAGGGCGCGACCGGGGGGCGCTGGCTGTGGACGCGCACGATCGGCTCGACGATCGTAGGCGAGGGGCTCGACTCAGTCATCTTCATCACGATTGCCTTCGCCGGAACGGGAGCAGGCCTCGTCAACCCGATCGTCACGACCTGGCTGATCAAGGTCGGCTGGGAGACGCTTGCGACCCCGTTCACATACTGGGTCGTCGGCTACCTCAAGCGGGCCGAGGGGATCGACGTCTACGACTTCGGGCGCCCGGTGGAAGCGCGCGCCTGAACCTCGGGCTCGGTGCCGAAGAGCCGTCCCAGCGTCTCCAGCGCATCGGCGAGCTGCCGGCGCTCGACCTCGGAGAGCTCGTCGGAGAGCCGCTCGAGCGCTCGGACGAAGCGGCGATAGCGAACCTGGTGCTCCCGCCGTCCGCGCGCGGTGAGGACGACACGAACCGCTCGGGCGTCCTCGGGATCCTGCTCGCGCTGAACGAGCTCCGCGGCGACGAGGGCGTCCACGGTCCGGCTCGCGGTCGCCATCGTCACGCCGAGCTCCTTCGCGAGCGAGCCGACTCGCTGCGGCCCGTCGAGGATGATGAGACGCATCGCTTGGGCCTGCGAGGTCGTGAGCTCGTGCGTCGAAGGCTCGCTCGGGTCCTTGCGTCGCGCGAGCTCCGTCAGTAGCCGGACGATGCCCTCCGCCATCCGCTCGACGCTGCGGCCGTCGGTCACGCCGCCTCCCGGAGGAGCTCGGGGGCGGCCGGTACCTCCTCCATGGTCTGGCGAAGCTCGATGTGAGGCACGAAGAGGATCGCGATCAGAGCGACGGCGGCGAGCCCGATGGAGAGGTAGAAGATCGGGTGCAGGGCGCTCGCGAGCTGTGCGGGCGAGGCGCCGCTCGCGACGCTGCTTCCGAGGCGGGCTGTCACGATTGCTCCCATGACGCTCACTCCGGTCATCGCACCGATCGTCCGGAAGAACTGCACCGACGCCGTCGCGACGCCGATCCGCCGCCGCCCGACCGAGTTCTGCACCGCCACGGTCAGAGTCTGCATCATCAGCCCGACGCCGAAGCCGACGACCACGACGTCGCGCGTGACCGCGAGCTCGGACGTGTGCACGCCGATCTGGGTGAGCAGGAGGAAGCCGGCGGCAAGCAGGGGAGGGCCCGCCATGAGCACGGGCCGGTAGCGCCCCGTGCGCGAGACGAGCTGCCCGGCCAGGATGCTCGTCGTGATGATTCCCAGCAGGAGCGGCGTCAGCACGGCGCCCGAGGCCGAGGCACTCTCCCCGAGGACCCGCTGGACGAAGAGCGGCACATAGATGATCGCCCCGAACATCGCCGCCCCGACGGCGAACGAGGCGACCGTGGCCGCGGCGAATGTGCGGCCTTCGAAGAGGTCAAGCGGAAGGATCGGCTCCTCCGCGCGGCGCTCCCAGAGGACGAAGGCCGTCGCGAGCATTGCCGAGGCGATGAAGAGCCCGACGATGACCGGTGAGCCCCACGGGTACTCGGTCCCGCCCCAAACTGCGCCGAGCAGTCCGGCGGCCGCACCGGTGGTGAGCAGCAGCGCGCCCACGTAGTCGAGCGAGTGTTTCCCGGGCGCGGGGCGGCGCACGAAGCCGAACCAGACGACCGTCAGCGCGATCGCGGCGAGCGGGAGGTTGATGAAGAAGCACCAGCGCCAAGAGCCGTTATCGGTGAGCCAGCCGCCGACCGCGGGCCCGAGAACGGAGGACGCGGCGAAGACTGCGCCTGTGAAGCCCTGCCATTTGCCGCGGCGCCGCGGCGGGATGATGTCGCCGATCGCGGCGATCGCGAGCGGGATCAGCCCGCCGGCTCCGAGCCCCTGAACCGCGCGGCCGGCGATCAGCATTCCCATCGACGTGGACAGGCCGCAGATCACCGATCCCGTGGAGAAGAGTGCGATGCCGAGCAGGAAGAACGGGCGGCGCCCGTAGATGTCCGAGAGCTTCCCGTACAGCGGCACGGTCACCGTCGCCCCCAGCATGTAGGCGGAGAAGACCCACGAGTAGTGCTCGAAGCCTCCGAGGTCGCTCGTGATGCGGGGCAGAGCCGTCGAGACGATCGTCTGGTCCAGCGCGGCGAGAAGCATGCCCAGCATGAGGCCGAAGAAGACGATCAGGGTGCGGCGCTTGCCGAGCGGATAGACGGAGCGGTCATTCATTTCGTTACGTAACGTAATTATATCGACCGAGAGAGACCTCCGACTTCGCCCGGAAAGATGTTTTTTTACGCCAGGGTCGAGTAGCCGCCGTCGACGACGACCGTCTGGCCGCGGATCATCTCGGCGGCGGGCGATGCGAGGAAGCAGACCGCGTCGGCGACATCCTCCGGTTCGACCAGCCGTCCAGCCGGAGTTCGCTCCCGATAGAAGCGGAGCATCTCGTCCCGGTCGGGGAAGTAGTCGAGGGCCCCTGTCTCGACGAGGCCGGCCGAGACAGCGTTCACACGGATGTCTTTGGGAGCCAGCTCGACGGCGAGATAGCGGACGAGAGCCTCGAGGGTCGCCTTCGAGACGCCGACGAGCAGGTAGTTGTCGAGCACGCGGTCGGAGCCGAGGCTGGAGATGGCGACGATCGCGCTCCCGGACGGCATGGACGGCGCCGCCAGGCGCGCGAGCGTGAAGAGCGCCCGGGCGTTGGCGTTGAGTGTCCAATCCCAGTGCTTCTCGTCGAGCTCGAGGAAGGGGCGGATGACTCCCGTCGCGGCGTTCGAGACGATCACGTCGAGCGGCCCCGCTTCGTCGAGCAGTGCTTTCGTCTTCTCGGGATCGCCGAGGTTCCCGCGTAGGAGGACCGGCTCCGCGCCGAGCTTGTGAATCTCTTCCGCAGTCTCTTCGGCCGCCCGGTCGTTGCGCAGGTAGCTGACGGCGACCCTGCGGGCGCCTTGCTCCGCGAAGCGAAGCGAGATCGCTTTGCCGATCCCCCGCGAGCCGCCCGTCACGAGTACGGACTTGCCGTCGAACGTCATTGCTTCGGCGGGAGCGGAGCGACCGCGGGCGCGTGGCTCGGAAGCTCCTCCCAGCCCAGGCGGGTCGGCGGCTCCAGCGGCCCCTCCTCCGCTTTCGACGACGCATGCGCGAGGCGCTCGAGGAACGCGATCTGCTCCTCGCCGTATTGGCGCACCAGGTGGTCCTCGGGCAAGTCGCGGATCAGCGCCCGGACCCGCGCCCGGATCTGCATCGCGAAATGCGGCGTCGCCGGCCCGACGAGCGCGTCGATGTCGTCTTTCGTGGGCTCCGCCACGGCGCCGACTCTAACCGTTCGCGGACCGCCTAGGAGAAGACGTATAGCTCGTTCGAGTCGGGGGAGTTGTAGGCGCCGTGCGCGCCGCCGCCGCCGTAGTCGTGATACGTCGAGTGTGCTCCTCCGAGGTCGTTTGGAAAGTCGGCGACCGGGCTCGGCCGCGCAAGCTTGATGCAGCCGGCGGAGTAGTAGTCACCCTCACGCTCCCAACAGAACGGATCGTCGTAGGTCGACGAGCAGGACTGGCCGTTCGACGACGTCTCCTCGCTGTGGATGAAGAGCTCGGTTCGCCGCGTGATCCCATCGCGGCAGGTCTTGTCCTGTAGCCACCAGACCCGGCCCCTGACCTTTGAGCCGTCGTAGTGGTCCCAGTGGCCCTTCTGCGCGTACCACCCGGCGGGCAGCCAGCCGCGGGCGACCTCGCACTCGTCGATGGTCGATCCGGAACCGGCTCGCCAGCTGCGGCTGTACTGCACGGAGCTGGGCGGATACGTCCATTTCCAGCTCAGCGTCGAGTTGAGGTTCGTGTTCCGGTTGAAGGTCCACCAGCCGTTTGTGGCGGACGCCGGAGTGGCGGCGCAGGCGAGGACAAGCGCCGCGAGCAGTGCGATGCGCGGCATCTCACTATTCTCCTTCCTGCGGGCGGCTCGGGTTGTAGACGGGGCGGCGCCAGGTGGGATAGCGGTTGACGCCGCGCGCGGTGGGGAGCGGAACGGCGCGACCGCAGCGGCCCGTCACGCGGTCGCAGTCGACGAACGCGCCGCCTGCCGCGGAGGACGTCCAGGCGGTCAGCCGGCTGCCGCTCTCGAATCGCGGTTCGGCGACGCCTCCACCTGTGACGCGCACGGTGCGGACGAGCGCGATGTGCCGGCCGGAGATCCGGAAGACCGCCAAGCCCGCAGTCGCCGGAGCGACGACGAGATCGTCTTCCCAGTCGCCCGCGTAGCTGACGACGCCCACGGCCGGATCGACGGTCGTAAGGTCGAGCGACGCGAGCTGGGTCCCATTGCCGACGCCGATGAGATCGACGCGGGGCGGGCCTGACTCGGGGCCGTGCTCGACGAGCGCCTGGGTTCCGTCGGGGCTGATCGCGACCAGCCCGACGTTCGCAGCCAGAACGCGGACCTCGCCCGGGCCGTCGAGCGCGACCAGGTCGAGCGCCTCGCCCTCGTGCTCGCGGTAGGCGAGGAGAGTCGAGCCTGCCCAGCCGGCGACGATGTAGCGGTCGGTCGTCTCCGTCCAGCGCCGGGCCGTCCCGCGGATCGAAGCGCGGACGAGGATGTGCCCGACGTACGGCACTCCGGCGCGGTAGTCGCGGCGCGCGCCCTTGAAGTAGGCGATCGCTCCGTCGGCTCGCCAGGCGACCGAGAAGGCACCGACGGCGTAGGGCTCGTCCGCGCCGGTCTCGAGGTCGTGGAGCCGGATCGAGGGTGTGGCCAGCGGGTCGCCCCGGGAGATCCCCTGATCCTCCCAGGAGAGAGCCGGATCGTCCTCACGCAGCTCGCGCCACGTGTTGTAGGCGACGAAGCGGCCGTCGGGCGAGGGAACCGCGGCGGGCGTGAGCCAACCTCCGAGCGGCGTCACCGGCGCGGCCGCGAGGGACGCGCGGGCGTGACCCGGCATTCCGAACAGCGACTTGCCGACCGTGAAGATCGCGGGCGGCCGCGCGGCCGGCGCCGCGCCGCGCTCGGCGCGGTCGGCGCCGCATGCGGTCGCCAGGAGGGCGATGAAAATGCCGATCGGAATGGTCCTGCGCGCCGTCACCGAAGGCTCCTTGTCTCGCTGGGTGGCCGGCGGGCTTCGACCTGTGAGACACGATGACTCGGTCGGCGCCAAATTTCAATTCGCTCTTTCGGACGTGTCCGGCGGCCCTGAATAGGGTTCGACTCGGTGCGCCACCGCGCCGGCCGACGTCCTCCTGCTCGTCACGGTGCTCTTCTAGAGCTTGAACTTCGCCGTTTTCAACTTCACCTATGTCCTAGAAAAAGCCCCTGCTAATCAGACCTTTTTGGGATGTATTCCTTGACAACCGCCCTTTGCGGGGAGCGCATACTTCTGCCCCTTATCCAGAACTGGCAACACGCCCGCCGCGTCCCATAGCCTGCAAAACCCGTGAGAAACAGGGTTCCAGCCGACGTTCTGCTGCTCGTGACGGTGGTGTTTTGGTCCTTCAACTTCACCGTGGTCAAGTACGCGCTCACGCATGGATGGGAGCCTCTCGCGTACTCATCGGTGCGCTTTGCGATCGGGGCGCTCCTCTTCTCGGGCTACACGTACGCGCGCGAGGGAAGCCTGGCCGTGCGGCGGAGCGACGTCCTCTTCATGGTCGGCGCGGCCATGGCGGGCATCTGGCTTAACCAGCTCTCCTTCGTCTTCGCGATCAAGCTGACGACGGCGGCGACAGTCGCGCTCATGTTCGGGACACTCCCGATCTTCGTCGCGCTCATCTCCTGGGCATTTGGGCTCGAGCACCTGCACCCGCGTCACTGGGCGGCGACGGTCATCTCGTTCTCGGGCGTCGCGCTCGTCGCGGCCGGGGCGGCCAGCGGCCTTTCCGGCGATCTCGGCGGCATCCTGCTCGGCCTCGCCGCGTCGGCCACCTGGGCGCTCTACAGCGCTGCCATGGGGCCGCTGATGCGGCGCTACTCGCCCTATCGGATCAGCGCCTTCATGGGGCTCGTCGGCTCGGTTCCGCTGCTCCTTACCGCGATCGTCCAGATTCGAGAACAGAACTGGGACGCCATAGGCGGTCTCGCCTGGGCGTGCTTCGTGTACAGCCTCTTCTTCAGCCTGGTCTTCACGAACATCATGTGGTTCACGGCCATCGACAAGGTCGGCGCCGCGCGCGCGTCGCTGTACGCGAACCTGCAGCCTTTCCTCGGCGCCTTCTTCGCGCTCGTGGTGCTCTCCGAGCACATGGGGCCGCTGCAGATCGTGGGCGGCCTGGTCATCGGAGCGGGAATCCTGCTCGCCCGCGGGACGCGACCGCCCGCGCCCAGCCAGGACTAAACTGGGGGTCGATGCCGGACTTCATGCCGCTTCTCGGCTGGGATCACGTCGAGCTCTGGGTCGGGAACGCGAAGCAGTCCGCTTTCTTCTACGAGCAGGCCATGGGGTTCGCCCGCACTGCCTACTCCGGGCCCGAGACCGGCCTCCGCGACCGGGCGTCCTACGTGCTCGAGCAGGGGGACGTCCGCCTCGTCCTGACGACCGCGCTCCGCGAGGATCACGAGATCACGCGCCACCAGGCGCGACACGGCGACGGAGTCCGAGACATCGCGCTTGCCGTGCCGGATGCCGACGAGGCCTACCGCCAGGCTGTGCAGCGAGGGGCGCGCGGCGTTCGGGAGCCGACGAAGCTCGAGGACGACCACGGCGTCGTCGAGCTGGCGTCGATCGCGACGTACGGCGACACGATCCACACGTTCGTCGACCGCTCCGAGTACGAGGGACCGTTCCTGCCCGGCTTCGTCTCCGTCTCGTCGAACGGCCAGGCGCGCGGCGACGCGGGGCTGACCAACATCGACCACATCGTCGGGAACGTCGAGCTCGGCCGCATGGATCAGTGGGTCGAGTTCTATGAGCGGGTCTTCGGGATGACGAACATCCTCCACTTCGGCGACGAGCAGATCCAGACGGAGTACTCCGCGCTCATGTCGAAGGTGATGTCGGACGGGGAAGGGAAGATCAAGTTCCCGATCAACGAGCCCGCCGAGGGCAAGCGCAAGAGCCAGATCGACGAGTACATCGAGTTCTACAACGGCGCCGGCGCGCAGCACATCGCGCTCGCCACGACCGACATCGTGGCCACCGTCGAGAGCCTCAAGGATCGGGGGGTCCTCTTCCTCGACACCCCGGACACGTACTACGAAGACGCGCCCGAACGCGTCGGCGAGATCGAGGAGGACTACGCCGAGCTTCGCGAGCACAAGATCCTCGTCGACCGCGACGAGGACGGCTATCTGCTGCAGATCTTCACGAAGACGGCACAGGATCGGCCCACGCTCTTCTTCGAGGTGATCGAGCGCCACGGGGCGCGCGGATTCGGGGACGGAAACTTCAAGGCGCTCTTCGAAGCGATCGAGCGCGAGCAGGCTCTGCGCGGCAACCTGTAACAGCAGCTACACTTTGGACTGAAAATCAGGGCGAGTACCGGAGGTCCAGCACCTTCTTACCCGTTCTCAGCACAAGGGTAAGGAGGTGTTTTTCTATGGCTACCGGAACCGTCAAGTGGTTCAACGATTCGAAGGGCTACGGCTTCATCAGCCCGGACGAGGGCGACAAGGACCTGTTCGTCCACCACTCGAACATCGCCGGCGACGGCTTCAAGACGCTCGCCGAAGGTGCAAAGGTCGAGTACGAGGCCCGCGAGGGTCAGAAGGGCCCGGAGGCGACGAACGTCGCCCCCGTGCAGTAACCGAGGGAGGCGTCATCCCAGTCAAGGAAGAGAAGATCGAGATGGAAGGCGAGGTCGTCGAGGCGCTGCGGAACCGCATGTTCCGCGTCCTCCTCGACAACGGCCACGAGACCCTCGGGTACACGGCCGGGAAGATGCGCCGTTATCGCATCAGGATCTTCCTGGGTGACCGGGTGAAAGTGGAGCTTTCGCCCTACGACCTCGACCGCGGGCGAATCGTCTACCGCTACAAGTAGCGACTTCGCTGGTGCAAACGTACGGCCCGGGGTGATACTCGGGCCGTATGCGTTTCTGCACCTTCGATCCGGGGGGACGCCTCGCGCCGGGGCGGATCGAGGGTGAGCGCGTGGTCGAGCTCGGCGCCGCCTCGCTCGCCGACTGGCTCGGAGCGGGCGGGGAAGACGTCGCCGAACACGCCCTGAGCGAGATCCGGCTGCGGGCGCCGATTCCGCAGCCCCCGTCGGTGCGCGACTTCTACGCCTTCGAGCAGCACGTTCAGACTGCGCGGGCCTCGCGCGGGCTCGAGGTGCCGCCCGAGTGGTACGGGCAGCCCGTCTTTTACTTCTCCAACCCTGCCGCGATTCACGGGCCCGAGGACGAGATCCCCTTCCCGGCCAAGAGCTCGGCTTGGGACTACGAGCTCGAGGTCGCCGCGGTGATCGGAGACGAGGGCCGGATCGCCGGCTACACGATCTTGAACGACTGGTCCGCACGCGACCTCCAGCGGGCCGAGATGACCGTCGGCCTCGGCCCGGCGAAGGGCAAGGACTTCGCGACCTCGCTCGGGCCCGTGCTCGTCACGCCCGACGAGCTCGGCGACCTGCGCCTGGAGATGACCGCGCGCGTCAACGGCGAGGAGCGCTCGCGGGGGAACCTCGGGGACATCCACTGGCGCTTCGAGGAGCTCGCCGCCCACGCAGCCGAGAGCACCCGGCTCCTGCCGGGCGACGTGCTCGGCTCGGGGACGGTGGGAACCGGATGCATCCTCGAGCACGGCGACGGCCGCTGGCTCCAGTCCGGCGACGAGGTCGAGCTCGAGGTCGAAGGGATCGGCGTGCTGCGAAACCGGATCCGCTAGCGCGCGGCCCTCAACGCGGCGAGCAGCTCCTGGTGCCGGCGCTCCTCGTCGGAGACGACCTCTTCGCCGGGCCCACGCCGTCGCTCCATGATCATGTTCATGGGCTTCACGACGAAGAAGAAGAGCGCAGCTGCGATGGCCAGGAACGCGATGGCGTCGGTGATGAACGCGCCGTAACGGAAGATGGCGTCGTTGATCGTGAACGTCAGCGCGCTGAAGTCCTGCTTGCCGAAGATCATCGCGACCACGGGCATGAGCAGGTTCTGGACGAAGGAGTTGATCAGCGCGCCGAAGGCCACGCCGAGGACGAACGCGATCGCGAGCTCGACGATGTTGCCGCGGAGGAGAAAGTCTCGGAACTCCTTGAGCATTTGGGCCTCCTGAGCCGGGACGTCGGGGAAAGGGGCGCGGGTATTCTTGCGGCATGCCGACCTATCAACGCCTGGGGCGGGTCCCGCGCAAGCGCCACATCCAGTTCCGGGAGAACGGCACGCTCCTGACCGAGGAAGTCATGGGGCTCGAGGGGTTCTCCGGAAACGAGTCGATCCTCTACCACCTCCACTCGCCTTGCCGCGTCAAGGAGATCGACGCGTTCGAGCGGATCGAGCGCGAGGAGTGGGACCCGGGCGCCCACCAGCACCGGCATTTCCGGACAACCGGCGTGGAGCCCGGCGGCGACCCCGTCAGCGGCCGCAAGCTCCTCATGTGGAACGACGACGTGGAGATCGCGCTCTGCCGCCCGAGCGAGGCGATGGACTACCACTACCGAAACGGCGAGGGGGACGAGATCGTCTTCGTCCACGAGGGCAAGGGGACGCTCGAGACGATCTTCGGCGACCTCCCCTACCGCGAGGGCGACTACGTCGTCATCCCGCGCGGGACGACCTATCGGTTCGTGCCGGAGGGTGACCAGCGCTATCTCGTTTTCACCTCGCCCGGCCTGATCGAGATTCCGCGCCGGTACCGGAACGAATACGGGCAGCTGCTCGAGCACGCGCCCTACTACCACCGCGACATCCATCCGCCCGTCGAGCTGAAGACGCACTCCGACCGCGGCGAGCACGTCGTCAGGTTCCGCGTCAAGGACGGCTACCAGACCTATGTCCTCGACTACCACCCCTTCGACGTGGTCGGCTGGGACGGCTACGTCTACCCGTGGACGTTCAACATCAACGACTTCGAGCCGATCACGGGCCGGATCCACATGCCGCCGCCCGC
>Ga0307289_10000149_pt1 | contig 27459 bp, 27 predicted proteins | sample ER_DNA_143_FD_194483 | JGI IMG/M metagenome (GOLD analysis project Ga0307289, IMG submission 194483) | Bulk soil microbial communities from the East River watershed near Crested Butte, Colorado, United States - ER_DNA_143 | ecosystem: Environmental > Terrestrial > Soil > Floodplain | place...
CCTCGATAGAGACGCCACCGCCCCGACAGGGCAGCAGGTAGTTGGTGGCCCTACTGTCCTGCGCGAGCTGATCGAACTCGACCACATCGGGCACCAGTTCCATCGGAGGAAGGGCCTCGGCAAGACCCAGGACCCGCTGCGCCTGGTCGAGCAGCTTAGGCGGATACGGAGGCACTACCTCTCGAACAGTCACGCGTAGTGGCACCGGGTCGATGATGAAGCTGACATGGGCGAAGCGGCCCTGTACCGCCACTCCGCGTTTGCCCGGTGCCTGACTCAGCGCGGCGCGAGCGAGTGCGGTGGGAACGGCGGTGTCGACCTCGGGGTCCTCGACGTACGCGCACTCGGCCGGCCCGACGAGGAGCTGCAGCGCCATGATCGGTGAGAACAGCGGTTCCTCGGACTCCTTCTGGACGGCGACAATCGCCGTCTCGTTGCCGTTCCGTGCGACGATGAACCGGGTCCGGCGATAAGCCTCGCGACCGACGAAATGCCGGGCCAGGGAGCCCTCGTCGAGCTCACCATCGAAAGACGTCACGGCGACCCCGCGATACGCACCTGGCACGACATTGCGCCCGAGCGCCCCGGCCGGTTGCGCTAAGTGAGCTGCCATGTGCGCGTGACGTCGCAGGTGTCCGCTCGTAGCCCCAACCGCAGTGTCTCGAGCGCGAGCACCTCGTTGCAGGCGATGTTGGCGAGGTTGACATCCGGACCGAACGTCCGAATCAGCCACGCCTGCTGGTCTTTGCGAGGCGCTTCGAAGAGGATCCTGTCGATGCCACCTCCACGCACGGCCGCGGCCACGACGTCCTGACGTATCGAGCCGTCCTCGCGGTAGATCCCGACCGTGCCGCTCTCACGGCCTTCGGTGATCACCCAGCGAGCACCGGCAGCGATATCACCTGCCACCTCACTCGTCCACTCGTCGGGGGTGAGGACCTCCTGGGGGTCCTTGCTACCGACCTCTGACAAAACTTCGAATGACTCCGTGGCGCGACAGAGGAGCTCGCGCTTGTCTGACACCGTCATCGGTGCGACACCTCGGGAGACTTCGACGGCGTCGAAGCCGACCTCCGCAGCCCAGTCCAGGCACTCCTGTGCCTTGCCCTGTGCCCAGGAGATCTCGAGCAGTGTCCCGCCAAGGCAGGTGCGGATATCCGCAGCTCTCAGCAGAGCAAGCTTTTCGATCAGCGCCGTGTCGATGTACGCCGTGCCCCAGCCAAACTTCCAGACATCGATGAGTGGTGCGGACGCGAGGAGAACGGATTGAGTGGACTGCACCGTCTGGCCCTTGTCGAGGACATGGGTGAGACCCACGTCTCGGGGCTTCGCACTGCGCTCGGGCAGGCTGAGAAAGGCGGGCCGACGCACGTTGCCTATGCTATATGTATCGTTCACTTTCCGACAGGCTCTACAAGTTGGGCGGGTGCGGGATGGTCAATGCGTCGAATCACAGCGTCGAGCTCGACAGGCTGGCGGCCTACCTTCGATCGCATCCTGCGCTACGGGCGAAGGGCGAGATCAAGCTCGTCAGTGAGGTGCTCGGCGGCGGTAGCTGGGTGCACGGTCCTGGCGACGACGGTGCCGTGGTGCCCACGCGACGCCAGCACGGGCGTGGCGGCACAGCAGATCAGGTGATCGCCTGCGGAGAGGCGTTGCTTCCAGCGTTCGTCACGGCTGACCCGTATGGCGCAGGCGTCGCTGCTGTTCTCGCCAACGTCAACGATCTGGCCGCCATGGGAGCTACTCCCGTGGCGATTGTCGACACCATCGTCGGCAGTGCCGAGCTGGCCCGGGAAGTGCTGCATGGGATGAAGGATGCCTGCGAGTGGTATGACGTCCCCCTCGTCGGTGGGCACCTGACCGTGCACGACGGCGCGCCGGCCTTGTCGGCCTTCGGGGTGGGGAGTGCGGTAGCTGTCCTCTCCACGACGCACGTCGCTGCGGGCCAGTCACTCGTCGTCGCCGCCTGCACCCAAGGGGAGATGCGCGCGGACTTCCCTTTCTTTCGGTCGTTCGACGAGCGCATCACGCAACTGGCCGACGATGTACGCGTCCTTGCATCCGTGGCGTCGTCGGGCGCCTGCGTGGCGGCAAAGGACATCAGCATGGCCGGGTTGGTCGGCTCACTGGCGATGTTGCTCGAGTGGAGCCGGCTCGGGGTGACGGTGGATCTGGAGCAACTGCCCCGCCCTCCAGGCGTGGCAATGAAGGACTGGCTGACGTGCTTCCCGGCCTATGGGTTCTTGCTTTGTGTACCTCAGGGACGCGAGGCTGATTGCCTAGCGCCGTTCCACGCTCGTGGCCTCGACGCGGCGGTGGTGGGCATGATCGACAAGTCCGGGCTGCTGGCGCTGCGATCAGGTGAGGTCGAGGTCACGGTCCTGGACCTCACCAGTGACAGGGTCACAGGTCTCGCGCGCTGACCCCGGCCGCGAGGCGTCGTACGGTCGCGCGTGCCTCGTCGGGCGGCGGCAATTCAATACTCATGGGCTGGTGCACGAGGCCGGCGTAGATTTCGGGGTCGCCGCGGGTCTCCCACCCCAGTCGTTGGAAGAACCGCACATTCGGGAGCTGGATATGAGCGCTCATCAGGTGACCTCCGAGCACCGCCGCGGTCGCAACGGCGCAACGGACCAGCGGGGCGCCCAGCCCGCGCGTTCGGTAGGGCGCGAGCACCGCGAGGCGGTCACCCTGCCAGATGCCGTCGGCTGGGTCGATGGCGAACAACCGGACCGTGCCGGCGGCGACACCGTCGCAATACCCCATGAGGGCGACGGCCGACGTGTCCCGATCGTGAAGGTCGAGGTCCGACTCGGTGAAGATCGCCTGCTCGTCGACGAAGATTCGGCGCCGGATGGCGAAGTGGTCGGCGAGCTCTGCCGCCGAGGCGACCTGCCGGCACACGACTCGAGAGGCTGCCGACCGAGAAAGGGGGGCTGCAGACGGTAACCCTGCCGCTGGCAGGCTCAGCTCAGCCGGCATAGGAGAACTGCACAGGACGCGGGCCGATCTGCAGGAGCGGCTGGACACCCTGCTGTCCGGAGCAGGCCTTGCAACGCGCGCAGCCAGCCTTCGGGGCGTTGGTGTCCATGCCACGCTCGGCCATGTAAGCGCCCACACGTCGGTAGATGCGTTCGGTGTAGGCGCGGTCCGGCGGCATGACGTCCTCCATCAGGCTGCCGGCGACCGGGCGGAGGGGCACGACAAAGGGGAAGACACCCATGTCGATTGCGCGACGGCATCCCTGCACGGTCAGCTCCGGATCCTCTCCCATGCCCAGGATCACGTACGTCGAGACCTGCCCCTCGCCGAAGCGGTCAACCGCGCGTTCCCAGGCGCGGAAGTACCCGTCGATGCCCGTCCGGGCCTTGGCCGGTGCGACGTGGACAAGGACGGCTGGGTCGAACGACTCGACGTGGATGCCGACCGAGTCGATTCCTAGGGCGGCCACCTCGTCGATGACTTCGAGCTTCATCGGCGGCTCGAACTGAACTTCCACCGGCAGGCCGGTCGTCTCCTTGACCGCATGTCCGCATCGGGCGACGTATCGGGCGCCCTTGTCGACCCCGTTGGAGCTTCCTGTTGTCAGCGTCGCATCGACGGCGCCGTCGAGCTCCTTGGCTGCCGCGGCCACCTCGGCCAGCTGCTCCGGGCTCTTCTTGACGATCGTCCTGCCCGAGTCCAATGAGAGGCCGATCCCGCAGAACTTGCATTGATCGTCGTTGCCCCAGTAGGAGCAGGTCTGAACGACTGTGCTGGCGAAGGAGTCGAGGTGCAGCAGGCCAATCTTCCAGTACGGAATGCCGTCAGCAGTGGTGAGGTCGTAGAAGCGTGGGCGCTGCTGGGGCGAGGCGGTAGCCAGCCGCTGACTGCCCTCGAAGATCGCATATCCGTCGTCCTCCGCCTTCAGGACATAGGGCGAGCCAGCCGCCGTAGCGTTGTCAGTCGGGACCGTGATCGGGAAACCGCCGACCCAGAGCATGCCAGAGTCCGTCGGCCCGGCGCCGCCTTGGCGACGCTCGAGCGGCGCCTCTACCCGGAGGCCACGAGCCTGCAGGTCGACCACCAGGTTTGCCAGGGACGCCGCAGCATCGACGCGCTCTGCTGGCTGGGTCGGAGTTGATTCAAGGGGTGACACTGTGCCGGAACCCCCGCGACCCATGTTCATCTCCGCCCTCCCCAGCGTTTACTTCACGAGACAAACTGTAACCTTTAGTAAAAGCATCGCCTATATCGGCGTCAAGGGATGCGTGCGCAGCCGCAACGATCAAGCGTGGGCTTGCAGCTCGCGACAGCGCAGGGCGGAGGCGGCGTCGACTATTGCGTCTGGCGGCAGCCCAGCGAGTTCCAGACCCTTCGCGGCCGCCAGCCCCGGCAGTGCAGCGATCAACTCGTCGCGACGCTCGAGCACGGACTCGATATCGGCGCACTGCTGCCTCAACTCGTTGGCCACCATGCCGACCAGGGTGATGGCGCGCTCGTAGCCGTCCGGGTCAGTCATGGCCATCGGGTAAAGGCGAGACTCCGCGCTGGTGAACCTGACAAGTACCGCTGCAGGAATCGGGCCGGGGGGTCCGGTCATGGCCGTCCAGCACCCCGGCACGAGCAGTCTTGTCTACGCCGGTGACGTTCACTATCGTTCATAATCACTTAGTATGCTAAACATTTCGCTCTGCTACGCCGGTTGACGTACCGGCTGATTGTCCAGCGAAGTGAGGGGTCGTGACCAGGACCGCGGTAGTCGCCCTCGGGGGAAATGCACTCGTTGCCGAGGGTCAGCGCGGGACCTATGACGAGCAGCGTGAGAACGCCGCGGCCATGGCCCGACCGGTCTGCGCGCTGCTCGACGCCGGCTGGCGCGTGGTCGTTGTACATGGCAACGGGCCTCAAGTCGGTAACCTTGCGATTCAGCAGGAGCTGGGCAGTGCGGAGGTGCCGGAGATGCCGCTGTTCAGCCTGGGCGCAATGACCGAAGGACAACTCGGTTCTCTCATCGCGATCGCGCTGTATCGGCAGTGCGGTCGACGCAATCGCATCGCCGCCCTGCTAAGTCATGTAATCGTTGACCTCGACGACCCGGCCTTCGGCCACCCGACCAAGCCGATCGGACCGTTCTTCAGCGAGCAGGCGGCGCGTGAGCTCGCCCGCGCGCGAGGCTGGGACGTCACCCAGGATGCGGGCCGGGGTTTCCGGCGCGTGGTTGCCTCCCCTGAACCGAAGGGTTTCGTCGAGATCGGTGCGATCCGCTGCCTGCTGGACGCGGGGCATGTTGTGGTCACGGGCGGCGGAGGCGGGATCCCGGTAGGTCGCACAGATGAAGGCTGGGACGGCGTTGATGCCGTCATCGACAAGGATTCCGCAGCTGCCGAGCTCGCCTCCCAATTGCAGGCCGAAGCGCTCGTCCTGATCACCGGGGTGGACGCCGTACAGCTCGACTTCGGCAGGGCCACCCAGCGGCCCTTGACCTGGGCGAACGCTGCTGAGGTCGAGCGACACCTGAAAGCTGGCCAGTTTCCTCCGGGCAGCATGGGCCCCAAGGTGCGCGCCGCCATCTCGTTCGTACGCCGGGGCGGACACCTTGCCGTCATCACGTCCCCGCGGCTGGTGGTCGACACGCTCGCAAGCGACGACCCGGCAGACCAGTCACTGGGAACCCGCATCACGTCGGTGACGAGCCGGAGCGGGGCGTTCGCATGAGTATCGCCATCAAGGTCTTCCCGGACACTTACGTCGACTCCGTCGTGCAGCTCCGGGGCATGCGGGCGATGCGCGAGATCGCGGATGTTGAGTGGGCCAGCGCCGCCATGGCGACACCTGCGAATATCGAGACGCTACGCGCTGAAGGCGTTGACGCGGCCGACGTCGAAGGCGTCGGGTCCAACGACCTCTTCATCGTGGCAAGGGCGCATGACGTGGAGACCGCTTCCAAGGCCCTCACCGTCGGCGAAGCCGCAGTACTGTCCGCCATCCCGGTCGCCGATGCCGGACAGCAGGCAAAGGCTCCGCGCTCGCTGCGGGAGGCGTTGCGTGCGCAACGGGATTCCAACGTCGCGGTGATCTCGGTGCCGGGTGACTACGCCGCGATGGCTGCCTACCAGGCGCTGTCCTCGGACCTTCACGTGCTCCTGTTCAGTGACAACGTGCCGCTGCACAAGGAGATCGCCCTCAAGGACTACGCGCTCAGCCGCGGCCGGCTCGTGATGGGGCCCGGCGCCGGCACAGCCATGCTCGGGGCCACGGGTCTGGGCTTCGCCAACGCCGTCCGATCTGGACGGGTGGGCATCGTCGCCGCGGCAGGAACTGGTGCGCAGGAGGCTATGGCCCTGCTGGATCGATGGGGGGTTGGCGTCAGCCAGGTCATCGGCGTCGGAGGGCGCGACCTGTCCAGCGAGGTCGGCGGACGGATGGCGAAGGCCGCGATCGCCGCCCTGCGGGAGCACCCTCAGACCGATGTCATCCTGCTCGTCTCCAAGCCACCTGCGCCGGACGTTGCGGCTGAGGTGCTCGCGGCTGCGGGGGAAACCCCTCTGGTCGGCGCCCTGCTCGGGCTGGATCCGGAGTTTCCTGCGCCTACCGGCGTCGTCCTCGCGGACACCCTCGAGGGCGGGGCGATGGCGATATTCGACGTTCTCGGAATGGCAGCCCCGGACTCGACACTGACACTGGGTCCCTCGGTAGCGGAGGCGCGCCGGCGGATGACGCCTGGCCGCGCCCTGATCAGGGGACTGTTCTCCGGCGGCACCCTCTGCTACGAATCCCTCGTCCTCCTCGGCCGCACAATCGGTGAGGTCCGATCCAACACACCGATCAACCCCGCATGGGGCCTGCCGGCTCCGGCCGGATCGCACCAGTGCCTCGACTTAGGCGAGGAGGAGTACACCCGGGGGCGCCCACACCCGATGATCGACCCCGAGGCGCGGATCGAGCTGCTGCGCGAGCACGGTGCGGATCCTGAAGTCGCGGTGATCATCCTGGACCTGGTTCTCGGGTACGGCGCCCATCCGGACCCAGCCGGGATCCTCGCGCCGGAATGTGCATCGGTGATGGCCGGGGGCGGTCCGCAGATCATTGCCTACGTGCTCGGAACCGACCAGGACCCGCAGTGCTACTCCGCCCAGCGCGAGAGGCTCGTCAAGGCCGGCTGCATTGTCACCGAGACTGCGGCCAGGTCCTCGCTGGTGGCCGCCGCAATCGCGACAGACAACCCCGGTCTGCTCAGGACGCCACTGTGAATGAACCGTTCTCAGCTGCGAGCGTCGGCGTGCGCGAGCAGCGCAAAGAGACCGTCCGGCCGGGTCAGCGCGGCGTTGCCCTCGTCACCTACTCGACCAAGCCACGCGGCGGTGTGGTGCACACGCTGTCGCTGGCCGAGGCGATGGTGGATCAGGGGATGGACGTTCGCATCGTAGGACTCGGCAATCCCAACGAGGGCTTCTTCCGGCCAGTACGAGCGCCCTACATCCTGGTCCCGAACTCTCCACCGGCAGACACCTTGGAGGAGCGAGTATTCGCGTCGATCAACGACCTAGAGGCGGGGCTCTCCGCGGTCGCCGGCGACGTGGACATCCTCCACACCCAGGACTGCATCTCAGCACGTGCCGCCGCTCGGGTCCGGGACACCGGCGCCCGCGTAAGCGTCGTCCGCACCGTCCACCACGTCGACGACTTCACCACTGCTGCCTTGATCGAGTGTCAGCGGAAGGCCATCGAGGAGCCTGATGAAGTGGTCGTCGTGAGCGAGGACTGGCGCAGCCGGCTGAGGGCGGAGTTCGGCGTCGACGCCAGGGTCATCCACAACGGGGTTGATGCCGCCCGCTTTGGTCCGATCGAGGAGAGTCGGCGAGTCGCTTTGCGCAAGAAAGCAGGACTGGATGACCGATTCGTGTTCTTGTCCGTGGGCGGCATCGAGCCGCGCAAGGGCAGTACCTATCTCTTCGAAGCGATGTCGATCCTCGCCAAAGCGCTCGATCCAGCGCCCGCCCTCGTCGTCGTCGGTGGGCACTCGTTCCAGGACTACACCCGCTATCGCGACGACGCGCTCGCGATGCTGCCCCATCTCGGGCTTGAGTTGGGCCGCGACGTCGTCCTGGCCGGCACCCTCAGCGACGCCGAGCTGCACGCGTGGTACCGGAGTGCGGACGCGCTGGCCTTCCCGTCGACCAAGGAGGGATGGGGGCTGGCAGTTCTCGAGGCCATGGCGGCCGACCTGCCAGTGGTATCCAGCGACATCGCTGTGCTGCGCGAGTACCTCACACCCGATGAGTCCGCGGTGATGACGCGGGTCGCAGACCCGACATCCCTCGCAGAGGGCATGCGTCGTGTCGTCACAGATGACGCGCTCCGGGAGACGCTCGTCCGCGGCGGCCGCAGCGTGGTGCCGGCCTTCAGTTGGGCGCGTACAGCCGAGGAACACGCTCGGCTGTACGCCGAGATGACGCTCTGACGACGACCCCATCGGCCCGGGCGTAACGGTCTGCGAGCGTCGGTATCGCGCGGCCGCAGTGCGGAGGAGGAGAGGGCCGAGGCGTTCTTTCCTCGAGGAGCCACGACGACGCCGGCCCTCCAAAGCGCGATGCGCGAGCAGACCCAGATACGACGCGTGCCGCCGCCCAAGCGAGCGGCGGCCCATGCCGTCGAGGACCTTCAGACCGTCCAGGTCTGCATGATCAGCGCGCCGCTACGGCGAGCTGTCAACACCGCGTCGAGCACGTCGAGCGGGTTGATCGGCTTGACCCCTTCCATCATGTCGATCTCGCGCATGCCATAGAGGGCAGCGGCGGAAAACCTGCAGGCGTAGACATGGCCGCCCTCGTCCATGAACGTCTGCAGCTGCTTGTTGTAGCCGAGTGCGCCCGGGAACGCCTCGTCTCCGACCTTGGGGTAGCCGCGGGTGGCGGATGCCATCAGCGAGCCGGGACCGTAGAGCACCAAGTGGGTGTCGAAGCCCTTCCGGTTGATGCGGGTTGCCGTGAGCATGTTGACCAGGCCTACCGAGCCCTCGAAAGGCACGGTGTGCATGAGGATGAAGGCCTTTTCCCCCGGTTCCGCCTGGATGTCTTCGAAGACCTTGTCCTCGTAGTCGACGATGGCGTCACCTTTGCTGACGCGCTCACCCACGATCTGTGCCATAGCCAGAGTTCCTCTCTTGTTGTGTTGAACTTCCCAAAACAAAGGGCTGCACGGCCGAGCCGTGCGGTTGTGGAGGTGGCGCCCACTGCCGCCGATGACTTCCAGGCATCGCCCGCATCACCTTCTGCCGTAGTTGCCAGGGCAGCCTGCGGTAGACCGGTGCGAAGATGCGCAGCCAGAAGAGCTCGCGGAGCCCGTAGGGTGACCTGGGTTCTCGGGCGCCGTACTGCCGGGCGACGCGCTCCTGTGCGGCGATCAGCAGGTAGTGCTCGGAATTGCGTCGTAGCCACTGAGAGAAGGACAGGAGCCACTGAGAGAAGGACATCTCAGTTCTTCGGTACGGCGTCGAGGCCGCTCTGGGCGGCCACCACGATGGGCTCGTTGAGGGCCCCGATCGCCGGCGAGTAGACGTTCTCCATCCGGGCCAGATCGTGCAGCGTGAACCCGAACTTGACCGCCATTGCGAGGAAGTCGGCACGCTCCTTGATGCCCTCGCCGCCGACCATCTGGGCGCCGAGCAGCCGAAGGCTGCCAGGCTCGGCCAGCAGCTTGACCTTCACGGGCTTGACTCCGGGGTAGTAGCGGGCTCGCGAGATGCCCTGAGCGGTCCCGACGACGTACGGAATCCCGAGCGCTGTAGCGGTCGTCTCGCCGAAGGATGCTCCCCCGATGATCCACTTACCGGCCGCGGTGCCCCACGGCACATAGACCGCGCTGTAGGTGCGTTGACCACCGCCGGCGTTGACGCCGGCCGTCTTGCCCTGGGCGTAAGCGTGGCTGCCAGTCAAGCCTTGCAGCGGTACGCGGGTCAGCCCGTGCGGAATCTCGGTGCAGTCTCCGGCGGCGAAGACGCCGGGCACCGATGTTGCCATCCGCTCGTCCACGATGATGCCGCCCGTCGATCCGGTCTGGAGACCGGCGGCGACAGCGAGTGCTGTGTTTGGCTCCTTGTGAGTGCAGACCACGGCCAGCTCGGCCTTGATCTCGCCATCCGAGGTCTGCACGGCGGCTAACTGCCCATCACCGACGAACGCCCTGAGGGTCGTGTTGAAATGCGTGATGACACCAAGCTCGCGCCACGACTCCTCCACCGGGGCCATGATGTCCGGGTCGGCCACCTCCGACATCGGCCACGGGCTCGGGTCCACGAGATGTGTCTCGATACCTCGGTGCGCGAGCGCCGTGACCATCTCGACGCCGAGGGGCGAGGCCTGCACGACCACCGCGGATTTGACCGTGTCCAGGATTTTGTCCCACTCCATGGCCTCACGGATGTTCTTGACGTAATAGAGGCCGCCGAGGTCGCCGCCCGGGACGCCCGGATCGGCGTAGTTGAAGCCAGTGGCCAGCACGAGCGTGTCCCACCCGACCTCGCCCTCACCAGCGACGTGAACGAGCTTGCGCTTCACATCGACACTGGTGACGTCGGTGTTGTAGTGCACATCTATCCCGGCGTCGACGTAGGCCTGCTTGGAGGCAAGAAACAGCTTCTCGAAGTTCTCGATCTCCCTGCCGTGCACGTAGGGGATCCCACACGGGCTGTAGGCCACGTCGTCGAAGCCGGTGTAGACGACTACCTCAGCTCGTGGATCGGCCCCCTTGGCGCCACCCGCCGCGCCCATCCCGCCTGCGCCACCACCGACGACTACGATCTTGCGCACCACTACGAGCCTCCGTCTACGCGTGGAGTACCTCAGAGTCGCCCACCATGGTTGACTTTTGTTTACTATATTGCATGCCCCCGAAGCGTCAAGGGAAGCGAAATCATGGCCAGCAGCAGACACAGTCCCGCTAGCTCGGTCCGCATCGAGGAGCACGTGGACGGGATCGTCAGCTCCATCGGACCGAAGGTGAAGAAGCTGCGGCAGGAGCAGCGCCTATCACTGCAGCAGCTGGCGATCAAGGCAGAGGTCTCCGCGGCAGCCATCCACAAGATCGAGCGCAACGACATGGTTCCGACGATCACAACCCTGCTAAAGATCGCGACTGCGCTGGATCGGGCGGTCACCTACTTTGTCGAGGATGAGAGCAATCCCGAGCCGGTCGCGTTCACACCGGCTGGGGCTCGCCCCGCTGTCTTCACTCCGCACGAGGGCCTGACGCTGGAGGGGGTATCGGGGCCGTATGCCCCCTTCCGCAGCGCAGCCGCGGTGGCCACCGTCTCGCCCGGCGCGAACAGTGGGTCCAAGCCGCTCGTCCATGCGGGAGAGGAGCTGGTCTTCACTCTCGAAGGCAGGCTGGTGTTCGAGATCGCGGGGGCACGCCACGAGGTCGGGGCCGGAGACGCCCTCCATTTCATGGGCGACCAACCCCATCACTGGGCGAATGAAGAATCCAAGCCCGCTCGCGCTCTCTGGGTCGCGCTCAGAGACTCCTGACATCTTGTCGGGCGTCTCCTCTGCCGGACCGGCGGTAGTCGGCCTGCTCGATGGGCGCCCGCCCCGGTCACGCCTTCTCGCCGTACAACTGCTCGAAGTTCTGGTAGAGGATTCGCTGCTTCAGCTCGTCGCTGACAGAGGCGCCGTTGATCTTCCAATACTCGCTCCAGAAGTCGCTCCACGGCTCGTCGGATGCGAAGAGGACGCGGTCCTCGCCGACGCCGCGTCGCTCGATCTCCGTCATCAGCCAACGCGGCCCGAAGCCGATCGTCCAGGTGGTGTCGCAGTAGACCCGGTAGCCCTCCTCGACCCAGTCCAGGAACTGCGGGACCAGCTTGATGTGTCCGCTGACGCCGCCGCCGAAATGGACGAGGTAGATCTTGATCCGTTTCCCGTACTTCTCGACGAGCGGGATGAAGTTATTGATGTCGGACGTGCCGCCGGCGCTGGTGTGGAAGTGGAACGTCAGGTCGTGCTCCTCGACCGCGGCGATGCAAGCCTCCGCGATCTCTTTGGTCTCGTCGTCCCAGGTGTTGGGGTCGGGGTTGCCGCCGAGCAGGAAGGTCGTCTTGAGAGCGACGATCCCCGCCTCGCCGGCGCGTTCCAAGGACTCGAGGGTCATCTGCTTGTTCTGCGGCAGGAAAGAGACCCACAGCCCTCCGACCAACCTGTCATTCTTCTGGACCGAGTCGAGCACCAGGTCGTTGAGCGAGAATGGCTGGCTCTGCACGGGGATCCCGTAGTTCGGAAGGATCAGCCCGCGCTCCACCCCGAGACCATCGAGATGGCCGAGGTACGCACCTGCGTCGGCGAACTCATAGACGGTCGGCTTCACGGGCTCCTTCAGGTTGTAGAACGCCCACGCATCCATCTCGCCAATGTGGCTGTGTGCATCGATGACCCTGCCCTTGACCTTCTCCGGTGCTGCCATGACCTATCCCTTCTACACGTCTACTATGCGATGTATATGCATCGGATAGTAGACCCCTGACCGCCGGCTGTTGAACCCTATGGATCCTGTGATGCGTTGAGTGGTCGAGGACAAGTCCGTTCTGATCCTCGAGCGAATGGTGCGGGGATGCTCGGACATGTCGGAGTCCTCTCAGCCGAGCAGCGGATCGACGTGGATCTTGGGACCGGGACCGGCTGTCTCCGGCCGTTCACCCGCGAGCACGGCGCCAACCTGCTCGAGGCCGACGGCGGCGGCGACAAGCGGCCGGGGATCGACGGCACCGCTCGCATACGCCGCAATGGTGGCGCCGAGACCAGGAGAGCCTGACAAAACGCCCACCGCGGTGACGTCCTTGAGAGCCAAGGTCCGGGTGTCGATGTGGCTTGGCCTGCCCGCCAGGCCGATATAGACAACGCGCCCGGCCGGCTCCACTAGGTCGAGGGCCAGCGCAGGCAGGTGCGCAGCGTTGGAGGCATCGATCACCGCGTCAAAGGGCTGGTCAGGGAGGTTGTCCTCGGTCCAGACGTGCTCGAACCCGAGGCTCCGGGCGAATACCAGCGACTCCTCGGTGATGCCCATCAGGTGAACCTCGGCGCCAGCCGCGCGGGCGAACATGGCGGCAAGAAGCCCGATAGTTCCCGGGCCGAGTACCAGCGCCCGGTCGCCCGGCGCTAGCGCCGCAGCCTGCGCTGACCGCAATGAACTGCCGCCCGGCTCCACCAACGCGCCGAGCACGAAGTCCACGGAGTTGGGAAGGACGTGCAACGACGTGGCCGGTACAGCCAGCTGCTCAGCCAAGGCGCCGGGACGCCCGCCGCGTACGCCAACCTCCTGCCGGTTCTCGCAGACGTGCTGGTGGCCGTTCCGGCAACGTCGGCACACGCCGTCGCCGAGCATGGTGTCACCCATAACCCTGCGACCGACCCACGCCGGGTCGACCCCGTTCCCGACGCTGGCAACCGTTCCCGCCCACTCATGCCCGAGGCGCATCGGGTACGACGCGTACCCCTGGTGAAGGTAGGCCATCTCACCTGTGAAGAACTCCACGTCGGTGCCGCAGAGACCGACCCGCTTCACGTCGACGATGACCTCGCCAGGGGCCGCCACCGGGGCCGGAACCTCCTGTATCTCGCCCTCTCTCGGCCCGGTCAGGACGTACGCGCGCATGGTGCGTGTGCTCATCGCAGTCATTATTTCGTTCGCCCGGAGCGTTGCTCCCTGAGCCTGTCGAAGGACCATGCCTCGACTCCCCGTCCCCCCTCGGCTAGGAAGGAACCATGACCTCGTCGAACTCCCTCAGCGCTGGAAGTCGGCTGCGGAGTGCCCAGTGGTACGCCGGCGATGATCGCAATGCCTATATCCACCGCGCGTGGATGCGTCGCGGCCTGCCCGACCACGCGTTCAGTGGCCGTCCGCATATCGCAATCGCGAATACGGCCTCGGACCTGACGCCGTGTAACGCCCATCTGACCGAGGTCGCTGCGTCAGTGAAGAACGGTGTGTACGAGGCCGGCGGCATCCCGCTGGAGTTGCCGGTGGTGTCGCTGGGCGAAACCCTGCTGCGGCCCACGGCGATGCTGTGGCGCAACATGGCCGCGATGGCCACCGAGGAAATGCTTCGGGCCAACCCGATCGATGGCGTTGTGCTGCTCGGCGGCTGCGACAAGACCATCCCGGCTTTGCTGATGGCCGCAGCCTCGGTCGACCTGCCCGCTGTCGTCGTGCCCGGCGGGCCGATGCTGACCGGCACCTTTCGCGGCGTGTCCCTGGGCTGCGGCACAGACGTTTGGCGACTGTCGGAGGAGGTCAGGGCCGGCACCCTGTCCGCGGAGCAGTTCACCCGCTCGGAGTCGGCCATGATCCGCAGCCGGGGGCACTGCAACACCATGGGCACCGCGTCAACGATGGCGCTCGTCGCCGAAGCGCTCGGCACGGTTGTCCCCGGCGTCGCGGGGACACCCGCGGCTGACAGTCGCCTGCTGGAGGCCGCGCACGGAACTGGTCGGTTGGCCGTGGAGATGGTCGCCGCCGACCGACGGCCGAGCACGTTCCTCACGCGAGCTTCGTTCGCCAACGCAATCGTGACGATGGCGGCCGTCGGCGGGTCCACTAATGCCGTGGTCCACCTGCTGGCGATTGCCGGGCGCCTCGGGATCGACCTGACACTCGACGATTTCGACCGCATTGGCTCACACGTCCCGCTGCTGGTCGACCTGCAGCCGGCGGGCCGGTTCCTGATGGATGACTTCTTCCGTGCCGGCGGGCTGCTCGCAGTTCTGCGGGAGGTGCGCGATCTCCTCGACCCGACGGCCATCACCGTCACCGGGCGTCCACTCGTGGACTACCTGGACGCCGCTCCCATCTGGGACCCTGAGGTGATCCGGCTTCGACGCCAGCCTCTGTTGACTGAAGGCGGCATCGCTGTGCTGCGCGGCAACCTCGCCCCCGCCGGCGCCATCATCAAACCCGCGGCTGCCTCCCCGCACCTCATCCAGCACCGCGGACGCGCTCTTGTCTTCGACAGCATCGAGGACTTCAACACTCGCATCGACGATCCTGATCTCGATGTCGATGCGAACACCGTGCTGGTACTGCGCGGCTGCGGGCCCAAGGGCTATCCCGGGATGCCGGAAGTCTCGAACATGCCATTGCCGAAGAAACTGCTCGAGCAGGGCGTACGCGACATGGTGCGGATCTGCGACGGCCGGATGAGCGGCACTGCCTATGGAACTGTCGTGCTACACGTCGCCCCCGAGGCAGCGGCCGGTGGACCGCTGGCGTTAGTGCAAACGGGAGACGAGATCACCCTCGACGTACGCGACCGAACGTTGACGCTGGAGGTGTCGGAGGAGGAGCTGCAGCACCGGCGACCCAACGCTGCCACCCTCGGCGGCTTCGCCAACCCCCTGCGCGGCTGGGAGCGGCTCTACGTTGATCACGTACAGCAGGCCGACACAGGCGCCGACCTCGACTTTCTTGTCGGCGCCACAGGAGATCGAGTGAGCCGTGACTCCCACTAGCGGTAAGCCGGTCGCCGACGGGTGGTACCACCGGGCGGTAGATCATGCCCTCGTGACCGCCGCATCCACGACCCCGGCCGATCAGGAACTCGTTGAGACTTCGGCCCTGTGCAAAAGGATGTGCGCCATGGCGGATGACTCCACGACCATCGAACTCACCCGATCGGAACTCGCTTCCATTAGCTGCCTTGCTGCGTGCCGACGCGACCCGGCTCCTCGTTGACGGCGGGCTGTCCGCCAAAACCGAACTCATCGTGGTACCGACGGCCGCATTCGTCTACCCGCCAGTCCCAGCCGATGAGTCCACGCCACTCGCAGACCTGCCTGACTTTCTGCGCTCCGCGTTGGAAGCTGAAGCCCAGCTTCGCCGCTTCACTGACGCGGGACGCCGCGGCGTCGCATTGCGCCTTGGTTCTCTGTATGGACCGGGAGCAGCTTCGGCTATGCCCACCGACCGCTACAACGTGCACCTACACACGCACGACGCGGGTAGAGCGCTGGTGGCCGCACTCTCATGCCCTGGCGGCATCTACAACGTCTGCGATGACACCGACCCGGTGAGTCATGACCGCTTCACCGAAGCGACTGGTTGGCGACCCCGGCAGACTCAATAGCCCGCGATGACGGTCGGCCGATTTACTCGGTCACCTGTTGCTCCAAGGTCAGGCTGCTGCCCTGCCTGCCAGGATGCGAGGTTGAAGCCTCGCACATGAGCAGCCGATCGAACAATAGTTGTGACAGCTGCCGACCCGCACACACCACCGATCAAGAACAGAGACACGAGTGGGGCGTTCCGCTCGCGGCGCTTTTCGGCCGTACGGTGCGCGCGGGCCCGCTGCTACCTACTCTGAACTGCCCCGTCGTCTTGCTCGGCCCGGGCGACGGCCCAGCCCACGGCAGCCCAGGCGAGCATCCAGCCACCGATCGCCAGCCGTCCGGCCACATTCGGCCCGAAGACGGCTGGGAACAAGATCACGAACACGTAGCCGCCCGTAGCTAGGGTGATCCAGCGTGCCCAGCCCGTCAGCATCCTCCGTCGGGCGATGACGAGTCCGGCGATCAGTAGCCCGACGCCCATCAGCAACATCGCCACCCCGTAGAGACTGCCGACGGTCATGGCCCACGGGCTGTCGCTCGGCTCGTACGCCGCCGTGGCTGCAAGCACCTCGCAGCCCACCAAAGTGAGCACACCCAACCCGGTGACGACGAGACCGGCCCGGACCAGCCGAGACCCGTACCGACCGCAGTACGCCGCTAAACCTACGACCCCGGCCAGCAGGGTGAGATGCTGCAGGGCAAAGAACACCTCGGCGGCGATGTGCCAGCCGGCGGTGAACGGATAGCTGAATCGGTCCGGTCCCACCATCGGCGGAACGGCAAGCATCGGCACGACCGAGGCGGCCCCGAGCAGCCCGCCGACAGCGCAGATCAGGCCGAGAGTCCGGATCCGGCCGCTGGAACGAGATTCGCCGGCCGAACGACGGACCGGCGTAGATAGTCGAGTGCTCATGAGAGGACCGTAGGGACTGAAGGCGGTCCGCCACACCCGTGGAACCACTCATTTGACTACTCAAAAAGTCCTGCCCGCGCCGCGAGGCCGGACCCTATGCTGGCGGTCGTGGGAGAACCGTCGGCTGCGGATCCGGCGGCCCGATTTGAGCTGCTGCAGCAGGCTCGACGGCAGTATGACGAAGGCGCGCTCAGCGAGGCCTGGGAAAGCGTGTCTGCCGTCGCCGACCTGAGTCGCCGCGCCGAGGATCCGGCCACGCTGGCTGACGCCGCGACTCTCATCCGGCCCTCGCACAATCTGGCCCTGATGGCCCGCGTGCAGGAGTTGTGCGCGGAGGCCCTGGCGCGGCTGGGTGACGCCGACCCGGTCCGCTCAGCTCGGCTGCGGGCGCAGTTGGTGGCCACGAGCAACCCGTTCGGCCCCGATCGAGTCGAGCTGAGTGGGGATCCCGATGTGGACGATCCAGAGGCGTCCTTCTTGCGGCTGCGGGCTCGACACGCCGAGCGGCTCAACCCCACCCATATCGGGGAGCGGATGGTGCTGGCCGACGCGGCAATCGACCTCGGCCGCCGGGCGGGGGTGGATGAGTACGTCTGCTGGGGCCGGCGCTGGCGTATGGACGCGTACGCCGAGCTCGGCAACCGCCTCGATTTAACTGCTGAACTAGCTGCCCTGACACCGATCGTCGAGCGGCTCAACAAGCCCGCCTGGCGGGCCCACCTGCTGCTGGTCAAGGCTTCGGCCCGACTGCTGGAGGGGCGGTTCGCGGAGGCAGCCGCGCTGAACGACACCGCGCTCGCGGTCGGCGGTCCCGATTCCGAAGCCGGGTTCTGGCACCTGATCTTTCGCGCCACCCTGGCCCGGATGACCGGCGAGGACGCCGACGAGGTCGAGAAGCATGTGCGCCGAGCAGTGGACGACATGCCGTACCTGGCCCGCGGTTGGCTAGCGGTGCAGCTGCGCAGTGCAGGCAAGCGGGAGGAGACCGCGTGGGAGTGGAAAGCCCTCGTGCCGCATCTGAAACGGATGCCGGAGCGGGCCACCGAGTGGCTGATCGCCACAGTCGGGAACGCGGAGGTGTGCGTATGGCTCGGCGACGTGGACTCGGCGCCGGTGCTCTACGACCAGCTACTTCCATGCGCCGGGCTGCAAGCTATTGGCGTCGCTTACGGACCGTACGAGGGCCCGGTCGCCTTGTCGCTGGGGCGGCTTGCCGTGCTGCTCGGCTGGGAAGAGGAGGGCCGGCGCCACCTGCACGCGGCGCTGCGTAGCTGCGAGGACCAGCGCGCCTTGCCCCACCTCGCGCTGACCCACGCCGAGCTCGCGACCGCGTATGGCTTCGGCTCGCGCGCGGGCCAGGAGCACGCCGAAACCGCAGCCCGACTCGCCCGACGGCTGGGAATGCACCCGCTCACCACCGAGCTTTCGGCCCAGCTGACCGCGTCCCGCCACTCCGGGCCCACTCTCACCCGCCGCGAGCTCGAGATCGCCGCCCTGGTCGCCGAGGGGCTCAGCAACGCCGCGATCGGCCAGCGACTTACCCTGTCCGAGCGCACGGTGGAGAACCACGTGAGCCACATCCTGCACAAGCTCGGCCGCACATCCCGTGCCGCGGTGGCCAGCTGGTACACCACCCGGGTTCACTGACTCGAACGGCTAGCCGCACGTCATCCGGCCACTAAGGCCGAGGCGGCTCCTGCTTCCTCACGCCCATGGGATACGACGGCGTGGGCCGCGACGGCCCAGCCCCACATGAGCGGAAGCAACGCACTGCCGAGCGACGTCACCTCCGTTATCGCGAACATGAACGGGATGAAGATCATGAGCAAAATCGGGGTGATGCGCGGTCGGAAACCGTTGCGCAGCATCATGATGCCGAGGGCGATCCCGCCGAAGCCGATGACCAGCATGGCGCCAATCCCGAGTATGAACATCTGGTCCATCCACGGGGTGAAGTAGTCCCCGAACACTGACAAGATCATCACGGCGTAGCCGACGAGGACGACCTGCCAGAGGCGCCGCTCAGCGCCCTTTGGGTGCCGCCGCCGGTAGACCAGGTAGGCCGCCGCGGTGAAAGCAAGGCACACGGGGAGCCAGATCTTCCCGTACGTGACATAGACCGTGTACGGATCACTCCAGTCGAGTAACGGCCTCAGAACTCGGATGGCCGGCTCGCCCCATACCCGGGCTAGTGGTGACTCCACGAAGTCGTCCGGGTGGGCCTGGGCGCGGGCAAGGGCGTGAACCTGCCCGATCACGGTGCCGGCTGCGGCCATCACCCAGGCGAACTGGCTGATCCGTCGGGCGAGTGATGACGTGATGTCCATGGTTGGCTCCTTGTCCGGCTGTCGGTTGGCCGTCGAGCGATCGGCCTCGTTTCGACGGTAGGAACTCAGCGGCGTGCGGTCGTCCTGCGGTCGCACGAAATTGGGTAGCCCTGAGGAGGAGTTGCTTGTCCTCCACAAGGAGGACGCCATGCCGTCCGCCCAGCGATACCGTCGAGACGTGAGCCGCAGGAACTGGGCCTTCGACATCGCCCTGGCGGCGGCGGTCGGGGTGCTCGGCCAGCTCGAGGTGTGGTGGGGCATCGGATCGACGCACCGCCAAGGTCCGCTCTGGGTGCAGTCCCTGTTGTACGCCGTGACCGCCCTCCTCCTGGTGGGTCGCAGGGTTCGCCCGCTCGGCTGCCTCACGGCCATGGTCGTCGTCAGCATCGTCGAGTTCGTTGCCGTCGGCTCGCCGGAGGGGTTCGGCGTCAGCGTTGCGCTGCTGATCGCCACCTACACGGTCGGCAACCGGCTGGAGTGGCGACGTTCCTGGATCGCGCTCGTGCTGGCTGTCGTGGCCTGGGTGGCATGGGCGGCGTTCGACCCGATGAACACGACTTTCGCCGAGGGCTTGTCGTCGCTGGCCTGGCTGACCCCGTCGATCATTGCGTGGCTTCTGGGCGCGCTCGTACGGGTCACTCGGCTCAACGCCGAGCAGCGACGCGTCAACCGCGAGCAGCGGGCGTCACAGGCAGTGGCCGAAGAACGGAACCGGATTGCCCGCGAGCTGCACGACGTGATCGGGCACAGTGTCAGCGTCATGACGGTGCAGGCGTCGGCGGTGCGTCGGCGGCTCACGCCCGAGCAGGAGGTGGAGAGACAGGCCCTCGAAACCGTTGAGGCAGTAGGTCGGGAGGCCCTCGCCGAGATGCGACGGATGGTCGGTGTGCTGCGACAGTCCGGTGACGGCACCCAGCTCGACCCAAAGCCAGGGCTCGAGCCGACGCCGGGGCTCGACCAGGTGGACCAGTTGGCGGAGAAGTTCCGTACGGCGGGGCTGCCCGTTGCGCTCTCGGTGACCGGGGAGGCGCGTGACCTCGCACCGGGTCTGGATCTCACGGCGTACCGGCTTGTGCAGGAGGGGCTCACGAACACCCTGCGGCACGCACGGAACCCGCAGGTCGCCGAGGTGGCGATCGACTACGGGACGGACCGGATCGAGCTGGCTGTACGCGACGACGGTCAATATCCCGTGGGTTCGGCTCCGACGGCCGAGGCGGGCAACGGGCTCCTGGGAATGCGGGAACGGGTCGTGGTCTACGGCGGTTCGCTGGTTGCTCGGATGAGGCCGGAGGGTGGCTTCGAACTCGTGGCTACGCTGCCCCTGGACCCGACATGAGTGCCGTTGACGCGCGCCCGGCGGCCACGATCGGAGTGCTGATCGTCGACGACCAGGCGCTGGTACGGGCCGGCTTCCGAATGATCCTTGAAATCGAGCCGGACCTGTACGTGGTGGGTGAAGCCGCGGACGGCGACCAGGCTGTGGCCCAGGTGGCGGCGCTGGGACCGGATATCGTGCTCATGGACGTGCGGATGCCCGGAACCGACGGGATTGCGGCCACCCGGCGGATCATGGCCGCCGCATCGTGCGAGGCGCGCGTGGTAATGCTGACGACCTTCGACATGGACGAGTACGTCTACGAGGCCCTGAAGGCTGGGGCGAGCGGGTTCCTGCTCAAGGACGTGCGGCCGGAGCTGCTGGTGACTGGCATCCGAGCAGTGCACGCGGGCGAGTCACTCCTCGCGCCCACTGTGACCCGGCGGATGATCGAGTCGTTCCTCGACCGGCCACGGGCCGTCGACGCAGGTGCGCGCGAGCGGCTGGCGTCGCTGACCGCCAGGGAACGGGAGACCTTGCAGCTCGTGGCGCGCGGGATGACCAACGCGGAGATCGCGACCGATTTGTTCGTGTCCGAGACCACCGTGAAGACGCACGTCGGCCGCATCCTGATGAAGCTCGGCCTGCGCGACCGGGTGCAGGCCGTGATCTATGCGTACGAGACCGGCTTGGTGAGCAGCGGACCCGGCTAACGCGCCTCGCGCGAGGTGGGGATGGGCTCTACCGCAGCCGTTGGCGGACCGATCGAGCCATGCGGAGTCACATCCCGGGAGACCCCGAGAGAATCTGAAACCTACGCGCTCGCGGAGCGGAGCCCGTCGCGAGGCGCCGACGCTCAAAGCAGAGCTGGGGCGAGCACGCCTTCGGTGAGGGGTTTCAGGTCCTCGTCGCTGATTTGGTTGTCTATTCGCGTGGTCGCCAGGATGACGACCACTGTCCGCGCCTTCGGCAGCACGGCGATGCGTTGCCCGCCCGATCCCTGTGCTACGTACACCGGTTCCTCCGGCTTCCCGGAGGTCCACCACAGCAGGCCGTACTCGGGAGTGACCTCCGACGGCGTGGTGGCCTGCCGGATCCACTCGGCTGGCACGATCTGTTTGCCCTCCCAGACGCCGTCGTGCCGGTAGAGCTCGCCGAGCTTGATCATGTCCGGTGCGGTGAGCCGTAGACCATAACTACCAATCTCGATCCCATTGGGGTCGGTGCCCCAAGCGAATCCAGCCTTGGCGAACGGGCGCCCGAACGGATCGATGAGAGTGTCAGAGAAGACGTGCTGAGTGTTGATGCCCAACGGGTCGAACAGTTTCGCCCGGGCATACTCCAGCACGGTGCGGGGCCGTTCACCATCCACCCGCTCCAGCGCAGCCGCGAGCACAGCGGCCACCAGATGAGCACTAGTGTCGGAGTACAAGAAGTTCTGGCCCGGTTTCAGCAGCAACCCACGCTCCAGCAGGAGATCGACGAAGTCGCCGTGCGCCGCTATGACGTTCTCCCAGGTGGCTCGGGAGGGATCTGCGTTCGTGAAGCCGGCGGTCATCGACATCAGCTGCCGCAGCGTGACCTTGCCGACGTCACGATTCATGGCTTTCCGATGCTCGGGCAGCAACGCGCTCAGCGGCTGGTCGAGGTCGGCGATCAGACCGTCCGCGATGGCGATCCCAATGAGGGTGGAGAGCACGCTCTTGGTCACCGACCAGACATGCTCGTGATCATCGCCGGTGAACCCGTGCCGGTAGTGGGCGATCTTGGTCTCGTCATCAACGTTGATCAGCACCGCTCGTATGTTGTCCAGCGTCGCCGGGCCAGTTGCGATCGCCTTTTCCATCGCCGTCTCCAGGGCGGCATAGTCAATCGGCGGCCGGCTCGGCGCGGGCGCTGGCTGAGGAGCCGCGGGTGAACAGGCCAACACCGTAGCCAATATGGTGATCACGACCAACAGCCAACGAACGGATCGCCAGGTCATGATCATCTCGCTCACCGGCCGAAAGCCGGGAGGATGACGTCGCTCGACACGACCCACATGCCCGAGCCTCGATCCGTGCTCCGAAGTTGGGACGGAGCCTACAGCGACCAGACCTGGCCGGCCAGAGTGCCAGATTTGCTATTGGATTCTGGCAAGTCGGCGGGTGCGCCGGAGTTGGCGGCTACTCCGAATCGTCAGTCTGATCGCGGGGCGTTGCAATCTGGCGCGAGCGAGAGAGGTGGCTCTGCTTCGCGCCGCTACCTGCCGCCGCGATGAGCCGTTCCGCTCCCGGTGACGTAGGTCAGATTGCGTAAGCACCCAGGAGGTCGCGGGCCGAAACTACGCCAACCGGCCCGGTGTGGTCGTTGACGAGCAAATGATGCACGTAGTGCTACATCGTGAGCACTGCGGCCTCCTGGACGCTCGTGTCGGGCGCGCACATCACGAGCCGACGGCTGTCGATGTCAGCCGTGGTCGTCGAATCGAGATCCTTACCGGCAGCAATGGCAACAACTACGTCGCTCTCGAAACCGATGCATGTACCTGATCGCCTTCGGTTACCACCAGGGCACCCACGCCCTCGGTTGCGATGTGCCCGGCCAGCTCACGCACTGTGGCGTCATGGCCCACCCGGATCAAGGTGTCCGAAACGAATACTCGCACCTGATCAGATCCGCGACCAATCTCGTCGCGCTTCTCGCCGATCCCGGGGTCACTCATCGCCCGTCAGCCGATATTCCTGAATCCCGGCGCAGCTCTGAGTGCCGTCGCGGCCCCCAAGGCGGCGGGCGTCGTTATGCCGTTTCGGTGACCAGGCGCTGGGCGTCGTCGGCGGTCAGAGGCACGCCAGGGAACTCCAGGAGTGACTGCAGAGGCACATTCAGCACCGAGTCCTGCCCGGTCTCGTCGCTCAGCAGATCGGCCATGCGGCCTCGGATTCCGCCCCGGGCGGCCAGCAGCATTTCCAGTTGTGGTCCGACCGTTGGGTGCTCGCGCCACTCACGGAAGGTCGACCAGACTGTCAAGGGGAGGGCAACCGGGCGACCAGGAATTTCGACGTCGATGGTGGCACGGATGTCACGCGACGACGACCCGATCATGACGGTCACCGGGCCGCCTTCGTAGACCCAGGATCGGGCCGCGACGCTGAAGTGCTCGAGATCGTTGCGCGCGACGGTGATACGCACCCGTTCGGACTGGCCGGGTTGCACATAGATCTTGGTGAAGCCGCGGAGTTCCTGTGGCGGTGTAGTCACGGTTTTCGCGTGGTCACTGACGTAGAGCTGGACGACTTCAGCACCTGCTACGGATCCGGTGTTGGTCACGGTGATGTCGGTGGTGAAGGCCAACGGGTCGTCGACATCGAAGGTTGTCACCACGGGATCGGAGTACTCGAAGGTCGTGTAGGAAAGGCCGTAGCCGAAGGGATAGTCAACCGCGATGGATCGCGCGTCGTAGTAGCGGTAGCCGACGTAGATACCCTCGCTGTACCGTACGTGGCTGTGTTCGCCGGGGAAGTCGAGAAACGACGGGGTATCGGAGAGCCGCTCACGCGGGACGACCTCACCTCGCTGGAGGAGATGCTGATGGCCGCCGGCGGGCGGCCGATCGACATCGCCTGGGCGTCCGAGCAGACCGGCGGGCTCGGTCTCTTCATCCGTTCCCTCGTAGGCCTCGACCGCCACGCCGCAACCGAGGCCTTCGCCCGGTACCTCGACGGCACGAGCTTCTCGGTCGACCAAGTGCGTTTCGTGTCCATGATCGTCGACGAGCTCACCGCCAACGGGATCGTGGAACCGAGGCGCCTGTTCGAGTCGCCGTACACTGATCGCGCCCCGACGGGGCCCGACTTCCTGTTTCCGGATGCTGACGTCGAGGTGATGGTCGGCATCCTCCATGACGTGAAGCAACGAGCCCTGCCGATTGGGGCGGCTTAAGGTCCGACCGGTCCGCGCTGGCGAGGTAGTACGAACTGAGGTCGTTGTCCGGGTACCTGGCCCAGTCTGACCGCAATGGGGCCCGTTCCGAACACCCGCCCAGCGGGGCCAGGACCCTTGGGGTGGGCCGGGCCAGCTGCTCGATCTCCGCGGGGCGTCGGTGGCGCGTCCCACGACCGGCGAGCCGGGCGAGGACGTCGGCGGGTGTGCTGGGCGGCGTGGGGTGTTGGGCTGTGCGGGTATGGCGGACTCTTGGGCGCGTTGCATTAGGCTCGTTTTACAGCAAGCGGCGCGCCCTAGCGAGCGCCCGATGAGCGCAAGCTGGAAGACTGCAAGACCGGCGAACCCCGCAGCAACAATAAGCGCTGCCGATCGAACAAGTGTGTGGCTCCTCACGACTGGCCCACCGCGGTCAAGGAACAGCCAGCTCCGATCTGGCGCAGAGGCCCGGCCTTGAACCACTGAACTCTGCCTTATAAGCCCTCATGAGCCGAACTTGCGGCAACTTGCACCAACCGCACCCTCTTGAGGGCTCGTGAGTCGGGCTCGCCCCTGGGCTTGACTGCCTTCATCTCGACGGGTCACATAGCTGACGTCTCGAACAGCCGGATCGAGCTCGGTTACTCGATCCGCAGAGCCGTCATTACGCCGTCCCGAGGCACGATGCTGCCTACGTACCGGGTGTCCTCGGCCACTAGCCGGTTGTGCTCCCGGATGAAGGCGGTAACGCCGGCCTCGCCCTCCTTGTCGGTTGCGGTTGCGACGTGCCCGCTCCAGATCGTGTTGTCACACAGCCACAGGCCACCGAGCCGGATGCGGTCACTTGCAGCGCGCCAGCAGTCCGGATAACCGTCCTTGTCGACGTCGCAGTACAGCACGTCGAAGTCGCCGACTTCCTCAGCAAACTCACCGAGCGCATCGCCTCGTGGGCCGGAGGTGAGCTATCCGGCGTGCGTCGCCGAGCGGACGAACTCGATGAAAGTTTGGGCGGCGGGGGAGGTGCACCGGTTCCACCGCCAGACCAGCGTCACCGGCAGCCGGACGCCTGGCCGGAGGCCCGTACGACCAATGTGGGACCGTCCAACGCGGTCAGCGAGCGCGGCAGGATCGCGGTGGCGAAGCCCTGGACGGCAAGCGCCCCTGAGGAGGAACGGGTTGCCGCTCTCTAGCGAGAGCCTGAACGGCTGGCCCGCCGCGGCGAACGCCTCTGTGACGGCGTCGGCTCGCCGTCTGTGCAGACGACCTCACCGTCCGGCCCCACCGCCCGTGCGAACCAGTACGCCGAATACCCGTATCCCGACCCGAGCTCCATCACCCGGCGGGCGCCGACAGCTCGCGCGGCAAGCTCGAGGAAGCGACCCGTCGCCCTCCCGACGATCGGGAACCCGTGCTCTGCGGCCCGCGCCTCCATCTCGACGAGAACCGGTTCCTCGTGTTCGGTCCTCGCCAATTCGGTGAGGTAGCTCTCCACCGCGTCATCCATCCACCGGCTCACCCCCGGACTGTAACGCGCTAGGTAAGCGTCAGCGACCCCGAATCGCGGTCCCGCTGAGGGTCATGATCAGCGGCCGTCCGTGGGATGCGTAGGGTCATGATCACAAGCACGACGGCGGAGATCGCGATGGTCGCGACCGTGAGGTACCCGGTGCCCGGAGGTTCGTCCCAGTCGCGCTCGCTGAAGCCAACCATGATCATGTACGCAAGCATCTGGTGGAAGATGCCAAAGGCTGTCGTGCCCCACACCGCCACCGCAAGGCGAAGGAAGCGACGGCGAGTGCGCTCTTTCGGCTGCCAGACCCAGATCATGGCCAACGCGAGGAGAGCAGACCACTCGACGGCCACCAGCATCATCCTCAGGAGAGGGTTGTCTTCTCCTCCTTCAGCGTCGCCGATCGTCGCCGCTACGGCCAGCGCCATAACAACTGTGGCAAGACCGGGGAGAGCCGCAACCGCCTTGGTCCTTAGCTGCCATCGAACGCAGAAGACGAGCGTGAGCCAGGCCAGACCGACAAGCGCCATCGCGAGGATGAGCAGCTCGGACGTCCACGGCGCCTGTCCGGAGATATCGCCGTCCATCCGCCGAAGACACGCGTCCATACTCGCCTTGACGGCGGGATCAAGTTTTTCGTACTCCTCATAGGTGCGTCCGTCCCCCGAGAAGGGCTGAAGGAGGGTGCCTTCCAACATGGTTCCCCGGCACGGCAGCCAGTACAGGTAGGTCGACCAAGCGGCGGCGACGGCCGAGGCCAGCATCAATCCCGCCGCCAGCAACCATGGCCAGCGCTGCTCCTTCACGCTCTGACCGTACTGATTCCTGGGAAGTCAGGTGCCCAAGAACTGATTTTCAGTGATGAAAGGTCGACGCTCACTGCGCTGCCAGCTGTGTGCTTCCGGCTGGGTGGCCCGCCGGCTCAGTTGCCTTGTGCGATGACCTATTGACACTCGATATAATTCGAGCGATATTCGATGCATGCTCGAGGCGCAGCGAGTCGTAGTACCTCTCAGAGTCTTCCTCGTGTTGCTGTTCGGGGTTCTGGTCGTGTTCCAGACCATGTCGCTGCCCGGCCAGTTCGCGTACATGGCCCAAGAGGACCCGGAGCATGCCTACCTGAGGTGGCCGGCGACTGTGGTGACGGTGTTTTGGGTGCTGTGTATTCAGGTGGTGATCGTCTCCACCTGGAAGCTGCTCACCTTGGTCAAGAACGACCGCATCTTCACCGACGCCTCCCTCGTGTGGGTGAACGCCATCGTCTGGGCCATCGCTGCCGCCTGGGTGTGCTCGTGGGCGTGCTGCTCTACGTCGGCTTCAACGCGGACGACCCCGGACTACCGCTCCTGCTGTTCTTGATGTCGATAGGTGTCACGGCACTCGGGCTGTTGATGGTGGTGATGCGAGCACCG
>Ga0307289_10000150_pt1 | contig 27382 bp, 26 predicted proteins | sample ER_DNA_143_FD_194483 | JGI IMG/M metagenome (GOLD analysis project Ga0307289, IMG submission 194483) | Bulk soil microbial communities from the East River watershed near Crested Butte, Colorado, United States - ER_DNA_143 | ecosystem: Environmental > Terrestrial > Soil > Floodplain | place...
CCGGGGACCACTCCGGGCAGCCCACCGGCGATGACCAGCCCGTCGATGCCGAGCTCCGTATACGCCGACACGCGGTGCGTCACCTCGTCCGCCGGGGCGACGAGGAGGAACCGTCGGCGGACCAGCTGGGCCGCCTCGTCGTCGGCGTCGGCGGTTGCCGCCACCGTCCCGTGCTTGAGGTAGTCGTGGCGGCCGGCGACCAGGCGGACGAGCGCCAGCTCGTCGACGTCGATACCGAACCACTCCGGTGCCGCAGCCATCCTCGCCGCGCACGAACCGAGCAGCGGCGCGGCAGCGGAGGCCGCCGCCGCGGGGTCTGCTACGACGAGGGCGCGCACGAAGAGCCAGATGTGCGTATGCGGTTCGGCGGCCCGCGCCAGCGCGACGGCGCGGCCCACCGTGCCCAGGTCAGTCCCGACGTCGAGGAGGACCCCTTCCAGCGCGCCGGCCGTCGCCGTGATCGTCCGGGGACCAGAGGCGGCACCGAGCAGGCGCCCAGCCAGCCGGTCCGACCCGTCGTCGGTTCGCAGTCGCTCGCGCAGCATTCGCACGTTGTCCAGGTGGGTCTGCAACGACGGTACGGCGAGCCCCTCGTTGTGCACCGAGCTCTCGCCGCGCCCCACGACCGCAAACGCCCTTTCGGGGTGATGATCCTCGAGCGAGCGCAGCGCGCCGGCCACGGTGGCCGGGTGGCGAAGGCCCAGGCTGGCGACGACCGGACCGGCGAGCACGGCGGCGGTCCCGGTGAGGACCCGTTCGCTCTCCACCCAGCAGTCCGGCATCAGGCGCGGGCTGTCGGCCAGACCCACGCCGTCGAAGCCCAGGTCGACGGCGTGTCCGGCCAGGGCGGTCGGGTCGGCCTCGCCCCACGGCCGGGCCAGGTTCAGCAGGAGCCGGGGTCCGTCGCTCACGGGGCCCCGACGACGGCGGCGACCGTCCGTTCGAAGGTCTCGGGGACGCCGACCACCCCGGCCTCCCAGAGCTGCGTCGCTAGCCATCCCGCCGCCAAGGTGTGGCCGAGCAGCAAACCCTCACCGGGGGGCTCAGCCGGCGGAGCCGCGCCCACGGGCGCACGCACCACCATGAGGGCGGCGGCGACGTCGCGCAGACCGTGGTCCAGGGCTCGGTATGCGTCGGTGTCCGAGCCTTGCGCGCTGACGAGGGCGCAGGCAGCGGCCGGCAGGACCCACGTCGTCGCCTCCGCCACGGCGCTCGACGAGGTGGGCTGCCCCGTCGCCGACGTCGCCCGCCGCTCCTCGGCCACGCCGGCCTGCACCGCGGCCTCGATGTCGTCGGACTCCAGGGGCGCCCCACAGGTGACGGCCAACACAGTCAGCGCGTCGGTCAGCGGAGGACGGTCCCACGAACCGTGGGACCGCACGAGACGGACCCCGTTCCACAGCAGCGACGCATACATCCCGGCCCGCCGTCCGGTGCCGAGCAGCTCGGCGCCGGAGTGGTCGCCGGCCGGGCCCCCGATCGACTCGGCCCACGAGGCCAGGTCGGGCGGCACCGACGCGTTGCGCAGGTGCTCCAGCAGCGCGACGCCGGAAGTGTTCAGCGGGTCACCTCGGTGCTCTGCGTCACGAGGTAGAACTTGAAGTCGGTGCGGCCAGCCGGCCCGCGCTCTGCGGGGATCGGGTGCTCCTCGAACCAGGCGAGGTACTTCCCATACGCCTCCTCGTCGGCGTAGTGCATCTCGGCGATCCGGTAGAACGAGAGGCCCTCGGGCACCGCCGCACTGCCGCCGGACGCCTGGCGCACCGGGCGCAGCACCTTGTTGAAGACGATGCGGTCGAGGTGGGGGTTGGCGAGGAGGTCGGGGGCATGCACCTCGAAGAGCCACCGCTCGTACTCCTCGGGGGTGACCCCCGGCTGGATCTCGTAGCCCAGGATGGTCTTCAGGGTCATGGCGCTCCTTGGATCGGGGGTCGGTCCTGCCCGGGTGGTCGACGGTCGAGCGGTCGCCCGATCCGCCAGTCGAACGACTGCGCGCCCTCGGCGAAACCCTCGAGGCGGATGCGGAACGGATGGACGCGGAGCCCAACCAAGTCGGCGGCAACCTGGTCACGGTTCCGGGACGGCGCGCGGTCCTGGCCTCGAGCCAGATGCTCGGTCCGGTGTCGCGAGTAGACCTGCCAGGTCCAGTCGTCGTCCATGACCTCCGCGGATCCGCGCACCATGACGGCGCGAGCCGGCAGCCGGCCGAGGTCGAACACGTGCGGACGTTCGTTGGTGGCCCCCGGAGCCGGCGCCCCGACCCAGGTGACCAGCAGCCGCGGGTTGACAGCGAGCTGCTCGAGCCGTCGGTGTACGCGCCGCTGCACCAGCTCGACGGCGAAGCCGTGAGCGAGGAACGCCGTCATGGAGCGGCTCACCGGGTACCCATCGGCGTCGAGGGTGGTCACCTGGGCGAAGCCGGCCTCCTCCCTGACGAAGGACTCGGCGCGGGCGACCACGTCGGCCGGAGGGCGGCTCACCGGGTGCCCTCGTCGGCCCGGTCGTTCCCGTCCCTCGGTACCAGGCGCCAGGTTGTGGCCGTCGCGGAGGTCCGCCGGACCTCCCGTACGGCGGCGGCCCGCGACCAATCCCGGTCGGGAATGACGACGTGCTCAACCTCGACGTCGACGGGCCCGGTGAAAGGGAAGGGGTCCAGGGTCATCAGCCCGGGAGCGGTGACGCACGCGATCGGGGCGAACCGCGGACCGCCGGGCCACGTGCCGACGGCGGGCAGACCCACCGGCGTCGCTGCCTGGTCCAGGTCGCGCAGCTGAGGTCCCCATGGCACCGCCGAGCCCCTTCCGGGCTGCGAGGGAGTGACCGAGAGGAAGAGCGAGAGCAGGTCCCAGAGCTGCAGCAGCTCGTAGTTGTGCCAGATCCGCGTCTCGAAGGCGGCCCGAGGCTCCTGCTCCGTCCATGCCAGCTCGACCGCATCGGCCCAACGCCGTTGCTCGGAGCGGACGACGCGGTCCTGGGCGGCCCTGGCCTCGGGGCCCTGCCCCACCCGGGAGCCGCCCCCGGGCGCCGACCACCGCGACCTGTAGAGGCCGGTCCAGTGCATCCCCACCAACAGTCCGGCGTAGACGTCGGCGGCACTCACCCGGGTGACGCCCTGGCGGTAGAGCCGGATGTGTTCGCCCGCCTCGATGTCGAGGAAGTGCAGCGGACGCTGGGCGAACTCGTCATAGAGGACGCGGGTGTCCCTGGAGCGCCACCCCTCGTCGTGCCGAGCAGCGGCCGTGACGACCGAGGGCCCCGGGCGAGGCGCCTCGACCTCGTCGTTGCCCCACGCCCCGGCCAGGACGCCAGCCAGCCGGCCGTGCTCGTTCTGGTGGACCAGCCGCAGCGCACCGTCGTGACGACTGACGATCACGAGGCCCCACCCGCCGCCGATCGGATCGTCTGCCCCAGGGTGGCAACCGGCAGTCCGGTCGCGAGTCCGTGAACCGCTTGCAGCACAGCGAGGCCCACCTCGCCGAGGCAACCCGTGAGCAGCCGCGAAGCCTTCGCCCGGAGCTCGCCCCGGCTGAGTGCGCGGTCGGCGTCTCCTCGAGGCCGCTCGGCCGTGGCCGCCACGGTTGCACCGTCCCGCAGCAGCACGGTCACGCGGGCGGGGCGGCCGGCGGGGTACCCCGCGTCCAGGGCCGGGTCGTGCAGCACCTCCACCCGCGACGCGAGATCCCGCACCTCGGTGGAGCGAACTCGCTCTTCGGTCACCGTCGACTCGTCGAGCCGGCCGTCGAGCAGACCCACAGCAACGGTGGTCGGGACACTGAACCGAGCCGCCAGCTCACTGTCGGCGACGGCGTCGAACCCGGCGGCCCCTGCGAAGGCGTGCACCCGAACCGACGTGACGTCGCGGCCGCTGACACCGCGGGTGACAAGGTCGGCCACGGCGTCGTTCACGCCGTGCAGATGAGCGCAGGAGGCGTGCACCTTCACATAGCCGCCGAGGACCTCGTAGGTCTCCCAGGCACCGGGTACCGACAGCGGCGCCGGGTCCCACCGCGAAGCGCCGACCGCCGCGAGGTGTCGACCGAGCGCACCGGGTGCGGCGGCCAGGCCGGCCACCGCCGCGACGCCCTGCCCGGCGCCGGTCTGGACCGACGCGCCGAGGAAGGTGTGCGAACCGTCGTGTCCGGTGAAGACGGTGTGGGCGTCGGTGAGCAGGACGGCCGACCCGGACAGATCGAGCGCACGCTCGGCCGCGCCGGCGTCCCCCGGGGCCAGGAGCCGGGCGGTGGCCGCCGCGACCGCCGCCTGCCCCCAGGTGCCGATGTCGTGCACTCCAGTGGGAGTGCCGCCCATGGCACGCCCCACGCGTACCCCGGCCTCGTAGCCTGCGAGGACCGCCGACAGGAGCTCCGTCCCGTCGGCGTTCACCTGCTCGGCGAGGGCGAGGACCGCCGGAACGACATGGGAAGCGGGGTGACCGCGGGCCATCCGGTGCCCGTCTTGCAGCTGGTCGGCGGCCATGGCGGTCGCGTTGAGGAGCATGGCCGTCATCGGCGGCCATCCCCGCGGCGACCCCAGGACGGAGGCCGGGCCGGTCGGGGTGAGACGGTCGTGCACCTCGACCAGACGCCGGAGCTCGGCCCTCGTGGACCCCAGGGCCGCGACCGCCACACAGTCGGCCACGAGGTCGACAACCCGGTCGCGGACCTCCGCCGGCGCGGCCGGCCAGCTCGTGTGCGCCACCGCCGCGGCCAGGCTCGCCAGCGTCATCGTCCCCCTCCGACGATGGACGCCAGGTCGGCGAGGGTCCGGTGGTGGGGCAGCTCGTCGCACCAGTGCAGGAGGGCCTCGGCGTCGGCCTCGGCCAGCCCTCGGCGCAGGAGCGTCCGGTGCTTGGCGCGGATGACCTCCGGGGGGTAGGGGCGGTCGGCGTCACCGGGCGGATGCTCCTCGGTGGTCTGGACCACCCGGTCGTCCGCCAGCCGGATGGTCACCCTCGCGGCGCGGACCGCCGGTGCGGCAGCGGTCATCGCCGAATCCTCGACCACCCGCACCTTCTGCACCAGCGACCGGACCCACGGGTTCCTCACCACCTCGTCGGTGTAGGCCTCGATCCCGTTGTCGCGCAGCAGAATTCGGGCAGCGACGTTGAAGGGGATGGAGTGCTTGCCGGCGAACCCCGTATTCGGGTCACGACCGTCGAGCCGGGTCGCGGGGTCGTAGGTCGCGACCTCCACGTCGACGACGTCCTGCGGCCCGAACCCGTTTCGCGCCAGCAATGTCTCGGTGGCTTCGATCGGCGCGTGGTTCCAGCGGCTGCAGGCATGGGTCTTGAAGTACCCCGAGCGCAGGTACCGGTCGGAACCGAGCCCGTCGTCGAGCCAGGTGTCGTCGTAGCCCTGGCCCAAGAGCTCGCCGAACACGGTGGGAAGGGCGAGCGCGTCGTCGGTCGTCCCGGTCAGCGCCAGGGTCACCGCCAGCACACCCGCGGCGGCACACGACCCGGTCACCGCGTTGCGAACCGTGGCGCCCTGGTTGGCCGCACGCTGCGTGGAGGCGGGGACGAGGGCCGCCGCCAGCCGGACCGCGCGAGTGGCGTCGGCGACGTCCAGCCCGCGCAGCCGGGCGACCCCGAGAGCGGCTCCGCAGACCATGGCGGTCCCGAACGGGTGGACCGCGGAGCGCAGCCGGATCCCACGGCCGACCCGGACGGCAACCTCGTACGCCGCCGCCGACGCGGCCAGGAAGGCCAGCCCGTCGGCGCCGACGTCCTGCGCCGTCGCGAGCACCGCCGGGAGGGTGTGTGCGCTGGGGTGGTTGCCGCAGAAGGCGTTTCCCTCGTCCAGCTCCAGCCGGACGGCGGCGGTCCCGTTGACAAGAGCGGCGGCCCACGGACTCGTCCCGGCGCCTGAGCACAGGACGGTGGCCGGGCCAGAACCGCCCAGTGTCGGCGCGACGGCCGCCAGGGCGTGGACCTCGGGTTCGGCGCCGGCGGCCACGATGGCCGCCACGGTGTCGGTGACGACGGTGACCGCATGGGGACGGTCGTCGTCGGTGAGGACGTCCGGCCCCAGGCCCCACTCGACGAGGCGCTCGAGGCGGCGCTGGTGCCGGGCGTCCCCTTCGCTCACGCCTGGTCGCTTCCTCGTACCAGGTCCATGAGGCCGGAGACGTCCGGGGCACCAGGCAGGGCGACCCCGGCCGCGGCGACCGCGGCCGCCCGCTCCGCGTCGAGCACTCGGGAGGCGTTCAGCCGCAGCTTCGTGGCCAGCTCGTCCGTGGACAGGGGACGTTCGGGACCGCCCCGGTTGGCGTCGATCCGTACCTCGTGCCGCGTACCGTCGGTGGTCTGGACCCGAAGCACCGCCGGGAACTGGTGGGGAAAGATCCGGTCGCACTGCTCGTCGGGCACGCACCGCACCTTGGCCGCCAGGGAAAGGCGCCGTTCGTCACGGGTGGCCTCGTCGGTGAAGTCCTCATGGAACACCCCGAGACCGCCACCGCCGAGGAGAGCCGCGGCCACCGTGTAGGGGCCACTGAACGCGGCGTGGTAGCCCGATCTCGGACGCGCTTTCTCCTCAGGGGGCTGACCGATGGTCTTCAGCACGTGGGTCGGGACACCGAGCTCGATCGCGACGATGTCGTCCGGTCGGACGCCGCGCGCCCGCAGCTCGAGCGCGGCGTCGATGCCGGCGTGCGTGAAGTGGTTGCACGGATACGGCTTGAAGAAGATGCCCGGCAGCTCCCAGTGCTCACCGAGCCCCGCCGTGACCGCATCGACGTCGGCGTGGTCACCGCAGAAGGCCTGCAGGAAACCGAACCGGCCCTCGACGACCGTCGGCGGGCCGGTCAGCCCGTGGCGCGCCAGGTCGGCGGCGACGACGCCGCCGTGCGCGGCCCACCCGCAGTGAACGCGCTTGACCGTGCCGCCCGTGCGGTTGGCCTCGAGCAGCCCCGACCCCATGGACGCGGCGATCCCCGCTGCGTCGGCGATCCGGTCGGCGTCCAGCCCGCCTACCATGGCCGCAGCCACCGCCGAGCCGACGGCCCCACAGATGGACGTCGCGTGCTGGCCGCGCTCGAAGAACTCGGACGACCCCTTGGCCGCGTCGTAGCCACCCATCCCCAGGCGGACGGTCACCTCGATGCCGACGCCCGCGGCGTCGAGCATCTGAGCACCCTTGGCACCGGTTGCCTCCGCGACGGCCAGGGCCGCCGCAACGACACTCGCCGACGGATGGAGCACCGACGGCAGGTGGGTGTCGTCGAAGTCCAGGGAGTGGGCCAGAGTGCCGTTGACCAGGGCGGCCGCGGCACTCGGGACGCGCAGGCCCGTGCCGATCGGGGTCGCCTCCGGGGGACCCCCCCAGCCACGCACCACCGGCACCACCGCGGCCGCGGACGACTCGCCACCGGCGGCCAGGCTGTTGCCGACGAAGTCGAGGACGCGCCGGGCGACATCCTCACGCAACGCGTCCGGCAGGCCGTCGCGCCGGACCGACGCGGCCAGCTCGGCAAGCTGCTGGACGACCGTCGGCGACGGAGCCGGGCTGTCCGCGGTCATGCCGATACCGCGGCGAGCGGACGCACGGGTGATCCGGTGCCGCCGACGATGCGCAGGGGCGCCATGACGAAGGTGAACTCGGTGAGCCCCGCTGCGGACGCCTCTTCGAGAGCCAGATGTTCGATGATGTGAATTCCGTTCTCTACCAGGAGGATTCGGTGGACTGGCAGCACGCTGTGGCCCGCGCCGGCGGGAATTTGCTCGAAGGCGGTGGTGTCGCTCCCGGTCGCGCTGACCCCCGCGTCGACGAGCCAGCGACCTCCGTCGGGCGTCACGCCCGGCACGCCGTCGGCCCTGCTGAGATAGCGCTCGGCGTCGCCGAAGTGCCGCGCCCAGCCGGTGCGCACGAGGGCGACGTCCCCGGGGCGCAGGTCGGTGCCGCACCGGTCGAGAGCCGCCTGCAGCTCCGCCGCGCCCACCCCTTGGCCGGGTGCGAGCACGTCGACCCCCAGGGTCGCCGCGACGTCCAGGAGGACGCCCCGGCGCAGGAACGCCGGCGTGTGCTCGGCGCCGAGCTCGCGGAACGACCCCCCGACCTGGGCCTCCGCCGCGTCGACTCCGCCGTACATGACGCCGTCGTGGCTCACGTGCGAGAGCGCGTCGACATGAGTGCCGACATGACCCCCGGTCACGATGATCTCGTTGGCGGCCGAGCCGCCGTCGGCACGCACCATGTCGCCGTGGCGGCGGATGAGGGTCATCCGGAACCCGGGGTGGTTGGGCGAGCACGGCATTCCGGTGAAGAACGGCTGGCCCAGCTCCACCAGTCGAATCCCTCCGCTGATCGCGTCGAGCAACGCATCCGTCGTCGTGCGGACCTCGTGGTTCATGGCTGGCCTTTCGGGTCGCGGTCGACGCCACGTTCGACGGGTATGCGGTCGAGGACGACGCGTGCCCGAGCCTCGACGGCCGGGTCGACGAAGCGGCCCTGGTCGTCGAGGGCCGCCACCTCGCCCCTCGCTCGGGCCTCGGCTCCGGTGGCCAGCACCGCGCGGGCGTCGGCCACCTCGCGCGCCGAGGGGGTGTAGACCTCGTGCACCACCTCGATCTGCGACGGGTGCACGACCGACCGCCCGAAGAATCCGCTGGCGAGCCCGTCCTGGCAAGAAGCGCGGAGGCCGTCGAGGTCGGCGACGTGGGTCCACACGCTCTGGACCGGCGACGGCAGACCGGCGGCGCGGGCCGCGGCCACGACGGCGCCGCGGGCCCAGTCAAGTCCTGAGTCCGACCGCACCATGAGGTCCGCCGCGAGGTCCGCCTCGCCGAGCCCCAGACCCCGGACCCGCGTATCCGCGCCGGCCAGCTCACTGGCTCGCAGCAGACCGCGCGCGGTCTCGAGGAGAAGCATGAGGGCGAACCCGGTCTGCTCGGCGACCGCGCGCACGGCGCCCGGGTCTTCGCACCGCGGCACACGCAGCCCGTCGACTGGCATACCGGCCAGCGCTTCGACGTCCGCGCGGCCTACCGGCTCGGTGGGCGGGTTCACCCGCACCCAGATGGGGGGCGAGTCGGGTGGCCGCTCCTGCAGGAGGGCGACGGTCGACTGCCGCGCCTCGTCCTTAGCTGCGACGGGGACCGCATCCTCGAGGTCGATGACGACGGCGTCGGCCGCGGAGGCGAGCGCCTTGCGGACGCGCTCGGGACGGTGACCCGGGACGTAGAGCCAAGACCGGGGAATGCTCACACCGCACCCCGGCGCCGCAGCTCGGCCAGCTGGGCGGCGTCGACCCCGATCTCGGCCAGCACCTCTTCCGTGTGCTGCCCCAGCGCCGGCCCCGTGCTGTGAATCCGGCCCGGCGTCTCCGACAGCCGGAAGAGGACGTTCTGCATGAGCACCGATCCCAGCTCGGGATCCGTGACGCGGACGAGGGATCCCAACGCCTGGAACTGCGGGTCGGCCACGACGTCGCGCACGTCGTAGATCGGGGCCACCGCGGCGTGGGCCTCCTCGAAGGCACGGACCACCTCGTCGCGATCGTGCCGGGCCACCCACGATGCAACGGCCTCGTCGAGGACGTCGGCGTGCTTGGCCCGCTCACCGCCCGAGGTGAACCACGGCTCCTGCGTCAGCTCAGGACGCCCTACGAGCCGCATGACCCGCTCGGCGATGCTCTGCGCGCTCGTCGAGACCGCGACCCACCGCCCGTCGCGGGTGAGGTACGTGTTGCGTGGAGCGTTGTTGGCCGACCGGTTGCCCGAGCGTTCCTGGACCTGGTGCAGGGCATCCCAGACGGTCGGCTGGGGGCCGAGCAGAGTCAGGATGGGTTCGATGATGGCGAGGTCGACCACCTGGCCTCGCCCAGTCGTTTCCCTCGCCCGCAGCGCCGTCATCGTCGCGAAGGCGGCCGCCAGCGCGGCGATGCCGTCGGCGAGGCCGAAAGGAGGCAGGGTCGGAGGACCGTCGGGCTCACCGGTGATTGCGGCGAAACCGCTCATCGCTTCGGCCAGGGTGCCGAACCCGGGACGACCCGCATACGGGCCGAACTGCCCGAACCCGGTGACGCGGGTGAGAACGAGACCGGGGTTGTCCGTCGACAGCTCCGGGTAGCCGAGGCCCCACCGTTCGAGTGTCCCCGGCCGGAAGTTCTCGATGACGACGTCGGCGCCGGCGACGAGGCGCCGGAACACGTCCTGGCCCTCGGGAGACCCGAGGTAGAGGGTGATCCCGCGCTTGTTGCGACCGACGACCTTGGCCCAGAGGCCGACGCCGTCCTTGCTCGCCCCGTGCGAGCGCACCGGGTCACCACGGGGGTGCTCGATCTTGATCACGTCGGCGCCGAAGTCGCCCAGCATGGTCGCGGCGAGCGGGCCGGCGAACAGCGTCGAGACGTCCAGGACCTTGAGTCCGGCGAGCGCGTCGCTCATCGCGTCCCCTCATGATGGGGAAGGCCGCCGTGCCAACCCATTCCCCGGGAGATGCGGTCGGCCGCGTCGACGAGGAGCGGCACGAACCGCTCTCGGGCCGCGGGTCCGACCCGGTCGGCGGGACCGCACACGGAGATCGCGCCCTGGACGGAGCCGTCCACGCCGAAGACGGGTGCCGCGACAGAGCCGGCCCCCGCCTGGCGCTCGCCGTCCGACTGCGCGACGCCGGTCCGGCGGACCTCGGTGAGGCGGTCACGCAGCAGACCAGGGTCCACGATGGTCCGCTTCGTCAGGGCGTCGAGGCGGCCGGCCAGGACCTCCTCCTGCTGGGCAGTCGGCAGGAACGCCAGGATGCTGGTGCTCGAGCTGCCCGCGTGCAGCGGGAAGCGTCGCCCGACCTCAACCGTCATCTTGATCTCCTTCGCGCTCTCAACCTGGTCGAGGTAGACGCGGCCACCGGGAACGAGCGCCGACACGGTCGTCGTCTCGCTCGTGGCCTGCTGGAGCTCCCGGAGCACCGGCATGGCCACCGTGCGCAGGTCGGACTCGCGCAATGCGCGTGCGCCGAGTGCCGCGGCGGCGGGCCCCAGGTGGTACTCCCGGGTGCTGAGATGCGAGGTCAGCAGCCCCCGGTGGACGAGCGTCTGCAGGATGCGGTGGACGACCGCCTTGGACAGCCCCAGCTCGCGCGCCAACGCCGACACCCCTAGGCTGCGTGGCCCCTGCAGGAACGCGAGGAGCACGTCAGACACCCGCGCGGCCGCTTCCGTGCCGAGCTGCTCCGTCATTCCCACCTCGTCTGCTCGCGTCCCAGGCGGTCACCGTCAAACTCACGCAAACCGTTCATCGTTCCGCTCGACGAAACGAGGAAGATTGTCGGGCCATGCGAGGGCCGCCGCGCTGATGCCCTTGCACTGTAGGCGAATTGCGGGCTTAGTGTCGACCCTTGACCGCAACAGCCGCCGAGTGCCAGACTCGCTGCCCATTGGGCCGTTCCGTTTCGAGGAACGCGTGACCGCGGGAGTTGACCTTGAGGAAGAACTGGATCGTCGGCCTAGCACTCGCGGCGCCACTGGCCCTGGCGGCCTGTGGAGGGTCAGCCCCTCCCGGCACGCCCGGCGCCGGGGGCGGCGGTGGCGGCACCGCGGGATCCGGACAGACCATCAAGATCGCGTCGCTGCACCCACTCTCGGGATCGTCCGCCGCGGACGGACAGCAGATGGACAACGGCGCCAAGCTTGCGGTGGAGGCCATCAACAACGCCGGCGGCATAGCCTCCATGGGGGGCGCGAAGCTCGAGCTGTTGAGCGCCGACTCCAAGGGAGCCCCCGAAACGGGCCAGAGCGAGGCGCAGCGCCTCGTCCAGGAGGGCGCGGTCGCCATCATCGGCACCTACCAGAGCGCGGTCAGCCAGAATGTCGCGGCGGTAGCCGAGCGCAACAAGGTCCCGTTCGTGATCGACGTTTCCAGCGCGGACGCCATCCTCAGCCAGGGCTACCAGTACACGTTCCGGCTGCAGCCGAGCGGGACGGTCCTCGCCGACCAGGGCGCGCAGTACCTGTCCGACGTCTCGAAGGCCGCGGGCAAGCCGGCCAAGAAGGTGGCGATCCTGCACGAGCAAGGCCCGTTCGGCACGGCCATCAAGGACACCTTCACCAAGAAGGCACAGTCCCTCGGCATGGAGGTCGGACCGGTCGCGAGCTACGACCCCGCGAAGGTCTCCGACTTCACCACCCAGGTCACCGAGGTGAAGGCCTCAGGAGCTGACGTCCTCATGGTCGCCGGGTACTACCGCGACGGCGTGCTCGTGGCCAAGGCGGTCGACACCGTCAAGCCCACCCTCAACGCGGTGTGGGGTGTCGCCAACGGTGCGTTCGACCTCCCCCAGTTCGCTGCCGAGGCCGGCAAGGCCGGTGAGGGCTTCTTCGACGCCAACTACCACCTGAACGGCAAGAACCCCCAGACGCAGGCGCTGATGAAGACCTACCAGGACAAGTACAACGACCAGATCCGCACCGGAGCGGTGCTGTCCTACGACGCGGTCCGGGTCATCGCGGACTCCCTCAACCGGGCCAAGAGCGCCGACCCCACGACGCTGCGCGGCGCCATCGCGCAGACCAACCTCGAGTCGCTGGTCGCCCAGAAGGGGCCCATCACGTTCAGCAGCACGGGTGAGAACCAGGGTGCGGCGCCTATCCTCATGCAGGTCCAGGGCGGCAAGGTCGTGCAGACGTATCCCCAGGACTTCGCCGAGACCATGTACCGCTACCCGGCCACGACCGGCCAGTGAGCCTGCCCGAGCGTTCCGGTCCACCCGACGCAGGCCCGGCGCCGGTCGGGGAGCTGGGTGACTCCACAGCGGAGTCACCCCGCTCCCCGGTGCGAACGACCCGGCGTCGGCCCAGCTGGGCGCTGCCCGCCATCGCCGTCGGGGTGGTGGTCGTGGCGGTACTACTGGCATACCTGCGGTCCGGTAGCACCGACGTCGTCAGCCAGGCCGTCGTCACCGGCATCCTCGTCGGCGGGGTCTACGGGCTGGTTGCCATGGGCCTTACCCTGATCTTCGGCGTCCTCGACATCGTGAACTTCGCCCACGGGGCGTTCCTGACCGTGGCGCTCTACATCACGGTCGTCATGGTCAACCGGTTCGGGGTGTACCCCATGCTTGCCCTCGTCGTGGCGGTGCCGGTGATGTTCCTGCTCGGGGCGGCGATCCAGCGCTTCGTGCTCGCGGGGGCCATCGGCAAGCCGCTGGAGAACCAGCTCCTCATCACCCTGGGTCTCGCGCTGCTCATCGACAACCTGCTGCTGCTGTTCTTCGGCCCGAACCCGCAGTCGGTCAAGCTCCCCGGCGACACTGCTGTACCCATCTTCGGGGCCGTCACCACCGTCTCCCGCCTGCTGGCCTTCGGCGTGGCCCTGGTCCTCGCGGCGCTGCTGTACGTACTCCTGCGCCGCACCCGTCTGGGCACGGCGATCCGGGCGGTCGCGGCCAATGACTCCGGCGCCCAGTTGGTGGGCATCGACACGCGCCGCATCTACATGACGACCTTCGCGATCGGCACCGCCTGCGCCGGTGCCGCCGGTGTGCTCGTCGCCCCGCTGGTGACCATCGAGCCGACCACCGGCGAGCTGTTCAACATCATCGCGTTCGTCGTCGTGGTGCTCGGTGGCATGGGCAATGTCGTGGGTGCGCTCGTCGGTGGCGTGCTGATCGGCCTCACCGAGCAGCTCGGCGCACTGCTGCTGCCCGGTCAGAGTCCGCTGCTGGCGATCTTCCTCGTCTTCGTCCTCGTGCTTCTCTTCCGCCCGCAAGGCCTCTTCGGCAGGACGTCGTGAGCGCCGCCACCCAGGAGCGCTCGACCGAGGAAGCTGTCCTTCCGCGGCCGGCCTGGGGCCGCCACCTGATCGTCCTCGCGGTGCTCACCGTCCTGCTGATACCGCTCCCCCTCATACTGCCCCCAGCCACGCAAGCCGTGGCCGTGCGGGTGCTGATCTTCGCGATCATGGCGGTCGGATGGAACATCATGAGCGGCTTCGGGGGCATGTTCAGCTTCGGCCATGCCGCCTACTTCGGGCTGGGCGCATACACGAGTGTGTGGCTGCTCGTGAACCATGGCGTCTCCCCCTGGATCGGCATGGTCGCGGGGATGGTCGTCGCCGCGCTGTTCGGCGTGGCGGTGGGTTTCCTCGCGCTGCGCTACCGGCTCAAGGGCGCGTACTTTGCGCTGTCGACCTTCGCCTTTGCGGAGATGCTGCGACTGCTGGCGATCAACAGTGACTTCGTCAACCGGGCGGTCGGGTACAACGTCCCGCTCCGCCGCGAGTTCTCGTTGGCCTTCATGCAGTTCGCGCCAGGCGCCCCGGAGTACTTCTGGATGGCGCTGGGACTCACCGTCGTCGCGATCGCCGTGAGCATCCTCTTCCTGCGCTCCAAGCTCGGCCGGTTCACCGTCGCGGTGCGGGACGACGAGGAGGCTGCCGCTGCCGTCGGCGTGCCGGTCATGCGCACGAAGATCCTCACCATCGCGCTGTCCGCGGCGATCACCTCAGTCGCCGGCGCGTTCTACACGCAGTACTACTTTTTCATCGACCCCGAGGGCGCATTCGGTCCCAGCGTCTCGATCCAGGCGATCCTGCCTGCGGTCATCGGCGGGGTGGGGACGATCTGGGGTCCGGCGATCGGCGCGCTCGTGCTTGGGCCCCTCAACGACATCACCGCCACGTTGCTGCGCAACCCGCCCGCGGCGCTGAGCTTCCTGCAAGGCCGGGCGGGCCTCGACGTCATCGTCTACGCGTTGCTGCTCATCCTCATCGTGCTGCTCCTGCCGCAGGGCGTCTACGGAGCGATCAGGGAGCGGGTGCGACGCCGGTGAGCCTGCTGCGCGTCGAGCACGTCAGCCGGTCCTTCCGCGGCCTCAAAGCGGTGGACGACGTCTCGTTCACCGTCGAGGAAGGCAGCATCCAGGGCATCATCGGGCCCAACGGCGCCGGCAAGACGACCCTGTTCAACCTCGTGGCCGGTGCGATCCGGCCGGACACCGGCACAGTCCACTTGGACGACCGCGACATCACCGGGCTCGCCCCGCACCGGGTCTCCCGGGCCGGTATGTCCCGGACGTTCCAGCTGATGAGGCCGTTCGGGTCGGTCAGCGTGCTCGAGAACGTCGCGGTCGCAGCGATGGCGGCTGGGACGAGCCGGCATGACGCCGACCGCGTTGCCGCGGACGTGGTCGAGCGGGTCGGCATCTCGAGGTGGCGTGACGTCCAGAGCAGCAGCCTTCCGACCGCCGGTCTCAAGCGGCTGGAGCTGGCGCGCGCGCTGGCCGGCCGCCCGCGGGTGCTCCTCCTCGACGAGGTGCTCGCCGGCCTCGTCCCGTCCGAACGTGCTCCCGTGATGGAGCTGCTCGAGGCGCTGCGCGAGGAGGACGGGGTGACCCTCGTCTTCGTCGAGCACATCATGACCGCCGTGATGCGCCTGTCGGACTCCGTGCTCGTCCTCGACCAGGGCCGCGTGCTGACCTCCGGGAGCCCCGAGGAAGTCACCAGTGACCCGCGCGTCATCGAGGCCTACCTCGGAGAGGAGCCCACCGATGCTGCGTCTTGAGTCGGTGTGCGCGGGCTATCACGGCCTGCAGATCCTCCACGAGATCGACCTCGAGGTGAACGAGAAGGAAATCGTCGCCCTGGTCGGCGCCAACGGCGCCGGCAAGACGACCACCCTGCGAGCCTGCTCGGGGGTGATCAGGCCGACGTCCGGCCGGATCTTCTTCGACGGCCAGCCGATCGACACCGTGCGGACCGCCGAGCTGGTGGCCCGGGGGCTGGTCCACGTCCCGGAGGACCGAGCGCTCTTCGGGCCGCTCACCATCGAGGAGAACCTCCGCATGGGAGCGTGGACCCGCCGCGACCGCCCCGTCGGAGACTCCCTCTCCGAGGTGTTCGACCTCTTCCCGGTCCTCGCGGACCGGCGTCGGCAGACCGCGGAGACCCTCAGCGGGGGGCAGCAGCAGATGCTGACCATCGGCCGCGCGCTCATGGCGCGGCCGCGCCTGCTCATGCTCGACGAGCCCTCGACCGGTCTGTCCCCCAAGCTCACCTGGGCCGTCCTCGAGGCGATCGAGGTGATCCGCGACCGGGGGGTCGCGGTGCTGCTCGTCGAACAAAACGCCGCACAGGCGCTGCGGATGTCTGACCGCGCCTACGTGATGGAGAGCGGCAGCGTCGTCTTGTCGGGCGCAGGCCGCGAGCTCGTCGAGGACGACCGGGTCCGTGCCGCATACCTGGGGCTTTAAACGATGAGCCAGACCGAGGTCCGGGAGGCCACGCGTGCCCTGGGGGTCTGGGCGTCGGGGGTGCGCTGGGCGGACGTCGAGGCGCCGGTCCGCGAGCGCCTGAGCCTGGTGCTGCTCGACTCCCTCGGGGTCACGCTCGTCGGGTCACGACTGCCGGAACAGACGGCCCTGGTGGAGGCGTGGCGGCCGGGCGCCGGGTCGGCTCCCCTCGTAGGGACAGGGCGGACGACGAACGTCGAGGCCGCCGCCTGGCTCAACGCGACAGCCATGGTCCGTCTGGAGCTGGACGAGGGCAACAAGTTCGCGGCCGGACACCCCGCGGCCCATGGACTGTGGGCGGTGCTGTCGCTGGCCGCCGATCTTGACAGTGCGGGCGCCGACACCGCGGCGGCCCTCCTCGTCGCGTACGAGGTAGCGGCCCGGTTCGGTCGCGCCACGACGCTGCGTCCGGGCGCGCATCCGCACGGGAGCTGGGGGGTGGCGGGCGCAGCCGCCGGCTGCGGACGGCTGCTGGGGCTGGACGGGGAAGCCCTCGCCGCGGCCATCGACACCGGCGCCGGTATGCCCGTTGCCGGGCACTTCACGTCGGCCCTGGACGGCAACGAGGTGCGCAACGCGTGGATGGGAGCCAGCAACGTCTCCGGCCTGGCCGCGGCGCGCCTGGCCGCGGCCGGCGGCGCGCAGTGCACGGGCACCGCCGCCCACTCCCTCGGCGACCTCCTCGGCACGCTGGAACCGGCCGCCCTGTGCGCGGACGTCGGCACCCGGTGGGACGTCACCACCGGGTACTTCAAGCGGCACGCGGCCTGTTCCTACACCCATCCCGTGGCCGACGTCATTCTCGAGCTGCGCTCCGGACTGTGCCCCTCCGACGTCCAGTCCGTCGTCGTCGAGACCCACGCCCTCGGGGCCGGCCTGACGCGTACCGACTGGACCAGTCGGCTCTCCGCCCTCTTCTCGATCCCGTTCGTCGCGGCCGCCGCGGTCGTGCACGGACAGGTGGGGCCGATGCAGTCGTCCCCCACCGGGCTCGAGGACGTAGCGGTCCGTGACCTCGCCACGCGGGTGTCCGTGCGGGAGGCCGCCGACCTCACCGGCCGGCTGCCCGCCGAGCGAGCCGTCCGGGTGACCCTCCGGATGCGTGACGGCTCCGAGCACGTGGGCGACGCGCCGAACCCGATCGGTGACGCCGACCATCACCCGCTGGAAGCGGCCGACCTGCTCGGCCTGCTGCAGGGGTGGCTTGGTGGCCCGGACGCTGTGGAGTTGCTCCACCGTGTCGCCACCGAGCTCTTCGACGCCCCTCACGTCGCCCCGTTGCTGCGGGAGCTCACCCAGTGACCGCTCAAGGAGAACCATGCACGTCTGGTCCGTGACCCCCATCCACGTCGACCCCGAGGAGCTGGCCCGCCGTCAGGCACGCTACGACGCGCTGAGCCCGGCGGGACTTCGCGTCGAGCTGGTCGACATCGGACCCGACGCACCGCGACAGCTGGCCACCGAGCAGGACGTGCGCGACTCTGAGGGCCTCGTGGCCGAGGCCCTGAGCAAAGCCCCGGACCGGGCCGACGCGCTCATGCCCGACTGCTTCCTGGATCCGGGTGTGGCCGAGCTGTCGGCCAAGCTCGAGCGTCCGGTCTTCGGCCTGCTGCGAACCTCCACGACGTGGAGCGTGCTGTCCGGCCGCCGGTTCGGTGCCGTCACGCGCAACGCCGCGATCGCCGCCGAGGCCGAGCGACTGGTGGACCTCTACGGCTACTCGTCGTCGTTCACCGGCGTGGACGTTCTCGACCTCGACGTCGACGCGATCCACGAGAGCGACCGTTGGGGTGACGCGCTGCGCAGCGCGGTCGAGCGCACGGACCGGGCCGGAGCCGACGACCTCCTCAACGGCTGCAGCGCCGTCGACCTGCCGTCGGACGCCGCAGCATGGCGGGTGCGGGTCGTCGACCCGACGGCGCTGACGCTGCGTCTTCTCGGCGCGGGTGAGCCGGCGTGAGCCCAGAGGGACCTGACCTCGTCATCGCGGGCGCCGGCGGGGGACTGGCCGGGGCGCTGCGCGCTGCCGAGCTGGGCCTCGACGTGCTCGTCGTCGAGGTCAGCGAGCACTTCCGTCGCGGGAACAACACCTCGATGTCCACGGCCATGGTGCCCGGCGCCGGTACCCGCTTCCAGCGAGCCGAGGACATCGACGACTCCCCCGACCTGTACCTCGCCGACATCATGGCCAAGACGCACAACGAGGCGGACGAGCAGCCGGCCGCTGCCCTGACCCAGGTCAGCGCTCGGCTCGTGGAGTGGCTGGTCGACAGCGTCGGCCTCGACCTCCACCTGGTAACCGACTTCCACTACCCCGGCCACTCGGTCGACCGCTGCCACACGATCGAAGGGCGGCACGGCACGGTGCTCCTGGACCATCTCGTCCAACGCGTGCGGGACACAGACACCATCGACCTCCTGGTGCCGGCGCGGCTGGTGGACGTCCGTCTCGACGACGCCAAGCGGGTCGCGGCGGCGGTCCTTGAGTCGCCGGACGGGACCACTGAGGAGGTACCGACTCGAGCCGTCCTCCTCGCGACCAACGGGTACGGCGCGGACCGCGAACTCGTCGCGGAGCACCTGCCGGAGATCGCCGACGCGGTCTACCACGGCAGTGAGGCGTCCCGTGGCGACGCCCTGCGGATCGGCGAGGGGCTCGGCGCGGACGTCGCCTTCCTCGACGCATACCAGGGCCACGGCGCGTTGGCCCAGCGCACCTCGACCCTCGTCGGGTGGGCGACGATCATGCACGGCGGGACCATCGTCGGTGCCGACGGCCGCCGGTTCGGCAACGAGACCACCGGCTACAGCGAGTACGCCGCGGTCATCGCCGCGCAGCCGGGTTCTGCCGGGTGGATCGTCTTGGACCAGCGAATCCACGACTCCTGCCTGGTGTTCACCGACTTCCGGCAGACCGTCGACGGTGGCGCGCTGGTCTGGGCGGACGACGTCGAGGGTCTGGCGCAGGCGACCGGCCTGCCGGTGGACGCACTGACCGAGGAGCTGGAGAGCACCGCGGCCCTCGCCGCACAGAATGGCTCGGATCCCGACCGGTTCGGCCGCACGTCGTTCGAGGCGCCGCTGCAACCGCCGTACGCCGCCGTAAAGGTCGTCCCCGCGCTCTTTCACACGCAGGGCGGGCTCGTCGTCGACGGGTCGGCCCGCGTGCTGCGCGAGGACGGCAGCCCGATCGAAGGCCTGTATGCGTCGGGCGGGGCCGCGGCCGGCATCTCTGGACACGGAGCAGCCGGCTACCTCGCCGGAAACGGGCTGCTTCCGGCCCTCGGGCTCGCCTTCCTCGCCGCCGAGGACGCCGCGGGCATACCCGCCACTCCGGACGCAGCGTCGTCCACCGGTACCACCCCTCGACCGCCAACTGTGGAGGCACCCGCATGACCCGTCTGAACACCCTGGTCAAGAACGTCACCGTTGTCCGGCCGGACGCCGGAGCCGACGACGGGGAGCGGTTGGACATCGGCATCGTGGACGGACGGTTCACCCGTCTCGAGGCCGACATCCCGGCCGACGAGGCGGACGCCGTCGTCGACGGTCGTGGGCTGCTGGCCTTCCCCGGCGTCGTCGACGCGCACCAGCACTGGGGCATCTACAACTCGCTCGAGGACGACACCGACACCGAGAGCCGGGCCAGCGCACAGGGTGGCGTGACCACCGGCCTCACCTACATGCGTACGGGTCAGTACTACCTCAACACCGGTGGGCCCTACCGCGAGTTCTTCCCCAAGGTGCTCGCCGCCTCGGAGGGTCGCTCGTTCATCGACTACGCCTTCCACCTCGCACCGATGTCGCGGGAGCACATCGACGAGATCCCCTCGATCATCACCGACCTGGGCGTGACGTCGTTCAAGATCTTCATGTTCTACGGGAGCCACGGCCTGCACGGCGCCTCGTCCGACCAGAGCTCGTTCCTGATGATCCCGCCGGACGAGCGCTACGACGTGGCGCACTTCGAGTTCGTCATGCGCGGCATCGCGGAGGCCCGGGAGAAGCATCCCGAGCTGGCTGACCAGATCTCCCTGTCGCTGCACTGCGAGACCGCCGAGATCATGACCGCCTACACGAAGATGGTGCAGGCCGCGGGCGCACTGTCCGGACTCGAGGCCTACAGCGCCGCCAGGCCGCCGCACTCGGAGGGGCTGGCCGTCACCACGGCGTCGTTCCTGGCGGACGAGACCGGACTGCCGAGCATCAACCTGCTGCACCTGTCGTCGGCCAAGGCGCTGACCGCGGCGATGCGGATGCAGGCGACCTTCCCGCACGTCGACTTCCGGCGGGAGGTCACCATCGGGCACCTGCTGGCCGACATCACGACGGCTCACGGCCTGGGCGGCAAGGTCAACCCTCCACTGCGCCCCCGGGAGGACGTCGAGGCGCTGTGGGAGCACATGCTGGCGGGAAACCTCGACTGGGTGGTCAGCGACCACGCGTGCTGCAAGGACGAGCAGAAGTTCGGCGACCCCCGTGACGACATCTTCGCCGCGAAGTCTGGCTTCGGCGGCGCCGAGTACCTCCTGCCGGGCCTGGTGAGCGAGGGACGCAAGCGGGGTCTCACGTACAAGCGGATCGCGGAGCTGACGTCGTGGGCCCCCGCCCGCCGGTACGCACTCCCTACCAAGGGCACGATCGCGGTCGGTTACGACGCCGACTTCTGCCTCGTCGACCCGTCGGCCACCTGGACGGTGCACGCCGGGGACTCGGAGTCCACCCAGGAGTACACGCCCTTCGAAGGGTTCGAGCTGAACGCTCGCGTCAATGACACGTGGGTGCGCGGCCGGCAGGTACTCGAGAAGGGCGCCATCGTCGGATCGCCGACCGGCCGCTTCCTGCGGCGGGGCCAGGTGTGACGAACGCCGGCGTCAGTGACTGTGACGATCTGTCGTCGGTGCGGGCGGCGATCGACCGGGAGATGACGGAGGCGACTGCTGAACTGGCGTCGCTTCTGGGGTCCGCTAGCCCCGACGAGTTGCGTCGCCCGTCGGCCGGCACCCGCTGGACGAATCGACAACTGCTGTTCCACATGGTGTTCGGGTACTGCGTGGTGCGGACCTTGATGCCGCTGGTTCACACGCTGGGGCGTCTGGGGTGGAGTCGGCGGTTCGCTGCGACCTTGAACGCGGGCCGGGCCCCGTTCCACGTGGTCAACTACGTGGGATCCGTCGTGGGCGGGCAGGTCCTACCGACAACAGTCGTGCTTCGCTTGATGGAGCAGACCGTCGCCGCGCTGGAGCGTCGCCTTGATCGGGAGACGGTGGAAAGCCTGGCGTTGACGATGTGTTTTCCGACGGAGTGGGACCCGTACTTCAGGCCCATGATGAAGGTTGAGGACGTCTACCGGTACGGCAGGTTGCACTTCAACCATCATCGTCGCCAGCTGACGATGTAGTCGGCTGGCCACTCTGGTCAGGACTCGGCGGATGGTGTTTTCAGCAGCATCGCGATGTCGTCGAGGGTGCCGGGTAGGAGGCGGTAGTAGGCCCACTTGCCGCGTTGCTGGCGGGTGAGGATGCCGGCGTCTACCAGGATCTTGAGGTGGTGGGAGACGGTGGGTTGGGACAGTCCGACAGGGTCGGTGAGGTCGCAGACGCAGGCTTCCTGGTCGTCGTGAGCGGCCACGAGCGAGATGAGCCGCAGCCGGGTGGGGTCGGCGAGGGCCTTCAGCGCGGTGGCGAGGGTCCTGGCCTGGGTGGGATTCATCACCTGTCGCACGACCGGCGAGCAGCAGGCGGCAAGCGAGTCCGGCTGGTCGAGCAGAGTCAGCGAGACAGGCACCGACTCATCATAGGTGACGTATTGACAAGTATCGATTGATCGCGCCTAGACTCACTCATCGACATACTTCAATGCGTTGTGAGGAGCTAGCGATGGCGAGCACTGGTCGAGACGAGTTGCGCGAGCAGGTGCGGGAGCGGTATGCACGGGCGGCGATCACCGTGCTGGACACCGGTGCGGTGGCTTCCGGCTGTGGTTGCGGATCGGGCTCCAGTTCCTGTTGTGGGCCGGCGGCCGAACAAACCGGCGCCATTGACGCTGGGTCCTGTTGCGCGCCAGCGATGTTGGAGGGGGACGACACGTTCGGCTCGGCGCTCTACTCCCAGACGCAGCGGGACGGGCTGCCGGTCGCAGCGGTTGCGGCCAGCCTGGGCTGTGGGAACCCGACGGCGGTGGCGGACCTGCGCGAGGGCGAGAAGGTCCTCGACCTGGGCTCGGGCGGCGGCATCGATGTGCTGCTGTCCGCCAAGCGGGTCGGCCCGTCCGGGTTCGCATATGGCGTCGACATGACGGACGAGATGCTGGATCTGGCGGCCGCGAACGCGCAGCGGGCGGGCGCGACGAATGTGCAGTTCTTGAAGGGCACCATCGAGGACGTCCCACTGCCCAAGGCTGCGGTGGACGTGGTCATCTCCAACTGCGTGATCAACCTCAGTGTCGACAAGCCGAAGGTCATTGCAGAGATGTTCCGGGTCCTGGCCCCGGGTGGCCGGCTGGGCATCAGTGATGTCGTTGCCGAGGACCACCTGACCGCGGCTGACCGGGCGGAGCGGGGCGAGTATGTCGGCTGCATCGCCGGCGCCCTCTCTCGGGCCGAGTACCTCGACGGATTGGCCGGAGCCGGGTTCGTCGACGCGAGCGTGGAGTTCACCCACCAGGCCGCGGACGGCATGCACTCGGCGATCATCAAGGCCACCAAGCCGGCATGACCTCGACGTCGGGCCGGCGGGTGCCGACGATCCTATGTCGGAGGTGAGCGCCGATCAGGCCGGAACCCTGGTACGGAGCCTTCGTGCGGCCGGCATCCGATGTTGGGTCATGGGCGGCTGGGGCATCGATGCGCTCGTGGGACGCCAGACGCGTACGCACCATGATCTGGACCTGCTGGTCCATGTCGACGACCTGCCGGCCTTGGACGAGTGGCTTCAGTGCCAGGGTTTCAGTCGCCAGTTCGAGTGGGAGGAAAGCCGGCCGGTGCAGCGGGCCGGCCGGCGGTACGACACGGCCTTCGTCGAGACGCATCCCGACGGACTGGAGCTGGACGTGCACGCCGTGCTCGACGGGGCCGGGCGGAATCCCGTCCTGCTGACCACTGACCCGTGGACGCTTCCGCTCGACGCTCTCACCGGCGCCGGTCGGATCGGCACCGTGGACGTCCCGTGCGTGAGCCGCGCCGCGCAACGCGCGATGCACGAGGGCTACGAGCTCCCTGACAAACACGTGCAGGATCTCGCCTTGATCGGGCAGCAGCCGTCCTGACCGACCCCGGTGGCTCGATAGCCCAAGCTCAGGGCGCTGCCGTGAGTCCGGCGAGCCCAGGGACGGTGATGACAGGGCTAACGGCCGACTCGGCTCCGGCAATGAGGTGTTCGGGGACCGTGCCGATCGGCAGCATCAGCGCCTCGGCAAACGCGGCGGCGCTGACCGGCCGATGCTCGGGCAGCTTGGCCAGCCCGGACATTACCGTCGTCCGCAACGGCTCCGGAACGGCTTCGGGCAGCTGGGGGGCCGGCTGTCCGACGTGCGCCAGAGCGGTCGTGACCACGGACTCGCCCTGGAATGGACGGACACCGGTGAGGACCTCGTACCCGACGACGGCCAGCGAGTAGATGTCGCTCGACGGGCCAGCCGGCTGCCCCTGCAGCTGCTCCGGAGATAGGTAGTGGGCGGTACCGAGCACCTCGCCCGTCTGGGTCAGCTCGGAGCCCGCCTCCGCCTTGGAGATGCCGAAGTCGGTCAGCCGGGCGTACCCGTCACCGTCGACGACGATGTTTGCCGGCTTGACGTCACGGTGGATCACACCGCCGTCGTGGGCGGCCTGAAGTGCCATTGCGGCCTGGTAGAGGAGGTCCCGGGCCTCGGCTGCCTCGAGCGGTCCCCTCTCGTGGAGGATCGTTGACAGGGGCTGGCCGTCGATCAGCTCCATCACCAGGTAGGCCGACTCCTTGCCTTCGCCGAAGTCGTAGACAGTCACGATGTTGGGATGCTGGAGGGCAGCGCAGTTGCGGGCCTCCGCGCGGAACCGCTCCAGGAAAGTGTCGTGGTTCGAGGTGCCCGGCCGCACGACCTTGACCGCCACGTGGCGCTGCAGCGTCTCGTCCAGCGCCTGCCAGACCTGACCCATGCCGCCGACGGCGATGAGCTGCTCCAGCCGGTAGCGGTCGGCGAGAAGAAGGCCGGTCTCGTAGTTCACGGGGCCAGTCCGAGGGACCCAGCGGTTCTGGGACGCGCCGGAGCGGTGTGTTCAGTCACTCATGTCCTCTGGCGCTGGCTCAGATGTGGGGACCCCCGGAGGCACTGCCTCGGCTCGAATGCTGCCGTCGGCTGGTTGCGTTGTCAAACGGAACGGAGAGCTTGACCGCGAACCCGCCAAGCCGGCTCCACGCGCCACGGCACGGCGAGGTGACCCGCGGCCACCACCCCCCAACGATCGCTCACCTCAAAAAGGCGGCGGCAACCCCCGCATCGACGGGGATGTGCACCCCGGTCGTATGCGACATGTCGGACGAGCAGAGGGCGAACACCGCGTTGGCGACGTGCTCCGGGAGAACTTCCCGCTTGAGGAGCGTGCGCTGGGCGTAATAGGCGCCGAGCTCCTCCTCCTTGACGCCGTAGACGGCGGCCCGCTTGGCGCCCCAGCCGCCGGCGAAGATGCCGGACCCACGGACCACGCCGTCGGGGTTGATTCCGTTGACGCGCACGCCGTGCTCACCCAGTTCGGCGGCCAGCAGCCGGACCTGGTGAGCCTGGTCGGCCTTGGTGGCGGAGTACGCGATGTTGTTGGGGCCGGCGAAGACCGAGTTCTTGGACGAGATATAGACGATGTCGCCGCCGAGCTTCTGGTCGACGAGAACCTTGGCCGCGGCGCGAGACACGAGGAACGAGCCGCGGGCCATAACGTTGTGCTGAAGGTCCCAGTCAGCAGCGGTCGTCTCGAGCAGCGACCTGGACAGCGACAGTCCGGCGTTGTTGACGACGAGGTCGAGACCGCCGAACGCCAGCACGGCCGCGTCGACGGCGGCCTGGACCGCGGCCTCGTCGGACACGTCGGCGGCGATGCCGACCGCGACGTCGCTGGACCCGATCTCGGCAGCAGCCGCCGCCGCCTTCTCCGCGTCAAGGTCGGCGACGACGACGCAGGCGCCCTCCGCGGCCAGCCGGTGGGCGATCGCCTTGCCGATCCCGGATGCCGCGCCGGTGATCAGCGCGATCCGGGTGGCCAGCGGCTTGGGCGCCGGCATCCGCTGCAGCTTGGCCTCCTCGAGCGCCCAGTACTCGATCCGGAACTTTTCGGCCTCGTCGATCGGCGTGTACGTCGAGAGCCCCTCGGCGCCGCGCATCACGTTGATGGCGTTGACGTAGAACTCGCCGGCGACGCGCGCGGTCTGCTTGTCCTTGCCGTACGAGAACATTCCGACGCCGGGAACCAGGATGATCAGCGGGTCGGCGCCGCGGATGGCCGGCGAGTCGGCCGTCGCGTTCCGGTCGTAATACGCCTGGTAGTCGGCCCGGTATGCGTCGTGCAGCTCGGCCAGCCGGACCGTCGCCTCCTCGAGAGACGCGGTTGCCGGCAGGTCGAGCGCCAACGGCTTGACCTTGGTGCGGAGGAAGTGGTCGGGGCAGCTGGTGCCCAGCCCGGCCAGCCGCGGGTGCTCGGCACGGGCGAGGAAGTCGAGAACGACATCACTGTCCGTGTAGTGGCCGACCATGGGCCGGTCCTGCGAGGCGATCGCCCGCAGCGTGGGTGCGAGGGCAGCGGCCCGAGCCCGCCGCTGGTCCGGCGGCAGCGCCGCATACCCGTCGAGCACCGAGCCAAACGGTTCCGGCTTGGAGTGCTCAGCGATGTACGCCGCGGCGGTGTCGATGATGTGCAGCGAGTTGCGCTCGCACTCCTCGGACGTGTCGCCCCAGGCGGTGATGCCGTGGCCGCCGAGGATGCAGCCGATGGCCTGCGGGTTGGCCTCCTTGATCGCGGCGATGTCCAGCCCGAGCTGGAAACCGGGCCGCCGCCACTCCACCCACACCACGGTGTCGCCGAAGATCCGCTTGGTCAACGCCTTCCCGTCGGCGGCCGTCGCGAGTGCGATCCCCGAGTCCGGGTGCAAGTGGTCCACGTGGGCGGCGTCGACGAGGCCGTGCATCGCGGTGTCGATGGACGGGGCCGCGCCGCCCTTGCCGTGCAGGCAGTAGTCGAACGCCGATACCATCTCGTCCTCGCGGTCCAGCCCCGGGTAGACGTCGATCAGCACCCGAAGCCGGTCCAGCCGCAGCACGGTCAGGCCCTTCTCGGTCAGTGTGCCGAGGTCACCCCCGGAGCCCTTGACCCATACCAGTTCCACGTCCTGCGCGGTCACGGGGTCCTGCTCCCGACCCTTCGCCGAGGTGTTCCCTCCGGCGTAGTTGGTGTTCTTGCGGTCGGCCCCGAGACGGTTCGACCGTGCAACCAGAGCACTCACCGCCTGGTTCGTCATCACGCGCCCCACCCTGCTTGCTCGCCACCCACACGTTCCTCCTCGATCTGCTGCTGGTAGCCGGAGGACAGGTATGCCTGGTACGGGTCCGTGGGCAGGCCCCGGCTCTCGCGCCAGGCGGCCAGGTCGGGTCGAACGTCGGTGTAGAAGGCGTCCATGAGCACCGCATTGGCGCCCAGGACGTCCTCGGCTTCCTGAGCTGCGGTGAGGGCGGCGCGGTCCGCGAGCAGCGCTCGGGCGGTCATCTCCTGCACGTTGAGGACCGAGCGGATCTGACCCGGGATCTTCGGCTCGACGTTGTGACACTGGTCGAGCATGAAGGCCACCCGGGCGTTCTGGTCCAGGCCGCCACCGCGGACAACCTCGAACAAGATGCGGAAGAGCTGGAACGGGTCCGCCGCGCCGACAATGAGGTCGTCGTCGGCGTAGTTGCGGGAGTTGAAGTCGAAGGCGCCGAGCTTCTCGAGACGCAGCAGCTGCATGACGATGAACTCGATGTTGGTGCCCGGCGCATGGTGGCCGGTGTCCAGGCATACGACCGCTCGGTCTCCCAGGGCGGCGACCTGCGCGTAAGCCGTGCCCCAGTCCGGCACGTCGGTGTGGTAGAAGGCCGGCTCGAAGAACTTGTACTCGAGCACCAGCCGCTGGTCGTCGCCGAGCCGGTCGTAGATGGTGGCCAGGCTCTC